>Ga0099364_10007554_pt1 | contig 15493 bp, 16 predicted proteins | sample TergutTh196P3_FD_73070 | JGI IMG/M metagenome (GOLD analysis project Ga0099364, IMG submission 73070) | Microcerotermes parvus P3 segment gut microbial communities from Pointe-Noire, Republic of the Congo - Th196 P3 | ecosystem: Host-associated > Arthropoda: Insects > Digestive system > Gut ... | reverse complement strand
ATTATACCATATACCATGACAAAGGTCAATTTGTATTTAGTCATGTAAAGTGAGCGGAATTGAGAGATGATGTCATTGCGAGTCGCGGCACCGCTTGCGGTGACGGACGAAGCAATCTTTTCCAACAGGGGAAGTATAATAATTCCATTGCCTGAAAAGATTGCTTCGTCCGCCTGGCGGCGTGACTCGCAATGACACGAAATAGTCGCGGCACCGCAAGCGGTGACGGACGAAGCAATCTTTTCAGACAATGGAATTATTACACTCCCCCTTTTTGGAAAAGATTGCTTCGCCACTTTGTGGCTCGCAATGACACGAAATAGTCGCGTCACCGCTTGCGGTGACGGACGAAGCAATCTTTCCAGACATTCCGTGTCATTGCGATATGTCATTGCGAGTCGCGGCACCGCTTGCGGTGACGGACGAAGCAATCGTTTCAGGCAATGGAATTATTATACTTCCCCTGTTGGAAAAGATTGCTTCGTGGTCTTTGACCACTCGCAATGACACAAAATGTTATAAAAGATTGCTTCGCCCGCCTGACGGCGTGGCTCGCAATGACATCATCTCTCAATTCCACTAATTCTTTACATCGGAATATATGTCACTTATAATAAGCCATCATGAAACACAAATCCTATATAGTTACTGGACCCACCGCATCGGGCAAATCCGATTTCGCACACACGTTGGCAGAACGCACGAATGGGGTTATAATAAACTGTGACAGCGTGCAAGTATACAAGGGGATAGAAACCCTGTCGGCAAGTCCGTTGGCGGGAAATACAGGCAATATTCCATACAGGTTATTTTCTATAACCAATGGGGATGCACCGCTTTCGGCAGGAATCTGGACACAAATGGCGCGGCGGGAATATGACGATGCCCTGGCTATCGGAAAGACCCCGATTTTCGTCGGCGGAACGGGCTTTTATTTAAAAGCACTTACAGAGGGCATGTCCCCTATTCCGGCGGTGTCGGACGTGGCAAGAACAGCGGCAAGAAAGCTTGTCACAGAAGATTTAACCACTGCGTATGAGTATTTACAGAAAATTGACCCTGTTTGGGCGGGCAAAATCAGCCAAAACGATCGCCAACGTATAACCCGCGGAATAGAAGTATTCCAGGCAACAAATCGACCACTTTCAGAATGGCAAAGTGCCCCGCGCGTACCCGTAATTACAGATGATATAACAAAAATTCTTATACTGCCTGATCGCGAATTGTTGCGACAGAGAATTGCCGATCGCATGCCAGAACTTGCGAAATCCGTATTGAAAGAAGTCGGCGCGATCTTAGAAAAAAACTGGTCGCCAGATCTGCCAATTATGAAAGCCGATGGGATTCTTGAAATATCACGATTTCTTTCCGGCAAAATCAGTTTCGATGTTGCAATCGATTTATGGAGAATAAAAATATGCAACCATAATATGAAACACCAATACACTTGGTTCAAAGCCAACTTTCGACCCGATATAGTCATAGACCATATTCCGACAGATGCGGATATAGAAAGGGTATTACAATGAAAATCGGAATTTTTGACAGCGGGCTGGGCGGGCTTATTATAGCAAAATCATTGATACAGGCTATGCCGCAATATCCGTTTGTATATTTCGGCGATACAAAGCATGTGCCCTATGGGTCGCGTTCTTATGAAACTATCTATGAATTTTCCCGGAATTGTATCGACTATTTATTCCGTACGCAAGATTGCCGTCTGGTCATAATAGCATGCAATACCGCATCGATTGCGGCACTGCGAAAGCTGCAACAAGAATATCTGCCCATAAATTTCCCGGAAAGACGAATCCTGGGTATCATAGTTCCAACATTGGAATATGTGGCACAGCGCGGTCTGCGTAATATCGGGCTGTTGGCAACCGAGGGCACGATTCGTTCCGGCGTATACGGTGAAGAGCTGGCAAAAATAGATCCTTCGATAAAAGTATATTCTGTTGCGGCACCACTTTTGGTACCGCTGGTCGAAAATGATGGTGACAAGTTTGCACCGGCAATCATACACGAATATCTTGAAAAATTTTCCGGTACCGGAATTGATTCCATTATACTGGGTTGTACCCATTATCCACATTATAAGAAATTGATAAAAGAACAGGCGTGCGAAGTTCTTGGATGCGACATTGAAGTAATTTCACAGGACGAGATATTACAAGAAAGTCTTTCCGATTATCTGCACCGACATCCTGAAATAGAACAAGACATTACAAAAAACGAATCGCCGATATTTATTACCACCGATATAACCGGCGCGTATCTTGCCCAGGCAAACCGAATGTTTGGTCGGAAAATAGAAATACTATCCGCAACAGTACAAAATATGGGTTCATAAAACGATTAATGCACCGGAATGCATGAACGGATACGATTTCTGCATACAAGCTGCTGACCAAACATCCTGGTCTTTTCGCCATCATTTATCAGTCCGACTATACCGCCGGCGCACCGATAATTTTTACCTATTTGCGCTATACCTTGTTTTACTTCTTTGACCGACCATCCTGATGCAATGGTATAACATGCCCGGGTGTTAAGGCAATGAATTGTTTCGTTCTGTTCGCACATTAAATCCATAATAAAGCTCCTTTTTATGAACCCGCAAATACTAGCAATAATATAAAATCTGTCAAGATAAAATAAAAAGCTAGGAAAAAACATTTAGTTTTTTCATAATAAACCCATGTTTCAACCCGGCGATATTGTTTGTGTATTGATTCCCAATGCGATTAATAACGGTTATGATTACCGACTGACCGAACCGGCCAGAATCGGCCAATTCGTACAGGTATCAGTCATAAACCGACCATATATCGGTGTTATAACCGGATCAGGCACCAGTGCCCTGCCCCCAGAAAAAATACGGAATATTCAAAACGTTTTTCCTTTTTCCGACTATCGGTTAACCGATACCGATCTGGCATGGCTTTACAAAATGTCCGAATGGACGATGATGTCGCCGGGTGCGGTTCTGCGATTGATACTTAATGTTCCAGAAGCGTTCGCGCCACCAAAAACCGAATCGCTGTTCGCATACGCCGCACATGATAAAAAAATACGCATGACAGATCAGCGTCAGTCCGTGGCAGACGCATTTGCATCAAACGATAACGAACCCATGTCACAAATCGATATCCAGAACATAGCCCACGTATCACCATCGGTAGTGCGAACCATGATAAAGAATGGAATTTTGGAACAAACAAGTGAAAAAATAAACATTCGACAACCGGTAACCGACAATTATTTTGACACCGGATCTGTCATTTTGAACACCGAGCAACAGTCCGCCGCCGATTCGATTTCACTGGACGGATTCACGGTTCATGTTCTTGACGGCATCACAGGAAGCGGTAAGACTCAGGTGTATTTTGACACAGCATGGCGAACGTACGCATCGGGCAAATCTGTTCTGCTTATGATGCCGGAAATCGCATTGACTGCACAATTCATGTCCCGCTTTCAAAGTCGGTTTGGTGCCACACCCATTGTATGGCATTCCAATCTGACATCTGCAAAACGGCGCGATATATGGCGCGGCGTTGCAACCGGGAACATCAGAATCATAGTCGGAACCAGATCGGCCCTGTTTCTACCCTGGCGTGATTTGGGTCTGGTCGTGGTTGATGAAGAACATGACGCTTCATATAAACAAGAAGATATGGGGAACTATCATGCGCGGGATATGGCGATTCTGCGCGGATCTATTTCAAATTTTCCGGTAATTCTGGCATCGGCGACACCATCCGCAGAAACAGTTAAAAAAATCATGGATGGCGCATACAAGCATTCCCGACTTTTATCCAGATTCGGTGGTGCAACCATGCCCAGGATAGAATTAATCGATATGCGGAAAGAACGACCGGAGCCATATTGAAAAATAGTTTAACATAAAATTAAAACCCGCATTCATAAAGGGACTGCGGGTTTTTGTTTTGTATTTTTGATTTCTGTATCCCGTATATTCAGCGGCAAATACCGTCTTGTAAACCACAAAAACGCATACTTTTAACCGCCATATCACCGGTTTACGGCATCAACCGTGATGGACCACGAAACAGGAATTGGGCTTCACGCAACGATGGAAGGCCAAGCAATTGTTTCACAAATCGCTCTGACCCCATGCCCCAACCACCATGCGGCGGCATACCGAAACGGAAACAATCCAGATACCATTGCAGACCTTCTTGTTTCAAGCCTTTTTCAGCACATTGTTTACACAGGGTTTCGTAACACTCTTCACGTTGTGCCAGGGTGGTCAGCTCTATGCCTTTATACAGCAAGTCGGCACTGACCGATATTGGCTTTCCCGTTTCGCTACTGATGCCTTTTTTGTGATAGAAAGGCCGTGATTCCCATGGATATTCTGTTATATATACGAACTCGCTTTCCATTTCCTTTTCGACATATTCACAAACAGCACGTTCTTCGGCCGGCGACAAATCCGCCCTGTCCGATGTTACACCCATTTCGGCACAAATTTGTTTCGCCCGGTGCATTGTTATGCGCGGGATCTGGCGTTTCAATTGAAAATCAGACAAGCCGAAGTGCTTTCTAATTTCTGACCCGCACGCCTTTCGTGCCGATGTCAGCATATACGCAATCGCACGCTCTAAGGTTTCCATGACTTCATCAAACGATCCTATATATCCCATTTCGCATTCAAGCGTTATGAACTCGGTCGCATGCCGTGTTGTGAACGATGGATCTGCGCGAAACGTCGGGGATATTTCAAACACCCGTTCCAGTCCCGCCGCAACCGCCATCTGTTTGTACAACTGGGCAGATTGCGCCAAGTATGCCGTGCCGCCGAAATATTCCATTTTGAACAATTCGGCGTGTGACTCTGATGGTGTTCCCATCAGTTTCGGCGTAAAAATTTCCGTAAAGCCCGATTGCAACAACGCTTCGCGATATCCTGTTGTTATCGCAGACAACGTTTTCATAATTGTTGCATCACGTTCACGGCGCAACGTCAGAAACCGCCAATCCTGTGCAACTTCACTGGAAACGGTTTCTGCCCCCCTGCCAGTTACTTGGATCGGCAACTGTTCGGCCATCGACAGGACTGTCACGGATTCGATTTGTATTTCAACACCGCCCCCCGGCATAGTTACCGCAGAGCCAGTAATTTCAAGAACAGATTCCACAGAGATTGATTTTGCAATTTCAAATTGTGGATGCGTCTTTTCAATCACGCATTGAATCGTACCCGTTATATCACGAATGATTATAAATACGACAGCCGACTGCACACGTACGGTTTGAACGTGTCCAGCAATTGTTACTTTTTCGCCCGATTGGATTTTGGCGATATGCGTTCTTACTTTTTTCATTTTGCGCCCCCTTGTGTTGTATGCATATAGATGCAGTAAGAACACAAGGACGCAACGCATATCAGAATTGATATAGCGTGGCGCGGTGCCACCTTGTTTTGCCCATTCGTCGCCGAATGTGCCTTTTCATCTCTCGCTGGCACGCCGGCCGTTAAAGAGATTTTCTGCTGTGACGGGCATACCCGGAAAGTTCTAATAAGCGCGGGGATCCCCGCCACCGTTCTTCTTTCGCCTAACCGTTGTTATCGGCTCATCGGCTTTGTATATACATTATAGACAAACTTTTTAAGAAATCAAGTATAGAAAATTATGTACAGATATAGAACTGTTTTTAATTTTTGGCGGTAAAAAAATCCGCCATAGCGGATTTTATTTTACCCGGTATTATTTGCAACGTGTGCGATTATACTTTGCCACAAAGATTTTCTCACCCGCGTTAAGCAATAAACCGATGGCGGCACCTGTGAAATACTGTGGCATGCAAAGTGTTTTGCGGACAATATTCGTTGGTGTGCATTCGGTATTTTTAAGATAACTTCCGAACTTATTGCCACCGGTTGTTTGCTTTTTCGGTTTAGATTCTTTGATACCCCTTATAAATGGATAAAGACAAACGCTTGTCATCGCATAGCCAATTGAATAACCGGGTGCGCCAACGTATTTTTCCGTGTTGATACCAACCGAATCGACAGATTCGACACAAAGATACTCTTCCCCGTCACGTACCATGTCGTAAAAACTACATAACTCAGAAGGTATATTGGCCAAAAGACTTGTTATGTTAAGCTTGTGCCATATTTTTTTATTGAACCCCGACATTATCGCATGGCCAATCGAAAAACCATACCCACCAGCACAGTGTTTTGGTTTTATGCCAATGGAATTTACAGGCTTTATGAAAAAATCACTATTTTCATCACTTGCCCCATCGTAAAGACCATATAAAAAGGTCGGTATCTGGGTCGCAATGGTCGCTATATTAAGCTTATACCGGGTTGTTTTTTTAAATTCTGCACGTCTTTTTTCCCATCCGGACATTATTTGCTTTTTCTTTTCTTCAATATCTTCCGATTCTTGTTTCTCGCTTTCTAATTCTGCCTGTCGCTTTACTTTTTCTGCAACAACCAATTTCTTTTCGGTTGCGCGTTCCAGCATGATTTTGTCCATACGTTCTTTTATAAACTCTTCTTTGCTCTTTGTCCTTTTCACATTCCCGGATTCATCCAGAAAATCTATTTTTATTTCTAAACCATGTTCATCATAATAAATAACTTTGTTATCAATTTTGTTCAAAGTCAGAATACCTTTATTATAATTCTTAATCTCTTTCACAATACCAAGGCCATCATAAAACTTGATTTCCCCATGCGTTTTTCCCCTGTCATGATTTCCGATTTCTATCACAGCACCAACCTCATCATATATTACATACGTTCCATGCAATTTTCCGCGTTCGTAATTAGAATCCGATATTTTTTTATAAACTTCGTTTCCATCCGGAAGTAAATATTTTTGATAAATTTCTGCCAATCCATCAAGTTCACGGGCCGAATTGATAACAAATTTTGCCCTTTTACTTGAAGGTTCGACCAGTTTTTTTCCGGTTCCCGCGCTGAGATGTCCGGTACTGTAAATAAGATATTTACTGTCTTCCATGTTGGCAACGCACACATGATCAACCAAGCGATCAGAATATCCGGAATCATTTGATACAATCGTTTCGTCAATCAGCCTTTTTTCACAATCGTTACTTATCGACAATACTTTATATCCCATATTGTGTTCTATTATTGGGGCTTTTGGTGCTTCCGGCGCATTTTCTGTTTCGTGTATCATCTTTTTCTCCTTTACAGGTTGCATTTTGCCATTCGCAAAACCATTTCACGAATACTAATTAACTTAATTATAAGACATAAACTCCATTTGTCAATACTATAATAAAGAAATTGGCACTGGAAAAATAAAAATGAAACAAGTATTTTTACAAACATGAGTGGAAAAATTAAAAATATTGGATGCCCGGATTCGATCGCAGTTGCGCAACAAGTATCTTTTCCGAAAAACCCCGGTCATATTTCGCCGACACTGTGTTCGGCTATTTCCGAAACCCTTGCGGCGGGACAGCAAGTCATGCTGTTCATTAATCGCCGCGGATTCGCACCAATTATACAATGCAAGACCTGTGGCTGGCACGCCGACTGTCCTGATTGCAGCATCGGTATGACCCTGCATAAAAAAATAAACAGGATGTTATGTCACTGTTGCGGACGAACCGCCGAAATACCAAAAATTTGCCCAGAGTGCGCAACAAAGGAACTTTCCATATCCGGCATAGGGGTTGAAAAAATCGCGGCAGAAGTCGCGGCCAGATGGCCAAATGCACGAACCGCAATAGTTTCCAGCGATACCATGATGTCCCGTCAAGCCCTGGAACGTCTGGTCGCACAAATGGAATCCGGCGAATTGAATATTATCATAGGAACCCAGATTCTGGCAAAAGGACACCATTTTCCAAATTTGACATTGGTCGGGGTAATCGATTCGGACATGGGTCTTTTTGGAACGGACTTTCGTGCCGGAGAACGAACTTTTCAACAATTATTCCAAGTAGCGGGGCGCGCGGGGCGCGGGGCGATACCCGGCCGGGTATTATTACAAACATACCAGCCGGAACATCCGGTATTAAAAGCGATCGTCGCTGGCGACCGCGATAAATTAATGGATATGGATTTGGCGGGTCGACGGGCGGCACGCATGCCGCCGTACGGACAGCTTATCGCACTTATAATCGAATCGGAAAAAGAATCTGTGTTGCAGAAATTCTGTGCGGATTTGGCCGCCGCCGCACCAAAACTTATATCCGATGGCGCGCGCATCATGGGGCCTATTCCGGCGCAGATATACCAAATAAGAAGCTGGTACCGCATGAGATTTCTGGTCAGCGGATCGGAACGTGCCGCGTTACAGCCCGTAATTACCGCATGGCTATCAAAAGTCAAGATACCCGCAAACATTAAAATTAAAATCGACGTAAACCCACAAAATTTTATGTAATAATTATACAAATCTGTCCACGAAATTTTTGACTTTTACAGGAGTGACAATACTATGGTGATAATTGTATTCCAATATAACATTTCGTGTCATTGCAGCCTGATGTCATTGCGAGTCGCGGCACCGCTTGCGGTGACAGACGAAGCAATCTTTTCCAGACATTCCGTGTCATTGCGAGTCGCGGCACCGCTTGCGGTGACGGACGAAGCAATCTTTCCAGACAATGGAATTCTTATACTTCCCCTTTTGGAAAAGATTGCTTCGCGGTCTTCGACCACTCGCAATGACATTAAACCACAATGACTTCAAAGGCCGACACCCATAAACAGCGCCGACCGGAAGGGGGAAGCACTCGGGGCGGGCTCCGAGCAATCGAGCGCGCAGCTATTCGTGCACACGTTCTGAAAGGCGTGGGAGCTCCTTAAAACCCATCTCGTCGAATAGACAGTAAATCCGGGAACGCTGGTTATTTTACACCAACAATATCTGCCATTATCTGCAACAGGATTGCCAGGTTGGTTATTGCTTCCGCTTGTGCTTGAACACATGCTTGTGCCACTGAACTCAGATACATTACTTCCGGTACAATTCGTTAATTTCCAATCCCCAAGGGATAGGTTGGCGCAATCAAGATTTGTGGAATTACCAAGGGGACCATTAGCAGGACACTGGGTTCTGCCATTAGGTGGACAACTCGTCGGACTATTGGGCTTCGGCCTTGCTATACACGCAACAGCGGCAATAGACCTATGCAATGGGATAATCGTTAATACAGCAAGGATGCTTGTTAGCTTTATAGTTTTGTTAAATGTATTCATGATACTCTCTCCTTTGGGTATATTATACCATATGCCATGACAAAGGTCAATTTTTATTTAGTCATGTAAAGTAAACGCATTCTAACGGCTCTTTTAAAAGAGCCGTCATGGCAATACTATGGGGATAATTGTATTCCAATATAACATTTCGTGTCATTGCGAGTCACAAAGTGGCGAGGCAATCTTTCCGGGCATTCCGTGTCATTGCGAGTCGCGTCACCGCTTGCGGTGACGGACGAAGCAATCTTTCCAGGCAATGGAATTCTTATACTTCCCCTTTTGGAAAAGATTGCTTCTTGGTCTTTGACCACTCGCAATGACACAAAATGTTATAAAAGATTGCTTCTTGGTCTTTGACCACTCGCAATGACACGAAATGTTATAAAAGATTGCTTCGTGGTCTTTGACCACTCGCAATGACACGAAATATCGGAAACGATTGCTTCGTCCGCCTGACGGCGTGACTCGCAATGACACGAAATGTTAGAAAAGATTGCTTCGCGGTCTTCGACCACTCGCAATGACATTATCCATGGAATTATTGACTTTGACAGCCCAATCCTATCTCTGCCTTTGCTTTGCCCACATTGTTTCAAATTCTTTATTCCGCGCAAGTCCACGCAAATGCGGGTATTTTTTAAATACCGGATCGGTATCCCATAAATCCATTACCCTGCGACCCGTTTCTTTTTCCAGTCTTGCAACATCGCGCTTATTCCGTTCATAAAATTCATCACCGCCCAAAATATGAAGAATTATGTTGAAATCCATCGGGGCTTCGAAAAATTCCTTTAATGCCCAATCAGCAATTTTTGCCCGCGAATCTGCACCTATGGTTATAATACCAGACATACGTCTGGAACCTTTTGACAGCAATATCCACCGCCATACGGTTTGCCGCACACGTGCAAACGTCCCCGGCGTACACACACGCAGAATACAAAAGCATAAAATAGCCCGCTGAAACTTTAACATAATAGTAAGTTAGCATAAACAAAAAAGAACTCAAATCCGAATTTATGGGAAACCAAATCAATTTTTAAACTTCGGAAAGCCCACCCGTATTTATATCCATCACAAATCCGCGAACGGTGATGTCTTTGGGCATAAGGGGATGTTTTTTTATCATATCAACGCTTGCTGTGACGGACATATTGGTATTGTCGAATCCCCGCAACCATTTATGCAGGTCAGTATTGCACTCGCAGATATTTACTTTATCCGGAAATATTCCGCATTGTTCCATTTTTTTTACAAGGCTTTGCAAATCCAGATTTTCCATACCGCAATCGGTGTGTCCTATTACCATTATATCCCGAACAGACATACCGTATACAGCAACCAAAAGGCTGCGCATGACACTGCCAAAAGGATGGGTAACCAATGCACCGGCGTTTGTTATGATTTTCGCTTCCCCGTTTTTCAGGTTCAGTGCCGCCGGCAACAAATGTGTCAAACGCGTATCCATACATGATAAAATCGCCAATTTCTTTTTCGGAAGTCGTTCGGAAATGTATGGAATGTATCTTTTTTCTTCTACAAATTCGTTATTGAATTTAATTATTTCATCTATGATAGCCATTGGTTATTTTCTCCTTTATTTGCGCCGGGATTCTAGCAGACTCTTGAATAAAGTCAACAGACTGCTTGACAAGCATTTTTCAAAGTTTTATAGTGCCGGACATGTCAAGCATACAGCGTTGCGCGTATTTCTTTTCCTTTCGATTTTTTTGGCCCGTATAAGGCCAGCTTTACATTCTCGCGTTTGATACGCGTTCGTTCAATGGATATTTTTGGAAATTGAACAATCTTAAAATTTTTAAAAATACTATCAGATAATAATCAAAGGCAAATAAAATGATAATAAGAAAAGCAGTGCCGCGCGATGCCAAATGCGCCGCAACAACCCACAGTATCGCTGCAAACAAAGCATACGATACAATACTTCCAGATGCAGACAGGCATTTTTCGGTGCATAATCTGACAGAATTTTGGAAAAACCAGATTCAGAATTCCATCGATTATCCGGATCTTTACAGGGCACTTGTCGCACAAAATTCGGCAACAGAAAAAATCGCTGGGGTATGCCTGGCCAGTGTTGCCAACGAAAAGTACGACGGGCACATCCTGCCCCTGCTTCGGAAAGCAAGTATCGGTGTTAACGATTTCAAAGATACTATCATAGGAAACATAAACACCATATATATACATCCCGATTACCAAAGACATGGATTGGGATCAAGATTCATATATGATATTGCCTGTTCAAAGATGTTGGAATCGGCCGACTGGCTGATTACAGAAACGCTGGACAGATATGAAGTGTCGCCAAAATTTTTCATGCGGTTGGGCGCAAGGAATATAGGAAGCTATACCATTTCAGTCGGTGAACACTATCGAAACGACGACAAAATGAAAGATGAATCCGTAAACTCGCAAGTTTGGGTCATGAAAAAAGATGAAGTCATATTGAATTTATGGCTGCTGAACAAATCCAATATAATTCAAAAGGTTCGCAAATGATAAATCGTACTCTTAAAATTTTGGATCAGCTTATATCCATAGATACAACCACGACGCATGACACAATGGAAGCCGTCAATTTCGTCCAAACTGTTTTGCATAACTCCGGTGTGGATACACGCATTATCATGTCAGAAAATGGCGCACGCGCAAGCATAGTCGCAACAATCGGAAATCCATCGACACCGGGCATAATATTTTCCGGTCATTTGGATACGGTCGCGGCAGAAAAAGACGAATGGAGTGTTCCACCACACAAGCTGACATTATCGGGATCCCGCGCCTATGGGCGCGGGACAACCGATATGAAAGGGGCAATCGCAGTCTTGTTGGCACATGTGGACATATTGAAGTCCAGCGGACGCACATTCCACATCGCTTTGACACATGATGAAGAAAGCAAAGTCCACGCCATCGGCCGGGTTTTGGATGCCGGATTCGGCCATCCACCAGCGGGCTGTATAGTCATGGAACCGACAGGACTTTCAACTGTTGTCGCGCATAAAGGCGTATACCTTTGCCGGATATGCGTGACAGGAAAAACGGCTCATTCTGCACAGCCCGAACTTGGCGTGGATGCATCAGAATATATAGTCAAAATTTACGAGAAACTGCAAAGCGAATTCAAAAACCGTTCTGCTGGATATGCGCGTGATACGGGGTTTTCACCAGATCGATCAACCATGAATATTGGAACATTGAATGCCGGCGATGCGGTAAATAAAATTCCGGGTACGGCAGAACTGACCTGTGCGCTTAGGTATATTCCAGATGACGATATCCGCGGATTTAACGAAAGCATCATGCAATTTTGTTATGAATTGGATCACAAGATAAAAGACAAGGACAAATCCTGTGGCATAGTATTAAAAACAGAGATCAATATTGAAAGTTTTTCTGCAAACACCGAATCGGATTTTATAAAGATGTTTCCCGGTAATCATACCAAGGCAAGTTTTGGAACCGAGGCTGGTTTCTTTGAAAAACGCGGAATCAACACTGTCGTATTCGGTCCGGGCAACATATCACAAGCACATATAAAAGACGAATTTATCGAAATTCTGGAATTGGAAAAATTCGGCAAATGGATAACCGAATTTTGCACGCGGACTTAAGCCCCGAATCGTGCAGCGGCTTCTTTTGCCTTTGGAATCGAATTTTGAAGATTTTTAATCCTGTCTTTATGGGACGGATGTGTACTTAACCATGCGGGGCCACCACCACCGCCAAGATCATTCATGCGTTCCCAGAATCTTACCGCTTCGTGCAGATCATAACCCGCGATAGCCATAAGTTTAAGCCCCAAAAGATCGGCTTCGTCTTCGTGACGGCGGCTGAAAGGCAGTGTGCCGAAAACATTCGATCCAACCCCAAACGCGGTCATCGACAATGACTGCATTTCCGGCGACATCCTGCTGCTTCCCAATGCTATCGAGGTTCCCATCATGCCAGCTTGTTGAAGCAATCCGGCACTCATGCGTTGTTGCCCATGGTTAAGAATCGCATGGGCGATTTCGTGACCCATTACCACCGCAATTCCGGATTCGTTTTGTGTGACAGGAAGAATTCCTGTATAAAATGCTATTCTGCCCCCGGGCATAGCCCATGCGTTTATGCTTTTATCTTCTATCAAAGCAAATGACCATTTATAATCTTTAAAATGGTTTGGCGATCCCTGGGCGGTAACCCATTTTTCTGCAGCCCTTACCAGTTTCCATCCGACACGCAAAAGCATTTCGGCTTCCGGCGTGTTTGTCACAACCTTTTTATCGGCAAGCGTCTGCGAGTACTGTTCGTCCGCCATAGAAAAAAGCTGGTTATTGGGAATAAAAGCCATAGTGCTTTTGCCGGTCATAACGTCTTTCGCACAACCACCCAACAACAGCATCACAGTCAAAAAAATATATTGGATTTTAATATTCATGTCCGAAGTGTAATAGATTGCCGTCTTTATGTCAATTACAGGATCAAATCCTTTAGCGTAAGCAAAAGCGGATGGTCGGTCAGTAATTAGTTGCTAACTTTCCCTTACCCAAATTCATTTCGCCACCCTACGCCAAGGCTACGGGTGGCACTCGATTTTCTTAATCGCGCCTGCGGCGGATAACGAAAATCGGTGGTCGGATAGCAAGTTATTTAACGATTGCCCGGAACTCTTTCAAACTCTTCATGCCCTCGTCATACAGGCCATAACCCATGAATGACGAGACTGAGAATTTCACGTCCAAATTATCCGGTAAAACCATCCTGTCCAATTCAGCGGACAGCTTTGTGGATTTTTGATTATAGTTCGCAATGGCAAATATCAACTGTGGTGTCTGACCACGATTGATTTTTATTTTATTAATAGGTCGGCACGAATACCGCTTTTTCAGCTTCCAAGAAATTGCCGTAATTGCCCTTGGCCCCAGAGCCCAATAATTTCCAAAGTCCGTTCCGATTAGACCCGTAATACCAATCAACATCACCTTCACACAATGGCTTTGGTTCCGGCATACAGAATCTTGGCGGCGGAATTGATCCAATGATAAGTTTTGTTGCGCCCGCTGGGATGTACGGCGCGTATTTTGCTTTTTGCAAGCTTTGCCATAGAATTCTCCTTTTTTGGCGGGCAAAAAGTCAAATTTTATAGATAGTGTTAAATAGTGGATTTTCTGTCCTGTGGGCGACCCTTGGTTGCAGTTTGTTTTTACCGGTCTTTTGAAACGGCTTTGTTGAACGCCGCAGGTTTTCTCAGGTTTCGCGAAACGACTTTAATCACTCCGTTTATCAATTTATCCCGGCGTTCCGGCGGTAAGGATTCGAATAGATTGAAATTTTCTCCGTCTATATCAAAATCATAAAGACGTTCTATCGTTTCATCGTACGACCGCGACGGCACACCCAGTTTCCGCATTATCTTTTTCTTTGCGGCGATAAAAGGCCGTTTTATTATGGCGTCCGGCATTTTATAGTGCCACAATATATCCCAGTTAATGAGCTGCCACGGATAAAGATGTGACGCGCCGTCCAACAATTCTTTCGCTTCTTCCGCCGAAGGAACCTTGTCCAATTTCGTCTGTTTGCGGAGCCAAATCCAATAAGGCATCTTAAAATACTCGTTATCATAAGACAGATTCAAGACTTCCAAATCCGCGTCGGACAGTCCGAGTTTGAAATCGCGCCTCAGTTTCAATAATTGAGCGACGCGCGCAGAGAGTTCAAAGTGAATAAAAACCCGTGCCTCGTCGAATCTGCCCAGGGTTATCAAATTCTTGCGATACCGTTCTGTTTTAGCATGATGATGTTCGTGCCAGTCAACCGGTTCCGCCAGATTTTTATTTATCGCGTCGACGACTTTTTGGAGTTTTTCGTTTCCTTGTTGCGATTTATGCAAAACGACGCGACCGACAGTTATTGTATGGCTGTCCGGGTTATATCCGCCAGAGAGTCCGAGCTTCATAATATTTTCCAAATTCAGCTCGAAATTCTTTGGCAATTTTTCTTCATAAATTATTATTCCCGGGGTGGCCGGAGCCTTGTCTTCAATCGACAATTTTGCTTTGAGAAAAGATTTGATGTTGGTTTTCATTGTACTTTCACCTTTTCAGCAATGCTTTTGCGGCGGCAAGGGATTCGTCGGTCAGTAATTAGTTGCTAACTTTCCCTTACCCAAATTCATTTCGCCACCCTACGCCAAGGCTACGGGTGGCACTCGATTTTCTTAATCGCGCCTGCGGCGGATAACGAAAATCGGTGGTCGGA
>Ga0099364_10007553_pt1 | contig 15495 bp, 6 predicted proteins | sample TergutTh196P3_FD_73070 | JGI IMG/M metagenome (GOLD analysis project Ga0099364, IMG submission 73070) | Microcerotermes parvus P3 segment gut microbial communities from Pointe-Noire, Republic of the Congo - Th196 P3 | ecosystem: Host-associated > Arthropoda: Insects > Digestive system > Gut ... | reverse complement strand
CGGTCGGGAGACGGTGGCTGTCGCCTTGGCGTTGGCGAGGCTCGTGACCGTGAAGACGGTCGCGTAGGGGCCCGCCTTCGTGGGCACGCCCGAGACGGTACCGTCTGCGGTGTTGAGCTTGAGTCCGGCGGGGAGCGCCTTGGCCGAGAACTTCACGGGGCGCATCTCGTCCGGCACGGACACGTGCGCGCGGAACGGGACGCCCACCATGAGGTCCGCCCACGGGCCCCCCGCGAACGCTGTCGTGACGGTTGACGGGGGGAGCGTGTCGGCCTTGAGGCGGAAACGCGCGGTGTAAACGGCGCTGGCCGGGGGGTTGACCTTGATGGAGGCCGCAGGGTAGGTGTTGCCCGCCTCGTCCGTCCAGCCGATGAAAACCGCGTCCTTGATGGGTTTCGCCGTGAGGGTGACTGTCTTGCGGTTCCCCTTCGCGTCAAGCGCCACCACGCCGTTCGCGGGGGAGAGCGTGACGATGCCCAGGCCCACCCCCTCGGCGATACGGTAGGACACCACGATCGCGTTCTGCGGCGCATAGTTTGCGGTCAGCGTCAGGTTCGCCGGGGGCATCCGGAATGTGAGGGGCGAGAGGGTGGGGTCTGCGAGGGATACCGTCCCTGACCAGTTTGCGAAGGCCTGGCCCGCGCCCGGCGCGTTTGCCGTCGCCGTCACGGGGGCCCCCGCCAGATACGTGCCTGACGCGGGGGTCCCGTTCTTGACGGTCAGCTTGTAGGACTTGCCATTCACCGCGCCCGGGATGGCCGTCCACTTCGCGTAGAGTGTGGCGATGTTCCCGTCCACCGCGTCGAAGCTACTGATGCGCTGGCCCTGCCCCCCTGGTTCCGTAAACCAGCCCCCGAACGCGTAACCGTCCCATGACGCGGCAGGGAGCAACCCGTAGGTGTCCCCCTCCGGCATCAGCAGATTCTGCTCCACGCTGCCCTCCCCCGCATCGAGCGAGAGCCCCGTCATCACCGTGTTCCACCACGAGCCGTCAAAGTCGTCGGTACTGAACCACTCGTTGTAGTCGAACTTGATGTTGGCCTTGGCGGGGAGGTGCACACCCTTGGGCGCGTCCTCGCGGAGTTTGACACGGAACGAGACATGACCCTCGCCGGAGAAGGACTCGTCGTTCGGCGGCAGGAAGCCCGCATACGGGTCGAGCGGCCAGCCGTCCGGGGTGGCCGGGTCCACGATGCGCAGGTACCAGCTGACCGTGCCTGTGACGGGGTCCACCGCGAGCGTGGTGCGCACGTCGTAGCTCGTGTCATTCAGTTGGACGGTGGACTCGCCGACGGATTTCCCCATCAGTTCCAGGTCAACCTGGTTGTGGAACGCGACCTCGCCCATCTCGAACGTGGCCCAGTCCAACCAGGACGACATCTGGTGCTCCACCCACACCTCCTGCGCCGACGCCGTGGCATTCGTTTGATTTTCAAAGTAGATGGTGTAGTTCATCCACTGCCCCGGCAGCACGAAACGTTCCGTGTCCGGGTTGCCGAACCCCAGCGGGCCGGTCATCTCGTTGGGGTCGCTGGATTGGAGGCTCCTTCCTCCGTCACCGCCGCCGCCGCCACATCCGCACCCGCAGGTGCACGATTGTCCCGCGCAACCATTACATCCACACCCTGCTTTGCCGACGGTGATTTGATTTTTCTTGGTCTTGTTTCGATACTTGCTATACTCTTGTGTCACTTGAACCGTGTACGTTGCAAAATCCTGCCCTTTTGTGTTGTATTTATGTTGGACACTTTTTCCGGTCGCGCCCGCTCCATCGCCAAAATCCCATTGGAACGTTGTGGGACACTCGCTGGCATCATTCCATTCGGTATCGGTGTCGAAGTGTACCGTCAACCCATCGGACTCGAAAGAGGGGAACAATTTCGGGCTCGGGCCCACATACGTGTGTAACGGATATTCCACTTTGATCAAAGGAATACTGACCACACCCAGATGTATGTTTAAGATACTCCACAGCTCGAATTTCAGTGCGGTAATGCTTGCGCTAAGTTCCCCCCCGGCGGCAAGTTTCGCTTCGTCCGGCGTATCCTCCGGTTTGGATACATGCTCATAGCTCAAATAGGGGCCTATACTGATTCCTGTTTCGGCAAATTTAACGCCTCCCCCCGCGAGGGAAGCGCCCACGAACACATCCGTTCCTAAACCGACCCCAACACTTCCCCCAAGGCTTGCAAAGCCCTTTCCGTCAGGTAACGGTTCAGGGATATTGACAGAACGGCTGATCGGCCTGGGCCAACTTCCATTGACATACTCGACTCCAAAGGTATGGGCAACCTTCCTTTCTGCGATCGGAAGCGTAGCCCCGGCTTCTCCGCCGAAACTGCCTCCCACCGAGCATTTCGCCTCCCACGCTGCGGGTATGATCCCGATCAGGAAAGGGATGCTGGCGAGGGGGATATCTTTTTTGATTTCTACTTTCGCGCCGACCCCGATGCTGATCTCAGCCGACACCCCGCCTTGTGTCGTGTACTCCATATACAGGCGTTGGATTTTGGAATCCATGACCGTAATGGCAATGTGGTAAGCGAATTCCTTTGTGGTGGTGACTGTGATGCCGAGCGCAGCTTCTGTCTTAACGACAGGTCCCAGCGTGCCCCCTCCAAAAAGGCTGCTGTTCAGCAATCCGGGGAAGAAGTCCGTGAGCAAATCACCCACCCCTGATGCCGCCGCCAGATTGGCCGAATACGTCAGCGTCTTGAACAGATCCGTGATGACGGCATCCTCCGTTTCCACCTCGACCCTGTCCCCGTGGTGGTGGACACTCCGTATCTTCCGTGCGCCCGAGAATCTGTCTTGGACGGCCACCAGGACATCCCCCGCCTCCAGCGCCATTGCGCCATCCGTCATCTGCAGTGTCATGGACGTGTCGGTGGCGTCCAGCACCGTATATCCGGAATCCGCCGTCATCAGTTTCACGTTCGGCTGTAATTCGGGCTCCTCGGCGTCCATGGCCGTTACACAGTTCTCAGACGTGTACGTCTTGCTTGTCCCATCCGCTGCGTTGACGGTCAGGCGCACGGTGTAGGCGCCGCTGGTTTCATACGTGAACGTCGGGTTGGGGTCGGTGGCGTCCATCACGCCGTCCCCTGTGAAGTCCCACGCATACGTCGCTCCCTCCAGCAAACGTTCGTCATCAATGCCGAAGGTCACCGTCAGCGGCACAGGCCCAAACGGTGGCGAGGCGTAGAACGGCGCGCCGCCCGTGACACGGACAATCAGCAGGTCATTCTCCCCTGCCGCAACCGTGATCGCGTCAGCGGGCTCGACAATGCAATATTGATTCCCGATGTTCACGCTGTACGTGCCGGGGACGACGCCGCAAAACGTAAACGACGCGCCTTGGGTTTCCGCAGCATAACTCAACCCCCTCTCCCCCTCGGGCAACCCTGTCTGTATCAGATAGATCGTGGTGTTGCGTTCAATCACCTGATCGGTGTCCGCCATGAGGATGCTGCCCGTGAGCTTCCCGCCCCCGTGCAGGATAATCTGGAGCGTGTGGTTGCAGTCGGGCTGTTGCAAGTCCACCACACAGTTCGTCACCGTTGCGCCCAGATACGCATCCTTGGCGTGGACGACCACGGCATACGCCCCGTCCGTCAGGTTCCTGAAGGCAAATGTCCCGTCCAGGCCATTGGTCACACACATCGCAGGTATCCCGTCCTTGATCAGGTCAATCACTGTCCTGCCGATGGGTTGTTGCTGGTCATTGAGCACGATGCCCTGAATCACCGCATAAGGGTGCGCCCAAACGGTGAGGTTGTTGATGTCACCCGCCGCAAGGGTCACGTTCACGTCCGCATCCACGATGCCGTTGAGCAGCGCGAAGCCATAGACGCCCGCCGCCAGCGTGCTGAAGCAGAAATACCCATCACCTTGCGTGGTTGTTTCGGCGACCACATTCGTCTGCGCGTCCACCAACTGCAACACGGCATGTCCCATCGGTTCGAGCGTGTGCGTGTTGAGCAGTTTGCCGGAGACGGCCAGGCGCGGGAAACCGTAACCCTCGCGCGTGGCGTGGCTTTGGATCGTCAGCAGGTCATACACGGCGGCACCGCGCAGGTTCAACCGCGTGGCGGCGGCAGAGAGGGCGACGGAGAACGACTCCCACGTCGGGTACACGCTGTCACGCCCCATGGTCGGCGGCGTGAAGCCCATGATGTTGAAATCCACACGGTAGCTGCTCCCCGCGATCATGAAGAACGGCACCCGGTTCTCCTCCCCCGCCTTCAACACCCCGGCAGGATACTGCTTGCCGATCCCCACCAAAGCGAACGGCTGATTCGAGTATGGTCCCTCTTCAGACAAGGACATCACCGTGGCGGAGCTGCACGAAAGGTTAAACACGGGCGCGAGCATGTCCTCGTCGCCGATGTTGGCATATTCGATGTAGCAGACGTTGACGCGCCCTTGGCGCACCGACGAGGGCAACGCCAGCTTCGCCTCCAGTTTCGGGCCCACGCCATTGCTGAAGACCGTGATCGCGCCGGGACGCGTGGCGCCGCCGCCGGGCGCGGACACGTCCAGATCGTAAACCCCTGACGGGAACCCGGCCGGAGGCGTGAACGTCACGGCGATTTCGCTTTCGGACAGCAAAGCGACCGCCGCCGCACTCAGTGCCGCCGTCCCGTTGCGGAGCGTCACGCCGGATGCCCCGGCAAGCCCAACCCCATAAATGGAGAAGGTTGTCCGCCCCTTGCCGGACATCCGGCTGGCGGACACCGCGACGATGGCGGGCGACTCGGTCACGCCCGTCACGGTCAGCGTCTGCGCCGCCCCCGCAGTATTGGCAAGCGTCAAATAAATGGATCCCGTACTGATGCCCGCCGGCAGGGAGAGCAGATAGGTGCCGTCGGGCAACCGCACCGCCTGCCAGTCCGAAACGCCTGTGGGTATCGGCACATGCGTTGCCGCCGCGACCGCCGCCAACGCATCCGCCGTACCTGCGATGAGGAACGCCCCGCCCCCCGATGGCACCCCCGTCACCTGATAACTCACGCTCTCCCCGATGCCCAGCGTGACATTCAGGGCGCCGCCCATCATTTGCTGCGGAATCAGGATACTGACCATGTTCGTCGCCAACAGCGTGTTATTCGCCATGGCCACGCCCTCGTAAATGTCGCGCTCGGCATTGGCGGTCACGCGCACGCGCCAGTCGCCCTCGTCCATGGCGGGGACACGGAACTGCGCCGTATGCCCCTGCGTTTCGCCGGGCTGCAGGGCAGTCGTCATGACGACAGTCTCCCCCAACGCCACTGTGCGCCCTGTGGATTCGGACACCAGCGCCACCGCATCACGGTGCTGCCCATTGATGGGGACGACACCCACATTCTCAATCGTGTATGAAACGGTGAGCGTTCCACCGACCTCCGCAGTCTCGGAGCCAACCACCGCCGTCACCGCCAAATCCGGGAGCGGCTCGCTCGTGATCCCCGAATACTCGTAGATGCCGATGTCCGGGCAGGGCCCGGCGTTGCCAACCGGGATCCCCGTGGCCTGCGCGCCCAGCACATCCATGCGCGGCTGGCCGTAGTAATCCAACGCCGGCGCGACCGTGCCGTCGCCCGCGTCAATGCACGGCGAGCCTTCGAGGATGCGGAAGTCACCCGCACCCGGGTTCACGAAGCACGGATCGGCCCAGATGGTGCCGTTGTTGCCAATCCCTCCAGGGGGGCCAACGAATCCCGGCGGATTGCATATCACACAGTTGAGGTAGGTGTTCCCCCTGCCGCCCGACCAGTCCCAGGCGGTGGCGATGTTGGCGATCACGCAATTGTAAAAGGTCTGCCCGTTGTTGTTTGAAAGCTGAGAACAATCGTAAATCACACTGTTCACGACAGGATCCCTTAAAAAATGACGATACGCACAAAAGGCATCCCAGATGATTGAATTGGACATGTAAAAATTCCCAGACTCAAACCCGATTGCATACATCTGGGCATGGGCAATCATGCTACAATCAAAGGTGACTGTGCCGCCGGTGATTAAAAGGGCATCGTCCACGCCCGTCCCGTTGGCGGCATAGAGGATTGAGGCGTATTTAAAAGAGGCCGTTCCGCTCACCGTGATTTTCTTCCAGTCCCCCGGCTGCGGGTTCCCCTCGCCCGTGCCGCTCCATGTCCGGCCGCCCCATGCGTCGTCGCGGTACGACGTGAAGACGATCGGCTGCATACGCGTACCGATGGCGTTGAGCGTGGCACCGCTGTTCACCGTGATGGAGACACCCGCGTTGACCTTCACGATCGCGCCGGGCAGGATGTTCAACTCCGCGCCGCTTTGGAGGGTCAGGTTGCCCGTGACCACATACACGCGTCCGGCCATCCACGTCTGGCTGCCCGTGAGGTTGCCCGAGACCGTGGTGGAGACCCAGCGGACCGTGGTGGTCTCGTCGGTCTGGATGTTACCGCTGAGCGTGTAGGCGTCCGCCTTGGGCAACGTGGCGTTGCCGTCGAAGAGCGTGTCGCCGCCCGCCTCGTCGTCTGCGATGTGCGTGAACGTCACGCCCAGCGCGACGCACACGCCGTCACTCAGCACCGTGATGCCCGCGCCGTCGCAGAACTTCACGACCGCGCCCGGCTCGATGGTCAACGTCATGTCTGCGGGCACCGTGACCATGGACACGACCACATGCACCTTGTCCGCGCCCCACACCTCGCTGGCATCGAGCATACCGCCGTGCAGCACGACATTGGGCAGGTGGTAAAATAGTGTGGCCAGCGTCTCCACCACCTGCGAGGCGGCATCCAGCGTCTCGTGCGTCAGCGTGTGGCAACCCTCCTCCAGCGCGGACGTGTCCCATGTGAAAACCCCCACCGCGTCTGCGGCGGATACGAGAAGCGTCTCCGGCGTATTGTCGTTGTGACGCGCGCCGATGCGCACGCTTGCGGACTCCGAGGGGATTTTTTCCTGCCAGCGCGCGGAGTAGGTCAGCGGCAACGACCCGGCCGTGATGATGCGGCCGCCAATGCCGATTGTGGTGTCCAGCCATGCGGAGGGCGAGGATTCGCTGATGGCCACGTTCGCGCCAAAGAGGAGCGACGACGTGCTCACCGTCACACTCCCTGATGCGCCCTTGACGACGCTGTAGAGCCCGTGCGCCACCGTGTCCGTGCGCAGGTCGGTGTCGCCGCCCACGCTGTCGTCGGCGATGTCGGTGAAGGCCACGGGGGCCCCCGGCAGGTTCTCGATGACGACCTCCCCCCCGTCCTCCACCCAGATCCCGGTGTGGTGCGTGAACTTCACGACCGTGCCGGCGCGGATGGTGAGCGTCACGCCGCCGGGGACCGCCACCCAGTTGCGCACGACGTGTACGGCCTCCGGCCCCCACGACGCGTCCGAGGCCATCCGCCCCCCCTCGACGGCGACCGAGGGGCTGTTGATGACGCACACCTCTGCGGTGTCCGTGCCTTCGGAGAGGGTCTGCCAGCCGTCGGGCTCGGCGGTGGTGTCCCAGGGGGCCCCGGCGATGCGCTCGGCGCCGTGTGCGAGGCTGCGCCCGAAATCACCCCCCGGCCGCGCGTCAAGGCGGAAGGCGGGGGAGGGGGCGCTGACGGAAGAGGCGCCGTCCAGTTGCGCAAAAAGCCAGACGGGGAGGAGAAGGATAGAGAGGAGGAGGGCAGAGAGGGGACGGGCAGAGGGGGGGCGGAGGCGGTGTGTAGGGTGTGGGGTGTGGATGTTCATGGGTGTGTTTCCTGGGTGTGGGTTTTGAAAGTTATCGAGGGCCGTCGAGGGCATTCGGGGGCATTCGAGGGCTGTCGAGGGTTTTCGACGGCCTTCGATTGTTCTCGACAGTCGCCGAGGGTTTTGGTAAATTGTCTGGCGTTATGGACATCTTCAACAAATACGGCGGCTACCGCCGCCTGGACTCGTATGTCATCGGCAACGTCATCCAGCTTGCCACGCTGGCGTTTTGCCGGCGTTTCCTGGACCGTTCCAACGACCCGTGCGGGCGCCAGACGGACCAGATGACCCAGGCCGCGCGCTCGGGCATCAAGAACGTGGTCGAGGGGTCGGAGCGCCTCAAAACCTCCGTCACGGATTGCATCCGCCTGATGGACGTCGGCCGCGCATCGCTCTGCGAGCTCCGTGACGATTACGTCACCTGGCTCCTTGACAAGGGACAAGTCCCCTGGCGCCAGAAATCCCCCGAAGCGAGGGCGGTCTTTGACATGCGCCTCGATCCCCCGGAGTACGGCGACGACATCAACCACGATTCCTGCGTTCATATTCTGGCGCAGAAGCGGAAGTTTGCGCAATGGCTGGATTCGGAGGACAGCGCAACCGTGGCGAATGCGCTGCTCGTGCTCATCAACCGCGAGCTGAACATGCTGGACGGCCAGCTGGAAAAACTTGCGGAGAATTTCAAACGGGAGGGCGGTTTCCACGAACGCATGACCGCGGCCCGTGTGGAGGCCAAGCGCGAGGCGCGGGAGCCGGTTCAGGAGGATGCGCCGTCCTGTCCGAAATGCGGGCAGTCCATGCGCCTGCGGGACGGGCGGAACGGGAAGTTCTGGAGTTGCAGCGGCTATCCCACGTGTAAGGGGACGCGCAACCCCGTGCCGTGAATGTGCCCGGAACCCCTCGCCGATTTTCGAGGGCCTCCGACAGCCTTCGACGGCCTTCGGAGGCCTTCGATAGCCATCGAGGATTTTCGACAGCAGTCGATTGCCATCGAGTGCATTCGATGGCACTCGGCGGTTCACGACGGCTTCCGATGGCCATCGAAAGCTGCCGAAGATTCCCAGCGGCATCCGCCCTGTCTGTCCGTTCATTCCCATCTCTCGTGACCCGCGCCCGTCACGCACCAAAGGCAACAGCGGCTATTCCGTAGGAACACAGGCCAGACGGAAACAATACGAATCGCGGCGATCCCGACCAGCCTGAGTTGAAGACGCGTCAATGCGCCCAGCAGACCGACAACGAAACGCCCATCCAAAACCAGTATAACTACTATAACTATAGTGGCTGTAGTCATACTCAATGCCACCACCTTTCAGCACACGGAGGGATCCCGACGTGCCTCCTGTCGGATCCGTGACTGGAGTAAACCCCAGGTTAGCAATCCAAACATCGAGGCACCATTCCAGTCCATTCCCATGCATATCGTAGAGACCCCATGCGTTCGGCTTGAGCAGTCCGACCCCTTTTTGAGCGCCACCGTTATACGGGAAATACCACGCCACCTCGTCCAAGTTCGCGCAGCGCCCGGTCGTCGAGGTCAGATTCCTGCCGTTGTTGATGGCGGTGCCGGTCCCCGCGCGGCAGGCGTATTCCCACTGCGCCTCGGTCGGGAAGTTGAAGCCCGCGATCCCCGTGCGCGAACGCAGCAAGGGCAGGAGCGTCTCGTTGATGGTGTTCCACGAGACATAATTCACGGGATTGGTCGTGGCGATGGGATTACTACTGTTCGACGGGTTGCTCCCGACGACCAGCTCATACTGGCGCTGGGTCATCTGGAACACGCCGATGTAAAACGGTTTCGTGAGCGTGACCTGATGCAGGTCTTCGGTGGTCTGGCGTCCCAGCTCCATGGTGGGCGAGCCCATCATGAACGTGCCGGGGAGGATGAGGCGGAGCCAGAGGTTCGTGGTGCGGCAGGCGTCGTCGCTGATGTCCGGCGGGTCGTTGGTGTAGCGCACGGGATAGAACATGTGTTCCGCAGGGCCGTTGGAGAGGTCAATGACCATGTAGCGCATCATGCCTGTTCCGGCGTACATCTTGACGGTGAAGCTGGAGCTGTTGAAGTCCGGCTCGTCGGTACCGGCGTCCCACGTCATGCGGTGGGTGCCGGGTTTGACGATGCCGCCGGCGCCGTCACCCGCGAGGGTGCGCGGGGCGATGGAGATGTTGCGGTCGTTGTCGAGCCCGACCGGGTAAACCAAGACATCCGCGTTGGGGTCGTCGGACTCGATAGTGTAATCAATATCCACGAGTCCGTTCCACGGCCACCGTTGTTGTGCGGTCACGTCCTTGACCGTGACCTCCCCTGCCTGTGCTGTCATCACCGACATTGCCAGCAGCAGCGCCGCCAGCCCTTTCATCATACGAGCCATGTTTGTTTTCTCTTTCCTGTTTTAGGCGTAAAAGAAAGATAATGTAACAGAGTGCGCAGCGCATGGCAAGGGGGGAAGTGCGCAATCGCCCTTTTCAACAATTTTTCATTGCGTGAAATGGAGAAGTACGTCATACTATCCGTTTTCATTTTTTTGGGGAGTTTTGGGCGTATGAATGTTTTTCAGGTGTTGATGCGTGGTATCGTGAAGGAGAACCCGACGTTCCGGCTGGTGCTGGGGATGTGCCCGACACTGGCGGTGACGACATCTCTTGAGAACGCGCTGGGGATGGGGGTCGCGGCGACGTTCGTGCTCATCTGCTCGAACAGTGTCATCTCTGCCCTGCGGAGCGTCATCCCGGCGACGGTGCGTATCCCGAGCTTCATCGTCATCATCGCCGCGTTCACAACGATCGTGCACCTGCTGATCCAGGCGTATGCGGAGGCGCTCGACAAAAGCCTCGGCATCTTCATCCCGTTGATTGTGGTGAACTGCATCATCCTGGGGCGCGCGGAGGCGTTCGCGTCGAAGAACGGAATCCTGCACAGCATCGCGGACGGCGTCGGGATGGGCTTGGGGTTCACGGTGGCGCTCGCGGTGATCGCGGTCATCCGCGAGTTCGTCGGGAGCGGCTCGATCACGCTCTGGGGTAAGCTCGCGCTGACGGAAATCCATGGCGGCATTGTGCTGTTTGTGTTTCCGGCGGGTGGGTTCCTCACGCTCGGGCTGATCCTCGCGGGCATCAACCGGTTGCAGGCGATGGCGGCGAAGCGGAACGGCACGTCCGCCCCCGTGCCGCTGGCGTTCGACTGCCGCCACTGCACCATCTGTCAGAAGTTCTAACGTCCAAGACCTCTCACGCACTCTTTCCCATGAAACCAGAGACACCTGTTGATTTATACATCGTAAGTTCATCGCCGCACACGCATTCGGGGGCAACGGTCGAGCGCATCATGTGGGATGTGGTCGTCGCGTTGATGCCTGTGCTGATCGCGGCCGTGTGGTTCTTCGGGCTGGACGCGCTCCGGCTGGTGGCGGTGTGCGTGGCGACGTGCCTGTGCGCGGAGTGGGGATGCCGCAAGCTGATGCGACGGCCCACCTCGCTGTCGGACTGGAGCGCGGTCGTCACGGGGCTGTTGCTGGCGTTCAACCTCCCCCCGTTGCTGCCGACATGGATGGCGGTGGTGGGATCGCTCTTCGCGATCGCCATCGCGAAGCAGGTGTTCGGGGGACTGGGCTACAACCCGTTTAACCCCGCACTCGCGGGCCGGGCGTTCATGTTGATCTCGTTCACCGGGGCGATGACCACCTGGAGCCGTTCGGGCTGGACGCAGGAGCTCGTCATCCCGGGCGCCGACGCCATCACCGCGGCGACCATGGATGCCATCACGTCCGCGACGCCGCTCGGGCTTTTGAAAGACACCCTGAAGAACGGGCTGCCGACGCTCCCCCACTTCGAGTGGGACGTGTGGACGAATTTCGTTTCCGGCAACATCAACGGGTGCATCGGCGAGACCTCCGCGCTGGCCATTCTCATCGGCGCGGCCTACCTGTTCTATCGCAAGGTCATCACGTGGCACATCCCTGTCGCGTACCTGCTGTCCGTGTTTGTTTACGCGCTCATCCTTCGGCACGCGTCCCCGGCGGGTACGGCGACCCTCCCGGCGCTGGCGCACGTGCTGACGGGGGGGGTGTTCCTCGGCGCGTTCTTCATGGCGACGGATATGGTGACCTCCCCTGTCACGCGGCGCGGGATGTTGGTGTTCGGCGTCGGGTGCGGGGTCATCACCATGCTGATTCGCACCTCGAAGACGGGCGCGTACCCGGAGGGGGTCAGTTTCGCGATCCTCATCATGAACGCCTTCACCCCCCTCATCAACCGCGCCACGCGCGGCCGCGTGTTCGGGACGACGAAAACGTGAGCTCCCCCCTCATGCACACCACAGGAGAAGATGACACGGTTTTTGTCAACGGCATCCCGCGTCCACGGGGGGGGGCGCAAACGCTGACACAGTTGTTCCGTGTACTGGGCGTGAATGCCGCGCACACGGCGGTGGAGCGGAACGGCGAGATTATCCCGGCTGTGGCGTTGGCACAGACACCTGTCATGCCCGATGACCGGATTGAAATCATCCAGTTCGTCGGCGGCGGTTAAGCGAACGAGGGCACTTGCCTCGAGTATTTTATCGCTAAATCACTTTAAAAGTGTTCCATTCTTACATCCCGTTAGGGATGTCTCTCTCGGAAGAAAAATGCCCTCCTCCCCCATGTCCGCAGGAAAAGGGGTCCCCGTCGGCGCAGGCGCGACCGATGGGGCACGGGATGCGCCTAAAAGAGGCATCCCGATGGGATGCCATGATTTTTCTAGCGTTCTCTTCTACCAAAAGAAACATCCCCAACAGGATGTTGTCGCAGTACGCTTTTAAAGTGGTTTCGCTATAAAATATCTAAAATAATATGGAAAATTATACCCCAATATTTTCAATAACTCCTGAAATTCTGAGCTCTGCCTACGAAATAGCAGCAGATTTGGAACGGATTGATATGATTAGGGAAAAAGCATTAACGCCACAACTACGAAAGGAAAACAGAATAAAAACCATTCATTCGTCATTGTGGATTGAGGCAAACAGTTTGACATTAGAGCAAGTTACAGATATTGTTGATGGGAAAAAAGTTTGGGGACCCCAAAAAGATATTTTGGAAGTAAAAAACGCCATAATTGCCTACGATGAGTTGTTGGAATGCAATCCCTACAAAGAAAAAGACTTACTAAATCAACACCGTTTGCTTATGGATGGACTAATAACAGATGCGGGGAAATATCGTAATGCAGGCGTTGGCGTTTTTGACGGTGAAGTTCCTATTCATATTGCGCCGCCACAGCAAAGAGTCCCATTGCTGATGAGCCAATTACTTGATTGGGTAAGAACAGCAAAACTTCCGCAAGTAGTAAAAAGTTGTATTTTCCACTATGAGTTTGAATTTATCCACCCCTTCAGCGATGGTAACGGGCGAATGGGTAGAATGTGGCAAACGCTTTTATTGTATCAGGAAAATTCCCTTTTTGCTTGGTTGCCTATTGAAAGCATTATTGCGCACCACCAACAGGAATATTATCGTGCGTTGAGACGCTCTACGCATAATAACGATAGTGGTATTTTTGCTCAATTTATGCTTTCTGTTATTAAGGAAGCAACAGCAGGATTTAAAGAAAAATACAGCAAAGGTGAACTCAAAGACGTTACTTCTAATGCAGGTGTAAGCGCAGGTGTAAATGCAGGTGTAAAATTGTCCAAAGTACAGGAAAAAATTGTAGCAATAATAGCAAAAGATAGCAGCATTTCACAATCGGAAATTGCCAAAAAAATGAAAATCAATGAATCCACGGTTTATCGAAATATTGAAAAATTAAAAGAGTTGGGAATATTGGAACGCAAAGGGGCTGATAAAACAGGTATATGGATAATAAAAAGGTAGTGCAACCTCAGTATATCAACATTCCCCCCCTACTTCACAAACGCCTTTGCCCCCAACTGCTTACCTCTCTCATCTTGCACCGAAAGAACGTAGCTGCCGCTGCTGAGGCTGTCGGTGGCGATGGTGCTGGTGGTACCATCTACCCGCCTACGCAGCACCTCCTGACCGGACATATTGTAAATAACCAGCTGAAGGTTGCCGCTGAGCTGCAGCTCGTCTATCTGTACGTTGAGCTTGTCCTGTACAGGGTTGGGGTAAAGGTGTAGTTGCGGGGTGTGCGCAGAGGTGTGCAGGGCGGGGACGGAAGTTACAATGTCGCGCGAAACGTCTAAGTGCTCAATTTTGCGGTCGGAGTAAATGCGGTACTCGCCTACGCGAAGCGAGAGGGTTTGCTGTGCGGCGTCGAAGGTAACGGTGTCCTGCGAAAAGTACTCGTACCACGTGCCGGCGGTGGGGAAGGTGAGCGTGGGGGTCTGGGCTGTGAGGGCAAAGTTGCCCACTACCACCACGTTCATATCGCTGCTGCGCAGGGTTACGGACTTGACCACGCCGCTCAGCGAGGTGCTAAAGTCGGTGGTGCTGAACACATCGTACTTTTGGCGAAGCTGCAAAATGGTGGCGTAGTGGTTGTACAGGTTGCGCCGCGAGGGGTCTTGAAAATAGTCCCAACGAATGGCCTTGTTCGAGGTGCGGCAGCGGTCGTTGCTGCTTATTGTGCCATCGGGACAGGCGTTGATGGAGTAGTCGTAGCCCAACTCGCCAAACTGCCACAGCATTTTGGGGCCGGGTATGGCAAAAAACACGGTGGCGGCAAGACCCGCACGCCTCAACGCCGTAGCCTCGTCCCGCACGTTGTAGCCGTCCCGCGATGCGCCTTGAGTTTTGGCGTCGAACATTAGCCGCTCCTCGTCGTGGCTTTCCATGTAGGCAATCAGGCCGGGCTGGCTCCACCCCCGCTGCCGGTACGACGCGCTTGACCAATTGGAGCTCACCCCCCTCACCGCCCGCCGAGCGTCGTAGTTGATGTTGCCCCACAGCATAATGCCGTAGTCGGCAAGCTCGCGCTCCTCGCTGTTGTCGGTGAGGTGCTCAAAAATGACGTATGTTTCGGGCTTGTACTCGCGTATGGCGTCGGTCATTCGCTTGAGAATGTCAATGCGCTGCTGGTCGCGCGCCCAACCATCGCCGGAAGTGTTGGTAAAACCTTTGGTGAAGTCAAAGCGTATGCCGTCAAACCGGTATTCGGTGAGCCAATGATGATTTACCTTATCCACAAACTCCTGAGTATGAATGCTTTGGTGGTTAAAGTCGTTGCCCCAGTACCACGTGGGGTTGGGCGACACCTCGTTAAACCACGGACTGTTGGCTGCCGGACGGTTGAGGGTGGCGTTCCGGTACATTTGCACCATAGGCGATTGACCAAAGGCGTGGTTGAGCACAATGTCGGCAAGCACGGCGATACCGTTGGCGTGGCACGAGTCGATGAAGCGTTTGAGCTCGTTCTTGGGACCGTAGTACTTGTCGGGGGCAAAGTAAAAGGAAGGGTTGTAGCCCCAACTCTCGTTGCCCTCAAATTCGTTCACAGGCAATAATTGTATGGTGTTGATACCCAGCCGCTTGAGATAGCTCAACGAGTCGATGATGGTGCTGTACCGGCGTGTGGCTACCCAGTCACGCACAAGCAGCTCGTAAATGTTGAGGTTGTTGCGGTCGGGTGGGGTGTAGGGCTTGCCCGACCACGTGTAGGGCACCTGCGCTGTTTGCAGTATGCCCACAATGCCTGTGGCTTTTCCGGCGGGGTAGGGCTTAAGGTTGGGGTAGGTTTCGGGGCTAATCCACCGGTCGTGCATCGGGTCAAGGACTTTTTCGGTGTACGGGTCGGCGATATATAGTTCACCATCAATGTAGTATTGGTAGGCGTACTCCTCTTGCGGGGTGAGCCCCTCGA
>Ga0099364_10007552_pt1 | contig 15496 bp, 15 predicted proteins | sample TergutTh196P3_FD_73070 | JGI IMG/M metagenome (GOLD analysis project Ga0099364, IMG submission 73070) | Microcerotermes parvus P3 segment gut microbial communities from Pointe-Noire, Republic of the Congo - Th196 P3 | ecosystem: Host-associated > Arthropoda: Insects > Digestive system > Gut ... | reverse complement strand
AAGAATATGAGCGGGACTATCTGATGCAAGTGAAAGGCAATCAGCCCAATGTTGCGGCAAAGATGGAGGCGATGTTTAGAAGAACTGACCCAGCAGTACACGGAGAAGTCGGAGGAATTGATCCAGGAAGTGCGAGATTGGGCACGGTGGCCTGATTTCAACCCACGTTCTGCATTCCAAATGCGGGAATTGTTGTTCGGGGAAAAGCACAACCGAAAAACAATGTCCAAATCTGAAATCAAAAAAATGCCGCCGGGCACAATACCGCCGGAGTTCATCCGCATCCGCCCGCCGAAGGCAAAATCTATGGGACTAGAACCGATTTTCACTACGGGGAAATACCCGAGAAAGTGGGACGAAGTTGTCCGTTCCGGCAGGTCGCATCTTGCTACCCCCTCTACCAACAAACATACGATTGCACAACTTTTGTTTTTCCAACACACGCGGGCAGTTGTGGATGAGGAGGGACGCAAGCGGACACTCAATTTCAAATCAACGCTGGAAAAACTGCGGAACTGGAATACCGTCTCCCAAACCTTGCGTTATGTTCTAAAACCGCCGATGAAGGACGAAGATACCGGGGAGCCGGTTTACGACGATGAGGGGGATTTGCTTTATGACGCGGGGATACCTTCATGTGTCTGCGATGATAACAAAGTCCGTACACATATCTGGCCGACGAAAGCGACGGGCAGATGGAGTTCGGCGTGGCCTTCGTTACAGAACCTAGGCAAAGGGGTGGAGAAACTGCTCAAAGACATTTTCCAGAAAGAGTACAAATACCCGCTCCGCTCCCTCTTCCGGGCAGCAGAGGGGTGTTATTTCGTGGAAGCAGATTATGTCGGGGCGGAAATCGCCAGTGCTGCTTTTATGTGCAATGACGCACAAATGCTTGACCATGTCCGCCGTAACCAACTACCAGAGGATGATCCAGATCATTACGATATCCTCCGGCTTAGGGACGAATGGAACTTGAAGGCAAAATTGGTACTCCAGATCCATGATGCTATAATCCTTGAAGTTCCCGAAGAGGAAGTAAAAATCGTTTACGAAAAATTACTGCCGCAAGGGATGGTCGCCGCAGTGCCGATTGTCAGCACTGATTTGAATGGTGTTGCGGCAAGGAACAGTATTCCCCATTATCTTGGCTTGGACATCAATGTTTGCAAGGAGTGGGGGACGAAGATCAAAGATTTGTCCGTGTTTGGGATCAAGTCGTAACTTTTTATAGGAGAAAGAAATGAGATACAGCCGTGAGTTTTTGGCGAGTTGGTCGAGACGCGCACAAGATCAGTTGGAACGCAAACAAGATCAGGTACCATCTGTGGAGAGTCATAACAAACTGTTCTTAGTAATCAGTTATATTATAACGCTGTGTATGGCCTATATGGTACCGCTGGCGGTTATTCGCTACATTAACGCCGATAGAACGCAAGGAAGTGTGCGTACTTCTATCTCGCTCCAACAGTTATAGTGATAGACTCGACCGTCCCACAAGCGGCTCCGGTGTTGACTTGTTCGCGTTATATCACCCCGTTTTCTTCTTGTTCATTGAGATTTTCCAGTTCTTCAAGCATTTGTTTACCGCTCCACGTAAGGCAATCCTCGCCGTGCAGTGGTTTTTCGGGTGTGCCAAGTATGTCGAATACCCACTTGTGGACAAAAAATTCTTGGACCGCTGTCATAAGATGCCAGCGTATATCCGGCTCTTCGATGCGTGGACGTAGATCTGGCGGCTGGACTTTGACTGTCGGAATCCTACATAAACGAAGGTGTTTATCAAGATAGGCCGGTCGCCTCCGATGCAAATGCAGTAATTTACACGGCGTGTAAACTATTATCTGCGGACAGGCTGGATGCGCCAGTGCGGGGCGTGGCAGGGAAACGGCTGACGTACCGGATGCTGGTACACGGGATTTAGAGTCTATTGGGCAAATAGACTACAGATCGCCGGGCAATCAACGGAACTATGATATAATACAGTGTATATGTTAGTAGCACTCAAACATTCGACAGAAAATATCGGAGATGACATCCAGCGAATCGGTCTTGCGTCCATTTTGCCGGAAGACACCGTTTGGATTGACAGAGAAGACCGTAACGCATTGCTGGCGTTGCAACCAGATGACAAACTGATTGTCAGCGGATGGTTCAACAAGGGACGGCATCACTGGTATAGCGACATTAAGGCACAATGCCTGTTTGTTGGGTTTTACATCGACAGCCCGATAGAAATGAATGCAACGATTGGTTGTCGGGATACACACACTCTGGGATTTTATGCAAATTCATGGCTCTCATATTGTACTTCAATGCTACTTCCCCCGAATGGCGAGGCAAGGAATGGTGTGGTACTTTGCGACCTAACGGAAGCACACAAGGCAAGGATACCCGATGATTTTGTACAGCACGCAACGATAGTTTCGCACAACAATTTTACCGGCGATAGGGATGTTGCTGCAAAACGGTTACTGGACATTTATGCCAATGCAGAACTGGTAATAACGGGTAGGCTGCACGTCTTGCTTCCATGTTTGGCTACGGTACACCTGTAGTGTTCACAAACCGAGACTTCGAGCCGCAACGAGCGTATGGTTACGAAGGTTTATATTGGACGCTGGACGATTGTCCTTGGGCTTGCAGTGCGGCGAGTAAAGACAATCCTTGGATTCCTATCTTGCCAAAAGTATCACCGGAGTACATCTTGGGAATGACACAGGGGATGCGGGCAGTCGTCAGAAAATTTGTAGAGGCTACACGCCGGGAAAAATAGATTCGTGTTTTGGTTTATTGTCTTTGTCATGGTTATTTTTTCTCCGTAAACATTTGTGTTAGAATGGGCATAGTCCCGTCGAAGCGGCGGGCGACCTTGTCCCCTTTCTGTCTACCGGAGTAAATCTTGCAACGTTAGGTGCGGTGTTGATTTCCAGGCAGTTAGAATTGTTTGCAACATAGCCCATCTGGCATGTGCTACGGGGTTAGCAGACGGATAATAAGACTTGGAGGCTTTTTCTGAATTTTTGCTCATAATAGTTGGTGGGTTGAAGTTCAGTTTTGCCCGTTCGGTGCTTCCGACACCGGCGGGCGTTTTGTGAAATGGAAATACAGTCGGCTTGCCGCATAGTGCGTCTAGGACGTATCGTCGGATAGCTAATGTGCGTTCGTCAAGTATCTGATAAGTATTGGAGGCTTTTTCTGAATCGGTTTTGATCATGCTTGCTGGTTGAGTTGAGCTTCCTGTTGCAGGGATGTTGTGCAGGTTTGCTTTTTCATATCTTGGTGGTTTGTTAAAGCCCCTGTGCGTTAAGTTTGACAACGTCTCTGTTGCCCACCCGGTGCCTTTTACACTGGGTGGGCGATTTCTTTTCCCGAATCTTGCATAAACGCTAGGGAGAGTCAAGAGACCACAAAGATATTATTTCTTGGAGAGTCTCCTAGCTGATACAATCCAGGCATGGAAATTTCAGCACACGAAGAGTTAGCATGTTTAATGAAGATGCTCGGCAAGGCACAAACGATGCCTCAAGAAGACTTGGACAGACTACAGCAAGAATATGCAGCTAAGACTATCAGTGAGGAAGACTTATTTCGTTTACAGCAGGAACTCGATTACCAGGATAGCCCGGAATATCTGCGGGAGCTTGGCGTATATAGGTACACTGAACCGGATGATTCCCCCGGATGGCAGAGATGTCTGAAGAAAATGGAGGAGTTTTCAGAGGATTGCCAGAAAATCCTTCAGATTTTTGAGCAATACTGGAGAGTATGTGTGGACATGTCTGACCTGGCTAAATCACTATGGCTGAGGGAAAAGATGTTTAAAGCGTTCCCGGACTTTTTTACTAACAAGGAACGTGAATGGCACGTTCTCAACTTGACAGGTTTGTTGATGGCCAAGGGACATCGTCTGCTCCCTGATGCAGACCGTTGGGAGCGGTTGCAGGCACATGACTCCCCTTATATTTCTTGCAGGCCCGCTCCAGATGTTTTGTTTGAAGCGTGGACTACGTCTGACTTGACGGCGTGGCTCAACATGCGGATGAAGGCGTGTAATGAGGCTTACCTCGCCACGTAAGGTAATCCTCGCCGTGTGCTGGTTTCTCGGGTGTGCCAAGTATGTCGAAGAACCGCTCAGTCACGATAAACTCTTGAAGGGCTACTATAAGGTGCCACCGGATGTCTGGCTCTTCGACGCGTGGGAATAGATCAAAGATATTATTTCTTGGAGAATTGCCGGGTTAATTTGACATCTGCTGTCGAGCAGTAAAACATCATTTAAGATAGCCCTTTTGTTTTAGGTCAGCAATTAGGTCGGTAGGATCACCGAGAACAGCGTCGAGTTGCTTCTTTAAGCTGGTTTCAACTACTTCGACTTTGGTTTCAACGATTGCTTCGACTTTGGTTTCAACGATTGCTTCGATCTTGTCCTCTAATTCTTGCATTGTTATCGTGTTCGTCTTGAAAGGGTTCCGAAATTTAATTTTCGGACCCTTGGCTATCGAATAATGAAAAGATTCGATACAAGGCAGTATAAGCAGGAATAAAAGAAGAAGAGGTGCCATGTGATAGACGCTCATCCCCCAAAACGTGAGGGACGCAATAATTTTCCAATTCCACCACACGAACGCTAATGTGGCAGAGACCGCACAAAGGTACCAAAGAATTATACCTGCTGTCGAGTGGTAAGCAAGTTTATTTTGCATGAATTTAACGTTTAATCAGGCAGAACACCTTCATTTTGAGTCTCACATAAACACGTCTGTTTATGAGAGAGGCAGATGAGTGAGCATAATCGGGTAAATTTACCCGATTTCCCTCGCCACTTTCGCCGCTTTCTCAAAGGAGACTTCGGCGTAGTGTTCTGTCATTCTAGCGCTGGAATGCCCCAATACCGCCTGGGCATGGTCTAAATCGAACTTGTCCCGCACTTCTTTCGCTGCGGCGTGCCGGAGTTGATTCGGTCGCCAATGGGGTACGCCTGCTTTGGCACATGCCTCGGTAATCGCCTTGTAATACTGCCGGTTGTGGCATTTTCCCTCCGGTCGAGGGAATACGAACTGTTCCGAAGTCGGCGATTCACGGTCGAGGTAGTTTTTGAGAATCGCTTGGGCTTTGGGACCAATCGGCAACATACGGATTTTTCCCAGTTTCTGGGTCTTGTGCGTGAAAGGAATGTACCGCCAGATTTCCGTCGAGCGGTCAATATCGCAAAACCGCATATTGTGGATATCCTGCGGGCGACCACCGATGTACCGCTGCACACGCACCATGTCCCGATGCTGCGGCGATTCCATACAGGCTAAAGTTTTTTCCAAAATGTCATCTGCTACGGGCGCAATGTTGTTATATTCCTTCGCGGCGGTTTTGCCCATTTGCAGGTCTTGCACCAACTTTATTGCTCCCGCAACATCTGCCGGTACGATTTCCTCTTCGACACCCCAGACGAACATCCGCTTGATCGTCCAGATGTAGGCATTGATCGTATCCCTGGCAAGTCCTTTTTCGAGATAGTGCCGCCGGAGGGCTTTCAAGGCGCTGGGGGTGAATTGGGAAACCTGGGTTTTGCCGTAAAGTTCGTTGAGCAGCTGAATGGGGCGGTGAATCCTCAGAAGTGAACTTGGGCTGTAGTTGCATTCTTTCTCGACGTAATCCAGGAAGGAGACGATGAGGCTTTCGATGAGAATGGTGTCGGGATCGTAGAATGCTTGTCGTCCGTTGGCGATGAATTCGCCGATGATTCGGTCATATTCCCGACGGCTGGCGGCGGAGCCGTATTTTCCAAGGTAGTACATTTTACCTCCGATACGGACGAAAGCCCTGCCGGAGGACTTGTGGAGGCAGTATTTGGGGAGTTGTTTTCGTTTGTAGTACATAGGGGTTTGGCGAAAATAAAGTGTATTTGACACTTTTTATCGTAAACCAAACCTGCCTGCAAATAAACGAAACGAATCGTAACCTCTTGAGGTGTAACGATTTGCAACAATGTGTCAAAAATCGTGTCTGACACACCGCAGTCCTGTGAGCGGACTGGCAGCGCACGCACCTGTTGCAAAAAACCTCTTGAAACGATACCCTTTATTTGGTAGAATGGGAGAAGTTTAGGAGTTACCTACTTCCCCCAGCCCTTTCGTTTAATGCCGACTTTGGACATTACGGTGCCGCATCAACTCACTCAGGCAGAAGCCACTGAGCGATTGAAACAAAAACGGACAGAAATCAAAGAGCAACACACCTACACGGTGTCCGATCTCAAAGAAACGTGGACAACCCCCGACTCGCTTGATTTTGCTTTCAAGATATTGGGATTTTCGTTGACAGGGTCGGTCGAGTCTCTGGAATCTTCCGTACGCATTGTGGTTGCCTTGCCCGTTGCGGCAACGATAATGAAAGGGACCATAGAAAGTCAGGTGCGCCGGGAACTCGAACAGGTGTTGAGTTGACCGCTTGACATTGGGGGTTCCGTTTGATAGTATATTGTACAGACTTGTCCTTTACAGGACTTGACTGTTTTGTTTTCAGCCGTTTTTGAGGTTTTTTATTATGACACGAGTTCTCGTTGCCGACGATTCCAGCACGATGCGCAAGATTATTTTGCGTTCGCTTCAGGCAGTCGGCGTAAAAGATGTTGCTGAAGCCGCCGATGGCGTCGAGGCATTAGCCCTGTTTGCACCCGGCAAGTTCGACCTAGTCCTGACCGATTGGAATATGCCCGCCATGAACGGGCTGGAACTGCTCAAAGCAATTCGTGCCCAAGACACCCAAGTCCCGGTGATTATGGTAACAACCGAAGCCGAAAAGTCCCGTATTTTGGAGGCAATTCAGGCGGGCGTTACCGATTATCTCGTCAAGCCGTTCCAACCGGATACGCTTCGGGAAAAACTCGAAAAGCACGGCTGTTGATACTATTGTTTGTTCCCTTTCGTTCCCCCCAAGCATTCATTTTGAAAGGAGTCCCCCGATGAAAAATAGGCGGCATCACCTCGTTTTATGTTGGATATCGATCTCTATGGCGACGTTTTTGTTCGTTGCTCCCCCTCTTTCTGCGCAGCAGACGACAACAGGATCATCGGCTACGGACACCGCAGGTCAAGTAACTGCCGATTCTCAATCGGAACTCCAAGAATTGACGAGCACTCGACCGGGAGGAGGCGTGTTTGTCAATGCCAGCGGCGTGATGACCCGCTACGAAGTGATGGATGTCGGCGTACTGACCCGGCAGCAACTAAACGCCGCCAGAACAGCGTACAGGCTCTCCGGCGATGTTTCCGCCAGTAGTCCGATGCGCTGTGTCAGCCTGAACCGACTCGAAAAAGCCATCACGGACACTGAAGGTGCAATCACCGATGAAATGCTCTACCTTGCCGGATTACAGAGAATTACCCACGTCTTTTATTTTCCTGATTCCCAAGACATCGTGATCGCCGGTCCCGCCGAAGGCTGGTTTCCGGGACACGAAGACATGATGATCGGTGTCAATTCACAACAGCCGGTTCTTGAACTGCGGCATTTGGTAACTGCCCTTCGGGCTTACGCTCCCGGCGGGGACGGCGGAGAAATCGTCGGTTGCTCCATTGATCCGACCCCGGAGGGAAGTGTTCGTCTGCAACTATTCCAACAACGATTCAACAGTTCTCCCGGCACAAACCAAGAGTTTATCCAGGGAGTCCGTGAAAGTATCGGAATGCAGGTCGTTCGGGTGGACGGTATCCCCGCGACGACTCACGCTGCTCAAATGATGGTCTCCGCCGATTACCGAATGAAACGGATCGCTCTCGGAGCAGACCCCCCGCCGGTGCGAAGACTGCAAACGTTCATCAATAACACTGTACCGAATCTGCCTAATGCTTTGTTCCGTTGGTATTTTGTGCCGGACTACGAGTCGGTCATCCTGACCGAAGACCGCACTGGTATGCAACTGGTCGGCACTGGAGTCAAATTGATCGGCGAAAACGAACTCCTCTCTGAAACAGGCGAGCGCACCACAGTGCTTGGGCAACTAGACCCCGGGAGCAGAGCATTTACGCAGAGTTTCACCCAGTTGTATCCGCAGATTGCGCAGCAGGCATTGGTCTTTGCGCAACTGCGCAACTGGATCGATATGCTGATTTGTGCGGCGCATATTCAACGGGAAGATTTCTACGGTAAGTCCGGTTGGTCAATGGAATTTTTCGGTAACGAAGAAAGGTATCGCCTGCAAACGTTCGTTGCTCCCAGAGAGGTCGAACCTGTCGTTGGGGCGCGTGTCGTTCGCAGAACGTTGGTCGCACCGGTCGGCGGCGGAATCGTCATTAACGCAGAACTCGCACTGGACGAAGAAAACGCCCGGTCGGACACCGATAAAAGAATTGCGGAAAGACAAAAACAGGTAGCCCTAAACCTTCCCAAGGGTGTTTGGTGGTGGGATGTGCGCTAGGGACAGAATGTAGGAGGTAGGATAATAGAATGGGAACCTCTAAAAATCGAATTTTTATATTGATTTGTATCGAAAACGCAATGAACCGACTCGTTGTGCACTTTGCGGTTAAGCCTTTTTTTACCGCAAGGGGCGCAAAGGAATCGCAAAGTACGCGAAGAAGTTTTTATTTTTAGAGATTCCCGAATAGAAGAGGTAGGAACGAAAAAAATTTTCATCTCCGGCGGGTTCTGAATAACGTGTTGGAGACTCATACCTCATCTATCCTATATTCTGTCTCCTGTCCCCTCTATTCTCAAAAACTTATGGAACAACTATTTGATCAAGACATGCCTCTACCGGAACCATCGTTGCTTGTGCTGGTTTCCGGTTTGGCGGCGCAGGCGATGGTATCGCTGGGTATTTTTCCGAATCCGGTCGATGGTCAGACTCGGATTCTGCTCCATCAAGGCAAGCATTTCATCGACACGATTGCGATGCTCTCCGAGAAAACATCGGGCAACCAAACCTCCGAAGAGGCAAAGACACTGGAAAACCTCTTGCATGAACTGCGTATGATTTACGTGGCGGCGCAGAACGAAAAACAAAGCCGGGATGCCAAAGAACAATAGACCTGTTCCCTAGCGCGTTGATACATCCTGATTTTGGGATAGTCGTTACATTTTGCATTGGCAAAATTAAGCATGAAATAAACTAGTTATCCCAAAATTGGTCAGTTCCAACGCAGTAGTTTTGTTACCCCTTAAAACAGTCCACTAGACGTGCAAGTTTATTTTTTTGTTCAAAATGGACAATCGGGGCAAAATAGGCAAAATCGAAAATTTCCGTTTTGATGGGGAAAATGCCAAAAGTCGTTCTGTTTCCTTAACGTCATCGGGGGAAAATGCAAATCTTGCACACCTACTGGGGGTACAGCGAGTTGCCGACACACTCCACCAGCAGACACACGCCTATTTTTCAATCCCTGAAGCGATGTCGGCAACATTTGGAGTGAAAACCTGTGAGCGGCATGCGGACCTACTGGCGAGGAGCGATCCGTACTCTTGAAATTTTTCGCTCGATTCAATATAATGTAATGCGTCAGAGAACGTTATTATGTCTTGTTCTACCCTCAACCCAACCGCCGACACAGAAGAACTTTTCGCGAGTCATCGTTCCCAAACCAACGATATGATGCTCTGGGCAGGAATCGTGCGATGGGAATACGATATTGCCCAAGGCGTTTTTGATATCAACGCCGATTTTGCCGCTACCTACGGATACAAAGCAAAAGACCTCTTTCCGCTCACCGTGGACGGATGGGGACAACTCGTCCATCCCGACGATTGGCACATTGTGCGAGTGATGTTTGAAAAAATAATCGCCGGACACACCGACATCATCGACGCGGTCTATCGAATGAAAACGGCATCAGACGAATGGCGGTACTTTCGGTGTCGGGGCGGAACTGCCGAAGCGTCCATCGCCGACAAAAAAACAACCAGAATATCAGGCACACTTCAAGACGTTACAGACCTGAAAGTTGCCGATGTAATGCTTCAACGCCGGGATCGGTTGCTTGCGGCAGCAAACGATGCGGCAAACGTGCTGTTGATGGCAACCTCCAGAGATTTTGACCAGTCTGTTCTTGAAGTCCTGCACATTCTCGGTTCGGTAACAAAAGTTGACCGCGTCTATGTCTGGAAAAATGAATGGTTCGACGGAGAAATGTACACCACCCAAGTTTATGAGTGGTCGCCGAATGTACCGCCGCAACAAGGAAACGAATACACCGTGCGGGTCAAAGCCCAAGACGCAATACCGGACTGGGAAGAGTGCCTGACTGCCGGCGAATGTATCAACGGCATCGTCCGAAATATGTCTCCGGCAGAGCAGGCACAACTGACACCGCAAGGCATCGTGTCGATTCTGGTGGCTCCCGTGATGTTTCGAGGTCAATTTTGGGGATTCATCGGGTTCGACGATTGCCGGAACGAACGAACCTGGAGCGGAACGGAAGTCGGTATCTTGAAGTCCATCGGAATGCTGATCGCCTCCGCAGTCCAGCGGAAACAGGCGGAAGCCGACCTGATGCAAGAACGGCAAACGTTGAATTGGATACTCGAAACCAGCCCCGTCGCAGTCATCACGACACAAGACGGCAAAATCCACCAATTAAACAAACGGGGGGCATCACTCTTTGCCCTCCAAAAAGACACGGCTGCTTCGGAATTCCTGGCAGGTGTTCTTGGGGAACACAAAGGTAAGGTTGACCGCAATTTGGTTGTCCAAGAAATTCTCGAAAAAGGGACATTTTCACGGCGCAGCATTCAATTTCCCTGTGTGGACGGAGCGGTACGCGACTTTTTGTTGACCACGATGCCGTACACACCGGATAGTATGAGGCGGTTGATCTCATGGTTTGTCGATATTACAGAACTCAAAGAGACGGAAAGGGCATTGATTCAGGAAAAGGAAAAAGCCGAAGCCGCCACAAAAGCAAAAAGCGACTTCTTGGCAAAAATGAGTCATGAAATTCGGACTCCCATGAATGCCATCCTCGGCATGATTTATCTCTGTTTGCAAACGGAGTTGAGTGAAAAACAGTGGGACTATCTCACGAAAACACAGTCAGCCGCAAACAGTTTGCTCGGCATCATTAACGATATACTCGATTTCTCCAAAATAGAGGCGGGCAAACTTGAGTTGGAATCGGTTCAATTCTCATTAAACACGGTCATCAATGAAGTCATCGACATTACCCGGACGAGTGCAGAAGAAAAAGGACTAAAACTCATTACACGAATTGATCCCGATATCAGCGAATATTTGATCGGCGACCCGCTTCGGCTTCGGCAGATACTGCTCAACCTGACCAGCAACGCGGTCAAATTTACCAAAACCGGCGGAGTCTTTGTAACGGTTAACCATGATGATTCTTTGTCCCGATTGCGTTCTGACGAGATATGTCTTGCCTTTGAAGTCAAAGACACCGGAATCGGGTTGACACCGGAACAGGTCGAAACAGTGTTTGAGTCGTTTACTCAGGCTGACAGTTCGACGACCCGAAAGTACGGCGGCACCGGTCTCGGTTTGCCCATCGTCAAAAATCTCGTCGAGTTAATGGGAGGGAATGTCAATGTAACGAGCGTTCTCGGTCAGGGCGCAGCGTTTCGTTTTACAGCCGTTTTCGTGAGGGCACATTCTGCACCGGAGTTGACGACGGCAATGCTGTTGGGTCGGCGGCGTGTCCTGGTCATTGACGATGACCCCAATGATTTGGAAGTGTTGACGAGTCTGGCACAGGCGGAACGTATGAGTGTCGAGTCGGTTCGTACCGGTGCGGCAGCGTTGGAAAAGTTGGAGGAGGCAACGCTGTTACAGATTCCTTTCGAATTGGTAGTGGTTGATTGGCGGATGCCGCACATGGACGGCGTAGAGATGGTTCGGCGTATTCGGTGCGACAAAACTATTATTCCGCCGCACATCTTAATGGTATCGGCGTATGACCGGCAGGAATGTATTCGGCAGGTACAAGGTCTGAACGTTTCTAATGTCCTTACCAAGCCGATACAGCCGAACACATTCAAAGAGTTAATGAAGACGGCGTTCCGTGAGGATTTGTCGAAGAAAACAAATGAGATGCGTGCCGACATCAAGGGGGCAAAAGTCCTGCTTGCCGATGACAACAAGATCAATCAGATGGTCGCATCGGAATTACTGAAGATCATGGGAGTCGAAGTTACCGTTGCGAGTAATGGTCTCGAAGCCGTCGAAGCCGTCCAGAAGGCTTCTTTTGATCTGATTTTGATGGACATTCAGATGCCGGAAATGGATGGTCTTGAGGCAACGCAAGCGATTCGGAACTTGGACAAACCTGAGGTGGGCAGATTGCCGATATTGGCGATGACGGCGAATGCGGCGGACACCGATTATCAACGAAGTTTGGACGTAGGTATGAACGATCATTTAACGAAGCCGATTGATCCAGAAAAACTCCGTGTCGCTATCGAAAAATGGATCGTACGTTAGGAACATGCTATCGATGAGTGAGTAAAAGTTTATAGTTTATGTGGATTTGCAGTGCAAGAACGGGGCAGCGTAAGCCCCCCGGTGAATTTTCATCAACCACTGGGGGCGAGGAGGTAGGCAAAATTCACGGGAAATTCAACACTTTTTCGGTTTTCCATGCTATTGTCCATGCTGTGCCGACTACCGCTTACTCTGGTCGCTCTTTTGTGATAGAATCGGGCGGCAGACGAATGCCCTCTAAACGGCAGGGCAGTATCCCGAGTTATGATTACATTAGTTTTCGGCACGAACAATCGCAAGAAGGGGATCGAATTGGCAGAGTTGCTCGCTCCGTACAATATCGAGGTACGGACGCTTGCTGACTTCGACAAACAACTTGATGTCGTCGAAGACGGTCTCACGTTTCTCGACAATGCCCGAAAGAAGGCGGTTGAACAGGCACGTTTTTTGAATGCCTGGGTTCTCGGCGAAGATAGCGGGTTGAGTGTCGATGCCCTGAATGGTGCGCCGGGTGTGATTTCTGCACGTTTTGCGGCAGTGGACGGCAACAATGCGTCGGATGACGAAAACAATCGGCTTTTGCTGGAGAAATTGGCAAATCTACCATTGGAAAAGCGGACGGCACACTATACCAGTGTGGTTGTGCTTTCCGAACCCTCGGGCACGGTACAGGGCGAGGCAACGGGACACTGTCGAGGACGTATTTTGTTTGAACACTCCGGCGACGGCGGTTTTGGTTATGACCCGCTCTTTGAAGTGATCGAGTACCATCGGACGTTCGGCATTTTGCCGCCGGTTGTCAAGCGAGCAATTAGTCACCGTGCCCGTGCCGTACGGAAGTTGATCCCGAAGATTGTCGAACTGAAACAAGGAAAGTAGGGAAACGTTAACCTTGAAAAGTACACATACAAGCGGCGGTGCTTCCGTCAAGGGGGATTCTGGATGAATTTTTCGTTTTTTAGTTCCTTTTGCTGTTCCCAAAGATGTTGCGCGTGCCGTACCCGTTCACGCTATTTCATTTGGCGATTTCGTAGATTTAGAATTTTTCTATCTTTTTCAAGGGAGATGGAAATCTTTTCTTGCTAAACAACGCCGATACACTCTCACGCAGAAATGATAAAACAGCACGCTCCAAATGCGCTTCTGCCAACGATCACCCCAGTTACTACCGCGTTCCGGCGTGCGCACAGGGTTAGAGAACAGGTCTATTGGTTTGCCCGTACTACGGTCTCCTGAACCTTCTTTCCAGCATCAATCGAATATGTCCTTTGACCTGCGACAATTTCAATAGTGAGCGGCGTATCCTCTATAGAACTGTATTGCGATTCAACGTAATTGAACGTCTGGCGAGCCCTATTCAGTTGGTCATACCTTGCTTCTTCTGGAGTTCCACGCTCTGCTCCCGCCAATTCGGGGTGAGGATGAGGTTCCGTGACTCTTTTTGTAATCACGACCTTAAAAGTACCGAGAGGAGCACCGCGGTACAAACCGTTGGTTTGCAACACGGCAACCCCCGACGCATTAGTGATTCCTGTGGGCGACCAACGTCCGAGTTCTGAATCTTCAGAAACCAACGTAACAGTCGCCCCCTCAAGTGGCGTGCCTTCTTGTGTTACTTCAATCGACGCAGGATAGAGACGCGGCATCCCCTCTGGAAGCGGTTGTCCCCCGCAACCCATTATAAAGGAAACCGAAAGGAGTAATGCAGTGTATGAAAAAAACGTACGAGTCATGGTGTTGTTGGTGTTAGTAACATGTAAAGTTTGCACAAAAGCAAGAACGTTATGCCGTCCTGCTCTTGCGCCATCTTGCGGCTTACAAACTGGCATTTTCGCCGCTGGCTGGAGTGCCTAACGCTCCCCAAACGCCGAACAGACTGGGACCATTCTCAACTTGCCGGGATGTTGCCGTTCCGAAGTCAATCGTATTGGTAACGAAACGAACAGAGCCGTCAAAAAATACAATGTTCGCACCGCCTGTGTGGAAGCCGCTGGCAGCATAGATGCCCCATCCGCCGCCCGCATCATCCTGCGACCCAGCGCAACTCGGCGAGTTCGGAGGAAGTATCGTCTGGAAACTGTGGAATATCGAAAAGCCGAAAGCCAACCGCATCCCGCGTGAACGGTTTGCCCTCTCCGCAGGCATCTGTGCATAGGTATCATTAACGAGCAGATTTCTCCCATCGGTTGTTGCGTTCAGGCAATTTCTGGCATTCCCTGCGCCGCGAATGTCCCCGAGTCTATTGTTCTCGCATAGTGCCAGCCCGCCGCGCACCGCAAGACTGAGGGCGGAGACCGGCTTGGCAAATTCCCCCATAGCAACCGTATTGCTGGTTCCGTCGGTAACACTGCTTATACTTTTCTTTTCGAGCGGTACGAACATACTCCGGCTTCGAACATTGTCGGCACGATCTGCTCTAGTGAGATTACTGGGTGCTCTTTCGAGAGACCACATTCCATCGCCGCGGGAGAAGCCGTAGTTTATTCGGGCAGATGCCGGACTTGGGCTTGCGGTGATCGCATCGGTACGTCCACTGGCAGGACAAGAGGGGCAAAGGAACGCCGAAAAGGACGCTTGCAAGGCGGTTGGCCAGTCCCAAGAATTCAAATACCCGCCTGAACCGCTGCGCTGGCTATTAACACCGTCCCATTGGGCTGTCAATTCGATGTACGGAAACAGATTGAGCAAGCCGCTCCAGCCGCCTGCAGCGCTGTAATCCTCTTCCCCCCACGTTGCGGGTCTCTGGTCTTGCCACAAGAAGTCCCGCGATGCGGGGAAAGCGTTGTGGGTGTCATGGTGGTTGTGCAAAGCCAATCCCAGTTGTTTGAGATTGTTGGTGCATTGCATTCTCCGGGCGGCTTCTCTTGCCGCCTGTACGGCGGGCAAAAGAAGGGCGATTAACATACCGACAATCGCGATGACGACGAGAAGTTCGACAAGGGTGAAAGCGTGTTTGCGTCGTAAGTCCTTATGGTTTAAGGGCTTACATTGCCCCCCCCCCCCCCCCCCCCCGCGGGGGTAAAAAAAAGGGGGTTTTTTTTTTGTGGTTTTTCTTCTTTTTTTTTTTTGTTT
>Ga0099364_10007551_pt1 | contig 15497 bp, 11 predicted proteins | sample TergutTh196P3_FD_73070 | JGI IMG/M metagenome (GOLD analysis project Ga0099364, IMG submission 73070) | Microcerotermes parvus P3 segment gut microbial communities from Pointe-Noire, Republic of the Congo - Th196 P3 | ecosystem: Host-associated > Arthropoda: Insects > Digestive system > Gut ... | reverse complement strand
ATCTTTCAGCATGGCCACCAGGCGTTTGGCGGCTTCCCTGTTCTTTTCTTTGCGAAAATCCATGTAATAAAAAAGCATCCGCCGGTAGAAATAGTAGGAGGCTTTTTCGGACAGCCCCGCCTGTCCATGTGCTTTCAGATAGGCCATCCGCTCCCTGAGCGGCCCTAGCTCGATATGCAAAAATTTCTCGCTGTTTTTTTGGTTTGTGATACTGCTGGCGCGTTCGTCATTGTAGTTATACAAATACGCATCCACAAACGCAATGCGCTTTGCCCGACACAGTGCCGCCGTCGTGTACATGATGTCTTGCGACGTTTGCCCGACTGTAAATGTGAGATCTTTTACCAACTGGCGGCGAAAAAGTTTGCTCCAGACCGAAGGCATGATGCGGATTTTTTCGTCTTCGCTTATATATGCGGTCAGGGCTTGCTCGCTGGTCAATAGGATGGAGGGATGGTCCAGCGCCATCCCGACAGGCTGTGCCACAAAGGGCCGATAACGGCATACCGCCACATCGGCATCATGCTCCGTCATGGCCTCCATCAAGCGCCCATACATATCTGGCTCGATATAATCGTCGCCATCCACAAAGCCGATATACTCGCCCGTCGCGGCCAAAAGCCCTGCGTTCCACGCATCGGAGAGGCCGCCGTTTGTCTTGTGGATGACCTTGATGCGGGCGTCTTTCTCGGCATATTCATCACAGATGGCCCCGCAGTCGTCCGTCGAGCCATCATCGACCAAAATAATCTGAAGCTGCCCGTAGGTCTGATTTATGACCGAATCCAGGCAGCGGTGCAGATAGGGGCTGATATTATAGATTGCAATGATGATGGAAATCATGCTTTGTTCCCATTCACTGTGTTTTGCCATCCGCCGATATGCGTATCATGCCTTCGGTGAAAATATCCACACAATCGGCATCGTTTAGCCATCTGTCCGGAACGATGACGGTTTTTTCCGGATAGGGATTGAGATATGCGGCCCACCAGCTAAAGCTGGAATTGGCCAGGATATGGTGCTTGCATTTGCTCATCAGCATCATGTCGATGAAGCCGGTATGTTCGGTGGTTTCCTCGATAAGGCAAAAATCATCGCCCAATTCTTCTGCCCCGTCTTTTATGTAGCGGCTTGAAAGCCAGCCCTTGGCCCATTTTATTTCATTGCTGAAGACATAAAAAACCGCTTCCGGATAGTTTTCCCGCATATGGCTTATCGCCGCCTCGTAATATGCATCTGTGCAAATCCCGCCATAGACCTCGTCCGCCAACAGATAGTCGCCGCGCCGGATATGGACGCTAATGGCCAGGGTATGCTCAATCATATATTGATATGTGCCAATTTTTTGCTCCAGTTCCGCCGGCAGTTGCATCCTGTTATATTCGGGAAATGTAAACGTCTTCCGTATCTTTTGCTCTATGTCTTTGAAGTATTTCTCGCTCTGGAACCAGCCGATTAGATAGGCCGGGTCGTGTTCCAGTAAATTGGGGTCAAAGTTGACATCCTTTGCCATGATTATTTGCGATTTGCGCCCAAACAACTTACGGCGTATACGGTGGCTGATTTTCAGCGACCCATCGGTAAGGGCTATTATCTCATCCCATGTGGCGCGCGGATAGTCTATGTCAAACACTGAAAGCATGATTGGGCGGGCGTTATCATGGCGATATTCGGTAATATCGTCAAACTTTACTGCCTTGCCCTGCGATATGAGTTTCATGTAAAGGGCGTATTGGAACATCTGGTTGCCCAAGCCGCCATTCATTCTGATAATTACCATCAACGTTTCCTTTCTGCCGCAAAGGTATAAATACCCTCCTTGGGATTGTACTACGTTTTATGCATTTAGTCCAGTCTGGTCAACTTTCCACATTCATGCTACAATAATAACATGAAGACAAAAATATATTTTTTAAGCGCCCTCATACTATGCTTCCTGATGATTTTTTTATATAACCTGTATACCCCCTATCTGTCGGACGACTTAAACAATCTTGCAGATGCTCGGGAAATGGACTCATTTTGGCACATATTTAGACTGGCATACCAGGGTTATTTGAGTGTGAATCCGCGCATCATCGGTCATCTGCTGGTGGCATTTTTCATAAGCATCCCCAAAGCCCTGTTCAACGTACTAAACAGTGGCGCTTTTGTTTTATTGATATATTTAATCTATGATAATGTTACTTTTAGCCCCCCTAACAGCCACGCCTCGCCAGTAAAGTACGATGTGGGCTTGTTCCTTTTTTGTCTGCTCTTTTTCTGGCGCTACAGTGTGGGTTTTGGCGATACCATCCTATGGCTTTCCGGAGCCGCCAATTATCTATGGCCGGCAGTAATTATTTTAGGCTTCATTTCCTTGTTCCGCCGTCTTTTGGCTAGTGATAAAAAACCAGGGCTGCCGGCTCTTTTGGCCCTTATCTTCCTGGGCTTTTTGGCGGGTTGCTGCAACGAAAATACCTCCGGGGCTGCCATTTTGCTTGTGTTGCTATTCATTTTACTTAAGCTGCGGGAGACCAAACGCTTTCAGGCAGTAATGCTTGTTGCCCCCATAAGCGCGACATTGGGTTTTTTCTTTTTGCTGCTCTCGCCTGGCGCCCGTACCCGGCTTAGCTACATGGCTGATATAGGCAGCGGCGGGGACCACACTGGCATGGCCGCCTTTTTCTCACGCGTATACCACTGCCTGGTCTCTATACATGCACTGTTTTTTGAGCTGTTGATTATTCTCTTAATCCTTACAATACTGCTCATTGTCTGGCAAAAAAAATGGGAACAGGTATTAGACAGCGTCCTGCCTTTTTTCATCGCCGGAATGGCCGCTTGTTTCGCTTTGGTGCTGATTCCCCCACCCATGCCCAGGGCATATTTCGGGGCCGGTATCTTTTTGGCCATCGCCTGTTTGCGTGCTTTTGCCCTGCTGTTTGCCAGCCGCGCAGAGGAAAAGCAAAATAACGGCGGGCTGCTTCCGGCTTTTTACTGTATCGCTTTTTCTGTCCTTACATTGTGGATGATTTTTGACTATCCTTTCAACTTAGTCAATCTGGCACGTATTGAGCGCGAAGAAAACGAGCGTATTGCGATTATTGAGGCAGCGGCAACGGACGGACAGGCGCGTGTTATCGTGCCCATGTACCGCCCGGAATTTGAAAACCGCTACAGCTACGCCCACCGTCAAGACATGGTGGCGGACGGGGATTATTGGATAAATAGTTTTTATGAAAATCTCTATGGCATTAGAGTTATTGCTGTTCCCCGCGCCGTTTGGGATGATCTCCCATGATGAGCCGCTCCCAGTCCTCGCCCACTGTCTGCGGGTCGTAGGTTGCCTGTAAGCGGTGGGCGGCCTGACCCAGCTTTTCGGCCACGTCCGGGTTTTCGATTAGGTATTCCAGATGCCCGGCCATCTTATCCACGTCATATGTTGGTGTCAGCAGGCCGTTTTCCCCATGAGTGATAAGGGCCGCTGCTCCGCCATAAGGAAAGTCCGTGGATATGCAACAAAGACCCAAAAGCATCGCTTCGATCAAGGTATTCGGTACCCCCTCGGTATTGGAGCACATCACATAAATACCCGCCCGCCACAGTGTTTCTTCCAGCCGCTGTGCGTGACCTGGCAGATGTATGCGGTCGGACAAGCCGAGATGTTTTACTTCTTCCGTCAGACTCTCCCGCAGTTCGCCTTCACCATAAATATACAGCTCATATTCGGGAAATTTTTCAGCGATTTTTGCGAAAGCCAGAATCAGCATCCGATGATTTTTACTTTCATGGATGCGGGTGGCCGCCACTATGGTCTTTTCCCTTTCACCCGTGAAGCGGGGTCGGAAAAAACAGGGGTTAGCCAGATTTTTCACCACTACCGCCTTCCGGCGCACGGCGGGCGGGAAGAATCCGCGGCCGGCTTCGGTCTGTAATAAGACAGTATCAGCGAAACGAAACAGATGACGGGCGGCAAATTTTGTTAGTTTATCCGGATATTCAATATAGGGCGTTCCCCTTACCGCCACCACCACGCGGTTTTTTAGGAAACGGCTGGTAATCACGGTCATGATATTATTCAAGCCGATAAAAGACAGGATGACATCCGGCTTTTCACTCTGCCATATACGCCGCAGTTTCATAAAACGGCGGCAAAAATTCCTGATGCGGCTGGATGTTATCTCGTCTGTGTTGATTTCCGACATAATTCTGTTTACGGCCGGATTTAAGGGAAATTCGCTTTCTTTTCTATATGTGGTCACCAGTGTGATTCTATGGCCCCTGCCCACCAAAAACTCCAGCAGATTGGACACAACCCGCTCGGTGCCGTTTTTTTTCAATGAATTGACATAGATGGCGATATGCTTTTTTTCACTCAATTCTATAACCATACCTTTCCAAAGATTTTAACCGCGCACTCCTACCTCGCTGCTTTCAGTATCACCAAGGGTAACCCCCTGCCATGCATCTTTGTCGTGCAACAGCGTTTTCGGAGCTTGCCCAAGGGCTATGGCAAAAAACAAGGGCAAGGCCATAAACAAGCCATATATATAACGATACATCCCGCTGGCGGGTGATAATAGGCAACTCAGCCATAGCAAAAAAATTGGCAAAAAGGCGAGTAACATCATCTTTTCACCTTTTAACACCAACAAAAGCGCAAGCAGCGCCGCCATCCACACAGCAAAACCGATGGAAAAGAGCATGGCCAAAACGGGCAGGCTGCGTATGACCATGATACCCGATAAAGCGTCCGTTACCGGGCCAGGCAGGATGTGGATACGATATATCCCATATGGATTTTCTTCTATCGCCCGTAAGGCGATGCCGCCTTCTGTGTCCGGATACCAGTAGCCGTGGGTCTGACACAAAAAAGCCTCGAGGGCCGTCTGCGGATACTGAAGTACCAGGCGCCCCCACAATGCCGCATATGTGCCCTTATCTGCGGAAAACGCCGCTTCATCAAAAGAGCGCCATGATTTTACCGGGTCTGACAGGACAGGATTGTATAACTGCGGCAGTTCGTCATATGGCAGTATGCCAGCTATAAGTGCCTTGTCCTCTTCCGCCAAAGTATCGCCGTGGTCGCGCACGATGCGGGCGATTTGTTGCAAGGGCAGGGACAGTGCCTCGGCCATGGAAGCACCCGATGCGTTTAGCACTTTTCCGGCTATGTTTAATGAGATAAAGAACAATGCGCATACACCGATAATCGACAATATTTTTTTCCAATATGTGCGAAAAATGAGCAAGACCACGGGCAAATAAATCGCAATGATATACAGGCCGTTGTTGCGTACCAGGAACGTGGCCGCGCATAGGAGTGAAAGTATAATCCCGTTTTTCTTTCCGGCAAAAAAAGCTGCCGGATCCCGTACCATTTCCACGGTTTTTAGGGTCACAAGCAGCATGGCCACCGCAAACAGGGTATCCTTGAATATCGTCAGGGCATAGAATGCGTGGGGCGGGTATAGGGCAAAGAAAATGAAACTGAACAGGAGAATATGGTTATTGGCTTTTTGCTTTGCCATGGAGCTTATGCAATACGAAAAGGCCATTGCCACAATAAGCATTTGACACAGTGTAAATAAAACCATGCCCACATTGGCCGAGCCCAGCAGCAGGCCGCCGCGCAAAAAAACGTAGAACACGCCGGTCATAAATAGCGGGTTCAGTGCTGACAGGGGGGCATCTTTCATCACTTGGGCCAACTGGTCTATCGTATCAAAGGGTAGGGCTCCCGGTAAAAACGCCAAGAAATATGGCAACCAGCAAGCTAAAATAATCGCGACCCTCAGCCAAAACGACTTTCTTTGCGCACTAAACAGGGCCCTTTCTGTACCCCTGTCAAAGCCCGTGATAAGCGCCTTATGCAACAATATCGTAATCAGGGCATAAAACAATAGCCCAATCCCAATAAAGGCGATTATGCTCTTAAGCAAAGCCATGGCAGAGCCGCATATTGTAACCAGGCTATGGTAGTTGCTGATGCTATAACCGACGACATAGAGCAACGAAAAAACCGCCGCATGGATGGCGGCTGCTTTGCATATCCTTTTATCCCTGATTTGGGCCGCGTGGAAAAACAAACAACACAGGGCGAAAAAGATACATAGCCACAAGATGGAATTACCTGAAAATCCGGCAAAAAACGTGGCGGCGGCAATAACTATAGCATGCAGGCTCCCATGCCTTTCTTGGATGAAGGCCAGGGTCTGACCCTCGACAAGAAAAGCATCCCAGTTCGATATGGGGGATAGGTCTATATTTAGGCCCACTGTGGCCAAAAATGCCCACATAATAGTCCAAAAATAATTCCCCTGCTTGCACGCTTTCATGTCCATCATTCTAGCACAGTTTGCCATTAAAGGCAATTTGTGCTAAACTTTTGTCCTGGGATGTCATGGCATAATGCGGGGAAAAATGTGTCGGGTGACTTAACCCGGACGGGAGATTAAGTGAAAGAGGTATGCAGGGTAATTATACTCATTCCATGCTTCAATGAAGCGGAAAATATTGAGGCCGTCGTCCAAAATATCCGGGCCTATGCCAAAAACCCGGATGTATCAGCGGCAGGGCTATCCATAGACTACATTATAATCAACGATTGCTCCACAGACGAAAGCCTGGAAAAATGCGCGGAAAATGCTTTTAACTACCTCAGCTTGCCAATAAACCTGGGTGTCGGCGGCTGTATGCAGACGGGATATAAATACGCCCTGGAAGCAGGCTATGATATTGCCATTCAGCACGATGGCGACGGTCAGCATGACCCCCTATACTTTGGCGATGTGGTCGGTCCCATCATACAGGGACAGGCAGATATTGTCATCGGGTCACGTTTTCTGGCACCAAAATCCGCCGACGCTTTTCGCTCCACGGGGGCAAGAAGGCTGGGTATCCGCTTTCTCAGCGGCCTGATACGCCTCTGCGGCGGACATAAAATATACGACGCCACCAGTGGTTATAGGGCCGTGAGCCGTCAATATATCGAGTATTTCGCCCATCATTACGCCCAGGACTACCCGGAACCCGAATCCATTTTGGACGCTTCGCTCCGGGGGGCAAGGATAATCGAGGTACCCGTGCTCATGCACGAACGGCAAGGCGGCAAAAGCTCCATCACCGGGGTCGCCACGCTGTATTATATGGTCAAGGTCTCGCTTTATGTTTTATTGAATGGATTTACGAAAACAAAAGAAAAGAAAGGGTAAACACCATGAATATCTTCTTGCAAATTTCGGTTATTGTCGCTCTTTTGGCCCTGCTGGGCTTGATTATAGTCCTTCTGAGAAAAAATGCCCTGTCGCTTAGGTACGCCTTGTTGTGGATTTTTTCGATTATGGTCATGCTGGTGGTGAGTATTTTTCCCCCTGTCTTGTCTTTTATCGCCGACATATTGGGCTTTGAAGTGGCATCAAATGCTTTGTTTTCACTACTGTTTGCCTTTGTTATTTTAATTATTTTATCGCTTTCTTCCATTGTTTCCCGGCAAAGCGAAAAAATCAAGACCCTGGCGCAGACCTGTGCCCTGCTGGAGCAGCGCATACGCGAGTTGGAGGGGAAGTTTTAATTCATGACTTTTTTGTAAAATATCCGCGATACTCGACAAAATCCTTACATTCCCCGTCGATGCCGTCTATCATTTCCCCATATTTTTCCTCGATCAGGCTTTTATAGTTTTCGAAATTATCATGGCCTGTTTCCGTCCAAGCGAAGGGATGGGTCAGGATTTGGATTTTATCGTGGCCATTTAGGGTTTTTTCGTCGGGATAACCATAGCGCCAGACATGGTTGGCGTCGGAGAGGTATTTTACTTTTAATCCCGTATCCGTAGCGGCATTTTCGGAAAAAGTGAAAAAGTCATCCTGATAGGCATTTATAATACCGGGAATTTTAATATTGGCGCGGAGGATGTCCGTACTGGGGCGGTGGATGGAGAACTGTTTTATTTCAAAGTCAAACATCTCGCTAAGGATGTTCATTTCCTTTATCATCTGCCGCTTGATTGCCTGGATGTCCGTCAGGCCGCCGACCGCAAAGTGTAAGCCGATACGGTGCCCGCGCATATGCATGTCGCGGATCATGTCACCATTTTTGCGTGAGAGGATGTTATAGGAGTTATTGGTCCATTGGAAAAAATAATTGGCCTTAAAATCCATGCTGTCTTCGACCATAGACAATGCGTGGGCGCGCCCGACGCTAAACTCAACGTCGTGGCGGCTGATGATAAAGCGCTCGCGCAACAGGGCTTCTTGGTAGTCGCAAGGTAAGCCGCTCGCCTGGACCAGGCGAATGATTTCTTTGTATTCGTCGTAGGAGAACATTTAAATAATTCCTTCAATATAATCCAGCCACTGCCCGGCTATCGTTTCCACATTGCATATGCTGCCTATCTTACGCGCCTCTTGACCCAAAGACTCGGCAAGTTCCGGGTCGGCCAGCAGCCGGCGCATCGCCGCCTCCAGGGCAGCTTCGTCCTGCATGGGAATGAGCAGGCCGTTTTCGCCGTCGTTTATCAGGGCCGCCGCCCCGCCACCCAGGCAGTCGCTGGAAATGACCGGCAGGCCGAGGGCCATCGCTTCCATCAGGGCATTTGGCATACCCTCGGAATCGGAATTAAAGACAAACATCGCCGCCGTCCGCATGGCCTGTTCCGGCTCGTCGCTTGCACCCGCCAATGTGATATATGCGTGGGCTTTCGCCCCGGCAATGATACTTTCGAGCTTTTGCTGCGTGCCGTCGCCGGAATCGCCACCGTATAATGTCAATGTATAATCGGGATAATCGGCGTGGATACGGATGAAGGCGCGGATTATCGCCGTCTGGTTCTTTCGTGCTTCCAAGCGGCTGGCATGGACGATTTCGGCTTTCCTGCGTGTTGGCAGCGGGCTGTCCACAAATTTTTTGTCCAGCGGATTCAGTATCACGCAGGACTTTTCTTGGACGCGCCGGGGAAAAAACGCCTGCTGCTCCTTGGTTTGAAAGACCACACCGGCCATGCGGGGAAATAAAAATGTTTGAACCAGCCGGTCCAAAACGGAACTATATTGGATTTGAGCGACATAGCGGACCGATATGACGACGGGTACCATCGTTCCCCTAAGACCCTGGGCAGCAGCAGCCAGGGTCCGATAGTTGGCTTCACGGTTCATGGCAATGACCACATCCGGCTTTTCTGCGCGGATTAAGGCCCTGATCCGCCGGACATTCAAGCGCGCTTTACCTAAGCGGCCAATCTTTCCGTCTGCTTCTGTCCAGCCGACATGGATGCGCCGCACGCTGTGATGGAGGCTGTATTCATGTTCGTCCGGCCACAGCGTTGAAACCACCACATCCATTCCCGCTTCTGCAAAATAATTGGCGAGTATGGCCGTGACCCGCTCGGTGCCACCCCTGGAAAGGCTGTTTAGGTGAAAGAGTATTTTCCGCAAGCCCTACACCTCCGGCATCGTCGTTTCGCTGATGATATAACGCGGGCGTCCTTTTACCTCGTCGTATATCTTGGCAATGTACATACCGATAATCCCCAGGCTAATCATCAGGGAGCCGCCAATCAAAAGCAGCAGAATGATGACCGTGGTAAAGCCCTCCTGTGAGTAGCCCAGCAAAAATCTCACCAGCGTCTGTATAATCAAAACCAGCGAGCCTATTGTTAAGATACATCCGATGATGGTGACTATTTGTAAGGGTGCGGCCGAAAAGCCGATGATGTTGCCCAAAGCGAATTTTAAGAGGCTAAAAAAGCCCCATTTGGTTTTTCCCACCAGTCTGGGTGCGACCTCATACTCCAGCTTAATCCGGCGAAAGCCGACCCAGAAAGACAGGCCGCGGTAGAAGGTGTTTTTTTCGTTTAGGAGCAGCAGTTCCCCAACAACCCGCTTATCCAGCAGCTTAAAATCCGATGAGGAGTACATATCCAGACCGGACAGGGCATCGAAGAGCTTATAAAACAGCCGCGCAAAAAATCTGTTGAATATGCCTTTCTTTTTTTTGCTGGTTTTAATCCCCTCGACTACCTCATAGCCTTCTTGCCATAGCGTAAGCATCTGTGGCAGCAATTCGGGCGGGTGCTGGAGGTCGCCGTCCATGGTGACTGTCGCGTCGCCCTGTGCCTGCGCCAGACCGGCAAAGAGCGCCGCTTCCTTGCCAAAATTACGGCTGAAACGATAGCCGCGGATATTATCGGCCCCGGCAGACTGTGCTTTTATTGCTTCGTATGTTTTGTCGGTCGAGCCGTCGTCTACAAAGATTATTTCAAAATCAACATCCGTGCCATCCAGTGCCCCGCGCAGGGCCGGGGCGATGAGTGGTATGGATTCTTCTTCGTTATATACGGGTATGACTATGGACAAAAGGGGCATGGGCTCTCCTTTGCGAATACTATATTGTAACATAAATAATGTGCGCGAGCCACTTAAATCATTCCCGCATCCTATAATTTTCCCCGACAAAACGATTGACCAGTTCTCTTGTGATGTTCAAGGGCTCAACCGGCTCCGTCAAGTTGCCGTAGTGTTCGGGAATACGCAGGGCGGAGAGGGTCGAATAGTTCATTTCAAGGATCTCGGCGTCACTGTAGCCAGCCCGGCGCATATAGTCATGGGCTTTTTCAGCATGGATTCCATGATCTCCTTGCAATATGATGACAGCATCCGGGTCATGCTCCAGTATTAGGTCAACCATGCCCAGCATAAAGCTAGCCGCATACTCCCATTGTGGCCAGTACAGTACATCAACATTATAACCGTCGTCGGGCAAGGGATTCTCCACTTCTTCGCCATAAATTCTATTATACTTACTATGAGCGATGTCATTCACTATATACAAAAGTTTGGGAGACGCTATGGTAAACGAATCAATGAGCATCCGGTAAAGGGAGGCTACCTGCTGGTAAGCATGGCTGTCTACTGCCACTTTTCCCGCGCGCGAGGCGGTTACTTCCGCAAGCTCTCTTACTTCATCGGCATATTCCGGTATAGAGCTTCTCATCTCCTGCGTATGGAGCGGTCTGGCTGTTTGCGCGGCAACAAAAATTAACGGGGTCGTCATGGTCAACAGTGTATGAGCTTCCCTGGCTCCGGCATATGCCCCCCTGTCCATATGGCCATCCCGCGAGATAAATGGCATTTCCCTCCAATCGTTGTTTGTCTCATAAGCATAATATAAGTCAACGGCAGGCAAGAAGCTATCTGGGTAATAATTAAACGTGACCTGCCGATATCCTTTTGCCATAAACGCCCGGAACAATTCAAAGTCCGTGGCAATGTCATCAAAATATGAGATTCCATCCCTTGTGTAAGCATAATCATAACGCTCATTGCGCGTCCTCCTGTCCAGGTGCTCATTCTGCGACAGGAGTTCACCCAGATAACTGTCGTAAAATTCCGGACTCAGCAAGGCCGGCAGGGCCCTCAATGTATCCCCTGCGTGTAGCTGGGCATCCAAGTTCAGCACAAAGCCACGCTCTCTTAGCGCTGCCTTCAGATCTTCCTGGGCGTCGTTGAAATACTTCTCATTCGCCGGGAAATTCATCCCTTCTTCCATGTGTATCCAATATATGTCCGGGCTGGGGGATGATTTGTCAATGTTGAAATGTGTTTTTACTTCATAAAGCCCTTTTGCACCGGACGGGTGGGCAAGGCCAATCAGGACATCCGAATAAAGGGCCTGCCCGAAATTAACAATAAAAAGACACAACAAAACCAGTGACATGGTGAAAAACGGAGCCGTGGCTTTTTTCAGTTTCTCGCTGGAACGACGAAACACATAAGCCAAAATGGCCAATAGAACATCAAAAACCACGACCGAGAGTCGTCTTCTGTATCCGGGAAAGTGGCCCATGAAAAAGCTGTTCACTCCCTCAAACGTAAAAAACCATGCCCAACACAAAAAGAGCAGAAGCAATGCACCCTCCCGGCTCCTAACGAGCCGATGGAAAAGGACGAAAAGTCCGCAACTGATGAGCGAACAGATTAGCGCCATAATGACGAAATGGCTAAAATACAGGTGGTTTTCGAGTTTATTTACATTGAAAAGATAAAAAACAAAAATTCCCGGCATCAAAATAGCCGCCGTGGCGTACAGTACATTGCTTTGCGATTTTTTGCTATTTTTTACTGTTTTTTCCATGTTTGCTTTTGTCATCTCCCATGATGTTTTATCTATAATAAAACGTGTTTAAATGATTCTAAAACCTACCCATCCTGGCTGTTATTCCTCGATATCCCCCGCCATCTGATAGTTTTGCCCTACATAACGGTTTACCAACACCCTTGTGATATCCAGAGGATCAAGCGCCATGGAGAGACCAGCATATGTTTCAGGTATTCGCAGGGCGGAGAGGGTCGAAAAATTCATTTCAAGGATCCCGGCGTCGCTATAGCCAGCCGAGCGTAGATAGTCATGGGCTCTTAAATCATGTATTCCATGATCTCCTTGCAATATGATGACGGCATCCGGGTCATGCTCTAATATCAGGTCAATCATTTCAAGTGTCGTCCATACCGCAAACTGCCACTGCGGCCAGTACAGTAAATCGACATTAAAACCGTTGTCGGGTGAGGGGCTCTCAACTCCTTCACCATATATTTTATTATAACCACTATGGGCAATGTTATTCACGATGTAGAGGAGTTTGGGTGAAGATAAATAAAATGAATCATTTAGTGATACCAAAAGCTTGGTGGCTTCTCCGAAGGCTCTACTGTCTTCTGCCACTTTCCCCGACCTTAGCGCCGCTTGTCTTGCCAACTGCTGCGCTTCCCCGGTAAATGCGAATTGTGGGTTCTCCTGAATATATACCTGTGAATCCAGCAGTTCTGCTATTTGGTTAGCAACAAAAATCAACGGGGTTGTCATGGTCAACAGCTCATGGATTTCCCCTAGCTCTGCTCTCCTCCGTCTATTTTTGACGGTGTTCCATGATAAAAATGATATATCCCTTTCCCTTCTAGCATAAATAGCGTAATATAAATCCATCAATGGCAGAAAGTTGTCTGGATTATAATTAAACGTGATCTGCCGGTATCCTTTTGCCATAAAGGCCCGGAACAGTTCAAAGTCCGTGGCGATGTCATCAATATATGAGATTCCGTTCCTTTTGTATGCATGGTCATAATGCTCCATACGCGTCCTCCTGTCCAGGTGTTCATTTTGCGACAGGAGTGCACCCAGGTAACTGTCATAAAATTGCGGGCTTAATAAGGCTGGCAGGGCCCTCAGTGTATCCCCTGCGTGTAGCTGGGCATCCAAGTTCAGCACAAAGCCACGCTCCCTTAGCGCTGCCTTCAGGTCCTCCTGGGCATCGCTGAAATACTTCTCATTCGTCGGGAAATTCATCCCTTCTTCCATGTGTATCCAATATATGTCCGGGCTGGGGGATGATTTGTCGATGTTGAAATGTGTTTTCACTTCATACAACCCTTCCGTGCCGGACGGGCGGGTAAAGCCGATCAGGACATCCGAATAAAGGGCCTGCCCGAAATTAACAATAAAAAGACACAACAAAACCAGTGACATGGTGAAAAACGGAGCCGTGGCTCTTTTCAGTTTCTCACTGGAACGACGAAACACATAAGCCAAAATGGCTAAAAGAACAACAAAAACCACGACCGAGAGTCGTCTTCTGTATCCGGGAAAGTGGCCCATGAAAAAGCTGTTTACGCCCTCAAACGTGAAAAACCATGCCCAGCACAAAAAGAGCAGCAGCAATGCGCCCTCGCGGCTCCTAACGAGCCGATGGAGAAGGATGAAAAGCCCGCAACTGATGAGCGAACAGAATAGCGCCATGATGACAAAATGGCTAAAATACAGGTTGTTTTCGAGTTTATTTACATTGAAAAGATAAAAAACAAAAATTCCCGGCATCAAAATAGCCGCCGTGATATACAGGATTTTACATGTCATCCCATACCGATCACGCGGCTGGGGGTCCTGCCTGTTGCCGTCATTCTTCGTGTCCATCTTACTGTTTGTCATGATCATCATGCCCGTCAATACCCGTAGCCGTTATTTATACTCCCAGCCTCCCCATGATGTACCGTGCCCCCGCCTCGCCGCTGCGTCCGGGATTATAGAGATATTCGCTGACTATCTGCCGGATGTCATCTCGGTAGCCATCCTTTGCCGCCAGACACTGTGCGACTACTTCATCCAGTTTCCCTAGCTCGGACAGCTCCAGCGCTATCCCCAGTTTATCGCGCAAGCTTATATCCAGTACCGGCAGGCAAAAGTTTTCCCAGTTTGGATTCATCACCTTCATCGGTGTGTTTATGAAAACGCAGGGTTTCAATGTGGCATAAGAAAACTCAAAGGCTATCCCTGACCAGTCGGTGATGACGATATCGGACTTAAATATAGAGTCATTACCGGAAAAATCTGTCTCGAACGAAAGCTCCCCCTTGCTTGTGGCATCCTCATGCCGGCCGCAAAGTTCCTCAATCTGCCGCATGAACATCCGCACATATTGTGGATGTGGCCGGACAACTACGCGAAAACCCTTCCCCAGCAGGACATCCAGCATCTTTTCCAAACATAATTCCATGATGTTATCTGTCTGCCATGAGGGGGCAATCAATATCTGCGGCGTCTCGTTCTGGCCTTCCCCGGCAGACCGGGCAAAATCCACATAGGATGCAGTCAACTGATCATGCAAACCATAGCCAATTTTAACCAGACGTTTCTTCTTAAGCCCCGCCATTTCCTCGCGGCGGCGCATCTCGGCCGCATGATGCGGTCCGGTGCAGAAAATCGTGTCAAAATGGTCATAAGCCGCCTCGCGGGCAGTCAGGTGGGTACTGGCGGGGCCATGTTCAATATAGATATATTCAATGTCGCTCTTTGCCATTGAGCGCTTGAAATGATAAGTCGAAAGCCCTTGCACCGTCGTCAATAAAATTTCGGTTTCCAATTTAAGCATCAGGGCCATGGTTTTTTTCTGCCCGATGTAATACGTTAAGATGCGATCATTATCCAGATGAAAAACGCCATCGTCGGGGTCGTTCGTCAGGTAATGGATGATAATGTGCGAATGTGCCAACAGATAATCCACGACGGCCTTATAATACTTATACTGCCCGCCGCTGATGGCGTAGAGGACGAGGCGTTTGTCCGCAGCCATGAAACGGGCAGTATCGGCTTTCTCGCGTTCGGCCAGGGCCTTGCGCCGGGTATGTGCTGTCTTTTTCTCCATCGGCGTCTGCCGCATGGACGCGATATGCTGCAATGCCTCGGCTGCCAATATGCGTGGATTGTACATCGCGTTTAAGATAAAGAGGACGGCTATGCCCAATATGTTGCCGACAATCCAGTAAATCCCCACACCCGCCGGAGTGACGAAAGCAAAATAAAGAGAAAAGGCAATAGTAAAAATGCTCAGGCTCAGATTAGCGACTTTTCCCTGTGATAATGCGCCTGGGCTTAGGATTGTCTGGAAATAGCAAAACAACAAGGCCGTGATACCTGAGAGGATTGGTATGATCCACAGCGACGACAGGCTGGTAATCCGGGGAATC
>Ga0099364_10007550_pt1 | contig 15498 bp, 17 predicted proteins | sample TergutTh196P3_FD_73070 | JGI IMG/M metagenome (GOLD analysis project Ga0099364, IMG submission 73070) | Microcerotermes parvus P3 segment gut microbial communities from Pointe-Noire, Republic of the Congo - Th196 P3 | ecosystem: Host-associated > Arthropoda: Insects > Digestive system > Gut ... | reverse complement strand
AATGCGAAAGTTGTCAAAACAGACAAATCAGGCAAAGAAAAAATGAAACTCGGCGCCAGAATTAAGAAATTTTTCAGGGATTACAGAAGTGAAATGAAAAAAATCGTCTGGCCTACAAGACCGCAGATTATCCAGAATACCGGCGTCGTTTTGATTGCTATTGCTTTTATCGCGGCGATAGTCGGTCTTTTGGACTTGGCTTTCGGTACGGGGGCAATAAGTCTTCTCGGTAAAATCAGGGATTTGATTAAAGGAGTATGACGAAATGGACAAAATGGGCGAAACAGCAAAATGGTATGTGATTCACACGTATTCCGGATATGAGAACAAAGTCGCGACGAATCTTGAAAAAATAGTTGAAAACCGCAAGTTAGAACTCCTGATACAGGGCGTCAGGATTCCGTTTGAAACTGTCGTTGAAACGTCCGGCGAAGACAAGGGCAAGAAGAAGACGAAAGAAGTTGAGCGAAAACTATTCCCGAGTTATGTTCTGGTTAAGATGAAGATGACCGACGAGAGCTGGCACGTCGTGAGGAATATCAGGGGGGTTACGGCGTTCGTCGGTCCGGGTTCGAGACCGGTCGCCCTGACCGAGGAAGAAATCCAGAAATTTGAAATCGACCCGGTCGTCGCCGCGGACATAGATTTCGAAGCCGGCGACAGCGTGAAGATTATCGACACGGCGTTAAAAGGCTTTATAGGCGTGGTCGAGTCGATAAGTTCGGACAAGAAAACAGTAAAACTAAAGATTTTGATGACCGGAAGAGAAACGTCGATTGAACTGGACGTCCAGTCGGTTTCAGCGATTAAAGACAATTAATAGTAGGGGCGGTCATTGGCCGTCCGTCTGAAAAAACGTCAAAATCGCGTTGGTTTCGCGGACGCGCAATGCGCGCCCCTACAAAAAGCGATTCATAAATTCATAAGTGGGAGGGGCGAAAATTTTATTTAATTGCCCCGAATAAAATTTAAAACCACACGGGAGGAAACTTAAAATGGCAAAGAAAATCACAGGCTATATAAAACTTCAGATACCCGCGGGGAAAGCGACCCCGCAGCCGCCGATAGGACCGGCTCTCGGTCAGCACGGCGTGAGCATCATAAATTTTACCAAAGAATTTAACGAAAGAACAAAAAACGACATAGGTCTGATTATACCCGTCGTGATAACGGTCTACGCCGACCGCTCGTTTTCGTTTATAACAAAAACTCCCCCCGCCGCCGTTTTAATAAAGAAAGCGTGCAATATAGAAAGCGGCTCGGGTGTTCCTAACAAAGAAAAAGTCGCGAAAATCACGAAAGAGCAAATCAAAAAAATCGCCGAGATTAAAAAGCCGGACTTGAACGCGGCCAGTCTGGAGACCGCGATGTCTATGATTGCGGGAACAGCCCGCAGCATGGGAGTCGAGGTCGCGGACGAGTGATTTAGAGTTAATAGTTTTAAGTTTGTTATAAATGAAATAAATTGGGAGGTAATATTAAAATGGCTAAAAGAGGCAAAAGATACAAAGCGATTTCAGAGTTAGTTGATAAAACGAGATTATATGAGCCCGAAGAGGCTATGAGCCTGACGAAAGAGACGGCGAAAGCGAAATTCGACGAGACGATAGAGCTGCATTTAAAACTCGGAGTGGACTCGCGCCATGCCGACCAGCAGGTAAGAGGCGCGGTCGTTCTGCCGCACGGCACGGGAAAAACGGTCAGGACTCTGGTGTTCGCGAAAGGCGACAGAGCGAAAGAAGCGGAAGACGCGGGCTCTGATTTCGTAGGGGCTGAAGAGCTCGTCGAGAAAATCCAGAAAGAGAACTGGTTCGATTACGACGTTATAATCGCGACCCCGGACATGATGGGAGTAATCGGACGGTTGGGAAGGGTTTTGGGACCGAAAGGATTAATGCCGAACCCGAAGGCGGGAACGGTGACAATGGATATAGCGAAAGCGGTTCAGGAAGCGAAAGCGGGTAAGATAGAATACAGGCTCGATAAGACTAATATAATACACTGTCCGATTGGCAAAGCGTCGTTCGGGGAAGAGCAGTTGAGAGAGAATTTCGAAGCGCTTGTGGGCGCGGTAATCAAGGCGAAGCCCGCGGCGGCAAAGGGAACGTATATAAGAAGCTGCACGGTCGCGTCGTCTATGGGGCCGGGAATAAAAGTAAACTCCGCGAAGCTGGGGTAGAAATAATTAATTGTTGCGGGGGCGGATTATATATCCGCCCGCGGCATATATAAAACGCATAAAATTATAAAGTCTCATAAACCGACAGGAAAATAAAATTAAAAATTATAAACTATCCGTATAATTTTATTAAATTTGGGAGGTTTGTAATTTTGAAATTAAATGAACGAAAGGAAAAAAAAATGAGAGAAAGCAATTTTAGGTTTTTTATGGAACAAGTCAAAGAGCTTGAAAAAGAACACAGGGGTCAGTTTGCGGTTATATATAAGAAAAAAATTACAGGATTTTTTAATGATTTTAATGACGCCCGTAACTATGCGGAGGAAAATTATAAAGACGGAGCATATCTTATTCAGCCGTGCGAATATGAATTGAATATTGCCAAATCGCGTCGTATTACGGGTAAAATTAATGGGTAAAGAAGATAAAGGAGCTATTTTTTATAATTATGGAGAGATAGCGGATGAACTGCTCGTTAATATAGACGTTCATACTAAAAACGGAAACGAAGAATTAACCGCGGTTATAGACACGGGCTCTACGTATTCGCATATATCGAAAAAATTTATCAAATCTTTGAAGCCTGAATTTGTACATACGATGAGGACGTATAATAAAATACCGCTGCAGGGATACTGTTTCGATATTCATTTCTCTGAAGAATTTATATTGAAAGATTGTACTGTATTCGAAATGCCGCACGGGTACGGCGATGATTTCCTTATTGGTATGGATATAATAAAGCAGGGGGATTTAGCCGTATCCAATTACGAAAATCAAACGTCGGTCACTTTCAGAAAACCCAGCGAACAGAGAATCTGTTTTTGTAACGCATAAGATTATATATCAAAAAAACCGGCGAATTTACCGCCGGATTTTTTGCTTTTTGTTATTGCTTAACCGCGTTGACAATCATGTAATAGACCGGGACCGTTAGAAACAGAAGCCAGGCGGGATGCCACAGGCTGTAGTCGAAACCCAGCGCGAGATATAATATCAGGCACAGAACGGGGTACGGGAATATATTGGCTTTTGTCCTGAAATTCTTCGCGTTGGTCATTGCGACTATAGTATAAAACACGGGAATCGTCAGGAAAATAAGCCAGGTCGGATGCCATATGTTAAGTAAAAAACCAAAGGCGAGATAAAATCCCAGAGCCAGAACGGGATAGGGGAAAACATACCAGTTAAATTTGCCGCGCATTTTTATACATTCATCTCCTCTGTTTTATTAAATTTTATTATATATCATATAGTATTATAGCGCATAAAATAATATATTGCAAGAGTTTTTTCCCGGATTTTAAAATTTTTTTTATAAATTCATGCAATCTCTAATTTTTTGTGATATAATATAGAGACGTAAGAAAACTCGAGGCTATTTATTTAAAATAATATATAAAAAACAAACAAAGGAGATATGTAATATCATGAATAAAGCAAAAAGAAAAACGGTAATCGCAGGGAACTGGAAAATGAACATGACCCCCGGAGAGGGAGTAAGCTTTGTTAATAAACTCAAAGAGATTGTCAAAAATCAAAATAACTGCGGGATTGTCGTGTGCGTTCCCGATATAGATATGCAGTCGGTGTCTGAAGCGTTGAAAGATTCTAATATAAAACTCGGCGCGCAGAACGCCCACTGGGAACTCTCGGGAGCTTTTACCGGTGAAACCTCCGTAAATATGCTCAAAGCGTTCAATACTGAATACGTTATAATAGGTCACAGCGAACGCCGTCAGTTTTTCGGAGAGATAAACCTCTCTGTAAATAAACGGCTCAAAACTATTATCGGCTCGGGACTGAAAGCAATAGTATGCGTCGGGGAACTTCTCGACGAAAGGGAACTCGGCATAACGACCGAAATAGTTTCCCTGCAAACTAAAATAGCCCTTAAAGACGTCGCTCCCGAACAAATGAAAAACGTTATAATAGCTTACGAACCCGTTTGGGCTATAGGTACGGGCAAAACTGCCACGGCGGAGGAAGCTAACAGAGTGAACGGCATAATACGCGGGGTCATAGAAGATTTATATAATAAAGACATAGCCGAAGCGACGACGATTCAGTACGGAGGGTCGATGAACGCGGCAAACGCGAAAGAATTACTGTCAAAAGAAAACGTCGACGGCGGTCTAATCGGCGGCGCGTCGCTCAAACACGAAGATTTCGCGGCGATTATAGCCGCCGCGCAGTAAATTAAACGGGATTAAAATTAATATTATGACTGGAAATTATGAAATATACCGGAAACCTGAGGGAGCGCTCCCCGAAGATACTTATGTCGATTTGTATATAAATATAGACGTAAACAGAATAAAAGAAATCGAAAGCGTAAATCTGACTGTTATTTACGACGATTCGCAGACGAAAGTTTATGAAGTAAACCGGGATTTGAATTTAAACGGGGTTTATAGTTACAGGCTTAAAGTTTCGAAAGGTCTGTATTTCTATAGTTTTGAAGTTAAATATAAAGACGGGGTTTTTAATTCGGACAAAAGACAGATTACCGTCTATGACAAAAATTATAAAACGCCGGATAGTTTCAAGGGCGGGATTATGTATCAGATATTTGTCGACAGGTTCGCGAAATCGGATAATTTTACCCCGGAAGTCAGAGACGGGTTATATATGCACGAATCGACCTGCGAAACGCCGTTTTATAAACCCGGTAAAGACGGGGAAATCAGAAACGAGGATATTTACGGCGGCAGTTTCCCCGGAATTATAGAAAAACTGGATTATTTAAAAGAATTGAATATAGATATTATTTATTTATGCCCCGTTTTTGAGGCGAACTCCAATCATAAATATAACACCTGTAATTTTGAAAAGACGGACGATATGTTCGGCGGAGACGAAACGTTCGGCAGGCTTATAGAAGAAGCGAAGTCGAGAGGCATAAAAATAATACTCGACGGCGTTTTTAATCACGTAGGCGACGACAGTATTTATTTTGACAGGTATAATAAAAATAAAGGCAGAAATATAAATAATCCCGGGGCGTATCAGTCGAAAGAGTCAAAGTATTACGGCTGGTTTACGTTCAATGACTGGGATAACGACAGGGAAGATTACGAGTCCTGGTGGGGGATAAAAAGTCTGCCCTCAATAAAAAAAGACGAGCCCGTGTTTCGGGCGTATATCTGCGGCGTAAACGGGATTATAGAAAAATGGCTCAAAAAAGGCGTCGCGGGTTACAGAATCGACGTCGCGGACGAATTATCCGACAGAATGTTGCGGGGTATAAACAAAGCCGTAAAAGAAACGTCCGAAGAAAATATAATTATCGGGGAGGTCTGGGAGGACGCGACGAATAAAATCGCGTACGGTCAGAGACGGCGTTATCTTCTGGGAGGGCAGCTCGATTCCGTTATGAACTACCCGTTAAAAGACGCGCTGATAAATTATTTGAGGACGAAAAACTCCCGGATTATGAGGGAAGTAATGGAAAATATCACGAATAATTATCCCAAACAGAGTATCGACTGCCTTATGAACATAGTCGGAACTCACGACACGATGCGTATATTGACCGCGTTGGGTTCTGAAGAATTTACAGAGTCGAAAGACAAGATGGCGGAATCGAAACTTTCACGAAAAGAGAGGGAAAACGGGGTGTTTCTGCTTAAAGCCGCGGCTCTGATGCAGATGACTCTTCCCGGTATTCCGTGTATATATTACGGCGACGAAGCGGGTATGGAAGGTTACGGCGACCCGTTTAACCGAAGATTTTTCCCGTGGGAAAATATAGATTGCGATATAAATAATTTTTACAGAAAAATCTGTAAAATAAGAAACGGCAGTAAAAATATATTTTCAGACGGAGAGTACAGGCTGATACTCGAAGAGGACGGATTATTCTGCTACGCGAGAGAAAAAGACGGGGAAAAAATATATATATGCGTAAATTTATCGGAGAGTTCGTTTGTTTTGCCCGATTTCGGCGAGTCTCTTTTATCGGGAGAAAACATAACGGAAATCGAGCCGGATTCGTTTGATATATTTATTATCGGAGACAAACCATGAAAAAAATTTTTGCGAACCAATATAATCTGTTATTTCTCGCGCCGGTTATTATATTTCTTCAGTTTTTGATTGCCGTGAGCTGTTTTTTTATACAGGCCGTATATTATGATTTTCCCGCGTGGAGTTCGTATGTCTATATGGGGTACAGTTTTATTATATGCGTCGTTACGGGGATATATATAACGAAAAAATCCGGCGCGGATTTTATAGTTAAAGCTTGGTTCGCCGGGATTTTCCTGTATTTTTTCGCCGAAATCTTATTTTTCGTCAAAATTCAGTACGCCGCGTATGCCGAACATTCTATATTTGCCGAGTCCGTTATAAATTTGTGGGATAATCAGCCCGTCTACAGACTGATTTTGTGCTGTTCCGTGATTTTTCTGATATATTTTTATAATCAGGCAAAAACAAAACCGGGCTTGATTTTTATTCCGGCTAATTTAATCTTGTTCGGGCTGGTATTTTTCTTTATGCCTAACCCGGAATATCTGCAAATCGCTCCGGACGCGGGAGTTTTTGATATTATTTTGATTGAAATAATAAGAGAATCCGGGATTTTGATTTATATGCTGAATATGTTCGCTTTTTCTCTGTATAGATTATATGACGGAAATATGCGGACGAAATGAATATTTGCCCGGGGGCGGAGATAAACTCCGCCCCCTTTGGGAACTCGCGCTTGTATGTACGGGATTATTGAGCGAGCCTTTCTTTAAGGTCCGACAGAAATTTTTCCTGCCGGAAGCAAGCCGGAACGTAGCCGCCTTTGCGGTGATTCGCAACGCACGCGAAGCAGTCTCCGTGAGCCTGACATTCTCCTTTCCGGGTACAGGGGCAGTCATGGGCTTTATTTGCGCGCCCTGAAAAAAGACTTATCTCCCCGTCCGGTTCAATTATAATTTTATTCGGCGCATCCCATGCCTCGGCGATTTCACGGTCGAATAGCTCTTTCGGCTTGACGTGGACGAGTATGTTATGTTTCGCGCCGATTAACTTCGCGCACTCCGCGGCTTCTTCGGGGTTCATGATGTATACGCCGTCGCCGCAGAGTACGGCGTAATCGAGATTCATAGCCGCGAAAGTTTTCATCTGTTCAGTCTTTGAAGTATCCCCGCAGGCGTAAATTTTAACCCCGTCGAGCGTGATAATAAAGCCGACGCATTCCTCTGGCTTGTGGTTTTTATTATACGCTTCGACGGCTTGAATCATAACGCCGCCGACGTCGAAACTATTATGCTTTCCTCCCTCCAGAGCTTCGGCGTTCGAAATGATTTTGCAGTTTGGTTTTTTCGCGCATAACTGCGTTTGGTTATGGTCTCCGTGCTGATGCGAGACGAGAATAATATCGGCGGGCATATCGTAACCCCCGCCCGCGTACGGGTCGACGTAAATAACTCTCCCGTCGTCCGCGGTCAGTCTGAAACTGCCGTGCCCCTGATAAAATAGTTTAGGCATAAAATTTCCCTCCGTTTTTTTAATTTCATTATAATCATTTGTCGTAGGGGCGATTATCAATCGCCCGCGCAGATTCTAAAACGTGAAGTTCTCGGGGTCCGCGCCGACTCTTTTATTTATGTTTAACTTAAAGATTTCAGCCATGTCTTCGTCTGATATGACAAAATCGAAAATCTGCGAGTTTTCGATTATTCTGTCTTTTTTGACTGATTTGGGTATCTGTACGAAACCTCTCTGAATCCCCCATTTGAGCATAAGCTGCGCCGTGGATTTATTATATTTTGCGGCGATTGCCTTTAAGACTTCGTTTTCGATTAGCGCGCCCGCTCCGAGAGGACTCCACGGCTCGAATAATATGCCTTTGCCTTTGCAGTAGTCCGCGAGTTCGGTCTGAGACAGCCACGGGTGGCACTCGACTTGGTTTACCGCGGGTATTAAATCGGAGGCGGCGAAAATATCTTCGAGATGATGAATATGAAAATTACTCACGCCGACGGCTTTCGCCCTGCCCGATTTATATATTTTCTCGAGAACTTTCCACGATTCGACGTATTTGCCTTTAACGGGCCAGTGAATAAGATATAAATCGACGTAGCCGATACCCAGGCGTTCCAGACTGTCTTCGAACGCCTGTTCCTGATTGTTTTGGCGCATATCCTCGTTCCAGAGTTTCGTCGTGATAAAAATATCTTCGCGTTTTATACCGCTGTCTTTAACGGCTTTTCCGACGCTTAACTCGTTTCTGTAAACCGCCGCGGTGTCGATATGCTTGTAACCCGCGTCGATTGCGTATCTTACCGCGTTGTACGCTTCGTCGCCTTCCTGCGATTTAAACACCCCGAGACCGAGAACCGGCATTTCAACGCCGTTGTTTAATTTAATTTTTGACGATAGGTTCATAATAATTTTTTCTCCTTTTAATTTTAAAAATTTATTTATATTATTTTTATAATTTACGTCTAAAATATATTATAATATAAAATTTTTAAAATTTCAAGGGGATTTTTGGCATAATTTATGAATAAACAAGAAATAGAAGCCTGTCTTAAAGAAAAAAATCTGAATTTAGAATATAAAATTATATATAAAGCCTCTGTGGACTCGACTAATAATTTCGCGAAAAAATATAAAGGCGGGGAAAATCTTCTCGTCGCCGCGGGAGAACAGACCGCAGGCAGGGGAACTTACGGCAAAACTTTCGCCTCCCCGAAAAACAAAGGCGTATATTTTACGCTGAAAATAAACTCTGATATAAACATAAACGACGCGGCTTCTCTGCCGGTTACGGCCGCTGTGTCCGTAAGAGAAGCCGTCGGAAAATTATTCGGCGTAAAATTAGAGATTAAACCTCCCAACGATTTAATATATGAAACGGACGGCGGCTTCGTAAAATTATGCGGTATTTTAACCGAGACTGTAATTAACCATGAAAATAATTTGATTTCATCGGTAATTGTCGGCATAGGCTTAAACATAAACGGCGAAACGGCGGATTTTCCCGACGATATAAAAAATATTGCGTCGTCGCTGAAAATAATTACGGGAAAAAAATATGACAGTCATGATTTCGCAAATATTATCTGCGAGATAACGAGCGGATTTACGCATAGAATATCAAGATTATTGCCGCCCGCATATCATAACAGTAGGGGCGGGTTTCCATGCCCGGCCGCGAATTGCGCAAAAAATAAAAATAAAAAATAATATAAATAATAAGAGAGATATGTAAAATAATGAATATTAACAGAGGATATAATCAAAATAATATAAACTACAGAAATATGCCGCCTATGGCAAATAGTAATAATATGCCGCCGATGACCCCCGCGGTCGCGGAACAGTATATAGGACAGTTCATGTACCCCGAGGTTCACGATAAGTTCTATCCCGTAGTCGAACAGATATTAAGGGATATGGAACAAAGAAACAACGGTGAAATCTACTTAAGCGAAGATATGCTGAATCAAATGGTCGAAGACGCGATGGCGCGTTCGGGGGTAAACAGAAATCCGATTCGTCACGTTTACCCGTATGATAATAATTACGGAGTAAACGAAACGGATATGCAGGAAATGCATGAAATGCAGGACATGAGAACGTCGGGCGAGGCTATGACTGAAACGGGAGAAGACGGAGAAGCGGTACAGACGATAGCCGGCTACGGCAGAAGAGGCGGACCCGGCCATATACGCGGCGGCTACAGACCCGGCGGTTATTATGCCGGAGGCTGGAGAAATTACGACAGGGGAGCTCTGTCTGATATTTTCAGGATTTTATTCCTTCAGGAGTTATTCGGCAGACGCCGCCCGAACTGGAGATGGAGATAAAATAAAATTATTATAAACATATAAGATTAAATATTAAAAAATCCGGGGAAGGCAAAATTAAAACGTTCGCCGGATTTTTTCGTTTCTATAATTTTGTGATTGACATTATAGTTTTTTTGTTATATAATAAAATAAATAAAATTAATTTAAAATACGGGAGAAATTATTTATGCCGATTAAATTGCGAAAAATAAGATTTATGTCTTTTGCGATAGTTTTATCGATGGCTTTCGCGTGTCTCTGCGGAGCTTTAAGCTCTGTCTCCGCGGACGATTATCTGGCGGGAGACTACAGATACCCCGCGGCGTACTGGTCGTCCGTCGCGCCTTTTAACGAAGCCGTAAGAAACGGCGCCAAAAACGATATAATAAAACACGGCGAAACCGTTCTGCAGTCTTTGAGAAACGAGCCCGACCGTTACGTTATGGGCAACAGGGCGGCGGTCTATACCGAAATGATTAAAGTATATCAGGAACTCGAAAATTACGAAAAAGCCGTCGAGTATCTTAAACTTGATATTGACGCCGCGGGATATCTCGAATGGGACGACAGGGTTAAAGGCGGCAAAGCGAAACTTCTCAGCCTCGATTTGAACGTCAATATATACGCCGAAACGAAAAATATATCGGACGTCCCGTATTTTAACCGGAAACTCGAGCCGAGAAACGGCATATATATCGGCAGGGTCGCGAATAAAGAAGATTCGGATAAAATCCCCCTGAACGAGAACGAAGGCATAATATCTTTCTACGCTCTCTTCGGTACTGAAAATTTCGAGAGCTTCGACTGGTTTATCAGACCCTACGACGACGCGAATAACAGAATTATACACTTCGCGTGGAATCTGTTCGAAGAAGCGGACGGGTTAGGCAAGGTTGCGGGTTCGTCGTACGACCGGCATATAATAGATACCCTGAAATATATAAACTCTATGAAATCGCCCACTATGCTGCGTATATTCGCCGAGATGAACGTCTGGAAGAAATTGCCCAATCCCGCGGATTATAAAGCGGCGTATTTAAAAATAGCGCGTCTCGCGAGAGAACACGCGCCCGATACGGCGTTGATTTTCGCCCCGAATAATATATCCGAATGGAATACCGATATGCATGATTTTTATCCCGGAGACGAATACGTCGACTGGGTCGGCGTCTCGCTCTATTCGTCGAAATTCTTCACGGCTAACGACCCGACCCCCAGAAACGACTTTTCCGAGTCGTTCTATTTCAACGGCGTATACGCTAATCCGATAGTTATGCTCAAAGAGATAGCCGAAAGATACGGCTCGTCGAGACCGATTATAATAACCGAGGGAGCGGCGGGGCATACAATCAAAAACACCGGCATGGACCTGACCGATTCGGCGGTGAAATACATGAACCAGATATACAGATACGCGAGCATGGTGTTCCCGCAAATAAAGGCCGCCGTATATTTCGACGTCGACCTGCCGATTAGCAACTATTCTTACAGATTATCAAGTAATCAGGCGACGAGAAACGCATATTTCAACGCCGTAAACGCGAACCCCGCGGCAAACAAAAATCTTACCCCGTCGAATACGGCTTACGTTACGGCTGATAAATTCGGCGAAAAAACAGACGTTTTGAATTTGTCGGCGTATGCCGTATTCCCGAACGAAAAACAGACGGCCGTAGAATATTTTCTGAACGGCAGTCTCCACACGAGAACCGTTACCCTGCCCTATTCGGCAGTTATAGACACGGGAAATATAGCCGCCGGAAATCATAAATTGAGAGTCGAGGTGAAAAACGGGGCTTACGCAAAAACTTTTGACTATATATTAACAAAAACGTCGGCCGGCATAGTTATGTGCAGACCTGATACGCCTGCGGTAACGAGAAACGTAACGGCGAATTTCGGCGCGACTAAGTATATTTTAAACGGCGAAGCTCTTGCCGCCGAATCGATGAACTACAACGACAGGGCGTACCTGCCCGCCGCTTATCTCGCGGCAAAACTGGGACTGAGCGTAAGCTGGGATTCGGCGACGAACACGACGACGCTTACTTCGACCGGGGCGGGACCGGTTCGGGGAGCCGTAAACGTCGCGGTTCCGCAGGCAAATCCCGGCAGAAGAACAATAAGCGCGACTTTCGGCGCTCCGGTATATATACTCAACGGAGAGGTATTCGACGAACAGGCGATAACTTACAACGGAACGGCGTATCTGCCCGCGGCTTATCTCGCGGCAAAACTCGGACTTGATTCTTCGTGGGATTCGGCGACGAACACGACGACGCTTACGTCGAAATAAAATTTTATATTTTATATTAATCTGTAAGGTTTCCGTCTGATTTCTCCCGTTTCCCCGTCTTTGTTAAATAGCGCAAGTTTAAAAGTATTGTCTATGAAGAGATTTTTTTCATAGATGATATTTTTATTATTATCGTTAATCATGACGGACGGTTTCGTTATGATTTTAATATTCGCCGTCTTTTTGATTTTATTTAAAAATCTTCCGCCTTTTTGATTTAACGCGAGGACGGCCGTAAAATCCGGAGGAGTAAGACGCATTTCTTTTGTGATTCCGAAAAATATATTTAAAATCATACGCCGCGCAGAAGACCGGCTTATATGCTTCGCCGCAAGATTTTTTACGAGAGTATCATAGTCGAAACAGTTGCCGAAGCCGAGAAGTCTTTTTATTTTATAAGCGTCTCCGGCTGAAACATCCGCAATTCCCGCAATTTCAGGCACTTCAAGTCTGTTTAAATGCGATATAATCGCGCAGCTCAAATTGCGGGTTTGCGTAAATTTCCCGGAATTAATCAACTCGAGAGATAATTTATACGCCTCTTCGGGTATAAAATCCTTCAGAACAAAACCGCTGCCCCCTTCTGTGAAGGGGGTGTCCGTAGGACGGGGGTTGGCGATAAACTCCCTGATATAACCCGCGCTTTTGAAATCTGCTCCCGTTCTCTTAATTGCCAGGGGCTTTATTTTCGAGTCTAATTTTTTCAGAGCCTTTAAATATTCTATCGCGAGAATATTATTAGAGCCGTTTAAGACGGCCGCTTTTTCTTCCCCGTAAAGTTTACCGAACAAATCATATATATTTTTCGCATAGCCTTTATTTTTATTCGCTTTAATCGTCTCTGTCAGCTTCTGTTCAAACTCCGGACTCATAATCTTTCCGGCGGCGGAATCAAGAATATTAATATCCCCCGATTCGCTGCCGAAGCATATATAATCTACCCCCGAAAGTTTATTTATTATATTAACGGCTGAAAACGCGAAAATATTCGCCGGAGAATTAGAATAGACCGACGGCAGTTCGAGAATTAAATCAATACCGGACTCAACGGCGGTTTTCGCCCTGTCATACTTGGAAAACAGGGCTAATTCTCCTCTCTGAACCAAACTTCCGCTCATAATAGAAATTATAACTAAATCAGAACCAGAATCCTGGAAAATTTCTCTAATTTTCCGGATTTGATATAAATGCCCGCTGTGAAACGGGTTGTATTCCGCAATAATCGCGACTACAGTCATGAAATCTTTGTCCTTTATGCTTTATGTTTTACTATTTATTTTCCCCCTGACCGTAATATGCGTTCTCGCCGTGCTTCCTGTCGAAATGCCTGCGCAGCAGCTCTCTCGATATACTGAAATCGCCGAGCATAGATTTATAGCTTAAAATTTTCGCGTTGAACGCCATATGCGCGACGTTTTCGAGTATCACGGCGTGTTCCGAAGATTCCTTCGCGTTTCTTCCGAACGTAAAAGGTCCGTGGGATTTTACTAAAACGGCGGGCATTTCAAGAGGGCTTCTCTTTGATTTCTGCAGCGTCTCGACTATTAAAAGCCCGGTGTTCTTTTCGTAATCGGTCTCTATTTCTTTTTTCTTCATCGCTCTCGCGCAGGGGATAACCCCGTCGAAATAATCGGCGTGGGTCGTGCCGTACGGCTCGATATTATCAGAGTTCCAGTACGCCTGGGCGAACGACGTCGCGTAAAGCGAATGGGTATGGCAAACCCCGCCGATTTCTCCGTACGCCTTATATAACTCTATATGCGTCGCGGTATCGGACGACGGCTTCAACTCCCCGTCTATTACTTCGCCTTGCATATTAACGACGGCCATGTTTCCGGGCGTTAGTTTATTATAATCCACGCCCGACGGCTTAATTACGATATACTCCCTGTTTTTGTCAATCCCGCTTACGTTTCCCCACGTAAAAATCACGAGATTATGTTCTTTTAACATCATGTTCGCTTCGTAAACTTCTTCGCGAAGTTCTTTTAAATTTTCAAGCATTTTTATTCTCACCCTCCGTTTTTTATAATTTCCTGTAACTGCTCTTTGAATTTATCTAAATCGTTATAGATTATATCCCCGATTTTTTCCGCGTCTACCGTATCGTAACCGTGCGCTATCCTGTTTCTCAGTCCGCGCAGTTCTATAAGCGGAAGATGCGAGTGGGTTTTCACAAATTCGTCCCTGAAATTATTTGCAAGCTCCCCTATTTGAAATATATTAAATACACAGGCTTCCCTAAGCATCTTACTGCCTAAAAAATCTTGGATTGTTGTGCCTTTTGCATAATCTTTTATTGTGTTAATATGCCCGATGATTTTTTGCATAACAATTATATTTTTATTTCTTCTGTATTCCTGCATAGACATATTTATATTTCTCCGTTTTTTTAATATTTCTGATTTTGTAAACCCTTTTGTTCTGCCGTATATCGGCACTCCCGTTTCTTTTATTTCACACGCGATTTCCGAATCTTTCTTCATGTCTCTGAAATCGACTAAATCGACTTTTTTATCACCCAGAGCCCGCCTGGCGTAATCATTCAAATATATAATATCAAAATTCCGCTCTCCTCTGTCAACCAAAATATCTACGTCGCTGTTCTCGTCCGCAAAGCCCTTTGCGTAAGACCCGAATAAAACCGCGCTCTTTACGCCGTTTTCTTTAAAAACAGGCGCGAGAGATTTTTTTATGTCGTCTATAGTATAAATTTTTATGCCGTTCACCCTCTTTTATAAAAAAATTTAAAATTTAAAACTCAATACAGCGCATTAATTTAAGCAGCGTAAGCCTGTCGCGTATGTACGGCGCAAGCTTAAACGCTAAATACGCAATCTCGCTTTCGGCGCATTTTAAATTATACGCCTCTATATCGCCGATATCAGTACGCCCGTCAAGAATACCCAGCAGCTCTGCCAGTTCTTCTCCCGAAGGCATATCAAAAATAATGTTTTTTATATTATCTAAATTATTATAGAAATTTTCTTTACTTACTTTACTTACGCTTCCCGGCGCGTTCTCTCTTATTATCTCGTTATATATTCCCCCGAAATATTTTTCTATTAAATCAATATCCATATTATAATTTTCAGTAAATTTTATATTTTCTGATTCTGCGAATTTGTGATATAAATTACTGCACAAAATACTGCCGACCCCGACGTTTTCACCGTGCAGACAGCCCGTCGATAATATTATTCCCATCTCGAAAAAATGCGCGGCGTGAT
>Ga0099364_10007549_pt1 | contig 15498 bp, 11 predicted proteins | sample TergutTh196P3_FD_73070 | JGI IMG/M metagenome (GOLD analysis project Ga0099364, IMG submission 73070) | Microcerotermes parvus P3 segment gut microbial communities from Pointe-Noire, Republic of the Congo - Th196 P3 | ecosystem: Host-associated > Arthropoda: Insects > Digestive system > Gut ... | reverse complement strand
TATTGCTTTAAGTTTTTTCATACGGAGTTCAAAATCGGCGCGCGATTCAGCTTATTTGCGTTCAAACTCGGCAGCCGATTCCGCTAATTTGCGGTCAAATTTTTCAGCCGATTCCGCTAAACTACGGTCAAATTCCGCGCTTCTACGGTCAAATTCGGCACGTGACTCTGCCAAACTACGGTCAAACTCAATGCGCGATTCCGCTAAACTACGGTCAAACTCGGCGCTTCTGCGGTCGAAATCCGCACGAGATTTTTCTGATTTGCGGTCAGATTCCGCGCTTCTACGGTCAAACTCAGCGCGTGATTCCGCAAACATTTCCTTTACTGCAGCCAAAGTACTTTCGGGCGTAATTGGCGTTTGTTCTATTTTTTCGTTCATATTATGAAAATTTAACGATGCAAATATACAAATAATTTCTGAAAACGCAAAAATTTTGTAAAAAAATACATGCGAAAATCGCCGGTGTTTATATTATTTGTGAAAATTGCTCGTGTGCGCGATGTACCAGCCGGTTAGTATAGCAAAAGTAGCCCATAACTGCTTATCCTGCGCGTCATTTGAATTCATAATAAAAAATAACCGGATTGGATTCTTCGTTCAGGCTCTTCAAAAGCTCGTTGAAAGGAGGTTTCAAATTGTTCTCTTGAACAAATTTAATTAGCCATTCAGTGCTTGAGGAATTAGGATAGTAGGCTTCGTATGCGCCTTGTTCGCCAAAAGTAATAAACTGAGAATACATGACATTCTGCCTTGCTTCTGCAAAAAGTAAATCATTTCTAAAGTTGGTTGATTGTACCACATGCGTTGTTTTCGTATTCTTGTTAAAAAAAACGCTATTAGGGATATCAATGCCTTTATGATACTGTAAATGAACGTATTCAGGCGTTTCAAAGTAATTGTATATGGAAAATATTTTATTTACGCCACCTGAAAACAAATGTCTAGTATACATTACCAAGTTGGAATTAGACGGTATTTGGAGTTCTCTTTTCGTAATCATATCCTTGCTCTTTATCGTTATATAGGGCATAAGACCTTTATCAGTTATTGCAAAGATAGTATCCATGAAAGAATGACGGAACAAATATGGAGGCGCAAGTTTAGGCACAAAATATGACATGTTATGTACAAATGATTCATTCCATCCCTTATTGTGTTCTTCTACATCCAAAAAAAAGTTTTTCCTTTGACCATCGTCTATGTTCACTGACTGAAGCAAAAAATTGTTTGTCTGACTATTAGAAGATTTAAAACTTGTGTATACAAGTTTATCATAATATTGAAGATAAGAAACATGACCATCAGATTGACGAAGGCGTACAGTTCTCAAAAAATCGCCGCTTGTAGCGTAAAAATGCATTTGCCCGTGTTCCAATATTATTAATTCATTCTTATCGGTATCAATTGTAAAATCATAAAAATGACTATACTCTCCTGGGCCCCTTCCAATACGACCTATTTTTCTTACAAATTTTCCATCACCGTCAAAAACAAGTACACTTTTTACATTCATTTTGTCTAAAACGAAAAAATGGTTGTTGTGTACAATAAGTTTGTCAACAGAGCTTAAAAGCCCATCTATATGGTCTTCAAGTTTAATACACTTGATATTTTTGAATAAAGACGAAATATTGACTGATTCTAGTTTTTCAGCATTATCCAAATCAATTATGTGCAAGTTAGTATTATTCAGCGTTTGAGAATGAACGTCACTTAAGTACGATACAAAGATTGCACATCCAAGCGCTATGGCAAGAATTTTGCCAGTTCTAATATCTGCAAACGCGTTGATATTAAGCTTCATCAAATAACAAAATAACTTTTTCATTTTTATAACTTTTTTAGTTTTAAAATTAAATTAAAAATCGCGACAAAGATAAAACTTTTTTTTGAAAAAAAAATATTTTTGCATTTTTTTTCATTTTTTTTCAAAAAAAGCAGTTTTTTGAAAACTTTTTATCTACAAAAACTAAAAACTAAAAACTACCTTACTGTCATTATTAAAATCCCATTATCGGGTATGTTGTCGTATGTGGCTTGAAGTTTGGTATTATTGTATTCACCGGCGTCGATTAAATCTTTTATCGCTTTTTTTGTAAAAATACGGTACATTTCGTCTCGATGGTTTGTACCTTGGGTCCAAAAGGGCATCCCAACAGGGTCGAGGTCGTTTTCTAAAAAATCGCGGGTATCGGAAGTAAGATAATGCGTGAAGGTTTTTGTAGCTTTGTTATAAACTCCCCAAAATCGTCTATTGCCCTTATAGTCCTGACCATTCACATAATGATGAATGAATGAATACATAATTCGGGGTTTCCACCCATTCTCTTAAAATTAATTTTCCTATATTTGTATCTGGCGCAACAAGCGCAAATTGATTAATATCCGGCTTATAGTCGCCCCAATTCAGTATAAAAGCAGGGGATATACGGTTTGGCGGTGTGATGCGAAAAACAGTGTCATTGTATGCGTTTAAAAACGTCAATTGTCCATTGAAACGATAATAAGTTGAATAAATTCTTTGCCTCCCACGCACTGTGGCTCCACCATGATTGCCGAATTTGCATAATGTGTCGCCATAAATAGAAGTTGTGGTTAATGAACTGAAAAATAAAGTTTGGTCGTCAGTAAATAGAAATTTCTGACCATACCAGCATTTTGCACAAGAACGCAAATTCAAGCGCTGTTTCGCGATATTGCTCAAAACGTCCTGATGCGCCGCCATGTCCGGCATCCATGTTGGTATGCAGTAGCAACGTGTTGTCGTCAGTTTTGAGTTCGCGCAGTTTTGCCACCCATTTTGCCGGTTCCCAATATTGCACTTGCGAATCGTGCAAACCGGTGGTTACAAGCATATTGGGATAGTTTTTTGCAACGACGTTATCGTAGGGCGAGTATGACATTATATAATTATAGTATGTTTCGTCGTCGGGGTTGCCCCATTCGTCGTATTCGCCTACTGTCAGCGGCAATGTTTTGTCGCTCATGGTGGTTATCACATCTACAAACGGAACTGCCGCAACAACGGCTTTGAAGAGTTCCGGTCGCATATTCACCACCGCTCCCATCAGCAAGCCACCGGCGCTGCCGCCCATAGCACAAATATGTTCGGAATCGGTGTATTTTTCGGCTATAAGATGCTCGGCGCAGGTTATGAAGTCAGTGAATGTGTTGCGTTTGTTGAGCAGTTTGCCGTCGTCGTACCATTGTCGTCCGAGTGTTTGTCCGCCGCGAACATGGGCTATAGCAAAGACGAAGCCGCGGTCTAACAGGCTTATTCGGGCAACCGAAAATGCGGGGTCTATTGTGTGTCCATACGAGCCGTAGCCGTAAAGCAACAACGGCGTTTGTCCGTCAATTTTTGTGTCTTTGCGATGCACTAACGAGATGGGTACTTTTTTGCCGTCATGTGCCGCGGCATACAGGCGTTTGGCAATGTATTCATCAGGATTGAAACCGCCAACAATTTCCTGCTGCTTTAGCAATGTTTTGTCGCCGCTGCGCATGTTGTAATCGAATGTTGAGTTGGGCGTGGTTAGCGAACTGTACGAAAATCGCAGCAAATCGGTATCAAACGCCGGATTGTAGCCAATATCAGCCGTATATGCTTCTTCATCGAACTTCATGTAATGCTCCTCGCCTGCCATTTGGCGTATACGCAACTGCAACAACCCGTTTTGACGCTCGGAAATAACCAAAAAATCTTTGAAAATTTCTATATCTTCCATCAGCACATCCTCCCTGTGTGCAATAACTTCCTTCCAGTTTTTTTTCGCTGGGGCGACAACCATCGTTTCCATCAGACGAAAATTTGTTGCCCGATAGTTTGTGACAATAAAAAATTTGTCTTCGAAGTGCGCCAATTGATACTCCAAATCTTTTTCTCGCGGCTGCACTATGTGTAATTTTCCGGCAGGCTCGTCAGTATAGATGAAGCGGTATTCTGTCGATGTGTTGCTTTCTGCCAGCACGAAAATCATTTTGTCTGACTTTGAGCGAAAAACAGCAATGTCGAACGCCTCGTCTTTTTCATGAAATACGAGTCTATCAGGATTTTTGCCGTCAAAATCATGCGCCATCAATTTTTCCGAACGCAGTGTTTCAGGATTTTTCAGCGTGTAGAACAGTGTTTTGTTATCGTTTGCCCACGCCGCCGAGCCGGTGACACCGCTGATAATCGCGCCTACAGATTCGTCGGTGTGCAAATCTTTAAACATGATAGTGTAAATTCTGCGTCCGACGGTATCTACGCTATATGCCAGCATCCGGTTATCGGGGCTGACTTCGTAGTCGCCAATATGAAAATAGGCATGTCCCTGCGCCATGATGTTGCCATTTAGGAACAGTTCTTCGGGCGCGTCCATATTGCCTTTACGCCGGCAATAGAGCGGATATTCGCCTCCTTGTTCGTATCGCGTATAATAAAAATATCCGTTTTTGAAATACGGCACTGACTGGTCGTCCTGCTTGATACGCGAGGTAATCTCAGTAAACAGACGCTCCTGAAAATCTTCTGTATCGCCCATCACAAATTTTGTATAGGCGTTTTCGGCTTCGAGATAGGCAGTCACTTGCGGATTGTCACGCTCGTTGAGCCAAAAATAATTGTCTACCCGCTCGTGTCCCGCTGTCTTGAGGGTTACAGGTATTTTTTGCGCTATGGGGCAGGGTATTTGATGATTGCACATAACAATAAAAATTTCGTGCTGCAAAATTAGCAAAAAAATTATTATTGTCAAAATAATATTGATTTTCAATCACACTATCGGCTCCCAGCCTCTTTCATATTCCCGTTTCCAGTATTTTTCGGCTCCGGGATTCAAGATATGTCCGTTTGTTGGGTTTATGTTCAGCGTTTCCTTCATTCGCCAAGCTATATTTCCTAACTGCACGAGCAAAGTGCTTCGGTGTCCTATTTCGCAGTCGGCAGTAGGCGTTTCGCCGGTGCGGATGCAGTGCAGGAAGTTTTGTACGTGCATTTGGTCTAAGTTTTCGCCTGCACTCACAGGGTTTGTTGTATCAGCGCTGTCGGTAGCATCGCGACTGTTTTTTACTTCTCTGTTTCGGTCATCATAGACGATGTATGAGTTGCCGCCAGAGTTTAGTATCGTGCCTTTGTCTCCAAAGAACATTACTCCCCTGTCTGCTCCGTTTATTCTGAAGCGGTTACAACTGCGTCCTTCCCACACGAGTAATTTATTTTCCGGAAATTCAATCGATATTGTTTGCGTGTCGGGCGTTTCCCAATGGTCGTTGTGATGGTAGCGTCCGCCTTGCGATGAAACGCGCACTGGAAATTCTACTCCAAGTCCCCAGCGTGCAACATCTACTTCGTGGGTACCGTTGTTTAGCGCCTCGCCTGTACCCCAGTGCCATAGCCAGTGCCAATCGTAGTGTACTAACCCTTCAAGATAGGGACGACGGGGAGCCGGTCCTTGCCAAAGCTCATAGTCTAACCATGAAGGCACGGCAGCTTCTCGGAAGAAAGATGGTGCGCGTCCGTTGGCATACCATGTTTTTGCCATGTATACGTTGCCTATTATACCTTCGCGTATGTCATTGATCATCTGTATTATTCCTGTGCCTGAGCGTCTTTGACTTCCCATCTGCACTATTCGGTTGTATTTTCGGGCTGCCCTTATCACTAATTCGCCTTCGTTGGGGTCGTAGCTCAGCGGTTTTTCAACAAATGAGTGTTTGCCTGCTGCGCAACACAAGACGGCTGCCGGTGCGTGCCAGTGGTCGGGCGTGGCATGTACAACAGCGTCAACGCCTTTATCTTCAAGTACTTTGCGAAAATCTTTTTCTGCCTTAGGTTTTATGTTCTGCGTCTGTTCGACATTTGTAACACACCTATTCATGGCGCGTTCGTCTACATCGCAAATGTAGCCTACTTCGCAGTTTGGCATTCGTGCAAAAAGACGTGCCAGTCCGTTGCCGCGACTGTTTACGCCTACAACGGCAACGACTATTTTTTCGTTAGGCGAGCCGTTCGCAAACACAGATGGCATGCCCATACCTGACAAGCCAACTCCGGCTGCTGCTATGCCGGCATGTTTAATAAAATCTCGTCTTATCATGATTTTTTTTGTTTTTAAATTTTTTTTCCTGAAAACTGAAAGCTACAATTTTCTTATTTTTATGTTTCTAAACGATATCACATCTCTGTGGTCTTGCAACAGAATTGGCGATTCTTTAGGTGTTCCCCATCCCGGGTTTTCGATGTATTTGCTTCGGGCTACTAATGCGTCCCATTCCGGAGTTCCACGTTGAAATTCAACGATTTTTCTTCCGTTGAGCCAGTGTTCCACGTGATTTCCTTTTGAAATTATGCGCGCATGGTTCCATTCGCCTATTGGCTTATCCTGTTTGTTTGTAGGCGGTATCATGTCATACAGAGCGCCTTGCAAGCGATTTCCGTCTCTTCCTTGCGTGGCGTCGGGATGTTTTGCATCGTCTAAAATTTGGAACTCTAAACCTAATGTTGTGTTGGGCAGAATAAAATATTTTATTCCGCTGTTTGCAGCTTCGGTTATACGAAATTCGAGCGACAGTTCAAAATCAGAAAATTTTTCTTCTGTAATGATATCGCCGGGTCTGTGGGCTGGGTCGAGCGTTAGAACGCCGTTTTCAATTACCCATCCGTTTTCGGGGAATGGTCTGCCATCTCGCCAGCTTGTCCAGCCGTTAGAGGTTTGTCCATCGAACAAAAGCACCCATCCTTGACGGCTCTCCCTACGTGTTAAGCGTGGAAGTTGCGAGAACGCCCATTCGCTGATAAAGCAGGAAATAATAAAAATTACAATAAATTTTTTCATGTTACATAAAATAAACTGAGATTACTAAATTGAATATTTTTTAAGTTTTTTTTAAAATGCAAATATAGTTAAAAAAATTTGTATCCCGAAATATTTGTTTTTTCGGGATACAAATATTTTTTATTACTGACTATAAATCAGTTTTGTAACCAAGGAAAAATTCAGCTACCTGCAGCACATTGTTGCCTCCAACTTGCCATGCGGTATACTCTATTTTTAGGTATCTGTATGCTTCCGTATTATCAGGAAACTCTACAATAGGCGGAAATCTTCTCATAAGAGTTAAGTTTCCTGCATTTGGGAACAATTTTTCACCTTCAATAGGCGTCCACACGGTCTGATTATCTCTATAAAAAGTTGGCAATGGACTGGTTCCACTACATTGATCCATTGACGCAAGGTCGTTCCAATTATTAACCCTTCCCAAGTATTCGTTTGTCCCGTATATTCTAAAACCGTGCACCCACAAGCTTGCATTTCCATCGGGATTATTGTTTGCGGCGCCATCGGTTGCTTTATGTACCCATCTTACATAGTTGAAATTAACAGGCTCTTTCAGGTCTACAATCCAATGTGGCAAAACATCGAATTGTCCGGTATTAGCTTGTCCCGGTCTTGCTGATGAACATCTATAGTTTGTTCCTCCACCCTCTTGTCCCGATTTGGGTAATCCCATGAAAGACCTTAATTCTCCGTCTAAATGACCATATTGCCACAAATGCGAAGGAAGTCTTTGGTCTTGAGGGATATTACCGGCATTAAAACCATCGTTTGCGGGTCTGCTTGTGGTAAAAAGCACCTCCCACGGAGTTCTGAAAAATTCTAAACAGTTTTGAAGAGCGCCCGTATTAACGTCATCGTGAACGGGATAGAAATCAGCCGAAGAGTAAGCAGCTTCTTGCAATACATCTACGAACATAAGAGTGCCGGCGGGATTATATGTAGACAGTATTGTAAACGGGTCTCCCAAGTTAAATTCGGGTAAGATAGTAATCAATTCGCCGCCTATGGCTTCAACTGTTTTTTCCTGTCCGGTTACGTTGCTGGTGTATTTAATTGATGTTTTAGACATTGTTGGATTGTCTAAAGGCTGCCAAGTTATTTGCACCTCTTTTGAAGGCGACCAGTGTAATCCCCTAAATTCTCTATTAGTTAAGCTATTTTCGTAATCTTCGGCTGACAGTGTCCGTAAAGAAAACGTTTGAGAATAAGGCAATACATCAAGAATTGGCTCGCCATTAAATAGCGGTCTTATTCTGTATGTTACATCCACAGTGGAAATTTCCAATGGCGCTAAATTAACCATGTCGAGGAAGTTATAGTCCGTCGAATCCTTTTGAATTTCATTAAACACGTCTGTATATTCAAATACCATGTCAACGAATTCCATCAAAGGCGAATTAAGGTTTCTCCAAAACAGTGTCGCCGAATATGGCGTTGCAATTATTCTTGGCTCGGTCACTCTGATAGCTTCCAAATCTACGGTTGTGTATGGAGTTACTTCAATTTCCATTGGCAGCGATCTGTTTCCGTGCTCGTCTTCGGTGAATACAGTAACGCGGTATACTCTTGGCTGGGTAAGCCCTGTCAGATTTACCCACGAGGCTACCGTGTCAATAATGCGCGGGAATTCTTCGCCATGAACCTCTATAATCGTTTTTGACGCCCTCATGTTCATTCTGCTTGAAGGCAATCTTCCGGCTTTCAACAAGTCAATTTCTACGCGCTCAAAACCCGATGCAAAAAATATCGTATCGTATCTAACGGGATACATGGTTTCTTCGCTGGCATACTTTTCTATGTTGTCATACATTCCATCGCAGGATGCAAAAAAAGCCGCTATCACAAAAATTATCACAAAATATTTCATTTTTTTTTAATTATTAAGTTATAAAATTTCTACTCAGTTTTATTTATCTTTGTATTGGTCCTAATCCAAAAAGTGTAACTTCTGACAAACAATTATTTCTTACTCCTGAATAATTGTTGTCAAAATTTGCTAATGCTTCATATCTAAACCATCTAACCGGCGGCGTATATCCGGGTGTAACGGGGTACATGTATGCCTCGTCTCCCAATAATCCTAATCTTGGGAATTCAATAGGCTGAATTCCTATTGGCACGGGTATTATATGTTCTGTAATTCGCACCCATGAGCCTTTAACTACTTCGCCGTTTATCACGCTTTCTTCGCCGTCTACAGCCTCCTCGTCTAAATACCAAAGTGCATAACGTCCTACGTTCTCATCTCGATAAAGCTGTCCACGCGGGTTTTCAGCAGTCATAGAGTGACGTTGGTGGGTGATAATGCGGCTTAATTGATAATAAGCTCCCAAGTCTATAATCAAATTCCACTGGTTTGGGGTAGGCACAGGCATTGCATTAGTGGGAAAATCAAAATGTGTCATTCCTATACGTCCTCTGTCTGTGGTATGACAAAAATTGAACATGCCGTCTTCTCTGTCAATGATGCCATCAATCAATTTTTCGTTGCTTCCTTCCAGCCATGTTCCGTACATCATTGGCACTCCGCCAACAAGTTCGCCAGAAAATGGCAATTGCCAATTATCTTTTGCTATTTGACTGTCCTGCAAAAGGTACAAAAACGTATCTTTAGGCTCCGTAATATTTCCAAACACATCGCCTATTGATATTTTCATTTTTACCTGTTCATCGGCAAGCAGGTTTAAGTCCGGCACAAACTGACGCACCGAATCTCTGTTAGACGAATACACTAACCTGACGCTTTTTTGTTGTCCGTCTGCTCTGAAATCCAAATCAACAAAAACGTTCACGGTTTGTTGAAGTTCGTTAATCCATTCTACATAAAGTGCATTAAATCCGGGGCCAACTCTAATTTTATCATGTACAAGTCTAATACTTGGCGCTTTAGGCGTAACAGTGACAGGTACTCCTGTTGACCTCACTCCCGCCCTACTTTCAGTATACAGATAAAAGGTTGTAGCTACGGTATCAGCAAAACCGTATACATCTAATGAATCTCTGAAAAACGATGCCGTTGTTCTAAATACTTGTCCATTAGCAGCTGTAAATTCTGCTACTACCTGCAAAACTCTAATATCTGTCAGTGGTTTGTAAAAAATTCGCGCTCCGCCGTGCAACGCTCTTACCGAATCTATTACGGGGGCTTCCGGCACAGTTTTATCGCTGGAGCTAATTCCAAACCTTTCCTCTTCTTTGCAGGCTTCAAAGGCAAACACTGCAAAGACTAAAATCAATATATTTCTTATTATCTTCATGATGTTAAATCTATAATCAATTCAAACTTTAATTACTACTATCTCCATCCGGGATTCTGTATTAGCGTTCCATGTCTGTTTAGCTCTGAAATATCTATGGGCCACAGACAGTCAGTTATTGTAAATCTTCTTCCTTGCTTCAATTGCAATTGGAAAAATTCTTCTTCAGTTTCGCCTTCCTGATCCCATCCAAACACCGGTTGTGAAAATTCTCTTGGCGCTCTCAAGTGTCTGAGCATATCCCAAAATCTACTGCCTTCAAACGACAGTTCAATGCCTCTTTCCCAAAGTATTATGTCGCGCAGTCCTTCATGCGTTCTGTGATAGTCGATTCTACGCGCCATTCCACGTTCTGAACCCCACGAATCTTCTACATCCGGTACTCCGGCTCTTCTTCTCACCTCATTCAACAAAGCATATACTTCGCCATCAGGGTCGGGCCCTTCATGATACTCGTTGAGAGCTTCGGCTTTCATTAATAACAGGTCGGCATAACGAATTACCGGAAACGGGTACCGTATTTGTCTTTGCCACGCATTTGCAACCGATTCGGGATGAACAAATTTTTGGATTCCTATACCTGTTGAAAGACATTCATTATTTACGTCGCCTCTGTCTATTACCAAAGTTCCGAATGTCATGTTTCTATTTGATTCTTTACCGCCATAAGTATCTTTCAGGAATTTTGTCGGCATAATCCACTGGTGTCCTCTCCAATATCCGCCTGTAAGCCCTAAATCAACGTAAAATCTTTTTTCGCGGTCTAAATACATTTGAATAATTCTTGCACCCTGCTGCATAATTCCAACGTATGGCTCGTAATCAGGGTTACCATCGTCGGGCATATCAACAATAAAATGTTTTGTAAACTGGTCGAAACTAACGTCCATGTCAGGAGGCAGTCCATTCTTGGTGTAATATCTTTCGAGCATTGCATATGTAGCTCCTAAATCAGAGGCTGCATATCCGGCGCGATAGTCGCCAACTAACGATTCAACGTATAGTTCGGGCCAATAACGTATTTGAGTTCTGTATGGTATGTGTTCTAAAGCCGGTTGAATGTTGCTATATCCCCATAGTAACTCACGATTCCAAGGGTCTACAATTTTCATTCTCAAGTCGTAAACAATTTTCATTCCATCCGGATTTCTCTCAAAGTTTTCTCTATCATAACGATACGGGACGCCTTCATATTCATATAAACCTTTGTTGTTGCGCTTACTAATTTCTATTGCTTCGTTGCATGCGTCAATGGCGTCTTTCCATTTTTCTCTATCGTATGTTAGCGGGAAAAATGGTTGTCCGTCATGGTCGAGAAACCTTGCAAAATATTCCCTGTTTCCGTTATAGAATGGGCTTGCTCTGAATAGCAATACACGCGCCTTTATAGCTTTTGCAGCAATTTGATCTACCTGTCCGGCATCTGTTGGGCTTGTCTGTTCTTTTAAATGGGGAATTGCCGCATTGATAAGTCTGATAATCACATCAAAACATTCTTCAATTTTATTCCTGTTTGCAAACAAAATTTCTTTAGGCGCTTCCAGCGGAATACTGCTTTCTCTAATGATAATCGGACCATATTTTTTCAGCAATAGAAAATGGTAATAAGCTTTAAGAAACAGTACTTGAGCCGACCAATTTTCTACTTCTTCGGGCGCCATATCTTTTACGTTTCCTATGTTTTCTAAAAAGATATTACACTGCCTGATTGCTTCATACAAGCGCACTCCGCCGGCTGTTCCCGACCAGTCGCCCAGAATAGGGTCCTGTTCGTTTTGAAAGCCTCTCATAATACGTTCGGCGCGATATCTGTCGCTATTTCCCCACCAGTCTGTTCTGCCTAAATATTCATCGCTCATCAGCCAAAGAGTTTGGTCTCTGTGACCGGGGTTTGGCAAATAGCCATAAACTTTTGCTAATCCACTTATTGCATTATCTCTGGTGGTATAAAAATGCTCCAAACTAATTGCATTGTCGGGGACAATGTCAAGATAGTCGCCACAAGATGTGAAAGTGATTAGAACTACGGTAATAAATAAAATACTCACCTGTTTCATATCATATTATTTTTTTATGTTAAAAAGATATTTGAATTCCTAAATTAAATCTACGATTAAGCGGATATCCTAATCCGTTTTCTCTCTGCTCGGGATCCCATAATTTAAAGCGGCTAACCAAAAACAAATTTTCTCCTGAGAAATATATTCTTGCGTTTTCCAATCTTATTGCTGGTAAACTGCCAAAGTTATATCCCATTTCTACTGTTCTCAACCTCAAAAATGAGCCATCGCGCAGCCACCATGACGACTGTCTCCTGTTGTTCGCAATTTCATGCGTAGACAAGCGGGGCCAAAAAGCGTGAACATCGGGGTTTGTTTCGCTCCAATAGTTATCTGCAACCACTTTCAGCGCATTACGTCTGTCCCAAAATGGCGCTATTCCGTTTGAACCTCCTGCGCCCGGGTCAATAAAGAATGCTACGCGCGCGCTACCTTGAAAAAAGAACGAAAAATCAAACTTTTTATATCCCGTTGACAGACCAAATCCATACTGTATTTCAGGCGTCATCGGAAAGCCCATAGGTATTTGGTCTTCATCATTTACAACCCCATCGTTGTTGATGTCCTTGTATTTTATGTCGCCAGCCATATAGTTGCCATCGAACTGTCTTGGCGAGTTACGTATTTCATCTTCGTCTACAAAAAGCCGTTCGGCAACCAAACCCCATCGTTGCGACGTAGAGTGTCCAAGCTGACTGCGATAAGCGTCCCTGTAGTTTGGCTCATCCCGCGCTATTATTTTGCTGGTTGCATACGTAAAGTTTGTGCGTCCTTGAATCCAAAAATGCTGCGTAAAATAATGTTGAACATCTATAGAGCCATCAATACCTCTCGAATTAACCTTGCCCGAATTAGAATATAAATCCACCTCTACACCTGAACTTCTTGGATAATTTCTACGTTCTTCGTATATTTGCACTCTTTCTTCAAAAAATCCGTCTACATGTATGTTAACCGAGCCTCTAAACAGCCCTACTTCTAATCCGGCGTTGTATTTAGTAGACGATTCCCAAGTGATGTCTGCGTTTGCGTATCTTATTATGCTGTATGCCGGATGAAAGCTTGCAAAACTTTCGCCGAAGCGATATCCGGTTCCTCCGAACTCATTTATTTCTGAGAGGAAGAAGAATCGTCCTGCGCGCCCTGCAATAGCGTCGTTACCTACTTTACCGAGCGTAAATTTCAATTTTAAATTGCTGATGATATTCGGATTAACAGTCCAAAAATTTTCGTTTGTTACTATCCATCCGAGTCCTATTGAAGGGAAAAATCCAAAAGTTTTTTCTTCTGAAAATTTTTCTGACCCGTTATATCCGAATGCAGCTTCAAGAAAATATCTAAGGTCATAGGCATAAGTCAATCTTCCGGATATTCCTGCATTTCTTTCGGGTAGAGTTTGAAATATAGAGTAATTTCTGCCGCTGGTGAGCAATCTGTTATCCATCATACCAACAAAAGTTGTTCCTACGCTGTGTTTTTCTGCAAAAGTTCGTTCCCAATGTGCGCGCGCCTCAAAAAAGAATGTTCCGCTTGAGTCGTTGAACGGGGTCACATCACCTAACCGTGTTCTTGTTTCATCGGGATTGAGAAGAAAAAGCGTGTGCTCGCCTGTTACCATATTGTAACTGTCGAGTTTATAAAAAAACGGATAGTATTGTCTTGTTCCACTGCTTATGTTCCACGTATCTGCTGAAGCTCTTAATTGCACTTGCAAACCTTCTGTAATAAAATCAAGGTCTTGAATAAGAGCTGCTTGCGCTCTCAGTCTGCTTTCGTGACTTTCTCTATATCCGCGCACCATTTCGGCATAAGGATTTGTCATCAGCTCTCCGTCGGGTCTGAAGTCATTTCCAAAAAGTATATGCTCGGCGTGAATCAACGATGCATCCGGCTCGTATATTGCGGGAAAATCTACCGGATTAATTCTCATTACCGAGTTAAAGATCTCATTTGCAGCAATATGCGGGCCGTTGTAAGAATCAAAACGCCCCTGCAAGCGAGTATCTAATCTTGTGGTTGGTCCTAATCGCAACATCACGTTGTTTCGGATGTGAGCGCGATTGATAGTAATATTATTGTTGAAATTGTTAGCTCCGTCTACTTTCAACAATCCGTTTTCGTTATCCCATCCACCAGATACATAGTAAGTTGCAATGCGTCCGCCTCCTGAAATATTAAGATTTGTTCTGGTATTTATTGTATATGGTCTAAACAGTTTATTGTACCAGTCTACATTTGGATATACCATCTCGTTTTCGCCTCGCATAGTAGCCTGTATTTTTTGTTCGCTGTAAAATGGCTCTATGTGCACTTCCTGACTTCTGGTAGTATAAGCTTCGTTATACATCCTCATAAATGCCGGTCCGTCAAGTACTTCCTTAATTCGTGTTGGCGTGGCGGCATGTACGTCGAATCTGAAGTTTATTCTTGCCGGTCCTTCTCTACCCGACTTTGTTGTGACGATAATTATACCATTAGCGCCACGCGCGCCGTACATAACGCTTGCTGCAGCATCTTTCATCACCGAAAAGCTTTCTATGTCATCGGGCTGCAAACGTGCCAATGCGTCTCTGGAAGCTTCAAAACCATCTATCAAGATGAGCGGAGCCGTAGCATATCCGAACGTTGTGACGCCGCGCACAAAGAAATCGGCATTGTCTGCTCCGGGTTCGCCGCTTGTTTGGTAAGAAATCAGCCCGGCAACTCTACCGGCAAGCGCTGTAGTCAAATTTGATGACGGAATTGTCAAATCTGAAATTCTCACCGTTTCAATCGAAGAAACAACGCTTTCGCGTCTTTGTCGCCCAAAAGCCGTAACAACAACTTCTCCGATTTCCTCTGCTGCTTCGTCAAGAAACACAGATATAATTCGGCGATTTCCTACAATTGTTTCACGGGGCTGAAAACCTATAAAGGCAAATTCCAATACAGCGTCTTCATTAGGCACAGTGATAGCATATTCGCCATTGCCGTCGGTGGTAGTACCTATGGTTGTGCCGCTAACCATCACAGTAACTCCGGCTATAGTAACTCCACTGTTATCAGATACCGTACCGGTTATCCGAATACCCTGCGCCTGAAACGTAATCTCTGTTATTTCATTAGCTGTCGCAAATATAGTAACGCCACACTTAAAAATCAGCAATAAACTAATTAAAATAACTTTCCTAAAGTAAAACATTTTTGTCATACCATATAAATAATTGGGTTAATTAATAATGAATAAAAAACCGTGCCTCGTGTTGCCACACGCAGACGCACGGTCGAAATAAATATCTTTGTCTTCTCTGTAATTAAATCTCTCTCTCTCTCTCTCTCTCTCTCTCTCTCTCTCTCTCCTCCTCCTCCCCCCCAAAA
>Ga0099364_10007548_pt1 | contig 15498 bp, 14 predicted proteins | sample TergutTh196P3_FD_73070 | JGI IMG/M metagenome (GOLD analysis project Ga0099364, IMG submission 73070) | Microcerotermes parvus P3 segment gut microbial communities from Pointe-Noire, Republic of the Congo - Th196 P3 | ecosystem: Host-associated > Arthropoda: Insects > Digestive system > Gut ... | reverse complement strand
ATCCGATATCACCAGTCTTTAGATACCCGTCTGGCGTGAAAGCCTCTTTGTTTAGAACTGGGTTTTTATAATAACATGCTGTTACACTTTTACCTTTTATGGCTATTTCACCTCGGCCGTCTTTGTCTGGTTCGAGTATTTTTACTTTTGTGATCGAGAATATTTTACCTTGTGCTGTCAGGTCACCATCACCTACGAAATCTGCACTGACAATAGGCGCCGCTTCGGTCAAACCGTATCCCCATAGTATCGGTAGCCCAACGGACCGGTAGAACTTGCGAAGCTTTGGGTCTAACGCTGCGCCACCATTCATTAAAATGATAGCCCTACCACCTAGCGCTTCGTGAATTTTACCATAAAGTTTTTTACGAACATCGATTCTTAAGATCATTAGAAAGTCAGTGATTGGTAATAGAAACCTTAGTATTTTTAGAGATCGGCTAGGTATCTTGGCATGAATTCTCTCCCAGATTAACGGTACGCCATAAAGTATAGTTGGCTTTGATTCCCTCAGTTCGTCCGATATCTTATCCGTACTTGAGCATAAATAGAAATTTACACCTGCAAACAAGTTCCACAACAAGATAACCACGAAACAGAATATATGATGAAAAGGCAGGATAACATAGGCAACCCCATCCACGAAAACAGCATTGCCTGCCGTTCCTATGCGATCACTCAAATCTTGCCACCCAGAGAGCATATTGTCAGCCGTTAAGGTGATGGCTTTTGGCTTACCGGTGGTTCCAGATGAAAAAAGTATTTTACATACGTCATTCGGCTCGCGCGGAATCAATTTCTTCTTCTTTATTTTTATTTCCAAAGCCTTCTCTATGGAGATAAATAGTATATCAGGGTGTTTTCTCTTGAGGCGAGGAATGATATCCTTTTGGCGCTCAGAATAGATCAGTGCAGAAGCTTCCGTAAAAGTGAGGGCATTACTGACATCGTCATACTTCCATTTTGTGTCGAGTGGCACGCTGACCCCTGTGTATGAGATAACAGCAAAGTCTGCTATTAACCACCCGCAAGAGTTAGGTGCGTATATTGCTATTTTCTTACCTTGAAGATTATGCTCATACAGCATGGACGCGAAATCCTGAGCACTGTCAATGATTTGCTGGAATGTATTACTCGACCATGCTCCTTCTTGTTTTTCCGTGATATACGGTCTGTTTCCGAATTTTTGCCGGGCTTCTATTAGATAATCATGCAAACTATTCATTCTGCTATCCTCTCTAGGAGGGCATAGTGATACTTGTCATTTACTGCTTCCTTCATATATTCGGAAGTTGGTGTGCCCTCGTGGATCAACGCGCCTATTACACTAGAAACCTGCAGGTACATCTGTTTAATTATTGGCTTCATCATGGCTCTACCAAGCCCTTCATGTCCTCTACGGACGCCCATATACATGATGACGTGAGACTTTGAGCGGATTCGCTTAAGGGCGATGCGGAGCTTATTGATAGGAGTTAGATTACTGATTAAGTTGTAGTGATTAGGAAAAGCCACAACAAACCCAACCGGCCTGTTATCATAATAGGCTATCTTGACAAGCTTGAAGTCCAGGAGTGGCTTGAGGTTGTCAAAAAGCTTCTTGAAGTCCACCCAGTCTATTGGTTTGTAGGTTGGAAAATTAGAGTATAGCTCAGAAAACATCTCATAGATCTCTCGCAAAGACTTATTGAATGTCGCAGGAGACACATTATTTATAGTGTAGCCAGCAGAGCTGAACTTTGCATAATTTTTGACGAATTTAGTCTTATTTCTCTTAGACTCATGTATTGGATTACGGGAGAAGAAGTCGCTAGTATAGCGATCAGATACCTTATACCCATTATCCTGAAAAAGGCGCAGGTAGTATGGCTTATTGTACGGTTCTAGAAAATAAGAGCGTTTATTGAAATTGTCAATCTTTAATCTATATCCAAGCCAGAAGCTTGCATTAAGAGGGCCGACGATCTTCTTGTATTTATGCTTTTTCGCATAAGCTAGTACGGTATCAAACACCAACTTGGCAACACCATCATCGTCTATAGACTCAAAGAATCCAAAGTAAAGGTTTTCATCGTTTTTGTATTCGGTCAGAATAAATCGAGCCACAGGATTGTCAGCTTCATCATAAACAACATGCTTTTTGAGCTTGAAATACTTAGATAGGGGATGTTTACCTAGGAGTAGTTGTCGCTCAATTGTCTCGTTGGCGGTCATATATTTTTTTGAATACAACGTTTTTGGTAAGTCTATAAAATCCTTGATCTGCCGTGACTCATGGTCGAAAGAGATAGCCCTAAACATCTAGCACCTCAATCTTTCCGGTTCTACCGTTCATACGAATGCGATCACCAGTTTTTACCACTTTAGTGATATGGGGTATGCCTACTACAGATGGTATTCTTAGTTCGCGAGATACTATAGCCGTATGAGACAGCAAAGATCCTTGTTCCGCAATAATGCCCTTGGCATTTGCCATCAAAAATACCCAGCCGGGGTCTGTAGATTTGGCAATGAGTATTTTTCCAGTAGTGTCTAGATTATCGCTCGGGTTGGTTATAACAATTGCCTCACCCTCAACTATTCCAAGTGAGCAAGGCGTGCCGACGAAATGCTTTTGATCCATGCCTTCCGTATCGTCGACTACATTAGTCTTTGCTGTTGGTGATTCTTTATCGGTTATTTGCCCAGAGAACACTAATCGATGATACTGGGGCAGAGTTTCAAAATATGCGTATTGTCGCTTTCTGTTGCTAATTAGATCTTGAGCGTTCGACAGTGAACCGCTAACTAGGTTGGTTACTTCGTCCATAGTTAGATAAAAGATGTCGCGTTCTGTTTTTATGTCGCCACCTAGCCTCAGATTGCGTGCTATGCTGAGAAAAATTGTCCTGACCATGCCATAGATGCGAGTTCTGTTTAGGCGAGAGATTTCGCGGTTACGAATGCCGAGCCTAGCCCTTTCTATTTCTTTCCTGAGTCTCCTATTGTTTGGTAAATTGACTTTTCGAGCGTGCCCGATCTTTTCCAGTGCACCCAATTTTGTATATTCCTCGATTTGCCGGATGAGCAATATGGGATCTGTTCGATATGTAGATGATTCAAGCTTTAGTTCCTCCAAGTATCTGTCGCCGTAACAGCTTATATAGTTGTTCAACATCACTTGAAGGTCGCCTTCCATAGCTAGGAAATATCTCGCATCCTTATCTGTCCTGAGTCCAGCTAGTTCCTTTTCGAAACTGTTCTCTTGAATATATTGGACGATTTCTTTAAGCTTTATGAGAGGCTCTATACTCGCGATATTAGCCACATCACTAATATATGCCTCTACTTTATGTGGAGCCTTACGACTTATGATGCCTGTATGTATAAAAGCGTACATATCGTTCGCTAAAGTAATATCCCATTTCGGAAATATTTTTGCACCCAACTCTCTGTAAAGCTTCAGAAGATCCTTGTTTGGCATACTCTCCGAATAGGTCTCTTTGAAATACTTCTCAGCCTCAAAAAAAGTATCCTCCAATTGCTGCATTTGACGCGGTGTGGTAAAGGCTAGCTTTAATACGTTACTAGCCACTTTCAGTTTCGTCCATAGGGAGATATTGGCAGCAGAACTTCGTGCGGAGCTTAAGCCTAGCGATTTCTCCCAGATCGGAATTATCTTTTTACTAAAAGGCAGGAGGTTAATGATGTAGTACCAGTTATCGATCTTGTAATACATTCTGCCGTTGTAACTGACGACCATATTCTTTAGTGTCTTTTCTATCGTACTACTGTTTTCTTGTTTACCAGTAAGTCTAAATAACAGCCCTCTCATCACACCCGTATAAGCGGATTTAACAAACGATGCAGATAGCGGAAGTGTGATATTGGGATAGGATTCAACGAGATTAGAGTTATCTAGTATCGATACGATTCGCGAAGTCAGCGTTGTAATGGGGCGAGCTTGGAGTATGTAGATCATATCATCTTTAATGGCGAATTCAATGTCCATTTCTCGTCCGAATATATCTTTTATGCCACTTGATAGGTTCACTAGACTATCAACCATTTTCGTTGCGATTGTCGGTGCACCAATCTGAGTTTCAGAATAATACAGTCTGTCATCGAGATTATAGTAATATGTAGATGTGGGGGTTTTGTCTTCTACAACCTTATCGCCCGTACCCCGACCAATAGTAATCACAGTTTCATTTAAGATGCCCTGGGGATTAGCGGTAAATATGACACCAGAATAGTCGCTATCTATCATCTCTTGTATGATGACCGACATCTTGACGGATCTGCCAGTCATATCCATTTTATCCAAATATGTTTGGAGGCTCTCGCTTGAAGTGGCATTAAAGCATTTCTTCATTTTAGAAAAGACTTCACCTTTAGGAACGTTGAGAAAAGTTTTGAATTGACCTGCAAACGACAGAGTTTTGGCATCCTCTAGGGATGACGAACTACGTATAGATACAGTGCCTTTATCGGCGAGTAAGGAGCTAGATAGTATATCATTTAAATCGCTTTCCTTAATATCCTTGTCTCCTACTACAACAAACCCTGGAACACTTATGCCATTTTCGCGAAGTATCAGGAGGTTTTTTGCTTTTGATCCGTGTGCTGCTCTCATGCTACATCCTTCCGATCATCAAAAACGTCACTATTGCTACGACCATAATAGCCTCTTGAATAAAGATATAGCGAGTGACTTTTGAGACTGCAGTAAAATGATCTGGATTTTTGATGAATCGGGTAAGATCAACTATCACCCATACGACGTTGATGACGAGAAGTATAAAAGCTATCTTGTTAAGACCCCAAACCAATATATAGCTCGTGACAAGACTTAAAAGAATAAGTGCTACAACAAGTAATGTTGCTTTCTTGTAGCCGAACAACTTAGAGTAAGTGACGTACTCAGTTTCGTCTTTAGGTGCTCTAATTTTACGAGCCACTTCCCAAATGAGGGCGGGGAGATACATCGCGAAAGCGGCAGCTATTATAATCAGAGTTGCCCAATTTATACCATATTTTATACAAATGAATGAGATCACGTAAATACTTATAATTATCTGTATGGGATTATGTGTAATTAACGCCATCACTAGGTTATTTTGAATCTTAGACTTGCGGAAAAACCAGATATACATCAAAAAGCCATACCCATAAAGAAGTGCGAAAAACGGTAGGTTATTCATAAAGATCATATTAAGAATGATCATCGGAAGATTTGTGGATACAAGCAGTATGATGAGATCGTTTTTCTTGACACGCCCAGACGGCAGTGGTCGTTTGGGGAATAGTTTCATATCAGTTTCATAGTCTTTGAAGTCGTCAGCTATACGCAGTAGGAGCAGGAAGACAAACACGGTGAGCGCTCCGATTATCTCCTGTGCGCCTATTCTAAAATCAGTTATGTCATTATTAAGAAGTATGATAAAATATAACCCGAAGAACAGCCCCAACCCTACCATCAACCTAGAAAATACTGGGAACATTTCTTTTAAGTAGATCCATATACGTTTTATCATTTTACAACTCCTCCTATTTTTTCATTCATTTTAACAATTGTTTCTATCCCTTTTTTCGAATATTCCATAATGTCATCATCAATTTTAACTTTGCCATTCCCAATAAGTAGAATAATAGTTGAGCCGCCAAGCTCAAAATAACCTTTTTCTTCACCACGGCTAAACTGCTTCTTGTCATTATTAACGATTCGACCAACCATAAGTGCGCCGATCTCAATATAGGCACAGCTACCAAGATGTTCCATGTCTAGCATAGAGATGTGGCGATAGTTTTCGGCGAATACTTTATGTTGGCGATTGGTGATCGGCTGCACCGAGTGTAGCTTGCCGTCTATCTTATATCTTTCGATTACTTCTCCGCTATCTGGGAAAACAAAGTTGTGGCAATTATCTACCGTCAGGCGGAAGATTAAACATAGACCACCCCTATAGCTATCTACTAGATGTTCTCCAGCAAGTAGGGACGATAGCGTAAAAACTGTGTTTTTGATTTCAATAACCGCCTCGTCGCGGATCTCTTTGACTAGTAGCTTGGCGTCTGCGACAGATGGTAGTGCACTCACGGCTTTGGGCAGTGGTCTGTTTTTAATGCTTGGTCGCCTATTAAAGAAGTCATCAAATGAGCTGAAGTCGGTCGGGTCAGCCCCCTCTAAGTCTATATTGTATTCCTCTATAGTCTTCGATATCTTTCTATGAGAAAACTTAGACTTGTAATACCTCGACATTATTTTAGAAAATGATTTACCAGATAAGGCTTTAAGAAATATACGCCCAACAGCCGTATGATAGAGGAAACTAACAGTTCTATTTCCGTAGTCATGCAATTTGACTATTTTGCCTTTCCGTCTATCATAGGCTTGCATATATGAGTCCCCCACACAACATAGTCGCCAATAATAGAATAACCTCTAATGCTCGACCTGTTGGCTTTCTGATCTTGATATTCACAACAAATAGAAATGCCAATAAGACAACGGCTGAAAGCGAGATTGTCTGATATAGATCTGTTGGAATAATGGGTCGCACCAGGAACAATATGGGCAATAACAATGCCACAGTGGGTGTTGGCACTCCGCGAAAGTGGGGCTGAGGCTTATCTTCATCTGCCATGACGTTAAATACTCCAAGTCGCGTAATCCCACATGCGACATATATAGCCATAACTAGCACCGTTAATGGGCTATTGAATAGCTGGAGCATAATAACCGTTGGTAGAGCCATGAAGTTAATAGTATCGGCTAGAGAGTCCAGCTCGATGCCAAATTTCTTCTCGTTTTTACTTCTCTCAAACATACGGGCAAGTTTCCCGTCAAAAAGATCGCATACAGTGGCAGCAATTAAACATATCAAACTGAACTCAAACCGCTCGGAAAGTGCAAAATAGATGCCTAAGATGGATATGTTAACCCCAAGATAGGACAAGATTGACGAGAGTTGGGGTTTAAATATAAACATCACACGGGGCTCTTTCTTATTTTAAGTATAAATAAAAATAGGTTGACTACAATATGCACCAAAGCTCCCAGCAATAAAAAGATGAAGAATTGTGGTGCGGAAAGCGCTGGATAAAATAACCATAATATTAACAGGCAACCAAAAAGAGAGTCTGTCTGATCTATAAGAAAAAACAACACTTTCGGCATTAGTTGTGTCGCGCTTTTGCTTGGCCGCACACCAAAACGTCGCTTCAAGAAACTGTTCGGTAGTTCAAAGATTGCATAACTTACCCCCAGTAATGTGCCAACCAGGGTATTGAAAAGAAAAGTATTTTGATGATCTACCAGGAATAAATTTGATTGTGCAATGCTTTCTGCAACGCTAAAAAGAAACCATAACATACCAGAAAGCGCACCGCATATGACATAGAGAACGAGTCCGCGCCATGTCTTTGATTCACCCAACAGCGGTTTATTGTCAAAGAACTTTACGTTAAAGTCTATTGGTTTATCAAGCGCTTTCAGTATATTGGTCTTTATTATTGCCATTACAAGAATGCCCGTCAAAATTACGGGTGAAAAACTAGCAAAAAAGTCACTAATCATACCTATTGATAATAGCACAAAAGATAAGCTAATTACAGGAGGGATAGTAAGATTATCTAAGCCGCGCGAGCTAAATAATTCAACAATTGTAGCAAGTAATGCTATGACAATAGCCAGCCATATTGATGGGGCGAATAATGCCAATATGATAAAAGTAGAAAGAAAGAATGTAAAAGACCCTAACATGGTTTTATCAAAGATGATTTTTGGAGATTTTATGTATTTGCCCGTAAAGAATGCCAGTGTATCGGAAATACCAAGGACCAAGATGGCAGCAATAAATATATCTTGACTGGGGGCGAGTAGCGCCCCTAAACCGATTCCAGCTGGGAATAGCATCTCTCCGTATGATTTAGCTTGTCGATCAGATAGTGATTTCAATTTTCTTGAGCGAAACATTAGCATTATTGGTATGAACGCTACTGCGATAAGGATATATAGTTTATAATCTATAAATAAAGCGCCTACACAAACGATGATTGAGCCCAATAAATGTATGGTTTTGCGTGATAAAAATGTTGGAATCTCTAGGATCTTAGTAAGATATTCATTGAGGACAACAGCAGCCACAAGGATTATTGCTACAGCAAAAGCTTTCATAAATACTTCTATATCCATAATTGACTAATATAATTATAGCACTTGTTGTTCTCAATCTGCCAAATCGCAACGTCTGCCCGAAAATGCTCCTCTGTCTACCCATTACTGATAAATAATTATTGAAGCCCTAAGAATTACTCCGACTGAATATAAAGAAAATAAGACACACTATGACGAAGAATTGAGCACATTACAGCGTGAAGAAGGCAGGCTAGACGAAGCCGACAAGCAATTCTGTATCAAAGAGTTCTTGCGAGCAATCCGCTTCTGGCGATAAATTATCTTATGGCTGGGAGTGAGGGATTCGAACCCCCGAATGCTGGGACCAGAACCCAGTGCCTTACCGCTTGGCGAACTCCCAAAGCTAATAATATTGTACCACAGAGGGGGCTATCTTTCAATACCCACGAAAACCGGTGGGAGTAGCAGTGCCGCCACTATTGCGACCAATAGTGTTTACATTCTCGGAATTGCCCGCACGACCACCACGATAGAACCAAGGGCCTTGAGCGTCGAACGAATTAGCCTGCGCCCCCGACCACCCAGAGGATTCGAGAGTGGCGTGTATAGACTAGTTTACAACTACTGTAAAACCTCGAAAATCGCCATATTTACTTGACTTTTTTGCTAATGTGTGCTATAATCTGTATAATGGATAATATTTCCCCATCAAAAAACACAAAAATTTTCAAGGTCATAACCCTCTTCCCGGAGATGTTTGACAAAGTTTTTGGCCAAAGCATGCTTTGGAAAGCCGAGAAAAATGGCCTTGCCAGATTCGATATTATCGACCTCAGGAGTTTCGGCGTAGGCCCGCGCAAAAAAGTCGACGATGCTATTTATGGCGGTGGCGATGGCATGCTTCTGATGTGCGAGCCAACTTGGAATGCGATCGAGTTTGCGAAGAAAGACTTGCCTAACGCCAAGATTATTGTAACCACCCCCCGCGGCAACACATGGTCGCAAAAAACAGCGGCGGAATTTGCCTTGAATGATGAAAATTATATAATTCTCTGTGGGCATTACGAAGGTTTCGACGAGCGTATTATTGAATGGGCAGATTATGAAATCAGCCTCGGCGATTTCGTTATGACCGGTGGGGAAATTCCCGCTATGGCTATTGTCGATAGCATTACCCGCCTTATACCTGGCGTCCTAGGCGGTGAAACATCCGCTATCGACGAGAGTTTTTCCGAGGAAGATATTCTCGAATACCCTCAATACACTCGCCCCGAAGTCTTTGGCGGGCAAAAAGTTCCCGACGTCCTCCTCTCCGGCAACCACGCTGAAATCGCCAAGTGGCGCGAATCTATGCGTAAGCGCAAATAATACAATCCCACTCTCCCACAATCTATCTACCGAATCCTCTGGGTGGTCGGGGGCTTACGCTGTCTCTGTGAACACTACGGTCCCTTGGTTCATCCGTGGCGGCAGATCGAACGACCTCACTAATGCTGGAGTCGAGTCTCTGAACAGGACTACTGGCGGCACTAATACTAACATCGGTTTTCGTGGGGTGGTCGTCATTCGCCCGTAGCCTCGCGGTAGGTAGCCCAGGAAGCACATGATTCTATGGAGTCTTCGCATCCACCGACCACGATAGGGAGCTATGCTCCCTATCGTGCAGTATCGGTTTAGACGTAGTGATATGAAGATAGGATCGTGGTCATCGCTAGCTATGACGTCTTGTGAGATTTTTCTTGCAATGACGAGGATTATTTATAATATAGAGTATTGGGGGGCCTAAAATGACGAAGGCTAAGCCGTCAGGTAGCCTTGGAGTTCGTCGAAGAGGGGAAATTCTTCGATGCCGCGCCACATGACTTGTACACTGCCATCGTTGGAGATAACTAGGAGGGTGGGATATAAGGTGATGTCGTAGGCACGCGCGAAGGTTTCGCCGGGAATAGTCTCCGGATCTAGAACTTCAATTACGTGACCGGTTAATCGGTTGAAATCTGAGATAAATGTCTCCGCTGCTCGTGTTTTGTCTGTTTGATTCTTTACGACCATTACTGCTTTCATGTTGTGCCCTTTCCTTTTATAATTAGTTCTATTCTACCACTTCGGTCTTGCCGCCGTCAAGTTTGGTAAGAATTTCATTAAACTCGCGAACGCTTTTGAAATCATAGAACACACTAGCAAAGCGAACGTAGGCGATTTCATTGGTTCTCAGTAGGACTTGCAAGATGGTTTCTCCAATGAAATTGGAGGTGATCTCGTTTAGGGCGGTTTCTAGGATGCGCGATTCAACACGATCGACGATCTCTTCTAGGCGATCGCCGACAATTTTGCCAACAGAGGTGCTGATAGCATGGAGAAGCTTATCGCGGTCGAACGGTTCTTTGCGACCAGTTTTCTTGATGACTATGATGGCTTGACGTTCAACACGCTCATAGGTTGTGAAGCGGTATTTGCCGTCAAGAGTTTCGCGGCGGCGGCGAATCATCTGGCCATCACTAGTTTCGCGTGATTCCAGGACTCTACTGTCTCCTATTTTATATCCGAAAAGCATCTGCTTACCTCCTTATACTTACCGCTGTAAACCGTTTGTCGAGAATGAATTCTAACTCACTACAAGGGCCTGCGGTGGCGGCCTGTGGCCGATAAATTAAATTACTGCTGGCGTCCGAAGCGGCGGCGGCGCAGAAATGCTGGAACGTCGGAATCGTCATCAGACGAGCTGACACCGGTTTGTATGGTCGGTTCTGGCGTGAAAACTTGGTTCTCGGCTGTTGCAGGTCGATTAGCGCCAAAAGTGTGTGTTGGGCGGTACTCGGCTGGATTTGGTGTAGGCTTTTTGACAAGAGGCTCTTTGCCCTTGTTGAAGAAGTTTGCCACGGATTGGCGCTCGCGTCCCGAGGTTTGCTTCGGCTGTGGTTGCTCGACGATAGTTTCTTGGTTTACCATGGCTTCCATAGCTGGCGCGATGGAGTTTAGAGTGGCCTGGTTGACTGGCTCGCTTCGCACGGGTTGTTGCATGATTGGCTCTGGCGCCACTTCTCCGTAGATAGAGTTAAAGCCGGTCGCTATGACAGTGATAATAACTTCGTCTTCAAGCTCTGGTCGGATGGTCGCACCGACGATAACGTTAGCGTCAGGAGAAACGGCAGATGTGATAACCTCTGCGGCTTCTTGGACTTCACCCATACTTAGGTCGTATCCACCAACAACGTTGAAGAGAACGCCCTTAGCCCCATCAATCGAAACTTCAATGAGAGGTGATTCAATAGCTTGTTGGGCGGCTTGTACCGCTCGGCCTTCGCCAGAAGCGCGACCTATACCCATTAGAGCCGATCCTGCGCCCTTCATAACGGCTTGAACGTCAGAGAAGTCAAGATTGATCAAGCCGTGGACTGTAATAAGCTCAGAAATGCCCTGAACGCCTTGTCGCAGGACGTCGTCGGCGATCTTGAAGGTTTCCATTAGGGTGGTATGCGGGTCAATAGTTTGCAAGAGGCGATCGTTCGGTATGGTGATAAGAGCGTCAACTTCGCGGCTGATCTTGCTAATAGCCCAGTCCGCGTTGCTCTTGCGGCGGGCCAGCTCAAAAGAGAAAGGCTTAGTAACAACACCTACGGTCAAGATGCCGAGGTTTTTGGACTCCTGGGCGACAACATAACCAGCGCCAGAACCAGTTCCACCACCAGCACCAAAAGTAACGAATACCATATCCGCGCCAGCCAAAGCTTGTCGGATTTCTTCTCGAGACTCCTCTGCTGCTTGCTCACCAATAGCTGGGTCTGCGCCAGCTCCGAGACCTCCTGTAACAGAGCTACCTAGATGTAATTTTATGTCTGCTTTTGAGTTTAAGAGAGCCTGAGCGTCGGTGTTCATTGCAATGAATTGCACATTCTCCAACCCCGCATCAACCATTCGGTTTAGTGCTGAGTTGCCCGCTCCACCTACACCAACGACCTTGATACTGGCCGAGGATTGTATTTCGCTTGGTTTAATTTCTGGCATTCAAATTTGACCTTCCTCCGCACCCCTTATTTTAATATAAATATACACCATACTCGTTTATTTTGCAAGTGTTTTTAGTGATTTTCTTTGATTTTATGGAAAAAGGTGTGAAAATGGGTTGAAAATTATTTGAATTTGCCGATAAATTTTTTAATAAAACCGAAACTAGAGCCGGATTTTTTACTGTGACTAGCGCCGCCAGAGGGGTCTCTCGCCGGTTTATGCTTCAAGCTTTCCAGCATAAGACCAACTGCGGCAGAAAACTCAAGCTTGCTGGTCAAATCGTCTACGCTACTTATATCCTTAAGGCTACCGGTCTTGACGACCATTTCGAGCTTCTTCTCAACATAGTCTCGGAGGATTCCAAGCTTAGCACCACCACCGACCAGTACGGCACCCTCAGGAAGCTTGCGGTCGTAGCCTGCTTTCTTCAATTCGTCGCGCACGGCGTCAAAAATCTCTTCAAGGCGAGCATCGACGATTTCATTAACCTCTTCTCTCCCAAAGATATATTCACGACCGTTATGATCAACTATGATTTCTCCATCGTTATCCGAAAGGCTATTGCCTAGCTTTTCACATTTAATAATTTCGGCTACGTCAGGGGTGATTGTTAGCCCCATGGCTAGATCATTGGTGATATGGTTGCTTCCTAGAGGTACTACAGATGTGAAACGGAGTTCGCCTTCTTCGAAGATGGCGAGTCCAGTAGTGGCAGCGCCAAAGTCAATCATGACAACACCGTTTTCGACCTGTCGGTCGTCAAGGACTGCGCGGGATGCGGCGACAGATGATGGTACTATGTCTAAAACCGATACATTGACTAATTCCATGGCTCGGTTTAATGTGGCGAGGTTTTGTGACATAGAAAAGATAGCGCTCATTTTGACTTCCAAGCGAGAACCTATCATGCCGCGCGGGTCTCTGATCCCTCCCTGCCCGTCAATAGTGTATTCAAGGGGATAGAAGTCTAGGATTTGCTTGTTTGGTGGGATCTTGCCTGTTAGAACAACTTCCCTGAGACGGTTGACATCCTCGGCGCTTATGATATGTCCAGATGGTCCAGTAGCGATCATGCCTTCCGTGATCATGGATGAGACTTCTGCGCCGTTGACGTTGATTGAGGCTTCTGTAACATTGTAGCCAGTTAGGCCCTCTATATCGCCGAGAACCGCATCTACAGCCTTGGCGACCATGGTGATATCGACAATATTGCCTTTACGCATACCGCGGTTAGGTCTGCTGGCGCTGGCAATAACCTGAGGATTGTTTAAGTTATCAAGACTCGCCAAGATACACTTGACGCTAGCGGATCCAATATCTAGTCCAACCGCACAGCGCGGTTTTTGCTCTTGATTAGCTGCTGCCGCTGTTTCCATAGTTTAATTCTATACTACTTAATCCACTTAGTCAAGATCTCGTTGCCAGATTCGGTGATGAGAACTGTGTGCTCGAAGTGGGCTGGGAGAGAACCGTCTTTCATATAGACAGTCCAGCCGTCGTCGCCTACGAAAGTACGCTCTTTGCCAAGGACGGCCATGGGTTCGATGCAGATGGTATCGCCAACTTGGAGGATGTAATCAGAGTCTCTATCTGGGCAGACGTAGTTTGGAATGGATGGCGGCATGTGCATGCGGGATCCGATGCCGTGTCCGACATATTCCCTGACGATTCCTAGATTGGCTTCAGAGAGGACGCGTTCAATGGCGCGGGAGATGTCGCGAATCTGGTTACCAGAGATAGCTTGCTTGATGCCAGCATAGAGGGCTTCTTCGGTTTTAGCAAGGAGTCGTTTCTGTATAGCAGTAGGCTCACCGATGATCATGGTGAAAGCTGAGTCGATATGCATGGTGCCGTAGGTGATCGTTAGATCGTAACTGACCTTGTCGCCGTCCTGGAGAACGTAGTCATGCGGAACGCCATGGACAAGGGCGTCGTTTACAGAGATGCAGATGACTCCGGGGAAGTTGACCTCTGGCTCTTTGTAGCTAGCCTTGGCTCCGTGTCTTGTAATTTGGTCAGCGACCCAGTCATTTAGGTAGAGACAATTTTTTCCTGTGATTGTTAAATTTTTTAAATCTTGCAGAATCGTTGTCAAAATTACAGCACCTTTATGCAAATTATTTATATCTTCAGTAGTTTTGATGCCGGTTATTGGATTATTTGTCGAGTACATTTTTTATTTCCGCCATTACTCTGTCGTGCACTTCTTCGATACTTGCCATGCCGTTGACTTCAATCCATGGGACTCCAGCAAGTTCAATGGTGCGGCGAATTGGATTGATATTTTGATTAAAGATGCGTATGCGTTTATGGGTGGCTTCGACGCTGTCGCCGTCATCACGGTTTCTGGTCTTGATACGGGTGATGACTTCTTCGTCGGGAACGACCATTGAGATAGCCGCGAGAACTGGCGGCCAAACCCCCAGTAGCCTTTCAGATTGGACAGCGTTGCGCGGGTATCCATCAATTACTAATGTTTGGCCGCCAGCGGTCTTAACCTTTACAGCTTCGTCAGCCAGGGCATTAACTTCATCATCTGTTGCTAAAGCACCCTTAGCCAGGCGTCCCCTTAGTTCATCACTACCAAATTGTTTCAATATCTGTCCAGTAGAGATCCAGTTCCAACCCATCGCTTCTGCCATGAGTTGACCTTGGGTGCTTTTACCTGATCCAGGCGGGCCAAACATTAGAACTAGGTGGCCATCTCGGACGACGGTCATTTTGTTCTCTCCTGTACAAGCTTGGCAACTCGAGCGCCGTCAGCTCGGGAGCCGACAGCGGCCTTTACGGAGCCGATAACTTTACCGATATTGACAACCTGGTCGCCGTTATCGTTAAGAACCTCATCTATTATGGCAAGAATTTCTTCGTCTGTCATTTGTTTTGGTAGATAGGCTTCGAGAAGGTTGATTTCGGCCTGCTCCTTGCCTGCCAGTTCGTCGCGGCCGTTGGCGCGGTAGATGTCTATGCTCTCCTTGCGTTTCTTGATCTCACGCTGGAGGATTTTCTCAATTTCTTCATCGCCGAGGCCAGAATCGCGTTTGCCTTCGGCAACTTCGACCTCTAAGATTGCGCCCTTTAGGCTTCGCAGAGCTGTCACAGTATTCTCTTCCCGCGCTAACATAGCACTCTTCAGATCATCATTTATTTTGTTTTTCAACATTACGACCTTTCTTTGTCTTGTCTTATCTATATTGTATCTTAAATTATGTTTAATTCCTAATCTTACCGCTACAGAACGCAATATCCCGATTTCATCGGCATTGCTACTCCTTGCTCAGAAAAGGAAAGTGAACTTTCCTTGTTCCTTCGCTTCGTCGGGCTATGAGAAGCGTGGTTTTCATATTGCTCCTAAAGGGCCTGCGGCGCTA
>Ga0099364_10007547_pt1 | contig 15498 bp, 11 predicted proteins | sample TergutTh196P3_FD_73070 | JGI IMG/M metagenome (GOLD analysis project Ga0099364, IMG submission 73070) | Microcerotermes parvus P3 segment gut microbial communities from Pointe-Noire, Republic of the Congo - Th196 P3 | ecosystem: Host-associated > Arthropoda: Insects > Digestive system > Gut ... | reverse complement strand
CCTGCCCGTCGCCCGACCTCATCCACGACCCTAAATGAACTTCGTATATGTTCATCGGCTCATTATGCAGTGCTCTTTTAGACGCCGATTCACGCCATTGCGAATCTCCCCATTCGTAACCGCTCAAATCATAGACCATAGACGCGGTTTTTCCCTCTGTTTCCGAGTAAAACGCAAACGGGTCGGCTTTTAATAACCGTCCTCCGCCGCCGGGTAATATCGCGTACTTATATCGCTGTCCCTGCGAAACGTTATTGACCGTTGCCTCCCAGATACCGCCGTCGGAAACGCGCTCCATAGGGACGCTGTCTTCCCGCCAGTCGTTGAAATCACCGATAACATAGACGGCTTTCGCCCCCGGCGCCCATGTACGAAAGACGGCTATCCCTGTCTGTCTGTCAAACAGGCAGCCCATCAGTTCATATGCGCGGTAATTTGTTCCCTGATGAAACAGGTAAACCGGCAAATCACTCCCCGGTTCAGCGTCAATTCTCATTATCATAAAACTCCCTGCTATACGCGTATAACTCGTTTGTACCGATCCAGAGAAGCTCGGGGTCGGACAGGTAAAAAGAAGAATAAACTCCTCCGCGCGCGGCGTACATGTCGATGGTTTTTCTGACCATTGAGATGAGCTGATCCGCCGTGGGCTCCGCCGCTCCCGGTAAAAACCCTTCGATACCGGTTCCGAAGCCGAGTTTATCACCGTATTTCTCTTTTATCAGGGGAAAATCCACCGCGCGGCGCTGTATCTGCAGCAGATCAATGTCAAGATCATTAAAATAGGGAAGAAAGCGCATCATATTCCCGCAAATATGGAACTCCAAAAAGACCCCGCGTAATTTTACATGGTCGATAAACCGCTTGGTCGGCCCCAGCAGCATGTATTCAAGCATCGCCGGTGAGAAAAAAGCGTCCCTTTCATTGCACCAATCGTCGTGATAGGTTAAAAGATCGATAGGATAGTTATCCATGATTTTGTCGAAGAACTCGATCTCGTGATCAATAAAAGCCTCAAAGAAATCCCTGCACGCATCCGGCTCTGCGGCAAAGGCAAGCATGGTCTCCCCATATCCTCCCATGATAGAAACGAGACGCTCGGAACAGCCCAGCCCGATATCAACATGGAGTATTTTGTTGGGGTCATATCGGTTTGACATAAAATCATCCCTGAACGTGTCCCAGTCCCAATCCGAAAAATCAGGAAACTTGACGTCCTTTTTCCATTCAGTCACATCCTCACACAAGAAAAACCCCGGAGTCAGCATAGGGCCGCCCGCGGAATGTACATAAGACCAGTCTGTAAGGAACCAATCGGTAAATCTGTAGTCTCCCGTATGCTGCGTCGAAAAATCCATGCTTACGTTTTGCCCGATTGTTGCATCGGTCGAAAGAATCATGTCGTTGGGGCTTATGATTTGAAAGTCAAGCAGGGGGTTTGGGACCCACATAGGCTTATTCCGATTAATCGAACGCGTGAAGTTCTCTTTAGGCGTGATAGGGTAGTCATATTTAGGCATAGTCAGTTCGTGTCCGCCGATAAATGTCTTGACTTTGAAAGTAGGCGCGGCGGGATCATTATACGCATATCGTGGGTATTTCATAAAACTTTCCTCCAAGTCAACGACATATGTGTTTATTGTATACGGGAATGCATAATAAGTCAACATTATAGATGAGATCGGCTTATAAAAAATAAACATTGTCTACACGGATGATTTGACAAAGTGATATTTGGTGATATATAATCAACTAAGATGTATATTAGTCTTTTGAATACGGCATGGTAGGGGTGATGATTTTATGTTCGCAGGCCGGGAGCACGAGCTAAAAAGGCTTGAAGGCATGTTTGAAAGCGATAAGTTTGAATGTGTGATAATTCATGGACGTTGGTGCGCGGGTAAGACTGCCCTTCTCCAAAAGTTTTTAAGCGGCAAAAACGCCTTGTATTTCGCAGCTCAGGAAACCAGTTGCGGAGAAAATCTGAGAGATTTTGCAGAACGCATTGAAGCGTTCTCGCGCAATGCTGAAGCAAAAAATAGGGAGATAGCGAGTTTTGAAGACGCGTTTGAGCAAATTTATTTGCTTTCGCGTACGGAGCGGACGGTTCTTATAATTGACGACTACCATTTACTTGCGGCGGCACAACGCGGAATTTCGAAACTCATATGCGATCAGATAGAACAGCGGCTCATTGACAGCAAACTTATGCTGATCATATGCGGCTCGTCACCGCCCGTCATGGAGCGGGAAACCCTTAGTTACCACAGCCCGTTTCATGGCAAACGCACATCGCAGATAGAGGTTCGGCCGCTCAATTTCTTTGAAACGAGGAGACATTTCGGCAGCTTTTCACCTTACGATATTGCAGTTGTGTTCGGAGTGACCGGCGGAGTACCCAAGTACATAGACCTGATGGACCCCGAAATCCCTATAGAGGAGAACATCAAGCGGACCATGTTCAACACATCGTCTTTAATGTTCGAAGAACCGGTCAATATCCTGCGGAGAGAGGTTCGCGACCTGACGTACTATAATGCGATATTAAGAGCCATATCCTCAGGCCACTGCAAAAACTCCGAGATAGCCTCGGCGGTATCTCTGGAAACAAGTGCCTGCACCGCATACCTGAAAAACCTTATCGCTTTTGGTATCGTCGGCAAGCACACTCCCATGACTGAAAAGGCGGGAAAGAAGACTATATACAGTATCAAAGACAGCATGTTTCGTTTTTGGTATCGGTTTATCCCTAAAAATATGTCACTTATCAAGAGCGGCGTGACGGACAGGATATGGCGAAACGTAGCCCGCGAAATGCCGTCGTTTATGGGTACGGTGTTTGAAGATATTTGCCGTCAATGGCTGGAGCAGCAAAACCAAAACAGCCGCCTGCCGGCTACTTTTGTCGAGTTCGGGCGCTGGTGGGGCGTTGACCCGGTTTGGAAGGCCGAAGTGTCTTTGCCGATCGTTGCATACGCAGATGACAACCACGCCATTTTCGGCGATTGTGTATGGTCGGATCAGCCGGCACACTCCGGCGCGCTCGTGTCTCTGGTTGAGCGCAGCCGGTTGTTCAGGTTTAATAACAAGCATATCTACCTTTTTTCCAGATCCGGTTTTTCAGAAGAATGTGCCGATGCGGCGCATAGAGTAGGCGCAAATCTGGTAATGTTTGAATAGGAGAGATCGCTTATGCGTAATTTGGAGACGGAGCATAACGAAACCGAAGAGTCCACAATATGGAACAAGAACTTTATTTACATTATGGTAGCAAACTTTATGCTCTGTCTCGGGCATTTTTCCGTAAACCCGCTGGTTGCGTCATATACTAAATATCTCAATACCGGAGCGCAGCTTACGGGGTTTCTGACCGGGCTGCTTTTTGGCGTCGCTCTCGCCATGCGCCCGTTCGCGGGACCTGCGACAACAAAACTGGACAAGCGTATGCTGCTGATAGTGGTTTTTGTGCTCGGATTCGTCTCGAATCTGGGCTACGCCTTGTTCCAAAGCGTCCCTGTATTCACGGCGTTCAGAGTTTTAAGCGGCATTCAATACGGTCTTGTCGGGCCGCTTTTGATGACGCTCGCGGGAGATAATGTCCCCAAAAGCAAGATCACATACGGCTTGGGGGTATACGGCATTGGGGGCGCTATCTCAACAGCCACCGCGCCCTCTATCGGTGAGGCCATTCTCAGATTTGGCACAAACATCAGAGACGAGAGTTTCGGTTTCGTGCTTATGTTCCTTATGGGGGCGGCTGCCTTTGCGGTGGCGGTAATACCGGCTGTATTACTCAAACCGGACAAAAAAACAAAAGAAGAAGTCGCGAGTACCGGCGCATGGTATAAGAACATTTTCACACCACACGCGATACCCGTAACGATCGTCTTTTTTATGGTGATAATACCGCACTCGATCATCACCACGTATATATTTGAGTTCGGTAAAGAGCAGGGTATTGAAGGTGCCGGCATTTTTTACCTTGTGCTGGCTCTGACACTTGCGGCCATCAGACCGGTGAGCGGCTATCTTATATACAGGTTCGGCGTTGCTAAGGTCATGATCCCCGCTCTCTCTCTATACGCTCTGGCAATGTATATCATCAGCGTAAGCGCTTCGCTTGGTATGCTGATCGCCGGAGCGGTTCTTGTGGCTGTTGGCAACGGCACGGCGCAGCCGTCGCTTCAGGCTATGTGTCTGCAAACAGAAACTCCTCTGCGGCGCGGAATAGCCAGCAACACGCTGTACATAGGCTTCGATACCTCTCTGTTTGTAGGACCGGTAGCCGGAGGTTTCGTATATGCCGCGTCAGATTATTCGGTCATGTTCAAAAGCAGCATAGCCCCGATCTTTCTCGCGATCATAGGCCTGCTTATCATCCTGCCCATGCACAGGCGAAGAATGCAGGAGTTGGATTAAAACCAAGCACAAGGGGACGGTTCTTCTGCTTGGCTCAACGCCAATCAAGCAGAAGAACCGTCCCCCTGCTTGGTTTCAATTCCGCAAACTGTGCAGCGGAGCGGGGATCCTCCCTCCGCGTGATATAAATACGGAGCTGTCGCCTTCGGTGACTGCCATTACCGGCGCCGAGCCGAGCAATCCGCCGAAATCGACTCTGTCGCCGACCTTTTTGCCGGGCGCCGGAATTATGCGCACGGCTGTCGTTTTGCTGTTTACGACGCCTATTGCCGCCTCATCCGCTATAATAGCAGAGATAACTGCGGCGCTGACATCTCCGGGAACGGCTATCATATCAAGGCCGACAGAACACACGCACGTCATAGCCTCAAGCTTAGACAGCGTTAATATGCCTCTCTCCGCCGCGGCTATCATGCCGGCGTCCTCCGAGACGGGTATAAATGCTCCGGAAAGGCCGCCCACATGCGACGACGCCATGACCCCGCCTTTTTTAACCGCGTCGTTGAGCAGCGCGAGCGCGGCCGTTGTCCCGTGCGTACCCGCGCAGCTTAGACCCATTTCCTCTATAATATCCGCAACGCTGTCGCCGACGACGGGAGTCGGCGCGAGCGAAAGATCCACGATACCAAAAGGCACATTAAGGCGGCGCGAGGCTTCCTGTGCGACTAGCTGCCCCATACGCGTAACCCGGAACGCGGTTCTTTTCACAGTCTCCGCCACGATGTCAAACGGTTCACCCTTGATAGCGCGGAGCGCGTGCGCGACAACGCCCGGCCCTGAAACACCGACATTGATTACGCATTCAGGCTCGCCGGGGCCATGGAACGCACCCGCCATAAACGGGTTATCTTCAACGGCGTTTGCAAAAACTACCAGCTTTGCACAGGCTATACCGCCTGAATCCGCCGTCAGTTCCGCTGCGGATTTAATAATATTCCCCATCAGCGCCACGGCGTCCATATTTATCCCGGTCTTAGTGGTTGCTACGTTTACGCTGGAACATACGCGCTCGGTCACACTCAGTGCGTTTGGAATGGAGGATATCAGCCGCCTGTCGCCTTCGTTGAACCCTTTATGAACGAGGGCGGAAAACCCGCCTATAAAATTGACGCCCGCTTCCCCGGCGGCGGCGTCAAGCGCCTCGGCAAAAGGCGTATAGTCCGCTTCACCGCAGCCTGAGGCGACAAGCGCTATCGGCGTGACCGAAATGCGCTTATTGACTATAGGAATGCCAAACTCCTGCTCGATCTCCTCACCGGTTTTGACAAGGTTTTCAGCCGAACGCGTGATTTTGTCATAAATCTTCCGGCATGCCGTTTTGATATCACTATGCGCGCAGTCAAGCAGCGAAATACCCATAGTTATTGTACGAATATCAAGATGCTGCTGATCGATCATTTCATTGGTTTGTAATATTTCCGTCAAATTAAACATAACTTCTCAATTTCCAACTTTTAATTTCCAATTTCGCACCCTCGTCTACTGACCACTGACCACTATATCCTATGCATTGCCTCAAAAATATCCTCGCGCTGGATGCGTATTGAAAGGCCCTGTTCCTCACCCTGGGCTTTAAGTGACTCCGACAGTTCGCCGAAAGAAACAAGGCAGCCCGACATGTCAACGAGCATAACCATAGTAAAATACTCCTGCAAAATTGTTTGGCTTAAATCAAGTATATTTATGCCTCTTTCCGCAAGAATGGCGCAGACATACGCAATAATCCCCACCCTGTCCTTAGCTATAACAGTTACAATTGCACGCACTTAAATCCCCCCTACGCATTATCATATGCGTCCAGCGCTGCTGTCAGGGAGGAGGCTATGCCTGTCACGCCGCTGGTCATAAGCGAAACGAGAACGGCGCCGCGTACTTCTTCGCGTGTAGCGCCGACTTTTTTCGCAAAACCCGCGTGCGCAGCCACCGCGTTGGGTTCGCCGACGGCGGCTTTGATAGCGATGTAGACAAGCTGGAAAGTCTTCGCATCCAGCCCTCCGTCTTTCTCAATTGCTCCGACCAGATCAAAAAACGCTTTGTTAACGCTCGGCGTTTCTTCTGTTAAGACCTCAAAAAAATGCTTTTCTGCCATGTTTATATCACTCCTGTAAAAAAATTTTCGTAATTATACCATAAAATCAACGAACAATCCACAAATTTTTTGGAATGCCGCTTAACCATTTGTTTATTGAAAAACTTGCAAAGCTGTGATAGGATACGGGCATGTTGTTATTTATAATTAAACGGGGTGTTTACATATTATGTCCGATATACTCACCATAAAAACATTCGGTAGCTTTTCGGTAAGCGTTGGGGACAAAGTCGTCTCGGAAAATACTTCCCGTTCAAACCGGGCGTGGAAAATTTTTAAATATCTCATAACATACCGGCATAAAATGGTTCCGACAGAAACGCTCATCGAAATACTCTGGCCCGAAAACGAGCCGGAACATCCGCAGAAATCGCTGTACACCCAGATGTCACGCCTGCGTAAAGCGCTGAGCGAACAACGGGAAGGAACTCAGTACATTATTTTCCGGCAGAACTGTTACAGATGGAACCCAAGCGTTCCGGTAAATCTGGACGTGACGGAGTTTGAGGATATTTTAAAAAAGGCCCAGCATATAAAGCCGGACGGTGATAAAAGACCGCTTTTAGAACAGGCCGTGGCGCTCTACGCAGGGGAGTATCTTGGCGAATCTGCGTTTGAGATGTGGGCGATGCCGGCTGCGCGCCACCTGAAGCGCCTTTTCCTCCGCGCCGCGGAAGAACTCTCGGATATTTACGTACGTTTGGGTCTGCACGACGAAAACACGACGCTGCTGAGCAAAGCCATAACTATCGAACCGTTTGAAGAACCGCTGCACGAACGGCTTATTCATGTGCTCTGCCTGGACGGGCAGATTAGCAAGGCGCGCAGGCACTATGAGCGGTTTGTAAAGAAGCTCGAAAATGAGATCGGCGTCCCGCCCTCAGAGGAGTTTCAGGTCTCATGCGAAAACTTTTGGAACGCGCAAAAAGAGACGCAGGGCTTTGATGTGATAAAAAGCACTCTTGATATGCAGAGTTCATACGACGGAGCTATTTTTTGTTCGACGGATACATTCAATAAAATATATCAAATCGACAAGCGTTCCGGAGAGCGTATGAAGTTCCCGGTGTTTCTGGTTCTCATAACGCTCGAAGACCAGCAGTTTCAGGTTGACTCTATAGCTATGAAGCGCGCTATGTTCGATTTAAGGCAATGCCTTATGAAAACTTTGCGCCGCGGCGATATCATTTCCCAGCATTCGCAAAACCAATTTTTACTGATGCTGTCCGCACGGGCACCCGAAGAAGTGCAAGCTGCGATGAGCAGAGTCGAGCGTCTCTATAATACCGATTATTCCGGCGTACCGCGAAAGATAATCTTCAACCTGGCCGAAGCAGGCGTTGACCGGGACAACTCAGGCCAAAATATCTCGGCGTAACACCGGGAGCTTGGAATATCGCTGTATTATAGGCGCAAAGAGAAATGTTGAAACCACCCTGTGGCCGATGTCGGTCGCAGGGTGGCCTTTGTTTTGGTTTTGAATACCTCAATCACGTGTCCGACTTTCCCATTCTTCAAGCGTATCTTTTGGAACACATCGAGTATCATACTTATCGCCTCACAATTCAGCTTTTACTTTGTTTTTGTGCAGCTTTTATTACATCATTGGGAATGCCATAACTCTTCAGTGTGTCAGTAATATCTGACACATGCTGACCCTGTTTTAGGTTAGCAAAAGCTTTCAATGCGATTTCCATATCGCGATCGGCTTTGCCTTCAGCTCTGCCTTCAGCTCTGCCTTCAGCTCTGCTTTCTTGTAATTGTGCGTTTATCTTCTCTTCCTGACGTTCCTTGTCGAGTTGATTGAGCATCAGGTCATATTGCCAGCGCCTATATGCTTTGCGGACTTCAGGCGTCGCCGCCACTATCGCATGGCGGGCCACAAATTGTGCAAATCCGGGGTCTGCATTACAGTATGCCTGCAATTGTTCATCCATTTTCACTACCTCCGATAATGGCAGTTTGCCATCTTGTGATCTGCATATAGCTGTCAGCCAACACTCCAGCGGCGTACTCGGATTGTCTTTGATTGCCTTTCGGTATTTATCAAGTTCGAGATTGTGTATAGCTAATTTGTCAGTCGCGCGTTCATACGGTGGTTCCCTGTACAGCAGCTCTACCACTTGATGATATCCGCCCACTTTGCGCAGCGCATTTTCCAAAATGTTCACTACAATTACTCGCGGCATCTTGGATATAACATGCATTAACTTGTCTCCGCGTTTGGCCACACTTGCAAGAGCCTGTTCGGAATATAGCAAGTCTCGCTCGATTGTCGCTGAAAATGGAGTGAGCTGGACCTCGACCAGCACGGTCTCGTTGCCCGCTGTCCATGCTTCCACATCAATCCTGAAAGCGCGCTCACTTGTCTCTGAATGTACGCGCTGAGGCGTTACCGTCAAAACTTTACTGACAGGGTCATCTCCGCTGTTTTCAAGCGTGGCATTGAGAAAACTTCTCATTGCCAGGCCGCTTACATTCGCGTCTTGGAATATCGCTGTGAATACCGGGTCTGATAATGGTGTTGGTGTTACTAACTCATCAAGTTCTTCATCAGGGTCGAATAATGACAGGTCTTTATCCATATGGTATATTCCTCACTTCCAATTATATCTCAGCATCATTACATTTTCAATCATTTTAGAAAATATATACGCTGTGAGAGTATACAGGTGTGAGGCAACGTTGTCATTACACATTTGTTTCATCATTTTTTGGAAATGGAGTACGGATTTTTTTTGCATTTTTTTCAAAAAACAAAAAAAATGAAATCAATTATGAAATCAGAGCTTTTATAATCGTAAGAAAATGCTAGGACCCTATGACAATTCTTTTTAATACATGGAGGTGGTTTTATCAAAAGTTACTAATGAAAAGGGGGAGCCGCTTTTTCGCCGGAAGAGGAGCGGCTGAGAACGGAAACCCGCGTTCCGCTGTAAGTATCGGATCGCGGCCGGTACGGGGAAACCTGATCTTCCATAAATAAAGTTGATTACGGAGAACCCTAACTCCAAAATAAAAGAGGCTGAAAATGGAGAACCCCAACTCCAGAGTAAAAGAGGCTGAAAACGGAGAACCCCAACTCCAGAACAAAAGCGGGCTGAAAAAGAAGAACCCCAACTTCATAAGAAAAGAGGCTGAAAACAGGGAACCACAACCCTAGAATAAATGAGGCACTCATAAAAACTTACCGCAACTCGTCTCCTCAGAGAACCGTAGAAGCGGGAATAAAAAATAAGGAGAGTATTAAGATGAGAGTCCTCAAAAGCCTTAAAACAAAAAACAAAGCAATCCTCGCGCTAGCATTAGCGCTAATCCTAACCCTAAGCATACTTCCGGCATTCCCAATAGCAGGAGCGGTGGGCGAGGAATCAGCGCCGGTTTATACAAACGCAGATCAAATAGTCGAAAAAGGCGGCTGGCTGTATTACGACGCAACTGGTGATGAGGCTAATGCCGAAAACTTCGCCGTAGCGACCAGCAAGACAATAGCAGCTACCGGAACAGAAAATATGTTCGACATCACGCTGCAGGTCAAAACCACAGCAACAGAAGCTGAGATTAAGCGCCCCGCCAATGCGTTTGTTGTTGTACTCATTGACACTTCTGCGTCTATGTCGTCCGACGATCTCGCAAATGCAAGAATTGCTGCAAAGAGTTTTGTTGGAACCTTTGCGGGAAGCGCCTCTAACACAGCGGCAAAGCGCTATGTCTCTATTGTATCCTATGACACTCACGCCAGAGTTCGTCAAAATTGGATTGATGTTAGCAACGATACTGGACTTAATACTGCGCGGGTAGAAATTGACAAGCTTACTACTACGGCCAGCGGTACATTCATGCAGGGCGGTCTGATGTTGGCGAGAAACCTGTACAATACGTCGAACATGAGTGATGCTGTGCTTAGCGATTACCAGGCAACTCCTGCCAGAAACCGCTTTGTGGTCAACCTAACCGATGGCAACCCAAATTGCTATATTAACACCACGAGCAGTACAGCATTAACCGATGTTGCAAGTCCCGGTGCATACTCGTACGGAATGTGGATACCGAACAATATTGGTGGTGGCGGTGCAGCGCAAACCGATGCGGGGTTTAGCGCCGCTCGCGGACCGACGGCGACAATGGCTGGTGCGGTACAAGCTCTGGCGACAGTTTATACCATTGCCTACAATACTCAAGACATGGATCCATTAGGCGGATTTACCCCGCATCAGTGGCTTGCAGCTAATGTTGCGTCAAATCAAAGTTATGCGTTAGAATCAGGGCAGAGCGCGGAAGAACTAGAATTAGAGTTTGTAGCTATTGCCGACACAATCAACTTTGCAATCACCCCATGGAAAGTTAACGATCCGATGGCCCCTGGCGTTAACTTCATCAGCGGTGCACAAGGTCCCGCAATAACACAGCCAGACGCAACGAGCAGAACGCTTGTCTGGGATTTGACAAAGACGAGTCCTGTGCGCCAAACAGGAACTACTGAAAGAAAAGTATTTGAGTACGAATACACATATAGGATAAAAATAGACAATATCAACCATGCGTTTTCCGACCCTCAACCTACTAACGATGAAACAACGCTGACCTTTTGGATTAATGTCAATGAGGACGTAGAAACTGTCAACTTCACCATCCCAAAAGTCAAAGCGTTCGCCGGTAACCTCACTTTCTACAAAGAAGGCAGTGACGTAAGAAGACTGAACGGTTACGAATTTGTTCTAATCAGTTCCTGTGGCAGTTATAGAGAAACAGCGACTTCCGTGAGGTTTAAAGGTCGGGACGGAGTAGTCAAATTCAGCGGAATACCTTCCGGACATACTTACACACTGACGGAAATCACAGCGACAAACCCATACTCCGCGCTGTACAATACAAGCAGCGAATCCTACCACGTAGAGGTTAGCTATGGAGTACTAGATGGCGGCCCCACTGGTGGCATATTTGTAAACCAGCTAAAGGACATCCGAATTCCGCTCCACAAGTTCTTTATCAACCTTGACAGAACCTTCGAATACGCGGAAGGCGAGTTTATAGGTATCCGGCACCTTGACTGCACTGAAACAGAGTACGAACATGGTGATGGTTGCTACAAGCTGGACTGCGATAAAGAGTGGGACGTTGAACCAATCGCAGGTGTTGACGGATTTGAGGGTAGAGAGCATGTGTGCGACGACGACAATTGCTTCGTTGACGGAGAATCCAAGTTTGACGAGGAAACCGAAGAATATGTCCTCGGTGAGCGAGTAAAAGTGTGCGAGCTTGTGTGGGATGACGACCCAGTAGAAGCAACTCTTCCAGAAGATGGCGTTCCGCACGCTAAGTGTAATGAAGATTGTAACCGCGAGCTCATCTGCGATAAGCCGGAATACACTCACAGCGACAGTTGCTATATTGATATCCTCTCAGAAAGTTACACCTTTGTGTTTACACTCAAGGGTACAGACGGAAATGGTCACACTGATGTAATTAGTTTAACGCTAAGCAAAGCACAAATCCTTGAACTAATGGAAAGTGAGAATGGTAAATTTGAAGGGTCCTTTACAATACCTGCCGCGAACTTTGGAAACGGAATCTTCACAGTTGAAGAACGCATCGAATCTGGACGCAGTACAGGCTGGACGCTGGCGGCTGAAAGAACAATTTATCTTAACAAATTGACTAATGTAGTTCATGCGGTAGAGATGGAAAACAGCTATGGTGATCTCAGACGTCCCTACTTCACAGTCCAGAAGAATCTGGAAGGAGACTTCGATGAGAATTTCACATTCTTCCTCACTGATAACAACGTGCCAGTTCGTGAAATCACCATCAAAGGCAGCGGAAGCGCGATGGTTCGGCTTGACGAGTACGTTAATGCCAATGCAATACTAAAGCTGATCGAAGTTAACAATGGCACACCCTATATGCAATATGACCCGACGGAGTACGTGATTGTGATTGAAGACGGAGAAGTTGTCAGCATTAACGGTAATGGGGGAGCCCCTGCAGTATTCAACAACACCTATCACACGCCGAAGTTACCCGAGTTCTCAGTTTCAAAAACCACCAACGGACCAGACTATAACGGCACATTCACCTTTGCATACTCCGCTGTGGGCTCCATATGGAACGGAACATGGAACGGATTTGCAGAGAGCAGCAGACAAGACGTCACAGATAGCGACACAGTCCAAATAACCACTAACGGCGGCAGCGGCAGCACGGTAGTACCCCTGAACTTGCCGAACTTCACAGGAACAGTTACAGTAACGGAAATCGCCGGCGGCGGTACGGGCAACGGCACATGGTCATATAGTCCCGCAGTATTCACACTAGAGTTTGTAGACGGTGTATTCCAAAGTGAATCAAGCACTGTTGACGCACCCGCAGCGAGTTTCCAAAACGTGTTTACCCCGACACCTCCCCCCGTGACTCCTCCTCCCAGCGGCGGCGGCAGCTATGAAGAGATCACATTCCCCGAAGTTCCCCTTGCTGAACTCCCTGTGGAAAATGTAGAAGAAGAGTTAGAAGAGCTTGATTTCCCGGAAGTTCCCCTTGCTGAGTTCCCTGCGGAAGAAGAGCTCGAGTTCCCCGAAGTTCCTCTCGCCGAATTCCCGAATGAAGAAGAGCTTGTCGATCTCGATCTCCCCGAAATTCCCCTCGCCGAAATGCCCAAAACCGGCGTCAGGAATGTCCTCGGCTTCCTCTTACTCGGTATTGGTCTCTCGCTCACAGGCATTGCGGCAACCGCAGCGGTCCTGGTCTACGGACGCAAAAAGGACTAATTCCCCGCAGGATCAACGCAAATCAACAATTCATCTTAAAACCCCGGCGGCTCACAGCCGCCGGGGTTTTGTTTTAAAGTCTCTGGCCCGACCAATCTTAATTGACAAACAAAAACCAATATTATATAATTTCACTCGTGGATCCCGTCCCCGTCTGCTGTTGATATTTTGTAGACGGTTAGACGGAGAAGACGGTTGCCTGACATCCCGCGAGAAGCGGTTTGAAAGGAGTGTAAACCCTCGCGGGAAATATTCTCGAAAGGAGGGTGATGCATAGTTTCTTTGGAAGTCATTGTGAACATTTGCGTGATCATAACGACTGTATCTTCAGTCGTATCAACGATCTTTTTGATTATTGGGATTGCGTGTTCAGACCAGAAAAAGAAGTGAACCGTCTGAGAGAAGCAGGCGGTTCACTGAGTTTGTTGAGGGCAAGCCCTCGACATATTTAGTAGCCATCAACCTGTGGTAACTGTCTGGGCGGGTTTCCACACCAATATATTAACATTTCTATGTTGTTCTGTCAAGTAGATAATTTTTTCAAATTTAGATTTTACAACGAACGAAAGCCTAGCTCACGCCAGGCTTCGCTTATTAATTGGGATTCTATACACATGCCAGCTTTGAACCTCTCACGACTAAAGTCGCGAGATTCCTGTTTCTCTGAGAACCGCTTCTTTTACTGAAGTCTTACACTACCGTCCCACCGAAGAAATCACCTTCTCCGAGGTTCCCCTCGCAGACATGCCGCCGGGGTTTTGTTGTAAAAAAGTGAAAAGTATCAAAATGATACTTTTCACTTTAAAGAAAAAAATAGTATATTTGTGAGGCGGTCGGGCATGGAAAACCGACCCTACGGGCAGTGGTTGGTCGTAACATGTTAGTTCGGATGGGAAAAATGCGAACTGATTTCAACATCGAGATCATCCGGTATCATGGAAACGCAGTGATTTAAGCTGCTTGTTTTAAATACCTGCGCGCTCATTTCCACATAAGGAAACTCCATATCTTCCGGGTCGACATGCCTGACAACGGCGCAGGACCCGTCCGACATGAGTACCGCTTTTCCGACGAGCTCAAAGGGCATAATTCTGGCAAAGACTTCAACCAGTATCATATCGAGATCAGAGAATTTCTGATCCGCGAGGTCCGCAAGTATCATGAAAGGGCTGTTGGCTTTTTTATAACACCGCTGCGAAACCATCGCGTCATACACGTCAGATACCGATGTGATCCGCGCGTATAATGGTATGTTATCCGCGACAAGTCCTCCGGGATAACCGCTCCCGTTCATTTTCTCGTGATGATGGAGCGCCATTTCACAAACGTCATCACTGAAATTTTTGTTTTGAGAGATTATGTCATAGGAATATGACGAGTGTTTTTTGATTATCTCAAACTCTTCGTCGGTAAGCTTTCGCTGCGCGTTGAGGATATCCTGAGGCACCATGGTTTTGCCAATGTCGTGTATAAGGCCTCCTATAACAAGGAGATTTACCTCCTCCGGCCCGAGCTTGAGCCATTTGCCCATAAGCCCGTTTATCATCGCCACGTTTACGCTATGCCGGTAAAGGTATTCATCGACCATGTTATGCCCGTTAATACACTGGAATATTAATGCCGGATCGACTTTATTCAGCTTATCTGATATCGAATCGGTAATATCGGAAGCCTTTTCATACGAAACTGTACCAGTTGCCTCAGCGTCATGAAACAGGCTTGCCGTCTCGGCTTTTGCCTGTGTATACCCGACGTTATCCTCGAGATGCTGCTGTTCGTATATCCCGGGTATCCCCTTATTTAACAGCTTCTTGTGCATATCGGCGGAAACGCGTATGTTCTGATCCGCGTCCATTAACTGCTTGAGCCGTTTGATATGGTTTTGGTGTAAAACCGTATCCTTTGTCAATAACGTCTGATAGCCGCTGCTATCGTATATATCGTTATCCAGGACCAGTCCTTCGTATAAGTAGTTTACAGAAATATACCTGTATCCGCTCACTTCGCTGCTCATAAAACCACCCACCTATGCGTTCATTGCATAATTATATCACAGTCGGCAAAAGAAGCAAACAAAATGTAAAAAATAGCTGTGCGAGGTTACAGTACAGACCCCGGTGAGGAAGACGTTTATTTTGCTTCGCAAAGCGGAGCATGGATGCGGAGCGCCGTTCAGTTGAGGCAGGATGCCTCTCCTGAGCGAAAGAAGCAAAAAAACGTCTTTCG
>Ga0099364_10007546_pt1 | contig 15499 bp, 17 predicted proteins | sample TergutTh196P3_FD_73070 | JGI IMG/M metagenome (GOLD analysis project Ga0099364, IMG submission 73070) | Microcerotermes parvus P3 segment gut microbial communities from Pointe-Noire, Republic of the Congo - Th196 P3 | ecosystem: Host-associated > Arthropoda: Insects > Digestive system > Gut ... | reverse complement strand
ACACACGCGGCGACGCGTATAAGAAGGGGTGAGAGAATGAGTGAGTTAACTGTTGCTGAATTCGAAAAGAAGTTGGCTGATATTTCAGAGGTTGAGCCTGATGCGTGGGATTTAGAGATGATTGCAAAAATTGAGGAAGAAGCAGATAACAGCACCGTACCTTTGGAAGTAGTGCAAGCAAAACGTGAATGCAGCGGGAAAATATCATTAAGAGTGCCAAAAGAACTGCATTATGCACTGCTGGAGAGCGCAAAGAATAATGGTGTGAGTTTGAATCAATATATTGTTTACAAACTGGCAAAACCTTAACAATTCTGCAGGATTGCTGATTTTCGATCACCACCATATGTTCAATTTCGCTCCGACGAAATTGCATATGATCAGAAAGGTTGGTTTCAAATGTATACAATACTGGATGACGCAGAAACCTTAGCGTTACATTCACAGAAAGTAAGTAAATCAAGTCCGTGACAAAAAATCAGTCCCCCGTAGCCCGCCCATCGTGGGAGGACAGCAGCGGCAACATGAAACCGGGGAAAACCGTCACGCTCAACAGGTAGGTATCCATACCCAGAACCCTTGACGCGCTGATTCATCGCTACCCATGCAGGAAAAACGTCGCAAACGCGACACTACAAAATAGGGCGGGCTACCATTACGGCGGCCCGCTCTTACTTTGCTTTATCGTTCATGGCAATCAGTTTCTTTCGGATATCAAGCGCGTCCACCTGTGAGTAACCGGGTAGATATTTTCTACCCGGTATGTTGAACTACGATCGTAGAATGACCTGATACAAACATAATTTGCGTCAGCTGCTCATCCCACAGATATGAGGGGTGAAAATACTTCCGATAACTTCTCATCATACGTCTTTGCTTCAGCTTCCGCCATTTCATGAATTACCTTATCAACTGCTGTGCGAAAAAGATAATCACTCTCGTATACCACCTTATGATGCCCATAAACCCATGTATAAAGCATGTTTCTGCACTCGACGACGTATTTGACCACGCTCAAAGCAGATTTGCCAAAAGCCAAGGTGAATGCGCTGTTAGCATCTAAAGTAAGCGAGGTCAAGAGCCGATATGTGTCAACCGAGATATTATCATAACTACTGACAATGGAATCGCGCTTAATGTAATCCAGCTTGTCGACATCTATCGATTGCGAGTTCAGCAGTCGAATAAACGCATTTTTATAGCTATAAACGACTGGGTTGTAGCGGAAGGTAAAACATTCATTAGAATTGAGATTATGATAAGCAACGATCCAACAAATAGAAGCAGTCTGCATAATATCCGTACTGAAAAAACGCTCCTATTTTTCCTTTTTCATTATCCATGACAATGCTCCCCTTCATTTGCTTCGCGTTCATTGCTGTTTCTTCCACCTTTTTTCAAAGGGTAAGCGTACCGTCACGCCATCAGTTGGTCTGCTCGTCGCACTTGTATTTATGCTAACACAAATCGGTAAAATTTCCATGAATAATTATTCTAACGAAAAGGTAAACGTCTCCCCGACGAAGAACCTTCAGGGAGAGTTCGCATTAGTTCCTAATGGCACCCTCGGCGCGAATCGAACGCGCGACTTTTCGCTTAGGAGGCGAACGCATCGGTTTTTACGGCGTCTCCCCGGGTGCTTTACAACCCCCTGTAACCCGCTTGGTTCCAAGCTTTCCGCAGGAACTGTTTGCTATGCAGTATTGTCGTGTATTGCATGATATCCTCTAGTTTTGAGGTGTTTAATTAGTAGGCTCTTAGCAGAGACAGAGATGCCTTTGTGCCTAATCCTATTAGTAGAACCTTATTTTTCGGCGGATTCTAAGACATTTTCATACCAGTTTTCCAGCTTTAGTTCAGCAATCCGTGAAAACTCATCAGTGTTGCGTGTGATAAGTGTTCCTTCATTGCTCAACACAGTAGCTGCGATTACTAAGTCATTTGCTCCTATGACTTTTCCGCTCCGTTCAAGGTCTGCACGGATTTTGGCATAACACTTCGTTGCGTCATCATCGAAAGGAACGATTTCATATAAAGACAAGAATCGTTCGAGTCGCTCTGAGTTGTACTCGCGCCTTGCGCTCTTTTCCACACCAAGCCGCAGTTCAGCTACTACCATAGACGGGATTTTGATGCTTGCTGAATCTACAGAGAGTAGCTTGGTAGTTAGTGCCTGTGATGCGTTTTTATCAAAGTAGATATAGGTGTTGCTGTCGATATAGAACATCAGGCAAACACCTCCTGGGGTGTTGCTATCTCCCAAGGTATTTCTGTTGGCCTTTCAAATGTTGGGTCTGGGTCAGAAGTGGCTATTAAGTCAAGCAGAACTTGCTTAGCGTCAAGCTCTCTTTTCAACATGCTCGCACAATGTCCGCTGACAACTGCCGTAATATATCCAGCAAGCGTATATCCGTTCTCACGTGCGGTCACTTCTAATTGCTCCGCTACTGTATTTTCAAGTCTTACTGTAACCTGTTTCACAGCAAACACCGCCTTTCTACATATACTATAGTAAATTTAACGAGAAAAATCAACTCTTACTTCACAGCTGATACTGTCTCGTTTGCATACCTGTATTCGTCCGTGTCGGCAGCAACTAGCGTAAGTATCTCGCCAAGCTCAAGAGAAAGCGATTCCGAAGCATCCGGTATTTTTTCTTGCTTATTTTCCGCGTCCCACAGCCACATTTCGATTGCGTCCTTCGCCATAAACAGCGCCTCAGCTCTGTCATTTCCAAATGTATGGCAGCCCGGCAAATCGGGGATCGTAACACCGACTTTGCCTTCGTCTTCGTACAGAATGGCGGGATAAACATATTTCATAACAATACCTCCATTTGCGCACTAAAGTGCGAGGCTTACTTTAACCCCGTGTCCTTTAGGATTTTGATTAGCGTTCCGGTGGGGATGTCACCTATGTGCCGGTGGATGGGGATCTTTACGCCAGGCTTTTGCGGGTGTGTCGCCAGTTCATGTCTGCCGCCTTGCTGTATCTGCCATCCCTCAGCAAGCAGCTTCCACTTTAGCTCTTTTGCGGTCATATCCTCACCTCTCGAACACAGTATAACACGTAATATTACGTATGTCAAATGGTTTTTGAAGAAAATTGCTTGTTTTCGTAAGGTTTTCGTAAGAACGAAATATTAAGTTCAGCAAGAGTAGTCACGCTATAAACAAGCATAGTGTTCGTTTATGGTGCAACTGCCTATGATTTGGCACGCCAACTAACGCCAAATCCGAACCGGATTATGGTTTCGTGTTAATACCGGGCTTTAATGCCCTTAAGCAGCCGGTCTAATATGCGCATGAATAGCCGATGAAAATGCCGACCTGAATAAGAAATTAGCGTGCAGAGGTAGACAGCATCGAAATCGAAGTTATGCGCCACAACACTTCTTGTACTTTTTTCCACTGCCGCATGGGCAAGGCTCGTTCCTACCGATTTTTACCACCTTGACTGGTGCTGGCTTATCATAGATAATCTTTTCATGGTTGGCGCGAGGCCATTCAAGCAATTCCCTTTTTAGTGCTTTGTCGGCTTCAACAAACTCCGGGATTGAATCGTGCAGCTCATGAAGGATCTTTTCAAACTCTTTCGCCTTTCCAGGCCTCCCCGTGTCTTCGTACAGAGCCACCAGATTTGAAACTATTTCAAATCTGTCGCGCAGTTTACCCTTGGAATGCCCGGCAAGAAGTATCTCTTCGATTTTTTTATCGTCTTTACCATCACCTTTGTATATATAGCATTCAGCCCAGGCCAAATACCCCAAAGCCCAATCCGGATTATCATGCAGCCACTCTTCGAAAAGCCTGTCGCATTCCGATTCATCGCCAGACGCAAAGTAGGCTTCTGCCATAGCGCAACGCGTGTTTGCGATCAACAGGTCATCCGATCCACACCACAGCAATAATTCTCGGCAGTATTCTATGCGTTTGGTATGATATGATGGATCATCGACCCCCGCGTTGCCAAGTTCCATTTCCAAGAACTGCACATAATTCGTTATCCATTGCGACCACTTGTACTTTTTATTGAGATCATCTACGTTATCCGCAAAGCCTTCGGAGAAAAGCCCTTTGATTTCGTCCCATGCTTCCAGCCAAACGTCGCATCCCTTTATCGTTTCACGTTTTTCTTGGGTATATACCCACCCCTGTTGGATTTTTGCGTCAATTATCTTTAGCCTATCCATGTTTTACCGCCTCACTTTCCTTCACATTGTACCACAGACGGGCGAGAAGTGTACATTGTCGCAAAGCCTTGTCGTGTTAGCGACGCTCCCGCCCGTGAATCCACAGGCGGGACACGGCGCATACGACCATCAAAAGGGGAGTTCGTCTTCCAATCCGCCGCCGTCAACTGAATCCGGCTCTTCCCCAAAGAAGCTTGAAGTGTCATTGGACATTTCAAAAGCCATGCGGCAACCATTTATGAAGTCCATCGGGCGTCCGAATTTATCAGACATCGGGCAGTGTCCATAAGGAAGCAACCAAAAAACACCAACAATAACGATATAGGCAGCCGACAGATGGTAAAACGAGAGAGTCCTTAGTGACACTCTCGTTTTAACGACTATCAAGTTTATATACGCTTGTCTTTGACTAACCGCCAGTAAAACTCTCCAAATGCTGTAAGTTTACAGCATTTGGATTCCATAGCGGCATGATACATATGAGGCGCATCGACAGGAACGACCAAATTAACACGATTGTATTTTTGGAGAATTGCAAACTTTTCTGTGTTCTCTTTAATCGGGTTTGGCCCCTCTGGTTCATACGATGAATCTAATTTGTATAAAAAGCTGCTGTCAAATAATTCCGTTAAACACTTGAGGTCTGCTAATGAAATAGGGGGGTGTACTTTCCTCAACGAAACAAAACTCTTTGTGTTTGTCTTAAAAATAGGGCGCGGCCCCCACGCTCCCAAAGACTGATCTATATGAGCATAAACGCTACCGGGCGATACATCCCCTAACAGATTGCCAGCAGCCCCGCTTAGAGCATCAACAAATAATTTTGTAAATGTGCCCCCATCGCCCTCATCAATAGCATACTGACCTTTTGTGGAGGCTGTCAAAATAGTCACTCCTTCGTTTATGAATACCTCACTACTTTCTACGCTTGGATTTCCCATCTGACCCGAAAAGCAAGTATCTAAGATTACTATTTTATTAGTAGCCTCAGATTTATTAACAATGTTTAACAACTCGCTCATCGGAAAACCATCGTCACCAGTTGAGCATTCGGAGGAGATTATGTAGCCCCCTGCATTCTCTATATGACCATGCCCTGAGAAATAAAGCAATGCAATTTCGCTATCGTCACTAAACAGCTCTTGTATACGCTCTTTGAGTTGTACTCGTGTCAATGCCGTTTTTTTATCTATAGCACAATGCAGTTTAACATCAAAGTTTTTTGTACCGTCACTATGGTGTTCAAGAACTGCATTAACACTATAAGCATCTGGAACGCAACCCGATAAGGATTGAGCGTTCTGGTAATAGTTAATACCGACTACTAATGCCTTACGCATACAAAACTCCTCCGTTTATGCATTTTTACCTTGCGTCATCATCTCGTCAATTTTGTCTGCGATTTTATCCCAGTCCCAAGCGACAACGCGACTTCTTGCTAAACCATCAGGCAAATTACTATTCGTATCAGCACCGCCAACATACACCCCGAAAAATGGAACATTATTGTTTTTTGCCATCTTGATTTCCTTAGCAACACCCTTTGCGCTTGCCATAAATTTTCCGACAAGTACAATTACCATATGACACTTATTGATCTTTTCTTCGACGATTTTTTCCCATTCACTTTCTTTCATAGACGATTTCGCCGACCAGTCTTGAATAGAAAATGGGGTTCTTGAGTTTTTGCTCTGCCCAACAAAGAGGTTCTTCTCCGTTTCGTTGTGATCGAAGTCAAAACTGATAAATGCTCTCGGATCTGCCATTTTAATTTCCTCCTAATATTTAAGTGATTAGCCGATTGCGAAACTCAAAAAAGCTAGTAAAATAGTGGGTTTCGAGCTTCGAATACTACTGATTTTTCTCCACTTTTATGGTATAATTTCATATACCACAACAAAAGAATACGCACAAAAGAGGAGAAAAAATCATGCGAAGTAAGTGTGTGCAGATGTCCCTGTTGGAAACCTACACCGATGTGCGCACGGCAATGGATGAAAACAAGCCTAAGTTTTTGGCATTGATCGAAGAACACATCAACTTTGAGGAACTGATACCTGTTATCTTCAGATGGGCATTTTATCGCTGGACGGGCAGGCCTCGGGAATACTCGCTTGAAGGCTTCATAAAGTTTTGCGTCCTACAAAAGATACTTGGGATTGAAAAGGATTCAACACTTCTTACCCTCATGAGAATGTGCAATGAAATCCGTGAGTTCTGTGGGTTTGACAAAGCGCCGGACGCATCGAAGATAACTCGGTTCAAGCAAGACTTTGTTGTTTACATACAAATGGTATTTGAAAATCTAGTCGAGATAACGGAGCCGATATGCCGCAAGATTGACCTGAAGAAAGCGGATTACCTGATATATGACCCGACGGGCATTGAGGCGCGTGTGACAGAAAACAACCCCAAGTTCTTAAACGCCAAGCTTAATCAGGCAAAGAAACTTGCTAAGAACAACCCCGAACTGAACCCGCACGCCCTAGCGTATTCGCAAATGCCTGAAACTGCAGGGGCAAACCCTTTCATCAAGCAGCAGTACATTAACGGCCATTTTTGCTACGCCCACAAGGCCGGCATACTGACCAACGGCCTCGGCGTCGTCCGCAGCATTTCATTCTTCGACGAGGACTTTAGGCGCAAACACCCTGAAGTGGGTTCCAAAAAGACGGGCAATCCAGAGCTCGACAAGGAAATCGGCGATTCTGTTTCGCTTAGGCCTGTTCTGACTGATTTCTTTGAAAAGCACCCGACGTTTTCATACAAAACCTTTCTTGGCGATTCTGCTTTTGACACATATGACCACTACGCCATGCTGCGCGATGAGTTCAGCTTTGACAGAGTTGTTATCCCTCTTAATAAGCGCAATACCTCGTTTTCAAAACTAAACGCTGAATACGACGACAACGGAACCCCGGTCTGCCCTGTTGACAAAGTACCTTTTATTTACCTTGGTGCATCAGGCGGTAAAAACCGTTCTAAACGTTTCAAATGGGTCTGCCATAAATCCGAGAAAGTCCCCAAATCTTCCAAGCGTGTCTGCACTTGCGAAACCCCTTGTACCGATTCTTCATACGGCAGATGCGTTTACACCTATCCCGCCAAAGACTTCCGACTCTACCCCGGAATACCGCGCGGCACCGACCATTGGGACAATCTTTACCGCAATCGCGTCTTGATTGAGCGTTCCATCTATCTCCTCAAGGAACCGCTTGCCGGAGCTTCCAGCTATTCGTCCTCCATGCGCACTGCCAAAGCCGACCTCTTGCTCGCAGGGATTACACAACTTGTTGGCGTCCTACTTGCCTACGCTATCAACAAGCGTCACCTATACAAATCTATCCGTAAACTCGTTGCATGACTGCCATTAAAACTCCATACTCCGTCTTTTGGTGGGCAAGTTTGTGGCCACTCTCCTAACTATCCCTTTTTTTGCCTTGTTTTGCGGCGATCCCCGGGCGGGCGGGTATATATTAGAGTTCTTCTGCTCTTGTCGGGGATGAGCCGCTACGTCTACTCGTATTTCTCCGACTTTCGCAATTGCCTATTTAAGTGATAGTAACAACTTTTCTTGGCATCATGGGGTCGGTACTGATAATTATAGCTTCAGGAGTTTCATTTGAGATGTATTCGAAATCAATTTTTGAAATCAAATTGTTATTGCTCTCCATGCGGTCTACAATCATCTTACAATATTTTTTTTCTATCTCAATCCCTATACTGTTGCGTTGGCTATTCCAAGCGGCTTGCATCGTAGTACCACTTCCACAAAACGGGTCAACCACTGTATCACCATAAAAAGAAAACATTTTTACTAACCTTGTAGCAATTTCAAGCGGAAATGGCGCGGGGTGGTTCTTTGTCGATGTCCCTCCCAATGTCCAAATCTGCTTAAACCATTCATCATAATCTGTTTTGGCTATACGGCTTTTTTCTCTTTGCAAGTTTGTTGGCGTTCTATATCCTCCCGGCTTACGCTGCATCAGTATATATTCCAAATCGTTCTTAATGATGGCGTTTGGTTCGTAGGGTTTCCCTAAAAACGAAGTGCCATTATTCGCTTCAAAAGCTGCATTAGATATTTTATGCCAAAGTATTGGATTCAAGTTGTCAAATCCAATCTTGCGACAAGAGACTGCTATATCAGAATGTAGGGGCATCACAACATGACGTCCATACTTTCTTCGAGACAAACATACATCGCCTACAACGCAAACGACACGTCCCCCTGGGACTAAAATTCTGAAACACTCCTCCCAAACCTTTGATAATTCATCAACGAAACTCTCATAATCATCAATAACACCGAGCTGATTTTCTCCACGCTCATACTCCTTTAAGTTCCAATATGGCGGAGACGTTACAACAAGATGCACGCTGTTGTCAGGAATGAAGCTCATGGAACGAGCATCCCCATGAAAGAGTTTATGTGTTGTCTGCATCTATTTTACGTCTCCTTTCGCCGCACGATGAGCCAATACAGCAGCTATCATCGAAGTAATAAAAGGCAAAAATGACAATCTATCACAAGGCATTGCATAATTGCCTATGTCGTTTTGATTTCTCTTTGAAGTTAGGAAGCATGCTGCGTTGTACTGACGCTCTAAAACGAGCTTATTACAGAAAAGTTCATATCGTTTTATGTAAGATGAGTTTTCAAACTCCGGCATCACATCAAAATGTGGAGAACGAATTGAAACTGGCGTTGATGATCCGGTACTGTCCTCCAACAGCATAAGATAGCCCAACCAAGGATTGCTGTTCTTAAAAACACCCTCTCTGTACGCAGTCCATATATCTAATGCGCTGCCCATAGCTTCTTCTGTACGATTATTAAAATTATTCCCAAACGAGGGACCGACTTGGCTTTTAAGTTCAACAGCCAACAAGAGCTGTTCATTGTCTATAACAAGTAAATCCCACTTTTTACTTGGTCTATAAAACCCGGGTAATTCGAGCTTTGTATTGCAAAAGATATGATCTTCTTTGACCCCATTCGTTGTTAGTGTTTTTCTAATAAGTTCAATAAAGCCATCAAGTTGTTTGCCGCCGGTGACAGCGCCACGATTGCCCTGATCGTGTATATCGCCAGCAGCTTGACGCGTGATTTGCCCATCACGAGTAGACCAGAAAAATCTGATAGCATCTTTTATTCTTTGTTCAATGTCCGGAAAGATACTTAAGTGATCCATTCTCTATCACATCTCCAAAAGGTCTAATAGTTGTTTGTGTTTTCCTCGTTTCCTCGCTGCGACTTTGGGTCAATTTGACACGAAGTCTGAGCTTCACATCTGGACCGAATGTCCAGATGTGCGTCCCGCGCCGTGCGCACCGAAAAAGTAAAATGTGGCCACACGCTATGTTTCACTTTTTCGCGGACTGTGAAATGCGATTGTAGAAGCAAGTGCGTTTCGCTGTCCGTAAGCCGCCCACAGGCGGCACATACCCCCGCGGGAGCGCCCACGGGACATCTTTCGGCTTGCCGAAAGTGTCAGAGTGGGTCATATACTCTCCCACGGGAGTATATGACGCGCCCCCGTCCACTGCATCGCACAGATTCAACGCATTTGATTTCCACAGCTATACTACCACATTTAGCCCAGCGCGACAACTGTTATTTCACCGCCGAGGCATGATTTTTATCGCCGCCGCTTGCCCTGCCGCCTGCTCTTTTTGTACGCTTCCGACTGCTGCAACGTCTTCGTGAAAATACGCAGTTCTTCGTCGGTCAGCTTTGAGATATTCAGCCCAAGCTTCTTTGCCCAGAACATCATCTTCGCGCGCCCCCGCGTCTCCTGATCTTCCTTTGCCGGATATTCCCGCAGCGTATCCCTCATCTCCCGCAAAACGTCCGCCTGTCCTTCGGGCAGGGCGTCTTTTTTATGGGCGTCGAACAGGCTTTTCATAATTGCGTTTCGGAAATGCGGTAGCGCAGGTACCCGTCCTCGTTAACAATGGATTCCTGCAACAAGGCGATCATCTCGTCGTTGTCCGCGACTTCAAACTTTTCCTTTATCGCGTTTTCCGCAATCTTATACATGGCGTTCATCGTGCTCATCTGCGGCAAGACTTTACGGTCGATGTATATCTCCATGGCGCTCATCAGCTTGGGGAAATCCGGATGGGATATCAGCTCGCTCAATAACCTGTTGTTGATATCGCCGCCTTTGAGCATTCCGATGGCGGCGTCGGAAAGCTTGAGCGAGTCAACCCCAGTATGCCTGTGCTGCCTGTTGCCTGTAATGCCGAAAAGGTAGTTGGCGGATACGCCGTAAAATTTGGCAAGCGCGGCAATATCCTGATAGCCGACACGCACATCGTCCTGCCCCTCCGCCCTCTGCAACGTGGACAGGGGTATCCCCGTGGCCCCGGCTAAATCGGGAAGGGTCATTTTCTTCTCGTCGCGCAAATCCCGCAGCTTTTCCTGTAATGTCAGTTCTATCTTCAAAGCAGCCACCTCATGCCCCCGGGATACTGTTCCCCGAAATAGCCCCTCCATTATACCACAAGGCCCGCCGTTTTCAAATTCGGGAAAATGGCGTTTTTTTTCGTAAATACCTGTTTCTGGGACATACGGGACGGGCCGTATATTTTTGCTATGATGCCAACGAAAGGAGCAAAAGCCATCATGAAAACAGACAGGTGCGTTGTACGCAACCAAGCATACCCCAAAAGCAATTTCAGCATCCGGGAGCGCCACAATGAGAGGATGAACGAAAGCTACGGCAACGGCGACATACTGCCGGAGCGGTCAGCCCTCAATGTGCATTTCAAATCCTGCGCAGGCACATACGAGCAGGAGTTCAACCGCATGGTGGACGATGGGGCTGTCAGCCTGCGCGGGCTGAGGCAGGACGCGAAAGTGTTTGACGAGTTGGTTTTTGACGTGAACAGCGCATATTTTGAAAACCACGGCGGCTATGAATACGCCAAGCAGTTCTTCGCCGAGGCATATAACCTTGCGGCCAAGGAAGCGGGCGGCGAGGAATATGTTTTATCGGCAGTGCTGCATGCCGACGAGAAAAACAAGGCGCTGTCTGAACAGCTTGGCTATGACGCGTTCCATTACCACCTGCATGTAGTCTACGTGCCTGTGGTGGACAAGGAAATCAAATGGACGAAACGCTGCAAAGACCCTGCCCTCGCAGGCACGGTAAAGGAAACGGTAAAACAGGTCAGCCATTCCAAAAAGTGGCCGCGCTTCAAGGGTGGAAACGGCCATTGGGTAAACAGCTATTCGCTTCTTCAAGACCGTTTCTATGAACACATGAAATCTGCGGGCTATACGGACTTTGAGCGCGGGGAGCGCGGCAGCGACGCCGTGCATTTGAGCGTGATGGAATACAAGGCAAAACAGGAAGCGGAAAGGGCGGGCAAGGAAGCGCAGCGGGCCGCAGCCATGTCCGCCGTCGTGAAACAGAAACAAGGGCGCGCCGCAGCCCTCGACGCGGAGATCGCGGGCAAGGTGCAGGCCGCAGCCGATCTGGATGAGAGGACGGCGAAAAAGAAGAAGCAGCTTGACGGCATGGAAAAGAAAACAGCCGTAGCGAAACAGGAAGCGGCCACGTTCGCCGACATAGACCGCATGGGCGGGAAGCGGACGATAGGCGGCAACATATCGGTCACCCCCGCCGACTGGAAAAAGGTGTCGGGGCTTGCCACAGAGGGCGTAAAGTCACGCGGCATTATCGCGGAACTGAAAAAGCAGGCAGCGGGCTTTGTAAACAGAGTCAGGGAACTTACGCAAAAGCTGGCAAAATACGAAGGCATGGGCCTGAAAGACAGCCTGAGGTATTACGAAGCCATGCAACGCGCCCCTCGCCGATTGGCTGAAACAGTCGCCGATATAAAGCGGCAGCCGCCGGAGCGGAAAGAGCCGCAGAGGACGGCACCGGAGAGGAAAGGGCAGAATTATGACCGTTAATAATCAGGAATGGCCGCTGTGGTGGGGCCGGAAAGGAATACAGGAATGAACACTTCAAATGCGACAAATAGCGGCATGCCCGCCGCCGCGCCCGTCAGGACAGTCGAGCGGAAAATCGGCAAGGCGACGTTTATAGTCACTTCCCGCTTCAATGACAAAAAAGAAAAGGACATAGTATCCACTATCGCACGCTTGGTACAGCATGACGGCGGTGGGAAATCGGCGTAGCCCGGTTTCCCGCGCAACGAAAAATATGGTTTTACCCCTCATGAAAAAGTTGATTAGGCCGCTTGTATATGGTATTATCGCAGTGCCATCTGTTGGCTGCCGGAAAGAGAGGCTATTTTGAATAGGCAGGCCAACGAAAAGATTACATATTTGTACGGGCGCTTGTCAAAAGACGACGAGCGGCTCGGGGAGTCCATGAGCATAGAGAACCAGCGATTGATCCTCACGAAGTACGCCGAGGAAAACGGGCATGCGCCCTATGAGTTCGTGTACGACGACGGCATATCCGGGGCTGATTGGGACAGGCCGGGATTCAACAGGATCCTTGGGGACGTGGAAGCGGGGCGCGTTAAGCTGCTTGTCATGAAAGACCGCAGCAGGCTTGGCAGGGACAGGCTGAAACTTGGGTTTCTGACCGAAATCCTTTTCCCGCGGCATGACGTCCGCTACATCGCTATCCACGACAACACGGACTCGGAACGCGAGGACGACGTCGCGCCGCTCATCGACTTGTTCAACGAGTGGTATGTTCGGAACACGTCGAAGAAGATACGCGCAGTGCTGCAAGCAAAAGGAAAGAGCGGCGAACGCCTCGCGGCGATACCGCCCTACGGCTACCGCAAGGCGGAGGGCAACCCAAAGCAGCTTGCAATTGACGATGAAAGCGCCGCCGTGGTGCGCCGCATCTTCCGCCTGTCGGTGGACGGCTGCGGCCCCGCCCAAATCGCCCGGACGCTCAATTCGGAGCGCATACTAAATCCGAGCGCGTACAAATACGAGCACGGGATCGTAGCAAAAGCCCGCCCATGCAAAGACCCGTATTTCTGGAACACTACCACGGTACACAAGATACTGGATGCTCCTGAGTATTTGGGCACAACTGTCAATTTCAAGACTTATACCAAGTCCTACAAGGACAGCAGATCACGCCCGAACCCGCCTGAAAAGCAGCTTGTGTTCGAGGGTACGCACCCGCCGGTAATTGACGCCGAAACATGGGATATTGTGCGAAAAATGCGCGAGCACAAACGCCGTGCGCCGCGCTACGGGGAGCCGGGGCTGTTTTCGGGCACGGCCTACTGTTCCGACTGCGGGAGCAAGCTGAATTTCCACACCCGCACGGTCTGGAACAAGGCCAAAACGCAATCGCGGCTAGAGGGGTCTTATTCCTGTTCCGAGTACCGCAAAGATGTACAGTACCTCGGCACCGGGCGCAAATGCACCTGTCATTTCATCAGGGAATCCGTGCTGGAACAGCTCGTGCTTGACGATTTGAGGGAGCTTGTACAGTACGCTGCCCGCAATGAAAAGCGGTTTGTGCGGCTTGTGATGGACAAGAGCAAGCAAGAGCAGGTGCGGGATACTGCGGCGAAGAAAAAGGCGCTCGTAAAGCAACGCCAGAGGATAGCCGAGATTGACGCGCTTATAGAGCGGCTCTACATCGACAACGCGAACGGCAAAGTCCCCGATGAGCGGTATGAAAAAATGTCCGCGAAATTCGAGGATGAACAGGCTGCGCTGATAGTTGCGCATGACGCCCTGGAAGCGGATGTAGGGCAACAGGAAGAAGCGTCCGGCAGCGTTGACAAGTTCCTCAAAACCGTGAGCCGCTACACAACGGAAATTGACAAGCTGACCCCGGCCATCGTCCATGAGTTCATTGACCGGATCGTTATCCACGAGCCGGAACAGGCGCGGGGCGACCGCCGCCAAAAGGTCGATATCGTCTATCATAGGATAGGCGCGGTTGACCTTGCGGAATGGCTTGCCGGGAGCGCATCATAACTGAATATTGGGCTTGACGCCGTTATTTGTGACGCCGCCGCCCGCCATGAGCTGCTTCATGCTTTGCTTCTTTTAGGACACTGGCCTATTGAGCAGGGGTTGTCATAAACGCTGTTGCCGAAGGCGACCCATTCGTGCAAATCAACTCATGGTGTATCTTGTCGCATATTATGCATCGCAGACGCCTGATTACCAAAAATGCTATGGTACAATAAAAGCTCCTATTCTCGTCTCTCATGCAATTCTGTCCTTTTGATTTATGCAAAAGCAATCAAAGCATGCGGAACTATTAATACTCAGAATATTGTCCACAAAAACATCATAATCTTGAAAACTTACTGTATTAACGCCAAAATAATCTGAAAAATCTTCGGGGTTTATATATTCTGACAGTAACTGGCGATCAGGTTGAATATAGTATTGACACCGATGAAAACAGATAGGTGTAGGAATAAAAACATGCACGTTTGCCACATTACATGCTTTTAGCATATCACAAACTATTTTTAGCGTTGTACCAGAAATGATTGCCTCATCTAAAAGAATAATGGTTTTGTTTTCAATAAAATCTCGTATTGGAATTATTTTCTTTAATATTATCCTTTCACGCGATGATAAGTCTGTTATATCAAAACTTCTTACCTGATTTTCCATGCGGACTAATGCTTGCATATAAGGCTTTTTTAAAGATTCTGCAAAGCCCATGGCATAATACAGCCCCGAGTCAGGTACTGGCACAACACAGTCTACACTGTTTACTATCTCTGTCGGCACGCTGTCGGCAAGCTTTCTGCCTAGTTCGCTACGAAACATGCCAACACATGTGTCGAATAGCTTTTCATTGGCAAAGCTTTTATAAATCATTTTAAAAGCACAATTCATTTGCTTCTTTACTATGCGAGTTCCTTGACATACTTCGCTCATGCGAATATCAAGCAAATTAGCACGTGAGGTTTCCATTTTAATATTGACAGGTCTGGCAGCTATTGCGGTAGCGTCATGAACAGGTCGTATTAAAGAAGAAGGCAATCCGAACTCATTGGCGATAATTGCTCCCCAATCTGCTTTAGTAACTGCTTGTGTGCTCGATATCTGTATTACACCGTGCTGCTCTATGGATTTTTCTATAGCTAAAGCAACTTCATCGGTTAAAACCGGATAGCGAATTGCGGTATTATCTAACAAAGCTTGTTCGCCACTTTTTAGCAAACCTAGTGTTTTCGTAAAAAATGTAGTTTTATCAAAATCACTATTATACCCATAAACAATTGGAATTCTAACGATGAGACTTCCAGGTAATCTGGCGACAATATCTTCTGCTTGTATCTTTGTAAGCCCATAGTAGTTTCTTGATCTCCGCTCATCGT
>Ga0099364_10007545_pt1 | contig 15499 bp, 13 predicted proteins | sample TergutTh196P3_FD_73070 | JGI IMG/M metagenome (GOLD analysis project Ga0099364, IMG submission 73070) | Microcerotermes parvus P3 segment gut microbial communities from Pointe-Noire, Republic of the Congo - Th196 P3 | ecosystem: Host-associated > Arthropoda: Insects > Digestive system > Gut ... | reverse complement strand
TTGCTTCGCAAAGCGGAGCATGGATGCGGAGCGCCGTTCAGTTGAGGCAGGATGCCTCTCCTGAGCGAAAGAAGCAAAAAAACGTCTTTCGAGCGCAAGGGGTCTGTACTGTAACTTTGCAGAAGACACGGTGCCAAAAATGCCAAAAATGTTATTTACTGCAAAGATAAAAGATGTTAGAATACACGCATGAGACTGTTTTTCAGAACAATTCTTAGATTTCTGCAGGAAGCGGACATTTTTTTGCTGATGCTGTGCCTTATCTGCTCGGTATATGGTGTTATCCTTGTATCGAGCGCGACGTCAAATTTGGAAGGCACCAGTCTAAGTGTTCAGGCAGGCGCGATCGTAATAGGAGTCGTGCTATTTGTGCTGTTTTCTTATATCGATATAGACATAATCGCGGACAAGTCGGCTTTACTTTTTGTTTTGAGCATGTTCTTTATTTCGACCCTGATTATATGGGGCGCGGGAGCGACGGAGGTGGGCGAGAGCGGATGGCTTCGGTTTTGGGGAATAGGCATACAGCCGGCGGAAGTTGTAAAAGTACCGTTTATAATCATTATGGCAAAAATGATATCCGATCATAATGAGCGCAGGACCTTGAGCACATTTCTGACACTGGCGAAGATAGTGTTTGTATGCGCGATGATAATAGGGCTTATCATACAAGTGTCGGGTGATGTGGGTAATCCTCTGATGTACATAATGATATTGCTGTCAATGCTTTTTGTCGGAGGGTTAAAGATCAGATGGTTCTTGCTGGGCGGCGCTCTGGCAGCCGCCGTGTCGCCGCTGATATGGAATTACTTCCTCAGTGATCTGCAGAGGAATCGTATTCAGGCGCCGTTTTGGCCCGACAGGATCGACCCGCTCAGACAAGGGGTGCTTTGGCAGCCTGACATGAGCGTGAGGGCAATATCATCAGGTGGATTTTATGGACAAGGTCTGGGCAACGGTGCGATTACGCAATCAGGAACGTTTCCGGCTCAGCATACGGACTTTATCTTTTCGGCGGCGGGAGAAGAACTGGGCTTTGTCGGCTGTATGCTTGTCGTGATACTGCTCACGGCGATCATAGTAAGATGTATCTATGTCGGATTAAAGTCAAATAACTCGCTCGGGATGCTGGTTTGCATCGGCGTAGCGGGCGTGCTTATTGCGCAGTCTCTGCTTAACATCGGTATGTGCCTCGGAATTTTACCCGTCGTAGGGATAACGCTGCCGTTTTTCAGCTACGGAGGCTCCTCTGTAGTAACCTTTTTCGCCGCTACGGGTCTGGTATCCGGAATAAAAATGAGACCGAAACCGACAAGGAGCAGGAGCATGTGATTGAATTCGGAATTCGGAATAAAAAAGAGGGTTTTTGCTGAAAAAAGCGTACAAGTATTACAGAGAGATAATTCTGCATTCTGCATTATTCCGCATTCCGAATTCCGCGTTAGGAGACGCTATGACAATTAGAGAAGAGAGGCAGGCTCTGGAGCGTAGGAGTTTTTCGCCGCTTGCGTCGCTTGCGGAGGAATCACAAGGCCGCACGAAAGAAGAACCCGAATGCGACATCAGAACTTGCTATCAGCGTGACATTGACAGGATAACGCACAGCAAGTCGTTCCGAAGGCTTAAACATAAGACGCAGGTGTTTTTGCAGCCGGAGGGAGACCATTACAGAACGCGGCTTACGCACACGCTTGAGGTCATGCGTATAGGTAGGACGGTCGCCCGCGCCCTGCGGTTGAATGAAGATCTTGCCGAGGCTGTCGCGCTGGGACATGATCTTGGACATACCCCTTTCGGCCATGCCGGCGAACGCGCGCTTAATGAAATAATAAAAGACGAGGGCGGCTTCAAGCACAATGAGCAGAGTCTCAGAGTCGTTGATAAAATAGAAAAGGACGGCAGCGGACTCAACCTTACGTTTGAGGTCAAAAACGGAATACTAAACCACACGGGGGAGACAAAGCCCTGTACTCTGGAGGGGTGTATTGTTCGTCTCGCCGACAGGATAGCGTATATAAACCACGATGTTGACGATGCCATAAGAGCCGGAATACTTAGGGAAAGTGATATACCTGCGGAGATAACCGACGCCTTTGGTACAGGACATAGCGAGAGAATAAATTCGCTCATACGTGATATGGTGACTGAGAGTGAAAAGAGCGGGGAAATAAAACTCAGTCAGCGGGCTGCGGCTGCGTTCGACGCGTTTTACAACTTTATGTTCGACGGCGTATACAGCAACATGAAGGCAAAAAGTGAGGAAACTAAGGTTTTTGGAATCATAAGCGGATTATTCGGCTGTTATGTAGATAATCCCGACGAGCTGCCCGCAGATTACCGGAGCATGATAACCTCAAGCGGGCTTAGGCGCACGGTGGCGGATTATGTATCAGGCATGACTGATCAATACGCCGTGTATAAGTACGGTAAACTGTTTGTCCCCGGCGCATGGGAAGTACGGTGATAGAGGGAATTTTTAATGCATAATGCAGAATTGACGGGGGCTTTGTTTAATTCGGAATTCGGAACTACGCAAATTCAGAATGCGGAATGCGGAATATAAAAAAAGGGTTTTTTCGTAATTAAGCGTATAAGCATAATAGAGAGAAAATTCTGCATTCTGCATTATTCCGCATTCCGAATTGGCGTAATTCTGCATTGCGGCTTGTCCGCCTTAGGGGGAGGTTGTGATAATTGCCTATTCCTGATGGTTTCTTAGATGACCTTGTCAGCAGGACGGATATCACGGAACTTGCTCAGGGATATGTCCGTTTTACAAAACGGAGCGGCGGCAATATGTTTGGACTGTGTCCGTTTCACAGTGAAAAGACACCGTCGTTTTCTGTCAATGCCGACAAGCAGATATACTATTGTTTCGGATGCGGCAAAGGCGGCGGCTGCATTAACTTTATCATGGAGATCGAAAATCTTGATTTTCGTGACGCTGTGGAGTTCTTGGCAAAACGCGCGGGGATGGCCGTACCCGAAAGCGACACGCCGGATGAGCTTGCCGGCAAGCGCAAACGTATACTGCAGCTTAACCGTGACGCTGCGCGGCATTTTCACGAGATGTTAAAGTCTCCTCAGGCAGCGCACGCGCGTGTTTATCTGGCAAAACGCGGGATATCCAAAGCGATGGTCACAAGATTCGGGATCGGTGCCGCGCCGGATAGCTGGAGCATACTCATAGAGGCGATGGCGGCTAAGGGTTATTCCGTACAGGAACTGATCGAAGCGGGTCTTGCCAGAAAAGGGAAGGAAAGCGGAGTATACGATATGTTCCGCAACAGGCTGATGTTCCCCGTCATCAACGTGCGCGGGGATGTTATAGGCTTTTCAGGCAGGATACTGGGCGACGGTGAGCCTAAATATCTCAACTCACCGGACACGCCGGTTTTTAATAAGAGCCGGAATCTTTTTGCCCTTAACACGGCAAAAAAAACAAAATCCGGGATGCTGATACTTGCGGAAGGGAATCTCGATGTTGTGACGCTTCATCAGTTTGGGTTTGACGGCGCCGTCGCCTCACTGGGAACAGCGCTGACCCCGGATCAGGCGCGTCTCATGTCCCGATATACAGACAAAGCGGTTGTCGCTTTCGACTCGGATGAGGCCGGGCGCAAAGCTACGCTCAGGGCGATCCCGTTGCTTGAGAAAACAGGGATGAGCGTCAAAGTCGTAGATATGGGGGATGCGAAGGATCCCGACGAGTATTTGAAAAAACATGGTGCGGATGCGTTCAAGCTGCTCCTTGAGCGGAGTGATAATCACATAGAATACCGTCTTATGACGATAAAGAGCAAAGCCGATTTAAACTCGGATGAGGGCCGCATATCTTACCTTGCCGCCGCAACGGATGTTCTGTCGGAGCTCTCAAGCGAACCGGTAAGAGAGGTATACGGAGCGCGTGTCGCCTCCGCGGTAGGGGTTTCACCGGAGTCGGTCGTAAGAGAGGTCGCAAAAAAAGTAAAGGCAAGAACGACCCGGCAAAAGAAAGCGTTTGAAAAACGGGTTACGCGGCCGACCGCCGCTCTGCAGCCCGAGGACAGGTCGCTTCGTTATAATAACGAATACTCGGCCGCTGCCGAGGAAGAGCTTATAAGATGCATTATGCATGACCCGTCACTTTTAGAGACGGCGGAGGAAATGGGGTTTTCATCAGAGGAATTTACATCACCGTTTTTAAAGAAGGTGTATATGGAACTGGCAAGGCGTATGGCGGACGGCAGCGATACGTCGGCTGCTATGATACTGCGTACGCTCGATGCCGCTCAGGCCGCGCGGCTGACCGTCATACTGCAAAGACCGGGCGAGCTGCCGTACAGCGAAAAACCTGTACGCGACTGTATCGCAAAGATCAGGGCCGAGAAGTTCAAGTTAAGCGTACCCGACGAGAACCTGCTGATGGAGATAAAACAATACAGGGAAATGAAAGACACTTTGTGAAATTCGGAATTCGGAATTCGGAATTCGGAATTCGGAATAGACGAAGGGATGGATGTAACATGGAAGATAAAATAGGCAAAATGGAAGAAATTATCGAGAAAGCTGATGAGGGCGAGGCGAATGTCGTGACCACCGAGGAAGACGCCGAAAAGACTCAGGAGCAGTATAACGAGGAAAGGCTCAACGCCCTCATTGAAGAAGGGAAGAGAAGGGGCAACCTCAGCGCAAAAGAGCTTCTTGACGTGCTTGAGGACATGAACCTGGAACAGGAGCAGATAGATAAATTTTACGACACGCTTGAAAATCATAATATCGACACGACGGAAGCAGACGACGTGGGTTTTCTGCCGCCTGACGATGTCGCCCCCGAGATAGAGGAACTGCAAGAGATCGAAACGCTTGCGGAGGACGAGATCATCGATCCGGAGACGCTGGTCGATAATTACAGCGTTGACGATCCTGTTCGGATGTATTTAAAAGAGATCGGAAAGGTCAGTCTGCTGTCGTCTGAAGCAGAGATCGAGCTTGCCATGCGTATGGCGGAGGGCGATAAAGAAGCTAAGCGCAAAATGGCGGAGGCAAATTTAAGGCTGGTTGTCAGCATAGCTAAACGCTATGTGGGGCGAGGCATGTTGTTTCTGGATCTCATACAAGAGGGCAATCTCGGGCTTATCAAAGCTGTCGAAAAATTCGACTATACGAAGGGTTATAAGTTTTCGACGTACGCCACATGGTGGATACGTCAGGCGATCACACGCGCAATAGCCGATCAGGCGCGTACGATACGGATCCCCGTCCACATGGTTGAAACGATCAATAAGGTAATGCGGATATCGCGGCAGCTTTTACAGGAGCTGGGTCATGACCCGACCCCGGAGGAGATTGCGGACGACATGGGGCTGCCTGTCGAAAAAGTCCGCGAAATACTAAAAATAGCGCAGGAACCGGTTTCTCTGGAGACTCCGATAGGAGAGGAAGAAGACAGTCATCTGGGCGATTTTATCCCGGATGAGGACGCCTCGGAACCTGCGGAAGCCGCATCGTTTACACTGCTCAAGGAACAACTCGCGGAGGTGCTTGGTACGCTTACGCCCCGTGAGGAAAAAGTTCTGAGACTCAGGTTTGGCATCGAGGATGGCAGGACGCGTACGCTTGAGGAAGTTGGCAAAGAGTTTAATGTAACGAGAGAGAGAATACGCCAGATAGAAGCAAAGGCGCTGAGAAAGCTCAGACACCCAAGCCGCAGTAAAAAGCTGAAAGACTTCTTAAACTAATTCGGAATGCGGAATTCCGCATTCTGCATTAAAAAAGGGGGGGTTGTTTTGCGACCGGAATTGTTGGAGGATTGTGAGAAATACCGTCTGCACTTTGCCGATTTGCTGGATATTGGCTGTAAAATTGTCAATCTTCCTGAAGACGCATCGGCTCATCTTGCCCCAAGAGATGATTTGAAGGATTTTTGCGCTCACTGCAATTATTGTAATAACAGGGGACTAACGACGCACCTGTACGGCTGCCATGAAGCGCACCGCTGGAACGGCAAATATATATACTATTGTCCGATGGGGCTGACATATGTCGCGGCTTCGATCACCGACAGTTCAGGCGCGATAACGGGCGGACTTGTGTTGGGGCCTATCGTTATGGGTGAGGCTTACGACGTGATATCCGACATACCGGTACCCGAAATGGCATGGGCGGTGTCGCAGCTAGGCATTTTTTCGACGCAAAAAGTTCGCCATATATCCGAGATACTGTCCGCTGTTACAATTAGTATATCAGATTTTGATGTTCACAAGCGGGACGATTCGCAGCATAATCAGGAAAGACTGCTAAATGAAATCAACATAGCAAAAGACAGATACGCTGACGGCGATGCAAACAGCGCGGAGATTCTGCTAAACTTCGAAAAAGAGCTCCACTACGCAATGTTGCGGGGGCAGAAGAGTTCGGCGCTGCAAATGATAAATGAAGTTCTGGCGCATATACACGTTTACAGCAATTTTGACGTCAGGGCCATCAAAGCGCGGCTTTTGGAAATGCTTGTAATCCTGTCCCGTGCGACGATAGAGGCGGGGGCCGACCCCGCGGAAACATTCAGGCTTTCGGAAAACTTTATATCCCAAATCGAGCAGTACACAGACGCCGATCAGCTCGCGCTCTGGATATCTGATATAGTTCGGCGCTTTGTAATGCAGGCATTTGATCTGGCTCAGGTAAAACACAGCGACGTAGTTTTTAAAACCACAAACTACATCAAAAAGAACTGCGCGGAAAAGTTGTCTCTTGACTCATTAGCCAAGGAAGTGTTTTTGAGCAAATCATATTTGAGCAGTATCTTCAAAAAGGAAACCGGAATGAGCCTGACCGCGTATATAACAAAAGTGCGCGTGGAAAAAAGCAAAAAGCTGCTTCTTGAGGATAACGCCAGCCTCGCTCATATATCAAGCCAGTGCGGGTTTAAAGACCAAAGTTATTTTACAAAAGTTTTCAAAAAGGAAACGGGAGTTTCACCAAAACGTTTCCGGAACAGTTAATTAGGCTCTTATTGCCAATAATCTGCGCAAAATGGCAAAAAGTTTCAAATAGTCTGCGAAGCAGACACAGCAATTATGCATTATGCATTATGAATTGCGGCTTGTCCGCTATAGGAGAATATGATATGACGCTTTATGAAGAACTCACCGAGCGCGGGCTGATCGCGCAGGTGACAAACGAAGAAGAAATCAGCAAGATGTTAAACGAGGGGAAAGCAACGTTCTATATTGGTATCGACCCGACGGCCGATTCGTTGCATGTCGGTCACTTTATGGCGCTTTCGTTTATGAAAAGGCTGCAAATGGCGGGAAACACGCCTATTGCGCTTGTGGGCGGCGGCACGGGCATGGTTGGAGATCCTTCCAACAGGACCGATCTGCGCAACCTGATGACTGTTGAGACTATAGAGTTTAATTGCGAATGCATGAAAAAGCAGATGGAGAAGTTCATAGATTTCAGCGAGGGTAAGGCGCTCATGGTAAACAATGCAGACTGGCTGCTAAAGCTAAATTACCTTGAGTTTCTGCGCGATATCGGACCGCACTTCTCAGTTAACCGCATGCTGACTGCGGAATGCTACAAAAACCGCATGGAAAAGGGCCTCACATTTCTGGAGTTTAACTACATGATCATGCAGTCTTATGATTTTTATGAGTTGTTTCAGCGTTACGGATGCAATATGCAGTTTGGCGGGGATGATCAATGGTCAAACCTGCTTGCCGGCACGGAACTGATACGCCGGAAGCTGGGTAAAGACGCTCATGCCATGACAATAACCCTGCTGCTTAACTCAGAAGGGGAAAAAATGGGCAAAACCGCAAAAGGCGCGGTATGGCTCGATCCCGAAAAGACCAGCCCTTTTGACTTCTACCAGTACTGGCGCAATGTAGCGGACGCGGATGTCATAAAGTGTCTGAAGTTTCTGACATTTCTGCCCATCGATCAGATCAGGGAGATGGAAAGCTGGAAGGGAGAGGAACTAAACCGCGCAAAGGAGATCCTAGCCTATGAGCTTACGGCGATCATACATGGGCAGGATACGGCTGAAAGCGCGAGCAAAACGGCAAAAGAACTCTTCTCATCCGGCGGCGCCGCCGACATGCCGACGGTGGTGCTGACAAAAGAAGACTTTGAAGGCGGCTCGGTCGATATCCTGACCATACTGCAAAAATCCGGGCTTTGCCAGACAAAGTCCGACGCCCGGCGAGCCGTAGAGCAAGGCGGAGTCGAGGTCGGCGGCAATAAAGTGACGTCGTTCAAAGCCGGTTTTTCAATGGAGGAATGCTCCGGGGAAGGCATAGTGGTAAAGCGCGGGAAAAAGAATTTTCGAAGGGTAATGGTATAAATATGTTATTAAAAGGAAAAACAGGGCTTGTTACCGGGGCGGGAACCGGTATTGGCAGGGCTTGCGCGATGCGTTTTGCGAGAGAGGGAGCTCCTGTAGCGCTGCTTGATATTTCATTGGAAAACCTTGAAGAGACAAGGCGTTTGATTTTAAGTGAGAATCCGGGTGCGGAGGTGCTGTGCCTGACTGTCGATATTTCTGACGAGGACAGCGTCGCAAAAGCGGTCGAAAAGACCGCCGCCGCTTTTGGCAAGCTCAACTTTGCGATGAATAACGCGGGAGTGATGATGACGCGCGCGCCGGTGGCCGAGGCGGACAGCAAAGCCTGGGAGCGTGTCATGTCTGTTAACCTTTTTGGCGCCTTTTATTGCGCGAAACATGAGATAAAGCAAATGTTAAAAACCGGCGAGCCATGTTCGATCATATTTACTTCATCAGTAGGAGGGCTTATTGGCACGCCGTCCGCTTCAGATTATGTATGCGCGAAACATGCCGTGATCGGACTGATGAAGTGCATCGTATGTGATTACTCGGAGTATGGCATCCGCTCAAACGCGATATGCCCCGGCCAGATAGAAACGCCTATGTGGAAAAGCGTCAGCGGAGATATGAGTCCGGAGGCATACGCAAAACAAAACCGTACGCAAAACCCGATGCGCAGACTGGGTCTGCCGGAGGAGATAGCCGCAGCAGCGGCATTTCTGGCCTCAGATGAATCGTCTCACATTACCGGCGTGGCTCTGCCGGTAGACGGCGGCCATCTTGCTACAAACGCGACATATTTCAACTGGGAGTGAAGAACATATGAGATCACTGAAAAAAGAAAATAAAGAGCAAATGCTGGGACTTTATCGGACAATGGTGCGTATACGCGAGTTCGAAGAGACGTCCGCAAAACTTTTCTTAGACGGTAAGCTTATCGGATTTCTGCACCTTTACAGCGGAGAGGAGGCCGTCGCAGCAGGGGTTTGCGCATGTCTGCGTGAAGATGACTGTGTAACAAGCACCCACCGCGGGCATGGACACTGCATTGCAAAAGGCGCGGATATGAACCGTATGATGGCCGAACTATACGGTAAAGCGGACGGCTATTCGAAAGGGAAAGGCGGCTCGATGCACATTGCCGATATTTCCAAGGGAATAATCGGCGCGAACGGCATCGTCGGCGCGGGGATACCGATAGCGGTAGGTACGGCATACGCTCAAAAATACAAGGAGTCGGATGCCGTGACCGTCGCTTTCTTCGGAGACGGCGCTTCAAACAGGGGTACATTCCACGAATCGCTTAACATGGCTGCGGTGCTGAATCTGCCGGTTTTATTTGTGTGCGAGAACAATCAGTTCGGAATGTCTACGCCGTTTGATTATCACTCTAAAAACAAGACGATATCACAGCGATCCGCCGCATACGACATGCCGGGAGTCAGGGTAGATGGCAACGACCCCGCAGCAGTGCGCGACGCTGCTTTGACCGCCGTTTTACGCGCCCGCGAAGGAAACGGCCCGACACTTATAGAATGTCTCACATGGAGGCATTACGGTCACTTTATCGGCGACTCCGCAGCTTACAAAAAACCAAAAGATGAAAAACGATGGCGGGAAAAAGACCCGATAACCGGTTTTGAGAAACGCCTGATCAAAGACGGCCTGGCTGAAGAGGGCGAGCTTGATAAAATAAAGGCGGACGCAAGCGATGAGGTATTAGCCTCAGTGCGTTTCGCCGAGCAAAGCCCATTCCCGGATTTAGCGGTAATGTTCGAAGATCTGGTATTTTAGAAGGAGGTGAAGCACAGTGTCCAGAATTATCACATACACACAGGCGATACGCGAGGCGCAGGATATTGAAATGGCTCGCGATCCCAAAGTGTTTATTTGCGGAGAGGACGTTGGGGCATACGGTTCCGCTTTCGGTCAGACGGCGGGTCTTCAGAAGAAATACGGCCCCATGCGTGTGTTGGATACACCGATCAGCGAAACGGCTATAACAAGTCTTGGCGTTGGCGCGGCGGCTGTAGGACTGAGGCCGATAGTTGTACACGATTTTATGGACTTTATGGGTGTATGCATGGATGAAATGCTCAACCAGGCCTCAAAACTCGCGTGGATGGTCGGGGGGCAAACAAAACTTTCTATGGTGATCCGAGCGCAGGCAGGCGCGGGGATCAGCGCTGCGGCGCAGCATTCTCAGAGTATAGAATCATTCTTTACCCACATGCCGGGACTCAAAGTCGTGGCGTCGTCAAATCCCGCCGACATGAAAGGGCTTCTGGCGTCAGCCATTCGCGACGACAACCCAGTTGTGGTTATAGAGAATAAGACGCTTCTTGGTATGGAGGGCGATGTGCCTGAGGGGGAATATCTCGTACCCATAGGCAAAGCGAACATTTCACGCGAGGGCGCGGACGTTACAATAGTTTCCTATGGCATGATGGTAAATAAATGCCTGAGCGCTGCGGAAACACTGGCATCGGAAGGGATCAGCGCGGAAGTCATAGACATCCGCAGTCTCATACCACTGGATAAAGACACGATTTTCAGCTCGATTATGAAAACCAACAGGCTAGTCATCGTGCATGAGGCGATAGGGTGTACAGGCTATGGCGCGGAGATAGCCGCGATAGTGGCCGAGGAAGCGTTCGATTACCTTGACGCCCCGATAGTACGCGTAACAGCGCCGTTTACCCATTGCCCGTTCTCCCCCTCGCTTGAGCAGGAATACGTACCAAACGAAGCAAAAATCAAACGCGCGGTAAAGCAAGTAATGGGTAGATAATAATGCAGAATGCAATTTAGGGACTAGGGACTAGTCCACTGGTATCATAACTAAGTAATCCGAGTTCGCTAATCCCTGATCCCTAATTTACAACTATGATTTGAAATGTGGTGTTATTGTGGCTATTGAGATATTGATGCCTAAGTTGGGGCTTACTATGACGACCGGAACGATCGTGAGATGGCTGAAAAATGAGGGGGACAGCGTCCGAATGGGGGAACCGCTGCTGGAGATCGAGACGGAGAAACTGAGCTACAGCATAGAGAGTCCGATAGACGGCATACTTCTGAAAAAATTGGCGGAAGTGGGAGAAAAATATTCCGTTTCATCCGTCATTGGTTACGTAGGACAGGAATCAGAATTCGGAATGCGGAATGCGGAATGCGGAATACCCGGCGCTGCAAGCCCAAGTAATTCAGCATTCAATATTTCGCATTCTGAATTAACCCCGCCCCTCGTCAATTCCGAATTCCGAATTCAGAATTCCGAATTACCGGCATCTCCTATTCCGAATTCAGAATCGAAGCGCATTTTCATAACTCCGGTAGCTAAAAAGCTTGCGGCCGCTAAGGGGATAGACTACAGGCAAATAAAGGGAACCGGCCCAAACAGCCGAATAGTTAAGGCTGATATTCTCGCTTACGCAGAATCGCAAGATCATGGCGGGCTTAAAGTTGAGGGAGCGCCCGCGCCGGAGATGACCCAAGGTACGATCATACCGTACTTAGGGCTGCGCAGAGCGGTTGGCGAAACGATGCTGAGCGCGTGGAAGACAATACCGATGGTTACGCATCAGGTCAGCGCCGATGTAACAAAACTGCTTGAGTACCGCGAACTGATCAATGCGGAAGCTGCGGACAAGGGTGAACGTGTGACGATCGGCGAGATGCTTCTAAAACTGACAGCCCTGGCGCTGACATTAAAGCCGATAATGAACTCGTCATTGACCGAAGAGGGCATAACTCTGCACAGCCGCGTGCATCTGGGCATGGCGACCGCGCTTGACGAAGGTCTCATTGTACCCGTGATACGCGACGCCTGCCGCAAGGGCCTCATGACAATTAGCCGCGAGGCAAAAGACCTCGCGGTACGCACCAGAGAGGGTAAGCTTATCCCGGACGATGTCCACGGCGCGACATTTACCGTCTCAAACCTCGGCGGTTACGGATCGGTTGATTTTTTCAGTCCGATAATCAACCCGCCGCAAGCGGCGATACTGGGGTTAGGCCGCATTACAGACACGGTCGTCCCCATAGACGGCGAGTTTGCGGTAAAGCGGCTGATGGGTTTATCGCTGACATACGACCATCGCATAATAGACGGTGCAACTGCGGCGGATTTTATCAAAACACTAATGAAGCTGATGGAAAACCCGGTTATCGCGCTGCTGAACTGATTTTCTAATGCACTCTGCGGAGTGCAAGGGATTAGGGGCTAGGGATTAGGGATTAGGAGACGAAGGTAACGTTTTCTTGTATTTTGATAATGACCTATAAGGTGCTAATCTACGATCCTTCCGACGACTATGAGGCGCCCGAGACCATGATCGACGCTGTACTCACAGGTAGCAAGGCTGACAAGCCTGTCGCCGGGGTTGACGGTGATATCGGCGGTAAACGCAGACCGTCTCTTAATGTTTTGAATGTATGTGTCAAAGACGTCGTCTCCGGCAAAAGTCATGGGTGGTACTTCATAGGCGGAGTTCACGACATAGGCGGCAAAAATCTCTATCATATAGTCCGCCTCGGGAGTAAAAATCCAGGCGAGCGAATGATTCTCGAAAAACGAAGCCGTTCTGTAGCTGTGCAGAGCGGCAAACATCTCTCCGGAGCTTGAGTAATGGCCGTAGATAAGGCTGTTCGGGTATGAGAAGTCAGGCGGATTGCGATAATCGAGGAACACCGAACCCATGGGGTTTCGCTCTCTGTTCGGAAGGTGATTCAGATAATAAGCGTTGTCACCGCCGTGCACGATAGGGTAATTGATGGGCGTACCTTCTATCAGGAGCCAGGCTATCAAGTCGGGCATTTCTTCGCGCAAAGCTCCAAAATCCAGGGCGGGCGTCCAAACGGGTTCAGGAGTCTCTTCCCCGTTGTCGTCTCCGTTTTCAATAGGGGTTTGCCCAGCGGACGGAGTGACTGCGGCAGGGCGTGATGACGGAACTCTTTTTGCAGGCACGACAGGGGAGGGCAATGCGGAGTAAAAAGCTTCCACTTGCGCCTTTGTCATGATGTTAATGCCTAAACGTACCGAAAAATAAACAAGGGATCCAAAGCTGATACATAGGAGCGCTATTAGTATCAAGCGTTTATGCTTTTTCATAAAACAGTTTCCTTATCTTAAATAAACCCTGACCATAGTCCTCAGCGTGCTTTATTATAGCAAAAATACCGTGAGAATGGTACCACTTTTTTAAGTGGTACCATTTGTTTAATAATAGTATGAAAATAGACATTATATTGTTATAACAAGAAACTTGGAGGCAATAATAAAATACTATAATTACACGGGGTATTGACAAAAAGCACAATATATTGTATATAGTAGTTGGAGAAGAGAAATGAGTAAAAGTTGAAAGATTGGTAGAAAGAATAAGTGGGATCTCAAGTTTCGCTACTGCGAAACTTGAGGTGGGATTAAAAAGCTCCGGGAAAGGAGAGGGCCGAAACGCTGTACACTACCAGGCAACTTAAAATAGGCAAGTCTGAACAGTTGGATTTTTTGACTCTTCAGGCCGGCATGGTGTATTCCGGCACAGTAGTGACATTTTGGCGCGTGTACCGGCACAGTGACCACTGGCTTTCATCAAACGCCATGCAGAAGCTTATTCGTAATGAAAAGCTGCATTCGCAGACAGTTCAGGGTATTGTCCAGACATTTTATGAGGCTTTGAAGTCGTGGAGCGTTATACGTAAAACCGATCCGAACGCAAAACCTCCGCGGCGTTTAAGCAAATACCACCCGATGCCATTCAAATCGAGTGCGATAAAACTCAATGACGGGACTCTGACGCTGTCAACGGGGAGAGGTAATGAACCTATTCGTATACCCTGGAAGTTTGAGCTTCCCAGAGTATGTGAAATCACATTCAACGGCGAAGAGTATGTACTAAACGCCGTGTATGAGGCGGAGTTACCTGCGGAGATAAACGGAAAAGGTCATGCCGGCGTCGAGTTCGGGGATGTACACATGGCGGCGGTCTATACCGGGCAGAAGACCAACATCGCAAACGGTAGGGAGCTTCGCAGTAAAAGTCATTATCGGGATCATGTAAAAGCGCACTTTATGTCAGAGATGAGCAAATGCAAAAAAGACTCCCGGAAGTGGAACCGAATGAATAGAGCAAGAAAGCGCACAATGAGAAAACTCAATCATCAAGTCAAAGATATTATGCATAAGCAGACTAACGCGATTGTTTGCGTAATGAAAAATGAAGGTACGCAGACCGTTGGTATTGGCAATGTGCGTAATACAGGCAAAGATATTGGGTATCGCTCGCCTATTGGAACCGTTCGGAAAATGATAGCATACAAATCGGAGCGTATGGGCATGACGGTCAAGTATATCATCGATGAACATTCCGGAAGAGTATGCCCGTATTGCGGTCAGCAAAATAACAAAAACCACCGCATTTTCAAGTGCGGCAAATGCGGTTTTGAGCGCGATAAAGACTGCGTCAGCGCAATCAACATTCGGTCCTTAGCAGAATATCGGGAATACGTTCCCGTAATCGGCGACATGACACCGCCCGTAGGGATAAGGTACTATGCCGACTCCTTACGCACATCTGCGGCTAAACCCGCATGAAAACCCCCCGCCCGAAACTGCGGAGGGAGTGTCAATCTGAAGGAAAACTTGACAAGAGCGTTATCTGCCTGTATAATTGCGTTAAATTGAAGCGGGAGAAAATAATTCATAGTGCATAATGCATAATTCATAATTACGTTTTGCATTAATTTTTTGTAAGCCCATGTAACATTTTACTCAAAATGTTACATGGGCGTTTTTTCGTTGGAAACAGGGGGTTTCTCCCTGTTTTTTGTTGTCGATTTACAGAAAATTGCCGTAACTAACGTATCCGTTTATCAAGCAGTACCAGTGCTTTTCGGCGTTATGTAACATTTTGAGTAAAATGTTACATCAATGGCAGCAGGGGCGGGATACCCGGGGTAACGCGCAGTGGAGAAGCGGTATAACTATCGTATATATCCGACAAAAGAGCAGGAAATACAGATACAAAAGAACTTTGGCTGCGTCCGTTTTGTGTACAACTATTACCTGCAAAAACGTATCGAGGCATATAAGAGCGGACAGGGCATACCGAGTTTAAACGAGCTCTGCCGCGATTTGACGAAACTAAAACAGGTAGAAGGATATGAGTGGCTCCGCGAAGCGGA
>Ga0099364_10007544_pt1 | contig 15499 bp, 7 predicted proteins | sample TergutTh196P3_FD_73070 | JGI IMG/M metagenome (GOLD analysis project Ga0099364, IMG submission 73070) | Microcerotermes parvus P3 segment gut microbial communities from Pointe-Noire, Republic of the Congo - Th196 P3 | ecosystem: Host-associated > Arthropoda: Insects > Digestive system > Gut ... | reverse complement strand
ATCAAAATACAATGGTGGCAGAAAGAAGACCGATGGCTACCTATTATGATTCCTATCCTGATACGCACTGGTTACAGAATGGTTCTTTTATCAGGGGACAAAATTTCGTTTTGGGATATACCTTTGAGAAATCTGTACTGAAGAAGATAAAGATAGATAATTTAAGGTTATATGCCAGCGCTCAAAACCTGTTTTGCATTACGGGCTATAATGGATATGACCCCGAAATTACGACAAGAGAGGGCGCCGCCTTTGGGCAAGGCATTGATGATTTTAGCGAACCAAAAGCGCGTACATTTACTTTTGGATTAAATGTGACATTTTAAAATAATAGAGATATGAAATATAGGATATTACTTATCAGTATCGTACTTTTTTCCAGTGTTTCATGCAATGACTTTCTGGATGAACTGCCAACAGGCACAATGACAACAGACTCTGATTTAAAGAATTATGAGTCTGCTCTTGCCTTGACACACAATGTATATAGAAATGTCCGTGTAACAAACCGTAATGTTACAGGATGGGGATGCGGTACGATGTTATTGCTGGAATATATGACAGGCAAATGTTCGTCCGAAAACTCTCAGTCGAATTTCAAGGATTTTCAAGACTTGACAGTAAGTTCGCGCACAACTTATCTTGAAGATTGGTGGCGCTATTGTTATGAAGGCATTGCAGACTGTAACCTGGCATTAGAAAAATTGCCTGAATTTCAGACATTAAGCGACAGTCAATTGTCAAGGTTTTTAGGGGAAGCAAAGTTTATGCGAGCAATGTATTATTTCTATCTGGTGCGTATTTTCGGAGATGTACCCAAAATTAATGCCGTTCAAAAAGAATTGTCGGAATTAAGGGTGACTCGCGCGCCGGTGAAGGAGATTTATGATGAAATAATCATTCCTGATTTATTGGATGCAGAACAGTCGCAAATACCGCGAACTGAAAATACTGGTCGTGCGTCAATGAATGCAGTTCAGTCTTTATTGGCAGAGGTATTTCTTACGTACGCAGGATTTCCGGTACAAGGTGGCAGTCAATATTATGCAGAATCAGCTAAGCGCTCATTGGATGTTATTAATTCCAATGCCTATTCACTTTTCCCCGAATATGAAAATCTGTGGGATCCGAGAAGGAAAAATACAGGCGAATTTATATTCCAAATACAATATGCGATCAATAGAGGTGATGGTTTCAATAATAATGTTTCCCGGTTAGTCTTGCCTACCCGTTCGGGAATGTCAGCTTTTGAACTTGAATTTGGCAGTCTGATACCAACAGAAGAGTTTGTGGACAGTTATGTGGAAGGCGATAAAAGGGCAGAAGAAAAACAATTCTTTTTCAGAACATATAAGGGTCATCCGAATAAATTTTCAGCAGGAGCTCCTGAACTCGACTTTATGGATTTTAAAGGCTATTATATTCATAAATTCTTTGATAAAGAAGCCATTGATGTGGCTGGTCAATCCGGATTGAACTGGACGATTTACAGATATGCAGATATATTGCTTCTGTATGCAGAAGCACAGGCAAACGTAGATGGTACGCCTGATCAAACAGCAATAGACGGATTAAATAAAATCAGGGAAAGGGCAGGATTAGAGCCGTTTACTAATACGAATAAAGATGTTTTTATAAAAGAAGTATGGGATCAGCGATATTTTGAGCTATGTTATGAAAACAAAATGTGGTTTGACATGTTGCGAACAAGACTTATTCGTGATGATGCAACAGGTAGTTATTTGCCATTTCTCGGTTATACTACCAAATGGGGTAAAACATATAGCGAAACTCAATTATTATTTCCGTTGCCTTTGGGTGAAATGCAAGCCAATCCTAATTTAGTTCAGAATCCTGGATATTGAAGAAATTGAAAAAATAAAAATCAGTAAAAAATACATTTGTTTTTAAATATTAATTTATGGATGATTTAATTACAACAAAAGGAGTTATATCTTTTTTAGGATTGTCCTCTTTATGCTCATTAACCGGCTGTCAATCACATGTGGATAATACAGAACTTAAAAATCCTAATATCGTGATTATTCTGGCAGATGATATGGGATATGGAGATGTTTCTTTCAATAACCCTTATGCAAGAACCAAAACGCCAAACATTGATGAGTTGGCAGCCAATGGTTTATGTTTTACGAATGCCCATGCTGCTGGAGCGGTCAGTATTCCGTCAAGATATGGACTTATGACCGGAAGATATTTTTTTAGAGCTGAGAGAAGAGATAGCTATTGGGGCTATCTCTCGCCGCTTATCGATCAAGATCGTGAAACAATTGGTACATTGATGCAAAGGGCTGGATACTCAACAGCTTGTGTTGGGAAATGGCACCTGGGATTAGATTGGTCGCGAAAGGACGAAACGCAACCGCTGATTCTTGACCGTAGAACCATAGGATATACAAATACCGATTTTAGTGTTCCGGTAAAGAATAGTCCAAATGATTGTGGATTTGATTATTCTTTTATACTTCCTGCTTCACTTGATATGCCTCCTTATGTATTTGTGCGGAATGGAGAAGTAATTGATCCGGATATTATTCTAACTGCCGATTTATATGCTCATTCGCAAGATAATACACGTTATGCTTGGGATCGAAAACATGTGAATGAGAATGATATCTACTGGGACAGAGGTGTTTGGTGGAGGAACGGCGAAATGTCCGGATCGTTCAAAGTCGAAAACTGCCTTGATATGATCGTCGAAGAAGGTCTTACTTTTATCAAAAATCATGTGGCAAGTAATAAAGACAAACCTTTCATGCTGTATCTTCCGTTGACAGGACCCCATACGCCCTGGATGCCGAATGAAAACTTTAAAAATACTTCAGGCATGGGAACTTATGGCGATTTTATTTCTCAAATAGATGATGTTGTGTATCAGGTGAATGAATTGTTAAAACAATTAGGAGTAGATGAAAACACAATGATTATTTTTGCCAGTGATAATGGCGCTCCGTGGGAGGAAGAAGATGTTCAGGGATATGGACATGTGAGTAACAGTCCTTGGCGCGGACAGAAAGGAGATGCCTGGGAAGGCGGACACCGGATTCCAATGTTTATCAAATGGCCGGCTAAAATTAAAAAGGCACAGACGTATTCTTATTTAATTGGCTTGATTGACTTGATGGCAACGTTTGCCGAGATGACCCATCAGCCAATAGCTTCCGGATGTGGAGAAGATAGTTACAGTTTTCAGGGCGTGTTAGAAGGAGAATTATCTAAACCGGTCAGAGATCACCTGATAAACATATCTTCTTCAGGTAGACTTGCCATAACTGCAGGTGACTGGAAGTATATTGATGGGCTTGGTTCTGCCGGATTCAGCACCCCTAATCGGGTGGTTACTTTGGTAAATGGCCCAACCGGACAATTATACAATTTGAAGGAAGATCCGGCTGAATCAACAAACAGATTCTTCCTGAATAAAGAGAAAGCAGATGAATTGTCTGCATTAATGAAAATTTTGGTAGATCAGGGTTATACAGGAAATATTAAAAGTGAAGAATGATATCACGTTATCTGACAATGTTATATTGAACTCAACAGATTTTTGTCAATAAATTCAAGTATTAATAATGAAATAATAAGTTATGAGTAAATCTATTTCAAGTAAAAAAATGCGTATGTGGAAAAGCATAACCTGTTTATGTGTTTTCCTTTTATCGTTCAGCTCAGTAATGGTATTTGCCCAGGGCAACACAGTTACGGGAACCGTGATGGATACAAGTGGCGAGCCATTGATTGGAGTAAACGTACAAGTGAAAGGTACAACGATTGGTGCGATTACAGACATTGACGGGAGGTACTCCCTTTCGGTACCCGGTAATCAATCAGTACTTGTATTTAGTTATGTAGGTTACTTGCCTCAGGAATTTCCTGTCGGCAACCAACGTACAATCAATGTACAGTTGCGGGAAGATACCCAGGCGCTGGAAGAAGTTGTTGTAGTAGGATATGGCATCCAAAAGAAGGTGAATCTAACCGGAGCCATATCCACCATTGATGCCCAACTATTGGAAAATCGTCCCATCACAAGTTCTACACAGGCGCTACAAGGTGTACGGGGCGTATATGTAAATCAGGCAGGCGGTCAACCGGGGGCAGATGGCACAACGATACGGATCAGAGGAACAGGTACGTTGAACAACAGTAATCCTTTGATACTGGTAGACGGTATCGAATACAGTTTAGACGCCGTCAATCCTAACGTCATTGAAAGTATTTCAGTCTTAAAAGACGCTGCATCATCGGCAATCTATGGATCAAGAGCTGCCAACGGAGTAATTTTGATCAAAACCAAAGAAGGCAAAAAAGGACCCTTCACCACCACTTACAATAATTACTTCGGATTCCAACGGGCTACCTACCTGCCGGATTTTGTATATGATCCAATTGTATTCATGGAAACCAGAAATCAGGCTCAGCGAAATGAAGGGGTGTTAATACCTGATTATCCACAGGAAGTGATTGATGAATACCGTGAAGGCATGAAAACAGGAGATCCTTATGTGTATCCGGTAAATAACTGGCTGGATATTATGTTTAATGACGCCTTTATCCACGAACATAACCTCAATTTCTCCGGGGGTGACGACAGATACATGTATTCGCTCTCATTGGGTTACAATTCGCAGGAAGGAGTATTGCGGGGAACAGCATCCGAAAGATACATGCTCAATCTTAGAACATCAACCCAAGTCAACAGCCGCTTAAGGATTGGCGTGAACATTAACGGAAATTACCTGATCCGCAATGAACCGGTTCCCAGCATTGGCTCTACGGTAGAAATGGTTTATAAAGCGACCGCATTTCACCCAACGTATCTGGAAGACGGACGGTATGCCGATACCTTTGTTCGCACGCCGGGACATAACCAGTTTCGACATCCGCTGGCATATACCGATGAAGGAATAAACAAACGAACGAGTCAGCGGATATTAACCAATTTGTCAGCCGAATACCAATTACCTTTCAACATCAGGTATAATCTCCAGGTCGGTATTTCGAAACACGATTTTAAGCGTGTTCATTTTGTGCCGGAAATTTATACCTATCAGGTTAAAACACTGGCGCCTTTCCGTATTACATGGGACAATGCCGATGGTACTACACGTCATCTCCGCAATCAGGATCAAAACGACATGGACAAAACAATTTTTAATACATTGAGCTGGGGAGAAAAATTCGGCGGGCATGACCTTCAGTTACTGTTGGGATACAGCTATGAAGATTCTTATACAAGTAATTTTTTTGCACAAAGAGAAGGATATTTGGGTAATGAATTGTATGAATTGGATGCCGGTTCCAACAATCCGTTAGTAGGCGGTACTTCATCGAAATCAGTGCTGATGTCATACTTTGGACGCGTGAATTATGTGTACCAGGATCGTTATTTGTTTGAAGCCAATTTTCGTTATGACGGATCTTCACGTTTTGCCAAAGGAAACCGATGGGGATTGTTTCCCTCTTTCTCTGCAGGATGGCGTATCAACGAAGAAGCTTTCCTGCAAGATGTTGCATGGCTTAACCTGTTAAAATTCAGAGCCTCATGGGGGCAATTGGGGAACGAACGTATAGCCATGTTTCGCTATGTAGATCTGATGAATTCAACAACAAGATATCCATTCAACGGATCACCTAATGCCGGCGCCGCCGTTACCAACTATAATGATCCCAATATCACATGGGAAACAACCACCATAAGCAATATAGGTTTGGATGCTACTGTGTTGAATGGAAAGATAGACTTTACATTCGAACTTTTCAACAAACGTACTTCCGACATTTTACGTGCAGTGGAATTGCCTCAACAAGTAGGTAGTTTAAACGGTCCGATCAGAAATATCGGAACAGTGGACAACAAAGGTTTTGAATTAGGTTTGAGTTTGAAAGATAGCTGGAAAGGTTTAAGGTATGAAATCTTTGGCGATCTCACCCATGTCAAAAATGAAATTGTCGATCTGAAAGGTCAAACCATCATTGATGGTATGTTTATCTTGAAGGAAGGATACCCTATCGATTCGTACTATATGTTGAATTCAATCGGTATTTTCCAGTCGCAAGAGGAAGTTGAAAACAGTCCCTTTCAAACGAATAACACCAAGGCCGGATACCTCAAATTTGAAGATGTAAACGAAGACGGTAGAATAACGGAAGATGACCGGAAAATATTGGGTAGCGTGAATCCCAAATTCACTTATACATTTGGATTGAATCTTTCTTTTAAACAATTTAGTTTGAATGCTTTATTTCAGGGAGTATCCAACGTTTATACGTATGGCGACCGTATCGGAGCTATTCCCTTTTGGTTCGGCTGCGGATTGCCAAGAGATTGGTTAACTGATTCCTGGACGCCGGAACGGGGCGCTTCTGCTACACTGCCTATTATTACAACTTACGAAGGATCGCTGAATGAAAATGTACGGACAAATTCTTTCTGGTTACGCAATGCATCCTACCTCCGTTTAAAGAATGTTCAATTAACATACGAAATTCCACCGCGACTGGTAGAAAAATCGGGAGTGATCAGATCTCTTCGTATATTCGTTAATGGACAGAATTTGCTGACCTTCTCAAAGATGAAAGATTTCGACCCCGAAAAGAATCTCAAGGGTGATTCATATTATGCTTTTCCTTCAGTGAAAATAATGACTGCAGGATTAAATGTTACATTTTAAAATTTTTAAACAATGAAAAGAATAATCCATCATATAGTTTATCTGCCGATAGCATTTATTTTTTTATGCCCGGCGTGTGATAGTTTGTTAGATGTAGATCCTTCAGACACATTTTCTACCCTGTCCTACTGGAAAACGGAAGAACATGCAATGGCCGGTATCAACGGTTGTTACAATGCTTTAAGCTCATGGCGGGGATTAGGACACTTTATGGAGTTCGACCTGATAACATCTAACTCTATGCCTTATAATGAATCAAACGGTACGCAAGCCATCGGTAAAGGAGAACACCTTTCCATTACGCCTTTGATTGCAAATCTTTGGGGAAATTGTTACCGGGGCGTCGGACGTACCAATACCTTCCTGGATAATATATCCCGCTGCACCATGGACGAGGATTTAAGAAACCGGTTGATTGGCGAGGCTAAATTTCTGCGCGCTTTCTATTATTTTAATTTAGCGGACAAATATGGAGGCGTTCCGTTGATTACGGAAGCTCCTGATGCAGATAAACATGCGTCGCAACCGAGAGACAGTAAAGAAGCCGTCGTTGAACAGATATTAAAAGACCTCACAGAAGCTGCTTCCGCCTTGCCGCTGACCTATTCAAGCGCAGATTTGGGACGGGCTACAAAAGGGGCGGCTTTGGCATTGAAAGCCCGTGTGCTTCTCTACAACGAACGCTGGAGAGAAGCAGCCGAAACGGCTCAAGCCGTTATGGATTTGGGCGTGTACGAATTGTTTGATGATTACAGGTATTTCTTCAGTGAAGATAATAAATACAATAAAGAAGTGATCTTCGACGTCGAATCGGCTGAACCCGACTTCACCGGTAATTTCAACAATGAGATTTTTGTTTTAAATCGTCCTTCACCTTTAAAGGAGTTAGTAGACAAATATCAGATGATAGACGGCAAATCCATTGATGAATCACCTTTGTATGACCCTGAACAACCGTATGAAAACAGGGATCCGCGACTGCATTATACCATTACAATTGTCGGTTATCCGTACAACGGGAGATTGATTACCCCAGCCAATGTGGTAACGACAGGATACGGGTTGAAGAAATACACTTCCTACAGGGACGATGTGGAAAGCCCGCAAATTACGCGTACCGCTTTCAATATCATCTATATCCGCTATGCAGAGGTATTACTCACTTATGCCGAAGCTCAAAATGAATACAACGGACCGGATGAATCCGTATACAACGCTATCAACGAAGTACGTGGACGTACAGGGGTTGATATGCCAAAAATACCGGAAGGATTATCAAAAGAGCAAATGAGGGAAGCCATCCGGCTTGAAAGAAGAATAGAACTTACTTTCGAAGGGATATATTATTCTGACATCCTGAGATGGAAAACGGCTGAGATCGAAAACAACGGAACGATGCACAATGCGAACGGAGTACCGATTGTTGAACGCAGATTCAATCCCAATCGCGATTACCTTTGGCCGATTCCGTATAATCAGATCTTGCAGAATCCGAATTTAAGTCAAAATCCGGGATGGGATTGAATTTTTGATGTTTCCGGTTTAAGGTTTAGATTTTATTTCTAACTTTGAACCGGACATTTTAATTTTATACGATGAATATAAAACTATTTCCTGTTTTTGGATTACTGGGTGTCTATTCCTTTTCGTGCCGGCAGGCAAATCGTTTGCCATCCGATACGGATGAACGCCCCAATATCCTCTTTATCATGTCTGATGACCATACGTCGCAGGCTTGGGGAGTTTATGGAGGGATACTAAGTTCGTATGTGAAGAATGACAACATTCGCCGGTTGGCAACAGAAGGATGTGTACTTGATCATTGTTTCTGCACGAACTCCATCTCTGTTCCCAGCCGGGCATCTATTCTGACGGGCGCATACAGCCACCGCAATGGCGTATATACCCTCAGCGATGCCCTCCCGCCCGAAACCGACAATATCGCGTTGCAGCTTCAGAAAGCCGGCTACCAGACAGCCTTATTCGGTAAGTGGCATTTGGTAAAACGTCCCGCCGGATTCGATGTCTTTCAGGTTCTAACCGGACAGGGAACCTACCGGGATCCTGTATTGAAATCAGCAGAAGATTGGGTTGATGATGGACAGGGAGTACACGGTGTAACTTGCAAAGGCTTTTCAACAGATGTCATTACAGATCTGACCATTGATCAGATACGAAACAGAGATAAAAACAAACCGTTCATGATTTGCTGCCACTACAAAGCAACGCACGAACCCTGGGATTTCCCCGAAAGGATGAAGCATCTTTACGATGATATAGAATTTCCCGAACCGGAAAACCTGATGGAGTTTGGTCCGCAACAGTCGGGGCGCACATTTGAAGGGAATGTATTAGAAAATCTCACCCGACGCTGGGAAGTGGCATCAGAAGATTCGTCACGGTGGTGGAACAGCTATCCGGAACTGCCCTTTACCGTACAAGGGCTGGGAAAAGAAGAAACGCGGCAAAAAACCTATCAGAAGTTTATCAAAGACTACCTGAGATGCGGCGCTACCATCGACGAAAATATTGGTCGCCTCCTGCAAACGTTAGATGATGAGGGACTGAGCCGGAACACAATCGTGATTTACGTTTCGGATCAGGGTTATTTTCTGGGCGAACACGGATTTTTTGACAAGCGCATGATGTACGAAGAATCCATACGGATGCCTTTTGTGATCCGCTATCCTAAAGAAATACCGGCCGGTACGCGTAACAGCGATATAATTCTCAATACGGACTTCGCCGCATTGATTGCCGATTATGCAGATGCTGCAGTCCCGAACCTTTCGCAAGGGCGCAGTTTCCGGAAAAATCTGTCGGGAGATACACCCGATGACTGGCGGCAGGATTTCTATTACCGCTACTGGACGCAACATAAAATACGTCCAGCTCATTTTGGAATCCGCAACCATGCATACAAACTTATGTTTCTTTATGGCGATCCCTTAGATATGACCGGTTCGGAAAACACATCTACAGCGCCAGCTTGGGAGTTTTACGACCTGGAAACCGATCCATACGAAAACAGGAATGCTTACAACGACCCTGCATACCACGATGTCATCCAACAAATGAAACAACGCCTGTTAGAAATCAGGGAATCAACAGGAGATACCGATTTAAACAGGTCGCAGATGCAGGAAATTATAAAAACTTACTATTTTGGTATCTGAATTTTAAACATTAAACATAAAAATATGATTACTATGAATCCAGTCAAACTTACTGCTCTTGCCGCTTGCGGCATGCTTTCAGCTTCTATGCAAGCTCAGAATACGCCTAACGTCATCATTATCTTTCTTGATGATATGGGTTATGGCGACCTTACCGTGACCGGAGCTACCGGTTACAAAACGCCCAATATCGACCGGTTGGGTGTCGAAGGAATGCGATTTACGAATTTTTATGCTGCTCAGGCTGTAAGCAGCGCTTCACGTGCCGGATTACTCACAGGGTGTTATCCTAACCGCATCGGTTTTTCGGGAGCGCTCGGGCCAAATGCCACAACAGGTATTGCCGACAGCGAAACAACCATTGCCGAAGCGCTCAAACAAAAAGGTTATACCAATATCGCTATCGGTAAATGGCACCTGGGACATCTTCCGCAGTTCCTGCCCCTCCGTCACGGGTTCGACGAATACTATGGACTGCCGTATTCTAACGATATGTGGCCTTTTCACCCGCAAAACCCAAGGGCATATCCACCTTTGCCCATGATTGAAGGAGAAAAGACGGTTAACCCCGAAGTGACGGCTGCCGACCAGGAACAAATCACCACCCAATATACCGAGCGGGCTGTACAGTTTATTGAGAAAAACAAAGACAAGCCGTTCTTCCTTTATCTGGCACATTCCATGCCACATGTACCTTTGTTTGTGTCGGATAAATTCAAAGGAAAATCCGAGCAGGGGATGTATGGCGATGTGATGATGGAGATTGACTGGAGCGTTGGTGAAATCATGAAAGCTTTGGAAAAAAATGGCATAGACAAAAATACGCTGTTAATTTTTACTTCCGATAACGGTCCCTGGACCAATTACGGCAACCATGCCGGTTCGTCAGGCGGGCTGCGGGAAGCCAAAGGAACGGTTTTTGAAGGAGGAGTACGCGTACCGTGTCTTATGCGCTGGCCTGACAAGATTCCTGCAGGTACCATTTGCAACCTGCTGGCGTCGACCATCGACCTGCTTCCTACTATTGCCCATCTTTGCGGAGCGCCTTTACCGACATTGAAAATTGACGGTGTGAATATTACGCCCCTGATGCTGGGTGACGAAACCGTTAAGCCGCGTGAGTATTTCCTGTACTATTACCACAGGAATAGTTTGGAGGCTGTCCGTAACGACCGCTTCAAATTGGTTTTGCCCCATTTGGGACGCACTTATGCCGGATTTCTTCCGGGAAATGACGGTCAACCCGGACAGGTCAATGAACGCCATCAGGAAAATCTGGCGCTGTACGACCTTATCCGCGATCCCGGTGAACGTTATGATGTCAAGAGTCTGTATCCTGAAGTAATGGCGGAACTGATGCAAGTGGTCGAAGCGGCTCGCCTGGACCTTGGCGACGACCTCACCGGTAATGCAGGAACAGGAAGGAGACCAATAGGGACGTCACAGTAGATTTATCCACGTATTACACGAATTTACACGAAAAAATATATAATTTTGCGATTATAATCGCAAAATTATATATTTTTTCTGTTATTTTTTAGGGGTAAACTTGCCAATTAGTGTCCAATAATGCAAATGACGTTAAACCCAATAAAATTATACGCCTATGAGGACAGATATTTAAAGTAATTTTAGTACCAGTGAAGGATCGTAGTCAGATCCGTATTTTTATGAATTTAAGAACACTTAACTTAAAAACAAAAATGAAACAAATTTTTTATATTATTTACAAAATCAAAAAACTAAAACGCCTGTTCACCTTGTTTATGGTGGCAGGTATGATGCTGTTTTCATCGACAGTAATTGCTCAGGTAACAGTGACAGGAACAGTCACTGATTCCCAGGGAGAACCTCTGATCGGAGTTAACGTGCAAGTGAAAAGTACTACGATTGGTGCGGTTACGGATATCAACGGGAGCTATTCCCTTTCAGTGCCCGGCAGCCAATCCGTACTTGTATTCAGTTATGTAGGTTATTTACCTCAAGAGATTACGGTAGGCAGTCAACAGGTATTGAATATGACAATGAGGGATGATCTGCAAAATTTGGAAGAAGTGATAGTCATTGGGTACGGAACACAAAGAAAAAGTGACTTGACAGGTGCGGTTGCTTCCGTGAAAATGAACGAAATCTCTCAAACGCCCATTTCTTCTATCGACCAGGGATTGGCAGGAAGGGCTCCCGGCGTCCTGGTCGTGCAAACATCGGGAATGCCTGGCGCCATTGCCTCTATACGTGTGCGCGGAAGCAGTTCATTGCAGGGAGGAAACGAACCCTTGTATGTCATAGACGGATTTCCGGTATATGCCGGTACCGGTTTTGGACAAACAGGAGGAAATGCCCAGTTAAGCGGATTAGCCACCATCAATCCCGACGATATCGAATCAATGGAAATTTTAAAGGACGCTGCTGCTACGGCTATTTATGGCGCCCGCGCTGCGAACGGAGTGGTTTTGATTACAACCAAGAGTGGACAAAAAGGACGGGATATCATTAGCTTCTCTGCAAGCTATGGGGTTCAGAATGCATCAAAAAAGATTGATGTGATGAATGCCCAGGATTATGCAGCATTGGTGAACGAAGCCTACATCTGGGGTGATGGAGCAAGAACCCAAAACGGACAGCCTTTCTATAACGCAAACCAAATGACAGAAATTGCCAGATTAGGAAATGGTACTGATTGGCAAGATGAGATTTTCCAACAAGGTGTAACCCAAAATTACCAGCTCAATGTTTCCGGAGGAGATACGAAAACAATATATTCCATTTCAGGAGGTTATTCCGACCAAAAAGGGATTATCCGGAACTCGGATTTCAAACGCTATTCGGCGCGTGTGAATCTGGACCGGAATGTGAACGAATTTCTTACATTTGGTACCCATTTGACGGTTTCACATGCCATCTCAAATATTGTTCCTACCGATACAGGCGGTGAAAATGGTGTCGTCACCGGAGCCATGAAAATGAACCCGATTCAACCGGTCTATGCAGATCCTGAAGCAGGTATTTATACGCTGGTTAATACGCCTGGCACATTAGTACGGAACCCCGTAGCCACAGCCAATGAGCAAAAATTCAAAAATGCATCTTCCCGTATGTTGGGAGATATATACGGTCAATGGGAAATCATCAAAGACCTGAAATTAAAGGTATCAATTGGAGCAGATGTGACTTACAACAAATTCGACCAGTATACCCCATCCAATATTTATCAATCAGGGGGAATTGCAGAAGCAACCATCCGGATGAATAAAACAATCAATTGGCTGAATGAAAACACATTGACATGGAATAAATCCATAGATCAGCATAGCCTGAATGTATTAGGTGGATTTACCATGCAACAGAATAACACAGAAAGGGTAACGGCTTCATCCCGTGATTATGTAAGCGACCAATTACTATACAACAGTCTTCAGGCAGGTTCAACATACAATCGACCGGAATCAGCTGCAACCCAATGGAGCCTGATGTCATACCTGGCTCGTGTAAATTATTCATTCATGGATCGATACTTACTCTCTGTCAATGGACGTGTGGACGGTTCTTCCCGGTTCGGCTCAAATAATAAATACGGTTTTTTCCCTTCCGCTTCCGCCGGATGGCGCATCTCTGAAGAAGAATTCATGATGTCTGTCAGTGAGGTAGTATCCAATCTGAAGTTAAGGGCAAGCTATGGTTTTACAGGAAATACGGAAATCGGCGTATACGAATCGTTGGCAACATTAGGATCCAACAGCTGGACATTTGGATCGAACCAGAGAGTGACAGGATTTTTTCCCAATAAAATACCGAATCCCGACCTGAAGTGGGAAAAAACAGGACAGTTTGATGTAGGCCTTGATTTAGGGCTGTTTAATAACCGGCTACGTTTAACAGCCGACTACTACATAAAAAAGACGACTGATCTGTTGTATGATGTTGCTATTCCCACTGCCTCCGGATTTTCTACCATGCTTCAAAACATAGGGAGCGTTGAAAATAAGGGAGTCGAATTATTATTTGAAGCTGATATTTTAAATGTACCGTTCAGATGGAATTCGTCCTTTAATATTGCTGCCAATAAAAACAAAGTAATCGAATTGGGAGGTGAATCCTATAAAGAAATGCCTGAAGGGGATGGGCATCTGAAAACAGGTTCATTCCGCCGTTTGGTTGTTGGCGAACCAATCGGCGTATTCTATGGCTACCGTTTTGACGGTATTTTCCAAAACGAAGCAGAAGTTAACCAAATTGCCAACCAACCTTCACTGATGGGAGTCGGATTCCGTCGTTATAAAGATCTAAATGGCGACGGAACAGTTGACGCTAATAACGACCGTGAGATTTTAGGTGATCCTTTTCCCAATTTTTTTGGCGGCTTCTCAAATACCTTCGGGTTTAAGGGACTTGAACTGAATGTGTTCTTTCAATACAGCCAGGGAGGAAAAATCTTTAACTACAATGCCATCGAATTAGAAACGCCGACTGGTGGACAGAATGCGTATGCCATCCTGAAAGATCGTTTCACGGACGAAAAACCGAACGACCGCTATCCAAGAGCTTCCACCAATCGAAATGTGCTGGTCAGTGAGTTATGGTTAGAAGACGGTTCGTATGTGAAACTAAAAACAGTTTCCCTGTCCTATCGTTTTCCAACAGTGAAAAACCCTCGAATTCAAGGCATCCATGTATACCTGACCGGTCAGAACCTCCTGACCTGGACAAAATACAGGGGATATGACCCGGAAGTCAGTTACCGGGGGGCGTCAACCCTTGAAGCCGGAGAAGATTTCGGCGGTTATCCGCAGGCTCGAACATTCTTGGTTGGAATAAAATTAGATATTAAATAACCATTTAAACAAAATAAAAATGAAAATAAAAATATTGATTGCAACAATTCTGTTAATCGGTCTAAACAGTTGTTCATCATTTCTGGAAGAGCATCCCAACGATCGCATAACGACAGTAAACTTCTATCAGTCGACGAAAGATGCACAAGCAGCTGTTGATGCCACTTATCAGCAAATGAATTCATTATACAACCGGTTGATGTATAATCTGTGTGATCTGCCCTGCGACGGGATGAAAAACGGGTTGGGAATGCCGAACGCTTTCCTGCAAGATTTAGCCTATATGCGCCATGATCAAGGTAATACATTTATCCGTGATATGTGGGACAATAGCTATTCCGGCATTGCAAAAGCCAATGCCGCCATCGAAAATATACCCAATGTCGCCATGGAAGAAGGATTAAAGAATCGTTATATTGGTGAGGCAAGGTTTTTAAGAGGTTTGTACTATTTCAACCTGGTTCGTTTCTTCGGAGATGTTCCTTTAGTCACCAAGTTAGGGCTGGAAGAAGCCATCGGACCGCGTACGCCGAAAGATCAGGTCTATGCTTTTCTTATTGAGGACCTGATTGCCGCCGAAAATTCGTTGCCGATGCGTTCATCCTATGCTACCGCAGATAAAGCCCGCGCTTCAAGAGAAGCAGCCAAAATCCTTTTGGGGAAAGTGTATGTGACAATGGGTGATTTTGAAAAAGCCAAAAACAAACTGGCTGAGGTCGTTGAAAGGGAAGCTGAATATGGATTAGGACTGCATGATGATTATGCAGCGAACTGTAATACAGCTACAGAAGCAGGAAAA
>Ga0099364_10007543_pt1 | contig 15500 bp, 11 predicted proteins | sample TergutTh196P3_FD_73070 | JGI IMG/M metagenome (GOLD analysis project Ga0099364, IMG submission 73070) | Microcerotermes parvus P3 segment gut microbial communities from Pointe-Noire, Republic of the Congo - Th196 P3 | ecosystem: Host-associated > Arthropoda: Insects > Digestive system > Gut ... | reverse complement strand
ATTTGGAACAGCGTTACTGGCGCTCGCTGTGGTATGTACCGCAGTAGGTGGGGACGAGTCCCCGTCGCTAAAAATTCAGAAAAAGAGTTGACATTGCCCCAAAACTGTGTTACAATAGACGTACCACGGTGGTAGTTTTTCGTAATTCCTAACAATAAGGAGTCTTTTATGACCAACAAAATGTTAAAATGGGGGGGGGGGGCAATCTAGGCAATTTGCCAAAGGCGTTCACAGGGCAAACGTTCACAGAGCCCGGTGCGGGAGCACCGGAATCCGTATCTACCGATACGGGCTCTGTAAACAAACGCGCCTCCGCCTTACGCGGTTTCACCCTCGTCGAACTTCTCGTCGTCATTGCAATTATAGGCATGCTCATCGCTCTCCTTCTGCCAGCCGTGCAAGCCGCACGAGAAGCCGCAAGACGAATGCAATGCACCAACAATCTCAAACAGATCGGTATTGCGACCCATAACTTCCACGATACCCATAACCATTTGCCGAAAATTGACGGGCAGAAACTTGTTTGGAATTTGCCGCCCCGTGATTTTGTACGGCGAGTCGGCGGTCGCCCCATTATCTGGCCCTTTATGGAACAGTCGGCACTTTACGACCAGCTTGCTGGCAATTCTGAAGAAGCCCGATCCAGCCAAGACGCCGGCACTGGACTTACGCACTACGGCGGGGCTTTCAATTTTCACCCGCACCACTGTTACCTTTATGAGGGTACGGACGTGAATACACAACGATTACATCCTTTCGGTACACCGAATCCTGCCTTCCTCTGTCCTAGCGACGGAGAAGGCAGAACCGCAGCGGGACAGATTGCAATGGCAAACTACAGCATGTGCGTCGGCGATGTCAATAGTGTTCAGGGGAGCGGCGGGTCTAATGCTTCCGTGAACCGACGGCGCGGTGCCTATTGGCGGCAGACCGATGACGGCAGTGCTCCCGATTTTGGTGCTATCTCGGACGGTCTCTCCAACACGATTTTCTGGGCGGAGCGATTGGTAGGACCTCGTACAAGTAATCAGTTCACCCGCGTGATGGTCAACTATGGTTTTAGCAATCCTATGGACTGCCGTACGCATAGTAAAGGCACCGGCAAAACTTTGAATACAGGGGCAACAGCCTATGGCGGCGATGTCGGCGGGCGCATCGGTGACGGCAGAATACTGTATTCGGCTTTCCTAACCATGTTGCCGCCGAACGATCCGTCTTGCGGTACTAGTGAACAAATAGGCATTATTGCGCCGACGAGTAATCATCCCGGCGGGGTTAATGTTCTTTTTGGCGATGGAGCCTGCCGTTTTATTTCCGACTCAATAGAACATGGGAACTTGTCCGCTTCGCACGATCTTCCGCCCAACAGCGGTTCTCATTTCGGCGTTTGGGGCAGACTGGGAGCCCGAGACGACGGCGGAACGGTGTCATTTTAGCGAGTCCCTCATCAGAGCCGCAATTTTTTCATGCGGCTCTGATTATTCGTTTTATCCTTTAACCTTCAATACATTATGCAGACATATCATCCGTTCCTTTATGTGTTTTTGACGGCTGTTCTTCTCGCCGCCGCTGGTTGCGGCAAGAGTTGGCACGGCGGCGAACCGCTTTATCCTGTTACCATTACGGTATCGAAAGGCGGCGAACCGTTTTCGGGTGCCTCCGTTACGTTGTTAAGAGAGGGAGGCTTGCAGACTATCAATGCCGGCGGAGTTACCGATTCCGGCGGCATCGCAAAAATCAGAGTTGATGCCGAATGGGATGGCGTTCCCGAGGGAACCTACAAGGTGATGATCAACAAGGGTGCTGTAATCACGCGGGACATATCTGACGAAGAATTTGAGAGGCTTAGCATGGCGGAACAAGATGCCTACAACGAGCGGATGGTTGCCCGGGCATTGAGCGCACCGCCGTTGGTACCGGCGGTTCTTAACGGGATGGAATCTCCTTTGTCGATTGAGGTGTCGCGTTCCGGCAACAATACGGCTTCGTTTGACATTGCCGACTACTGACCCGCCGTTCCGTCATTCCGGCGCAAGAGCGGGGGGCGTTAGCCCCCCGTTGGTTGCGAAGTGTGTTGGTTTTCCATCGGGGGGCTAATGCCCCCCGCTCGCTTATGTTGCTCGCTTGTGTTGTGAGTCCACATAAACACTGTCTAACGGGTATATCACTTTCCGGCGGAAACAGAAAGTGCAACACGTCGCACAAAGGGCGGCAGCTTATTTGTTGCACTCACTCGATTCTCGGCACTATTCTGTTATACTTAAAGGCTTAAATGACCTTACGAATAAAGGAGCTGCTATGTATCGTCTTGCTTTCCTCGTTTTTACATTCCTGCTCGGCAGCACAGCCGTTGCCGATGATGTCATGCTGAGCGCCCTCCAAGCCGATTGGACTTCCCAAGAACGCCGACTCGGACGAGAACCCAACAGCCTCGAAGCCGTCCAAGCCGCTCTGGAACGAATCGAAAAACTCGAAAACGCGTCCGGTGAAAAACTAGCGGCGTTCCGCGAACAATCTAAATCCTTCGACACCCTTTCCGATACAGAAAAAACAGCGCTGTACGAATCCATCCGTCTCTACGGTCGGGAAACCGCCCTGTCGCACCCGGAAATCCCGAACGTGCCGCTCCTCTTCCTCAAACAACGCCGATTCGTGTGTCAAATGCTCCACGAATACACCGGATACTACTACGACCTCGGCGGAGTGGTCGACGGCGGAGTCTATATCCTCGAAGAGCCGGGGAAATCATTCAAAGTACGTTCTCTTACAGCAAACCTTCTCCCGCAAGGAGCGTACACTTCTCCCGCTCTTTCCTACGACGGAAAAACGGTCTATTTCGCTTTCTGCGAAGTGAAAGACCAAGAACGTCCTCTCGGCACATTCAATCATTGGCGCCCATTACCGGATGCCAAAGATGTTCCCCCTGAATTCAACTGGAATTCGCCCGACCGAAAATGTTTTCACATCTACGCCATCAACGTCGATGGAACCAATCTACGTCAGTTGACCGACGGTTGCCGCGACGATTTCGACCCTTGTCCGCTGCCCGACGGCGGTATCGCTTTTATGTCATCCCGGCGCGGCGGCTATATTCGTTGCGGTGCCGGGTTTGAACCGCTTCCGTCCTGCACTCTGCACAGGATGGATGCCGACGGGAAAAATATCCGTACACTTTCCTGGCACGAAACAAACGAATGGAATCCGGCGGTATTGAATGACGGTCGTATCGTCTATTCCCGATGGGATTACGTCGACCGTTCCGCCGCCCATTTTCACGGACTCTGGGCAAGCAATCCCAACGGCACCGCGCCGGTCGTGTTGTTCGGAAACTACACGATGGAACTCAATGCGGCGTATCAACCTCGTGCGGTGCCGAACTCTAACAAAATCGCCTTCATTGCTGGTGCGCACCATGCAGCAATCGGCGGCTCGCTCGTACTGTTCGATCCGGCAAAAGTCCGGCTCGATCCCGACACCGGAGAAGATTGCTTCGACTCACTGGAAAGGTTAACCCCGGAAGTCTGTTTCCCGGAAACAAGCGAAGGTTGGCCCAAATCCTATTTCAGTTCGCCGGTGCCGCTTTCGGAAGACCGATTTTTGGCAGCGTTCAGTTTTAAGCCGATCCCGTCGATGTGGCACACCGATGATTCTCAGTCGGGACTATACTATTACGACCGCTTCGGGAACTTGGAATTGTTGTATCGCGATCCAGAAATTTCGTCGGTCGCACCGATTCCGCTTCAACCGCAACCGATTCCTCCGGTGTTGCCGTCGGTACTTGATTCTGAACTGGCACAAAAGAACGAAGGGGAGTTTTCGTTGACCGACGTGAACATGAGTCATTTTCCGTTGCCGAAAGACAGACCGATTAAGTCGTTACGGATTTTTGAGATTTTATTGAAAACCGAATCTCACGTAGCGAATGTTCCGCGTTTGGGGCATGCGAATGCGGAGAGTGCCCGAAGATATCTCGGCGAAGTTCCGGTGGAAGAAGACGGCTCCGCTTTTTTCCGTGCGCCTGCTGAGGTTCCTCTCTATTTTCAAGCGGTCGATGCCGAGGGAAAAGCGGTGCAGTCGATGCGTAGTATCACGTATTTGCAGTCGGGAGAACGCCGCAGTTGTGTCGGGTGTCATGAACCGCTTTCGGCGGCACCGCCTCATTTGAGTACCATCAAGGCGGCGAACACTCGTGAGCCGTCGCATATTGTACCGGGACCGAGCGGCAGTAATCCGATGAATTTTCCGAAGTTGGTGCAGCCGGTGTTGGACAGAAATTGTATAGAATGTCACGAAACTTGGACGGACGAAAGACAGAGCAGACATGGATTTTCGGCGGCGTACAATGCGTTGGAACCTTTTGTTCGTTTTTACGAATGGGGCGATAAGAGTATTTCTCAGATAACGACGAAGCCGGGCGAATGCGGTGCAGATATGAGTCCGCTCTCGAAAATTCTCAAGGATTCCGATCATGCGGAAATGTTCAAAAAGATGTCCGAAGAGGACAAGCGGCGGATTTACCTTTGGCTTGACGCCAACGCTCCGTTTTATGGGGCAAATTAAAGTTTAGACTTGTTCCGTAACCCAGAGTTCATTCCTGCTTGCACGGAAATGACGATTATGGCAGTTTCCGAAATTATCTAATGAGTCGAATGAGAAAAGCCTTTCGGCATTTGTACTTGCGCTGCCGGATCGCGTATCATCGGCTCCGACCGACGTACGCCCTGTTAATCGGATACTCACTCTACGTTCTCGTAACTTTTGCACTCCTCTGTCTTCCACACAGCCGAAATGTTGCCGAAATACCCTTAATCGACATATTCTTTACCGCCCTCGCCTCTATCAGTACATCAGGACTGCAAACGGTCAACTTCGCCGAAACATATAGCACCCTCGGGCAAATCATTATCCTGCTCGGAATACAAGTCGGAGGACTGGGTTACATGACGCTCGGCTCCTGCATCATATTAGCGTCCAAAGGACATCTATCGAAGAGCAGACTCAAAATCGGACAAGCCGTGCTAGCAATGCCGGAGTCTTTTGAACCCCGACGGTTTTTGAAGCACATCGCTTTTTATACCTTCGCCGTTGAACTGCTCGGAGCGGCTGTCCTTTGGATATGTTTTCTGGCGGCGGACGTTCCTCATCCGCTCTGGGCGGCTGTGTTCCATTCCGTCGCCGCCTTTTGTACGGCAGGAATCAGTATCTTTCCCGACAATCTGACGGCGTTCTCCGATAATGCGGCGGTCTGCTTAACGATTGCATGCTTAAATCTGCTAGGCGCCATCGGATTTATCGTGATGGACGACCTTTACCGCTCCTTCAAATACAAAAGTTTGCAAACGACGTTGACGACGCGAATTATTCTCACCGCGACGTTAGGTTCTGTTCTAGTCGGGACGGTATTTCTTTGGTTTGACCCGAACATCGCAAAGTTTGCATTGAAAGAACGGTTTTTAGCCGCATTTTTTCAAACGGTGTCTGCCTTGACCACGTCGGGATTTAATACGATACCGATTAGCAATCTTGCGGCGGCGACGACGGTGATTGTCATTGTTCTGATGATTTTGGGAGCGTCTCCTAGCGGTACGGGCGGCGGTTTGAAAAGCACGACTTGGTCGGCGGCGCTAGCGACTGTGTTAAGTTTTTTTCGCGGAAAAGAGGAGATTTCATTTTTCGGACGAACTGTTCCGCACAGCAGAACGACCGCCGCGTTTGCAGCCATCACGCTTTATATGACGACGTTTGCATTGGGAACGTACTTCCTGTTACTTTTTGATTGCCAATCTTTCGAGAGCAGCGTTTTTGAAGTTGCGTCGGCATTGGGGACGGTCGGTTTGAGTTACGGTATTACTTTGGAGTTGTCGATTGAGGGAAAAATTGTGGTGATGCTTTTGATGTATATTGGTCGTCTTGGAGTCATATCATTGGCATTGGGAGCGATTGCTCTCTACCATGACATTTCTCATGACCTGCATATTTTCCACGAAGAGAAGTCTGCAATAATAGAGCCTACACCGCCGATGCAGGAAGAGGACATCGTCTTGTAACGGTAGTCGTCAGCAGAATTTCTGACGTTTGCTGACGGTGCCTGTGTTACACTCCTCATTGAAAATTGAAACACGGAAAGTATTAGCGGAGGAGCTTGCTCCTCCACTGAAAGACGCACATGGCTAACTTCCATGTGAAAGACTTTCGATAGTAAATAGCAGTAGATGGGCGTTTCTTCGTTTGCCGTCGAACACTGCTTTATCCGAAAAAACGAAGTGTTGGCGGCAGCATTTACCGCCGAAATTCGGTCTAGCCTCTACCGATAGTTGTTCAATTATTGTCCCTACGAGTGAGGACAAAGAACGATGAAAAATTCACTCACCCCTTTGTGTCTTTCAGTTTTCCGTGTTCAATTTTCAATTTTCAACACAAAAAACATCGTTGTATTTGTTTCGCACAAAGGCACGAAGGGCACGAAGTAGAGAAGCACAAACCTTTGTGTCCTTCGTGCCTTTGTGCGAAACAAATACTGAGGCTTCGCCGGAAAGAGAGACGCCTTTTTCGTCGACAAATCCTTTGCTTTGCGGTGACGTCTTTTTCTATCGCAAAGGGCGCAAAGAAAATTGGCACGGAATTTTCCGGCGGAAGCCTAACGCAGTTTGTTTCAGGAATCTTACGATTTCAAATCTGTGAACGGCTACTCTACCGCTTTCCGTATTTTTTTACACGTCAGCACCATCTTGGCAAATTCATCAGGCGTGAGTGATTGACGACCGTCGCAGATCGCTTGTTTCGGATCAGGATGCACCTCGACGAGCAGTCCGTCCGCTCCGGCAGCGACGGAGGCAAAAGACAAACTCGGTACCAATTCGGCACAGCCTGCCGCATGCGACGGATCCACAATCACCGGCAAATGCGTCAACGACTTGAGCGCAGGCACCGCCCCTATCGGCAACGTGTAACGAACATATGTCTCAAACGTCCGAATGCCCCGCTCACAGAGAATCACTTGTTCATTTCCGCCGGATAGAATGTACTCGGCTGCCATCAAAAACTCTTCCAACGTGTTGCTGTATCCCCTTTTGAGCAAAATCGGCACCCGGACTTCGCCGCAGGTTTCCAACAGACGATAGTTTTGAGCGTTCCGCGTACCGATTTGTACTACATCAGCGTATTCGGAAACGATTTTAACTTCTTCCGAAGACATCGCTTCGGTTACGGTAACGAGACCGGTCTCTTTGCTGACCTTTTGGAGGATTTTTAAGCCTTCAACCTTCAAGCCTTGAAAGGCGTAAGGACTGCTTCGCGGTTTGAACGCTCCGCCGCGCAGCGCCGTCGCACCGGCGGCTTTGACCTGCTGTGCGGCGGTCAAGACTTGCTTTTCCGATTCGACGGTACAGGGACCCGCAATGATCGAAAAGCTGCCAGGTCCCACGGCGAAGTTGCGAATGCGGATCGTCGAACGTTCAGGACGGATACGCAAACTACACAAGGGATACGGCTCGGGAAGGTCAATAATGGACTCGACCGACTTCTTTTTGGACAATGACTTGCAGAGTGTTTTATCGAGAACAGTATCGGTAACGAAGACGGGATGTCCTCCGAACTGCGTGAAACGGAAACACACCATTGCTTGTTCCAAGATACCAGCGATTTGGTCGAGCGTTTCCTGCGGTGAGTCGCGACGAATGTTGATGATCATAGTGTTGCGGGTTTGTCGCCTTGGCGGTTTAGTCAATGTTTATAAGGGAAAAACAGAACCGCGTCCGTAAGAACGCAGTTTATCTCTGCATTTTTACGAACGCGGCTCTGTTTGTTCTTTAAAGTTCAGTGCTTCCGAAACAGCTTCGATGACCGATTGCTTCGCTTGTTCGAAAGGCGGCGGCAGATACGCACCGGCTGCTTTGCGGTGTCCGCCGCCGCCGAACTTTTCTGCTAAAATACTGCAATCGACTTCACATCGGCTGCGAAAACTCGCCTTGAAAGTCTTGTTTTTCAATTCTGAAATCAACACCGCCATTTTTGCACCGCGAACTTGCAACAACATATTTACAATGTCCTCCGATTCGGAGGACAACGCTCCTGCCGCCTCAAAATCTTCGAGAAGAATTGAAGTGAGCATGAACTGTCCGTCTAAATGCGGTTCCGCTTTTGCAAGCGTCCGACCGAGTAGACGGATGCGCCCTAACGATTCTTGTTGGTACAGTTCTGCATATACGGCATCGACTTGCACACCGGCGTCGACTAATCTTGCTGCTGTGCGGAAGGTTCCTGACGTTACGCCGGAAAACCGAAACCAGCCGGTATCGGTGGTAATTGCAACAAAGGCAGAATTGGCGACGCCGGTTGAAATCGGTACACTAAGCGCATCGGCGGCTTGAATCACGAGTGCTCCCGTCGCTTCGGCGGCGGAGTCGATGAATGTTTCTGCCCCGATGTCGTCCCCTTTGACGTGATGGTCGAGAACAATTTTTTTCGCTGTACTCTCACGAAAGTAGGGTGCCATATCACCGAGCTGCGCCCAGGAACTTGTATCGAGAACAAGAAAAAGGTCGGCAGCTCGCATCCATCGGACATCGTCGTCAGTCAAATCTTCGAGAGCCAAGACGTCTTGCTTCGGATCAATAAACGCTAGCGTCGGCGGCGTTTTATGCGGAGCTATTATACGGGCTTCTTTGCCGAGGTGCAACAATATCTGCTGCATTGCCAGAGCGCTGCCGATGCAATCACCGTCGGGACGATGATGAATTGTCAAAACAATGTTGGACGCCGAATGAACAATTTCAGCGAACCGTTGCCAGTCGATTGTACTTTGCATTTTTACGTCGAGATTTTGGCGCATTATATCCTCAAGTAAACAGATAATCAAGTGTTACACCGGCTACTGGGCGAGGGCAATCCGTTAACGTGTTGTCAAGTTGGGAAACTGGGTAGTATCTTCTGTCTCCAATGCCTTGATTATTTTTTCAATTTTTTCTATTAGACCTGTTCCATAACCCTTGTTTTCTATGGTTTCAAGGGGCTAAGCCCCTTGTTTATCCCTTTTATTAGGGAACTACCCTGTTGATTACACAATGATTTTTTCAGTCGGCAAAATTTGCCTACATTCACAAGATTGCTCAAATCCGAGCACCGACTGTACGGGGAGAAAGACACTTCTTGATAATCTAGGCGGACTGCTCCATCAAAAAATGTTACTGGGTAATCAACGAGGTAGTTCCCTAAATTATTGCCGTGCCGCAGTATAGATTCCCGCCTGCGCAGAAATGACACGCTACCGTTGCGTTCCATCGAGCAGATACACCGCCGCAGAGGCACCTGCAAGGCTTGGATTTCCTCTCAAATCTGGAGGAAGGACGGCACGATTGGGAATCGTCGTCGAGTCCGACATGCTCACTTGAAAAAACTCCTCCTTCAACCCTAGAGAAACGAGATAGTCTTTTACGTTGACCGCCCGGTAATAAGCGAGAAAATAATCCCTGTGAAATATGCCTACCCCTTCTTCTGTTTCAATGGGCGCAGCATGTCCCTGTACTCTGATTTTGTTTCTCGAAGCAGATAAGACAGGCAATAGAGCTTCTAAATCTTTTTTGGCTTGAGACGTCAATTCTTCGTTTCCTAACTCAAAGCGGATTAAGCCTCCCTTGACGGTGGTGCCCTCCGTTCTGATTGATTGCACCGTCGGAAACTCACCGCCGCGTCCGTCCGTGTCTTGACTTCCCAGCAGAGCGGCATTTCGTCGGCTCTCGTCTGGCGTCGAGGATAAAGATGCTGATATTTGCTTACCTTCGCTTTCACGTGTGCTCATTCCCGGGTAGCCCATGCGCCTTTGAAGAGTTTCGATCAATGCCTCCCATTTGATCTCTGCAATGATACTGATCGCAAAGAGCATAATAAAAAAGCAGAGCAACAGGGACATAAGATCGCCGAAGGTGCACATCCAGAGCGGTGCGCCTTCTTCGGGCGGAGGGTCACGTCTTGCCATAGTTGGAGTAAATCAAGCGAACGTTGTATTCCATTATATCATAGTTCTAGCAGAGCCGCAATTGTAAAATTTCAGCGGTACCATTTCTTCAGCACACTGTTCCAATCACCGCCGGTTTTAACTTTCACGAAGTCCTGCCTAACTTGGTCGGAACAAGGGTGAAGCAGACTGTACTTCACTCCAAACGCCCGCATTGTCGTCGCCGCCCTGCGCTCGCCGTAAAATTCCGATGAAAAACGAAAATGCTCCGCTAACACTTCCCTCTGCTCCACAAGACTCGGCGGCAACGGTTTTGCTTGATGGAGCAACAGTGCCGACACTTCCCGAAAAAGCCAAGGATTACCAATCACACCGCGTGCCAAAGCCAAACCGTCGATGCCGCTCTCTGTTAAACGCCGCACACAAACTTCCGCCGTAAAAAGATCGCCGCTGCCGATGACGGTAATGTCCGGTCGGTTCTGCGCTAATAGATGTTGTTTGACTTCACGAATAAAGTTCCAGTCGCTCTCACCTTCGTACCGTTGCCTAACGGTACGACCGTGAACCGTAACACCGCAGATTCCCCGCTCGACGGCACCGTCAAGGATTTCAAAAAATCGGCTTCGGCTGTCCGGCGAATCGTCAAAACCTTTTCGGAGTTTAAGCGTCAGCGGCACCGCTTCAGGAATGTTCTGCCGTACAGCGGAAACGATGTCGAGAGCCGTCTTTGGATCGCTCATTAGGTATCCGCCGCGTTTGCGTCCCAGTACCTTTTTAACGGGACAAGCAAAGTTGAGATCGATTAAATCGAAACCTTCATCGATGAGCCGCTGGGCAGCGAGGACAAATTGCGAAGGTTCGCTTCCCATTAGTTGTGCGCCGATGGGATGTTCGTCCGACTCGGCAAAGTAGAGACGTGATTTCTTTTTAGAAACGGCAACGACGAATTGGTCTAGCATGACTTCACAGAAGGTGAATTGACATCCGAACTTTCGGGCGATTTTCCGCATCGGTGCGTCGGAGTATCCGCTCAGCGCCGCCTGAATGACAGGAACGGAGACTTCGATGGCTCCCCAACAAAGAGGGCGGTTCACAGACACTCCCATAAGAAAAAAGATAACCAAGGATCGCAGATTCGTCAACCGTGGGTGCACGAGGATACAAAGAGGCAAAGGGGTGTGTAAAAATAAAGTGGGTGCGACATAGCGAGCGGGGGGCGTTAGCCCCCCGATGGGTTGCGAAGTGTGTTGGTTTTCCATCGGAGGGCTAATGCCCCCCGCTCGCTCATGTTGCCCCCCGCTCGCTTATGTTGTGAGACCACATAAACATTGACACACCCCAATGACGGAGGGAATGTCTAATGGACATATCACTTTCCGGCGGAAGCTTTAGACCTGTTGCATAACCCCTGTTTTCTATGGTTTCAAGGGGATTTTTCCCCTTGTTCGTGGGGTTATGCAACAAGTCTATTATAAGGGGTTTCCAAAAAGAAAGACAAAATCGGGATAGACAAAATCGAAACAACCTTACTGGGTAACTTGCAGTTACCCTGAAAAGCCCGATTGACAAAAGGACACCGTTAGCCTATCATCTTACCGTTGTTGCGTGGCTGTTTTTTTCTTTCACTTCGATGACCTCTCTTAACGCTTTTGACCGCCTTCGTATTGCCGGCGCAGGATTCCAAGAAGGATGCATATTGCACGCAATGGCAGAACTGGACTTGGCTACACACATTATCGAACGTTCTAACAGTGCGTCGGCAGACGAACTTGCAGAAACTCTTAAACTCGACTACAACGCTCTGACCGTACTACTCAATGCACTCGCCGGTCTGGAATACTTTACCAAGTCGGAAGATGCCCGGTTTTCCGTAGCAGAACCTTATATTGAACTGCTCGACAGCCGACATTCGGCAACGTACATTCCAATGTTCCGGCATCAGGCAAACTGCATGCGCAACTGGACACAACTTGCCCGAATCGTTACAGACGGCAAACCGGCGGAGAAACAAAGCAGTATTCTCGGATCGGAAACGGACAACGTTTCTTTTATTCTTGCAATGAACTCCATCGGCAGAATTTTCGTGGGTTCGATGATCGAAGACCTGAAAAAGAATGGCGTGTTAGACTTTCCCAAAGAGGATATTCGATTCATCGACATCGGCGGTGCTTCGGGTACCTACACTTTGGCATTTTTGGAATCTCTTCCCCTGGCGGAAGGGACGATTTTTGATTTGCCTGTTGCGATTAGAGAGGCGCAGCGGCGTTTTGCCGGTACACATTTGGAACGCCGAGTCTCTTTTGCCGAAGGGGATTTCTATCAGGATGAATTGCCGGCTGGTTACGATTTTGCTTGGGTCAGCGCGATCATTCATCAATTCGGACGTGTGGAAAGTCAAATGCTTTACGGGAAGGCGTATCGGGCGTTGAACTCCGGCGGCAGGATTGCTGTTCGAGACTTCGTGATGGATTCGAACCGTACATCACCGGCGCAGGGAACACTGTTTGCTGTTAACATGCTGATACAAACGGAGAGCGGTATGGTTTATACTTTCGACGAGATCCGGGCGGACTTGGAAGCCGCCGGTTTCGTGAACATCCGTCTTGCTGTTCCTGCCGACACGATGTCCGCCGTGGTGGTCGCCGAAAAATGACCCGCCGCAAAGTACGCAAGCACAAATTTTTAACCGTTTCCAGATAAACAAAAAACAAAAGCAATTTTTAGAGGCTCCCGTAAATTATGGCGTGCTCGACGGTATAGTAAATCCCTCTTGCCCTAAAAAAGAAAAATCGTTACCCTTCGGAACTGTTTTTGGTTTTTCGGTCAAAAATGAAAAATACCCTTTTTGTTGTCGCACTCTTCGTTGCCGTACTCGGTTGCCAAACGACCCAACATTCGCACTGGCTCACACCGCCGAAAGGCGAGAAAGGACTGTTTCTAGGGCAAGCACCATTAGAACAAGCATCCGTCGATGATCCCTTTTTGCAAGCGATGCGTCATCCACCCGCGATGCAGCCGATGATCGACCCCTTCGCTCCCATCCAGCAAGGAGCACTCGGCTCCGAACTGGCAGCACGAGAAGCCGAAAGAGAACGAATCCGTACATTAGCAACAACACCGCGAGACGGTGCGCCCGATTATTTACAGCCATTTCGTCCCTGGGATGGTCCCTTCAGAAATCGCGACAGAGGAAAGGTTATCGAACAAGATATTTTGCAAGTCGGATTCGAACAAGTGTCGGTGAAAAACTATCTAAACGAATACGAATTCGATTGGGAAAAGGAATCGCCGAAAAAAAGTTTCGATTGGTCAATCCTCGATCCGGCAAACGCCGTCCGCCGCACACGCGATTGGATGGGACTCGGACCCGACGAAGCAAAAGCCAATGCGTCTATGCAAAAGGGACGTGAAATCCTCCTTACTAATCCAGAACTGAAAGATCAAAAGAAAAATCTCGAAGCGGCAAAACACTTCCTCGAAGCCGCCAAAAGGCATCCTGATTCCGTCCTCGAAGAAGATGCTCTGCACCTTGCCGGAGAATGTTATTTTTTCACCGACGATTATCCCAATGCTTTTACGGCGTATCAAAAGTTGGTGATAAAGTATCAACATTCCAAACATGTGGACAATGCTGTGCGCCGGCTCTTTCAGATCGGCAGGTACTGGGAGGTGGAGTCGGAGCGGTCTTCTTCCCCTTTTAGGGCTTCCGGTTTTTCGGATAAGTCGTTGCCGAAACTTGACACTTTCGGCAATGCGAAAAAGGCGTATGAGACGATTTTCATTTACGACCCGTTGGGACCTATATCGGACAAAGCGTTGATGGCGTTGGCGACGGCTTATTTGAAGCGGGGACGTTATCAGGGTGATGATAATTTCAATCAAGCAGCGTTTTATTATCAGCGGTTGCGAGAGGAGCATCCGTCGAGTCCGTACATTGCGAAGGCATATGAGAACGAATTGTTTGCGCGGACGCAGGCTTATCTGGGTGCGGAGCATCCGAGTGGAACATTGGATGAGGCGAGAAAGTTGGCGGAGATTACGTTGTGGCAATTTAGGGACGAATTAGACAGCGCTGACAAGGCGGGTATTTTAGAAATTAAAGAGAGTATTTTAGTCAAGGAGGCAGAGCGGTTGTGGAGCAAGGCAAACTTTTACGATCAGCGTAAGCGGCATTATGGTGCGGCGAGGTTGTACTATAATAGGTTGATCGCAGAATATCCGCAGACGGAGTTTGCCGAAAGGGCGCGGCAGCGGTTGCCGCAAATCGAAAACCTGCCGGACACTCCGCCACTGTTCGGATTCCCGACGAATCCGTTTAAGGAGTAGGGACTGCACTAACAAAGCAGTGTTACAGAGTTGGCAGAAAAAAAGTTCACTGAGCCCGTAACGTCAGTTAGGGACGTGCCCGGCTTACGACGCAGGTTCTGTGAACATCAACCTGGTGTGTAAAAGTTTATGTGGACTCACAACATAAGCGAGCAACATAAGCGAGCGAGGGGCATTAGCCCCTCGTTGGATTCCCCATACGTTTCGCAACCCATCGGGGGGCTAACGCCCCCCGCTCGCTGCGCTGTACCCACTTTATTTTTACTCACCCACATCAACCCGGTACCCGAATAGAGTCTTGACTTTTCACTCCGCTATATGTAGACTTTGTTGCTAGATACAACTCGTAAGTAAGAGGGCAATCCGAATGCGTTGTCCCTATTGTCAACAAGACCATGACAGGGTCGCTGATACACGAACCAGCGCCGACGGGTTCGTCGTGCGCCGACGACGAATCTGCGGCGCTTGTACCGGAAAGTTCACGACTTACGAAAGAGTCGAAATCCCGAAAATACCGGTTGTCAAACGAAATGGTACACGCGCTCACTACGACCGAGAGAGACTCATACAGGGAATCAACCGAGCATGTTGGAAACGAGACATTAGCGATGAGCAGATTGCTGCTTTAGTTGCCCAAGTCGAGCGGGACATCGATTCGGGCTTCGAAGTCGAAGTCGAGAGCCGATTCATCGGAGAGCGGGTCATGTATTATTTGAGTCAACTCGACCAAGTGGCGTATGTCCGTTTTGCAAGTGTCTATCGGCAATTTAAGGATACCGACGACTTCATCAGGGAACTGCAACAAATGAAAGAGAATCCCGATATGCCGTGTCTCTCTTCGGAGTATCTACCGAAAAAGAAGTCGACGCAGTTTCCCAAAGTGAACCGCAGTAAACTCAGAGAACAGGAACCGGGGTTGCCATTGGAGGAGGATTAGGAAACCTCCTAATAATACAAAAGATTCTTTTGTCATTTGTGCCCGGGTGTGTAAAAAATTTGTGGGTATTTTCAGCATTGCGCAAGCTAGCGGGCAAGTGAGAAAGCGAGCGGGGGGCATTAGCCCCCCGTTGGACTCCCACATGTTTCGCAACCCAACGGGGGGCTAATGCCCTCGTTATACCCCACAAGTATTTGACTTTGGCATGCACCGGCAAGATACGCAAGATGCAAAGGCTAGGCAGCATTGTGATAGCGATGGCAGATGGGACAATGAGCAGTTTGG
>Ga0099364_10007542_pt1 | contig 15500 bp, 15 predicted proteins | sample TergutTh196P3_FD_73070 | JGI IMG/M metagenome (GOLD analysis project Ga0099364, IMG submission 73070) | Microcerotermes parvus P3 segment gut microbial communities from Pointe-Noire, Republic of the Congo - Th196 P3 | ecosystem: Host-associated > Arthropoda: Insects > Digestive system > Gut ... | reverse complement strand
ACGCCGCGACTATCTGTACCCACGAATAAAAACCGACTGGGTATGGGAACTCAAATACGTATCAGAAGCCGACGCCCGAAAAAAAGCTATGATAGAAGCAAAGAAAAAAGCAGCAAAAGAACAGTTGCATCGATACAAAACATCTAACATGTTTAAAGACAGAACAGATGTGCGGTATCTGGCGGTGGTTTTTATCGGGAAGAAGAGATGCTGGATAGAGGAAATTAGTCGGTAGTCGGTAGTCGGTAGCAGAGTATAGAAAATCAAAAAAAAAAAATCAAAAATTTTGTTGTTCGAAAAAAAAGTAGTATTTTTGCCAAAAATTAATTTGAATGAGTACAAGGAACAAATTGATAGAACGTTTTAAAAGACAGCCTAAGGACTTTACGTGGCAAGAGTTGGTTAGGTTGCTTGGCTTGTTTGGTTTTGAAATTGACAATAAGGGTAAAACATCGGGTTCTCGTACTGTGTTTGTACGGAACGATGATGAAATAGAGGTTCATAAACCGCACCCTTCCAATGTCATAAAGGAATATGCAATGAAAAACGTTTTGAAATTTCTAATTGACAAAAACTTAATATAAACGAGGAGTAAAACATGGGATATTTACATCATAAGGGTTATAATGGTAGTGTAGAGTATAGTGAAGCAGACAAATGCCTGTACGGAAAAATACTTGGTTTGAAAAACAGTCTCATTCTCTACGAGGGCAACTCACTTGACGAACTGAAAGCAGATTTTGAGACAGGAGTTGAGAATTATTTAGACCGTTGCTTGAGCAAAGGGATTGAACCTGAAAAACCATATAACGGAGTGTTGAACATTAGCATTTCAACTGACACTCATGTCAAATTTGCTATATACGCTGAAAATCAAGGAACAAGTATTGACGCTTTAATTAGTGATTTGATAGATAGACGTTTAGAAGCAGTATGTTGAACAAAAAAGGAAAAAGAAGTTGCGCCCGACACGAATTAGGGATTTGAAAATGAAAATGTTTGTTTGGATAGTTACCGCACTGTTTTGCGGCGCTGGGGCAGGCGCCGTTACGGTTAATATTGTGTGGCAGCAACGCGTAGAAGCAGAAAATCAGGCGAGAATAGAAATATTTGAAGCGGAAGCAGAAGCAGAAAGAGAAAGAATTGAAGCAGGAATATTTACGGATGAGGAAGCGGAAGCCTTCATAAAAATGATGGACAAATTTGATGAAATTCATAATTTGTTGCAAGACCGAAGAAATTATAATAAATATGTTGAAGAAATAAGCGCAATGACTGAAACTGAAAGCAAAGCCAATGATAAATATATTGATAGGTTAATAAGTAGCGGTATCTCAGGTCGTGAAGCAGGCTTAACAGAGGGAAGAAGAGTGCAACAAGACATTCAACAAGCCTATCTACAAGGTTATCAGCAAGGTATTAGCGCTCAGCTTACTCAAAGTTATACACATCAACCGCCTCAGCCTCGTAACGAATGGCAAAATGTTCAATCAAGTTCTGGTTCCTGGTCGGTAATTGATAGTAACGGTCGATTAGTAACTTATGGACGTTCTGAAAAGGTAGATGATAATTGGTACAATGTACAATCAAGTTCTGGTTCATGGAAAGTGCTGAAAGCCAATGGGGACTTGGTTACTTACGGTCGCGCATATAGAACATCATCTGCAAATTTTTATAATGTACAATCTAATTCTGGTTCCTGGTCGGTTATTGATAGTAATGGTCGATTAGTAAATTATGGACGTATGGAATAAATTTTATCGAAATGGGGATTGCAAGCACCGAATAATGTATAGAACAAGCACATGCTGTGTTGAAAGAAATGACGCATGCCACCGGGCTTGAGCCGCAATCCCCTCACTCACACTACAATCGAACTTATGTCCTGTCATATATCACCTTCCCTTCTTCGTTAATGTTTTTATAGATGTACCAAGGCTCCGTAATCAGTTCTGTATACTTGTCAAGGTCTTGGATTATTATATCCATTGGACACACAATTCCACGGGAATACAATTTATATCTTAGTTCGGCATACAATTGTTTTTTGTTTTTTAGATTTTTCACTAAAACCAAAATATCAAAATCACTGTCGGGCGATTCTTCTCCGCGGGCTCTTGAGCCAAACAGAATTACTTTTGACGGATTTAATGTATCCCTAATACAGTTATTTATTTCATTTAACATAGCTACCTCTACATTATCCTCAACAGTTCCTCGCATAGTGTTTGGTAGTCCGGTCTGCCTTCTAACACTCTGGTACATTGCATATTATTTACAATCCGGTTGAAGTATTCGTTTCGTTCGGGGGTTATCATTATCATTGGCAGTCCGGCGCGCACCGATTTTACTTCTTTGAACATCTCTTCGTCTTCTTTTGGGAACACGCGGGCATCGACCAATACCATGTCTATGTGTTTTTCCTGGTTCATCATCTCTATCCATTGTTCAACGTTTTGGGCAAAAATTGTTGTTGCGCCGTTGTAGGTCAATATTTTTTCGTAATACTTCAGACTTATCACTTCGGGCTCTACAACTAATATGGATGCTCCGGGGAAATATTGGTCTTCTATTGGTTTTTCGGGTCTTATTTCGGCAAATACCGGCTCGTCTGCGGCGTCTACGGGGAGGTAGGCTATCGTAAACTTGAACGTAGAGCCTTCGTTTTCTTCTGATTCTACGCCTATCGTGCCACCCATCATCTGCACCAAACTGCGCGAAATGGTAAGTCCAAGTCCGGTGCCGCCATATTTGCGGTGATTGCTGAGTTCGACCTGACGAAAACGCTCAAAAATAACTTCTAACTGGTTGGACGGCATACCTATACCGGTGTCTTCAATCCAAAATTCCAGCTTGTCGGGCGGCAAATGACGGTAGCCAAAATTGATGTAGCCCTTTTCGGTAAACTTGGCGGCATTGCCGATGAGGTTGGTTATTACCTGACGCAAACGTGTAGGGTCGGAAAGTATGTTGCACTGGTCTATAAACTGGCTGTCGTCCAACAACAAGGCTATTTTTTCCTTCTTGTTTGCACGCAAAAATGTTTCGAAGAAGGTGTGCAGCTCTATCATAAACTCGTTGAGGTGGAAGGTCATCGGGCGGATGTCTAACTGCTGGGCTTCTATCTTTGCTATGTCGATGATGTCGTCTATAATTCTGACTAACTGCGCGCTGGAATTGTGTACAATGGTAATATATTCGTTTCGACGCTTGGCAGACAGGTTTTCGTCGGCGATGAAACTCAGGAAGCCGTTGATACCGTTGATAGGCGTGCGTATTTCGTGCGACATGTTTGCAAGGAACGCCGATTTTAGCTTGTCCGACTCTTCGGCTTTTTCCTTTGCGCGTATAAGCTCCATCTCAGATATTTTGCGCTCGGTGATGTCGCGAATTACCATTATTATAGACGTAATTTTATTGTTGTTGTCCTTCACGGCAGCCGACGAAAGTTCTCCAAAAAATTCCGAGCCGTCGTCGCGCATCAACAGCAATTGCGGCTGCACGGACACTTTGCCGGTTGTCAACGTCCGGAACATATCCGAGGCTTTTCGCATATCGTGCGGATGAACGTACTGTGAGAAAGGTATCCCGTCAAATTCCAGGTCATTGTGTATCAGGAACAGCTCTTTTGCGCGGGGCGACAAGTAGATAATATTTCCACGCGGGTTGCATACGGCTATGGCGTCGGGGGAGGCAGCCGTGAGTTGGCGGTACATCTCTTCCGAACGACGTACGGCTTCTTCGGCAGCGCGACGGTCGGTAATGTCGGTAGCATACTCCATGTGCACCATCCTGCCGTCTACCCATTCTATCGCCGTGTCGCTACATTCGAACCACTTGTTGAGCGTTGGATTGTGCTTTTCCCAGCGATACGTTCCTGTGGATTTATTATCTTCATCCAACAGGTTGGGCTTGGGACAAAAGTCGCACGGCTGGTCTTTACCCTGCAACACGTCATAGCACAAGCTGCCTATCAGTTCGTTGCCCATAAGGTCTTTGAGCGTTTTGTTGGCAAACAGAAGCTCGTTGGTATTGTAGTCGGCTACATAAATAGAAGCGTTGATGTTGTCCAATACCGTGTGCATGGTCTGTTGCGACAGCTTTATTGATTTTTCGGCAAGATAGCGACTTTTTGCCGTCGAAATTATTTGCGACAAGCTGATTAGCAGTTCTATGTCGTTTTGATGCCACTGCTTGTGATGCGTACATTCGTCGAAACCTACAAATCCATACGTTACGCCATTTATTTTCAGCGGAAGCACTAATATTGATTTTATACCCTGTTTGGCAAGCTCTTCGGATGTGTCGGCGTCAAGCGTTGTGATGTCGTGAGTACATATATATGTTCCTTTTTCGAACGCTTCAAACCATGCTTTCATTAGGTCTATCGGCACGTTTTGCAGATTGTCTATTTCAGGGTTTATTCCTTCGTTACACCATTCGTGGACGTTGTTTGCGGCTTTTCCGTCGGGCGTTTTTTCAAAGATATAGCAACGGCTCACCCCGGCATATTTTCCGGCTTCAGCCAAAATCTGATTGATAGCTTCGTGCAGATTTTCAGACGATTGAACTAATTGCAATACCTTGATAAGCGTGTTCTGGCGATAGCGCGTTTCGTCCAATTCGAGCTCGGCGAATTTTTTGTCGGTTATGTCTATTATAAAACCGTCCCAGAGGTGCGCCCCGTCTTCCATGTTGTGGTACGACCACCGCAGATGTATCCACCTTGTTTCGCCGCTTTCCAATATTACGCGACACTCGACGTCTACGAGTTTGGACTGGTTAGGGGCTGTAATCAGGTCAATCAACTTAGCGCCGTCTTCGGGGTGAAACAAGCGCAGGAACATGCTTGTGTCGTCCATCGCCGCTTCTATGGAGGTGTGGAACATCTCCTCGAAATGGGCGCTAATGTACGTAAATTGCGGAACTAAGGTGTTCTTGTCCGACATCTGGAAAATAACGCCACCGGGGAGGTTGTTGCTCAACGACGTCAATCGCTCCTTGCTTTCTATCAGTCTGCGCGTCTGATTGGCAACCATCTCTTCCAATTGGGTGCGATACGATTCCAGTTCTATTTCAATCAGTTTCCGCTCGGTAGTATCGCGTATTATTTCGCCCACAAAAATCTTGTCGCCCATCACCATACGGAACGCTGCCACAGTTATATAGCGCATGTCGAAGTCGGAGAGTTCTATAACATATTCTGCCTCTATAGCATGTGTTGCCTCTTCTTCCGACGACAGGAACGCAAAAGTTTGCTTGCGATATTTTTTAATCATTACCTCGTCTTTAGCAAGCGATTTAAAAAGTTCCCAGCTGTAGTTCCCCATTGCTTCGTTGCGCGAAATGCCGGTTATGTTTTCCTGTGCCACGTTCCATTCTATCACCCGTCCTTCGTTGTCTACAATAACTATTCCTTCAAACGATTGCTCTATAAAGTTGCGCATTTTGCTTTCGCTTTCTTCGAGTTTTTGCATCAGCTCCTTACGGGTAAGCATTTCGTGGTGCAACTGCTCGTTCTTATTGTGCAGCTCTTCGTTGGTGGTATAGAGTTCTTCGTTGGTGGCGTAGAGTTCTTCGTTGGTGGCTTCAAACTGCTCAGTGCGTTCTTTGACCTGCCGTTCAAGGGTATCGCGATATTCGTTTAGTTTGAACTCTGTTTTTTTCCTTTCGGAAATGTCGAGAATAATTCCGTCCCACACTATTTGCTCTGCGTCGGGGCTTTCGTGCATTTGCGACTTCAGAAGCACCCATCGTGGAACATTGTCGATAACTAAGCGCAATTCGCAATTAAATTTTGTCTTGTTTTTCGCGCTCTCTTCAATCAGGTGCATCAAATTGCCAATATCGTCGCGATGTATTGCCGAGAATATATTTTCTACATTTTCTATTGTAGCGCTGTTTGAAACCCCCGTCACTGTTTCCCACTGTGCGCTAACGTATGATATACTGTATTGTTGAGTTTTTTTGTCTAAAATAAACTGATATAGAGCGCCTCCGGGCAGGTTGTCGCTTAGAGATTGCAGTCGCTCTTTTTCTAAAATCAGTTCGCGCTCGTTAGCTGTTTCCTGAGTGATGTCGCGGCTTATACAGCCCATTAGAGCGTCATTGCTGTTGGATAAGGGGAAATAGACCGTCTTGGACAAAATCTCTTTGCCTGTTTCAAGATTGACGATATTACGAACTAATGTTGCTTTTTCCTTGTTAAGAACTATTTTCTTAACGTTCTCGCGCATTTCTATTCGCTTGTCTTCTTCGTACTTTTCGGGCGGCAAGCATCTGTGTACCATTTCCCAAATTTCTTGTCCCTCTGCCTGCGCTTTGGGTATTCCGGTCACTTTTTCGGTGCCGGAGCTCCATTCCTTCACTGTGCCGTCATTACCGATAAGGATTATGCCGTCGATAGAATTGTCGAAGATGCTGCGAAAAGCTTCCTCATTTTCAGCAAGTTTTTCGTCCTGCTTTTTTATTAGCGCCAGCTTATAGCTTTGTTTGAGATTTGTAAAAATCTGCTCGGTAATCCCTTCAGCAGCTGTTTGCAACAGGTCGCACACGCGCTCGAAATGCGCCTGAATACTGTCATAAAGCCTGTCGTAAATCTCATTATACTTATCCTCGTTTTCGCAAGCTGCTTCAACAAAGGGGGTTATAATGCCTCCGAAGCTGCACATCCCTATTTTCCAGTCTGCTACGTGCCTGCCGCCTATATGTAGCGGTGTGTGCGCCTCTGAGAGCCTGCACGTAGAAAGCTCAATATCAGCATTGTGCACGAGCCTCTCTGCCTTAACACATCTTTTGCCCACATGAAAAGCAGAGGTGCACATCTCGTTGAGATTGCTGACTTTGGTAATGGCATTGCCGTCAAGGTCAAGAATAACCGAAGATACGCCATTGGCGTAAGAAAATTTGTCCTGAAGGAACTGTAAATGTTCGACAGGAATCACGTCAAGCAGTTGAACCTTATCACTTTCGGGCAAATCATCTGCCGTCAACTGCTTCAAACTAAAATCGTAGGCTTGTTCCATATACACGCCGTTTTAACGCAAAATTACATCATTTTTTGAGGGGCTAAAATTACATATATTTTTTATAACTGCAAAAAAAAATGAAAAAAAAAAATGTTTTCTGTCAAAAAATGTCTGTTTTTGTAGCGTGGTTTTTTTTTACATTCTTCTATTTTTTTTCAAAAAGTTTTGCACATAAAAAAAATTTTTTATACTTTTGCAGCATGAAAGAAAGAGAATAGCGTATTCCTTTAATACTGTCAGTTACAGAGCGATGGGACTGACGGACACGGAGCGTTTGTCCGCGCTTGTGATAGCTAAAGCGCTTATACACAGTGGTTTAAATGCTTGATTTTTGCCCAAAAACGCCTCCTTTTGATAGTGATGTTAGCAACAACCGACATATCACAAAGCCGTTTCAAAAACCGGTCGTTCATTTTCGCCAAAAAAAAAAATCAACTTTTTTTTCCAAAAATGAAACTTTTTTGTCTGCATTTCGTATACATTATAAAAGCGGGATAAAAATTTATCAATAGTTGTATCATGAATAGATTGTTTTTACTTTTTTTGGCGGCAATATGGTTTTTACCGGAGGCGTGGGGTCAGGAGGTTGAATACATCTATGGACTTCAATATGAACGGTAAGGCAGAGCTGATTGTGGGCAACATGTTATACGAATACAACAGCGCCACTGGCAACATGGAAGAGGCAGGCACAGTCACCGGGCTGCTTTCACTTAACAGTGACCGGTGGGGCGATTTCAACGGAGATGGTCTAATAGACTTTTTGGCTTCAGACGGCAGAGTATTTTTACAGAATGTTCCTGACGGAAATACGTACAGTTTTTCGAATACCAACACAATTTCGGGCACAATATTAGCGGTTGCAGACCTCAATAATGACGGAATTTCGGACTTTGTTATGCGAAACAATAATTTTGAACAAGAATATACGTACGTTATTGACCCGGAGGGAGATTACGCGTGGGACTACTTCACCGAAGCGTATGTATATTGTCCGCCTTTTAACAACGACTGTTTTACAAACCCCGGAAATCCCCTGCAGCCGATAGACATTGTACGTTATCGTGAAGTCACTACTGCCAAAGGATACAGAATATATTTAGCCGACCATTCAGGCGCTACGATTGCCGAACTCGGTTATTTCAATGTTGGCAGCTTTGTTCCGTCTCACGCGATAGTTGCCGACATCGATGCCGACGGAACTCCCGACCTGTTGATATGCAGAACCACCGCTCAAAATGTTTTTGTAGAACAAATAATGTACCAGTTCAGAACAAGTAGCGAAGGAGGATTTACATGGCAAACCAAAAACCGTTCGATTCATGTTGATGCAGCGATGCAGGGCGATTTTACGGGTGATGGTATCGTGGAATTATTAACCGAAGGCAGATTATGGAAATTTGCATCAGGAAATCCGGGGCATCTGCTGGCTTCGGTAACTAACGGAAATAACCAGAAAACGCTGTTCGAATACGCTTCGCTAACTTCCGGCATATATACCAAAGGCTTAGGCGATTGGCCTCAGCAAACCTTGCAAGTCCGATGCAAGCGGTAAAAACCATAAGACAGGATAACGGACATGCAGTGCAAACGGTAGTAAACTACACATACTCAGGCGGTAAAGTTCATCAGTCAGGTAAGGGATTTTTGGGTTTCGAAAACATAACCGCCAACAATACTACTTTGGGCATAACCACAAAAACCGACAACATATTCGACCTTACGCGCGGGGCGCTCACCGAAACGCAAACATCTACCACGCGGGGCGGCAAAACAGCCTCTGTTTCAAATACATTTTCAATTTCAGCCCGCAATTCAATATCTAAAGGCTTCTACAGTTACCTGAGCCGGCAAAGTGAAACCGACATGGACGGCAATACGGTAACTACCACATACACAGTGAATGTAGCCAACGGTAACATTTTGCAGCAACAGACCCTGTATGACGACCATTTGACCGTAACTGTCAATTACAGAGACTATAACGAAAGAGGATACCCGCAAACAATAGAAACAGTAAGAAAACACGCGGACGACGAACATAGTTTTACCATGAACACAGGCTACCGCTACAACCTTGAAGGAAGCATCACACGGATTATTCATCATGACCTTATCAGCGCCAATAACTTGGATATTCGAATGATGTACGACGAAAATGGAAACATGTCCCAAAGAGAAACAACCGGCAAAAGTATTGATAATGTTGTAGAAGAATTTGAACATGACGACACTAAGCGATTTGTCAGCAAAATAACCGTAACTTCGGGCTCCCAATCGCGCAACAGCAGCATTAAGTATGACCACCGGGGAAATGTTCTGTCTCAAACCGGATTTGACGGACTGGAGGTCGAAAATAAATACGACGGCTGGGGAAGATTGAAAGAGACCATATTGCCCGACGGACGCATAGCGCGGCAGGGACTGCAATGGGAGGGAGATGACGGAAGTTTTTCATCATGGAGCCAAGTGACAGGGCAGGCGAGGATAACAACAAAATATGACGCCGCCGGACGCCAACGCGAAACTGTCACCACAGGACCCAAAAACACTGCAATAAAGACCCTGTACACTTACGACAGCAACGGACAGCCGGAAGAAATTTTTTCATCAATAGACGGACAGGTAACTGCCGCCACCAAATACAGGTATCATCCTGACGGACGGATAGCAAGCGAAACAGTAAATGATGCGGAAACGACGTATACATACGAAAAACAACAGGTTACCATTAGCAGAAACGGACTGAATACCGTGCAAACGTTCGACGGCTGGGGCAATATCAAGCAAAGCACAGACAGGATGGGCAATACAATAAGCTACAGCTATCACTCTTCAGGGCAACCCAAGCTGATAACCGTAGCAGATGCAACCTACGAAATGGAATACGACGAGGTAGGAAACCAAATCAAACTGACAGACCCCAACGCAGGAACCGTAAGATACGAATTTGATGAATTGGGAAGAGTGGTGAAACAGACCGACGGCAGCGGCACTGTGCAAACAAACATATACGACTCGTGGGGACAGCTAATAAAAACATCGCTTGGCGGGATTGACACTGAATACGGATATAACAGTAACGGATGGCTGACAAGCGTTTCAGAAACAGGCGGGCATACATTTAATTATATGTATGACAATTTTGGTCGTTTAGAAAAAGAGACGCTCTCGATTACCGGCGAGGATGATTTTGTTACAGAATACACTTATACAGCCGCCGGAAACATTGAAACAATAACCTATCCGGGCGACGTAGTCGAAACCCGCATCTACGACGAAAACGGCAACTTAGAGAAAGTGACCGCTGAGGGCACGGTGATATGGGAGCTAAACAGCGTATCGGCAACCCAAAACGAAAGCAAATTAGCCGGCGGAGCAATGACAGCCACCGCTACATATACACAGCAGGGATTGCTGGCAGGTTTAAACACAAGAATGAACGCAAATGAAACCATACTGCGCAATTTTACCTACGATTTCGACGACAGCAAGGGCAATCTGCGTATGCGCACAGGCATGTTCCCGCAAACGGAGACGTTCTTCTACGACGACCTCGACCGGCTGACAAATGTAAAGCACAACAACTATGACGCAATGCTGATTGACTACATGCCCAACGGTAACATAGCCTACAAAACAGACATAGGGCAATACGCTTATGGGCAGTTTGAAGCGGGACCTCATGCTGTCACCTCCGTAGAAAATGATTTGTGGTCAAAACATCAGGCAGTGTCATACACGGACTTCAACAAGGCAGAAACAATTTACGACGGCGAATATTTTCTGACTATTGAATACGGACCCGACCGACAACGCGTAAAATCAGAGCTGAAGCACAAAAACACGCCGACAAGAACGATAATATACGCCGGCAACTACGAGAGGATAACCGAAAACGACGCAACAAAACATTTGTATTACATCGCCGGAGCTATTCTTGTGAAACAGGCAGAGCAGCCCGACAAGATATACTATTTGCACAAAGACCACCTTGGCAGTATTGTTTCAATAACCGACGACAACGGCGAAGAGGTCTTCAAGGCGACGTATGACGCATGGGGCAAACAAACTGTTTTAAATAATACGTTCAACTTTCATCGCGGCTACACCGGGCACGAACATCTGCCTGAGTTTGAGCTTGTAAATATGAATGGGAGGCTGTATGACCCGATTTTGGGGCGGTTTTTGAGCCCGGATCCGTATGTGCAGTTTCCTACGTTCTCGCAAAACTATAACCGTTATTCGTATGTTCTCAATAACCCACTGATTTACACTGACCCGACAGGCGAAAAACTGAAGTGGTGGCAATGGGCAGCAGTAGGATTAGGTTTAGATGCTTTGACAGGAGGCGCTTTTTCAATATCAGCATTAACAACAGTAACAGCGATTGTCAGCACAGTAGGAGCTACCGCAGGTACAACGGCAGCAATGGCAGCCGGAACATTGTTAGCCGTAGGCAGTTCCGCATTAATTACCTTATCGGTTGCGCCATCGACGCTTTCTATCGTAGATTTAAACGTTACTTATTGGGGTACAATGTTCAAAGGCGACCCTGCATGGGGCGGGAAACGCTTTGAAAACTGGATGAAGTTGGAGTTATCGCAAATTGTTGGCATTGCAAGTCTTTTTCACTTCGACAAGTCGGCTAATGGGTTTGAGTGGTTTATGCAAAGCATGAACAATGGCGCTGGTGAACTTGTGCAAGGTTTCATCGGAAAAAGTTTTGCGCACATGCAAAATATAGGAGGTCACATAGATAAGGTTGGCTATTATAAAGGAAGGACAACAATCCGGCTAAATGACGGTCACATAGGAAAGAACTTGTTTGGTGGTATTTCTTTTGGGCATTACGTATTTGGACGAAATATGGCGCTAAATCCAAATGATCATAGTCAAGGACCGGAGGGTATTCACTTATTTGCTCACGAATTTGGGCATACGTATCAGAGTAGAATAGCGGGACCTTATACCTATTCAAATATGGTATTCCTAGCGCGGCTGGTGGCTATAGTTCGGAAATTGACGCTGATAGAAGAGGAGCATACAATTTGCCACATAATAATGGATGGCCACAAGGTACAAATCGAACAAAATGGTGGGAAGTGGGGCTCGCTCCTGTTTTGTGGCCTTTCATGTGGAGTTGGAATTTTTAAAAACATAGATAGATGAAAAAAATAGAATTATCTTTAACAATAATAATTTTGTCACTAACATTTTGTGGTTGTGATGCGCCAAGATATTATAATTATTTCATTACTAATGATTGTGATGAATTAATTAAAACAAAAATTGAAGTAAATCATGTTTATAATTCGGCAGTACCTTCTGTTGGAAGTACAAAAATTTTTGATTTATTAATTGAACCGAATACAACACGATTAATCATTTCATCTGAATTTTTGCAACCTTTGAATGATAAAATGATAGAATACTTTCTAGTAGAAATTATTATCACAAAAGGGATTGACACCTCCAAAGTGAATTATGTAGATAAAGATTTATGGGAGTTCAAAAAGACTTCGAAAAACCATGCAGATTTTTATTTGACGGTTAGACCGGAAGATTTTGAAAATGAGTAAAATGAAAAAAAGGATAAACAAAAAAGGGATAAAGAGATGAAAAAAAAGGGATTATACTTGGTAATAATGACTTTGTCAGTTATATTTTGGAGATGTGACCCAGATAGGTATTACGATTATTTCATTATTAATAGTTGTGATGAAGCGATTAATGTAAAGATTGAGGCATGTTCGCTTAATTGTCGAACAAAACATGCTCATAAATATGAAATATTGGACATTCAGATTGAGCCCAACACAACGCAATTAATTCTTTCGGATACATATTTTCAACCTTTACAGGACTATATGATTGAGTATTTCTTTGAAAAAATTACTATCGTAAAAGGGACTGACACCTCCAAAGTCAATTATGTAGATAAAGATTTATGGGAGTTCAAAAAGACTTCAAAAAATCATGCAAATAGTTATTTGACGGTTAGACCGGAAGATTTTGAAAATGAGTAAAATAAAAAAAAGGATAAACAAAAAAGGGATAAATAGATGAAAAAAATAGGATTATACTTGGTAATAATGACTTTGTCAGTTATATTTTGGAGATGTGACCCAGATAGGTATTACGATTATTTCATTATTAATAGTTGTGATGAAAAAATTGAAGTAATATTTGAGATAAGGTATGGTAGTCATCCAGAAATTGTAAAAATAAATCCAAATATAACGCAATTAGTTCATTCCAATGAAATACCTCAACCAATTATAGATGACAGAATTGAGTATTTTTTTGAAAAAATTACTATCGTAAAAGGGACTGACACCTCCAAAGTCAATTATGTAGATAAAGATTTATGGGAGTTCAAAAAGATTTCGAAAAACCATGCTGAGAGTTATTTGACGGTTAGACCGGAGGATTTTGAAAATGAGTAAAATGAAAAAAAAGGATAAACAAAAAAGGGATAGAAGAGGAGCATACAATTTGCCACATAATAATGGATGGCCGCAAGGGACAAATCGAACAAAATAGTGGGAAGTGGCTCTCGCTCCTGTTTTGTGGCATTTCATGTGGAGTTGGAATTTTTAATCATAAAAAAAAAAGGGATGAAAAAAATAGGATTATTTTTGACAGTAATAATTTTGTCAGTTATATTTTGGGTTTGTGATGCGCCAAGATATTATAATTATTTCATTACTAATGATTGTGATGAAGATGTTAAAGTAGAGTTTGAATTAAGAGAGGGACGCTTTGGTTATAAAACCGATCCCGTAATCATTGAAATAAACCCAAACACAACACAATTAATTCATTCGGACGAGTGGTTTCAACCTTTACAAGATTATATGATAGAATATTTTTTTGGAAAAATCATTATCACAAAAGGGGCTGACACCTCCAAAGTCAATTATGTAGATAAAGATTTATGGGAGTTCAAAAAGACTTCGAAAAACCATGCGGATAGTTATTTGACGGTTAGACCGGAGGATTTTGAGTAACATTTCGGCAAACTCTTTTTCCTGACTATCCATTGTATAATCCTTTTTAAATAAAAAAATATGAAAAAAATAAAAAAAATAAAATTAATAGTGTTTCTATTTACACTTTTTGTTTTTACAGCATGTCCAAAAGTGGATTATAAACATAGTTTCAGATTTACTAATAATGCTAGTCATGGCATATATATTTTTTTGAAAATACCGAATGAAGACGATATTTTATATCCCGATACGACGATTGCATTTGTAAGAAGCGGTGTTCCTTTTGGTCAAGGAGAAATTAGACATTATAGTTATAATTATTTAGAAAACGAATTAGACACATTGATTTTGTTTATATTTGATGCTGATATTTTTGATACATATAGTTGGGAAGAAATTCGAAGCGACTATAAAATTTTACAACGATATGATATTAAGTTCGGAAATATCAAAACATTGAAATATAACCTCTCTTATCCGCCCGACGAAACGATGAAAGACATGAAAATGTATCCGCCGTTTGGGAATGATTGAATAAGAAAACCTCGCTTATTTATATGCAATGATTTGCGTTATTTTGTTAGTTGCCGCCGCAATCGGCATTTTTTGGGGGTGGATTTTGCGACTTGCCGCAATGGGAAAAAGGTTTGATTTTTAGCGATTTATAATTAATTTTGTTGTTTTCGCTATTGGGCACTCATAGGTGGCGGCAATCGCAAAATTCTGATACTATCATTACAGAATTTGCCTACCGTCACCTTGGCGATATAATAGCCCAAATAATACTCAAAGAATAATACCATTTTTAAGATTAAATAAATGAAAATGAAAAAAAAAATAATAATAGCTTGGGATGCATTGAAATATAGAACAAAAGCGTTTTTTTACACAGCATTTTTAGTGTTGTTGCTTATTATTCTGTTTTTGTTAGGAAAAAGTGAACAAGAAAGAGAAGCCGATATTATTGCAACTGGTATTGAAACTATTGGAACGGTTATAAACAGGTCAAAAGGGAAAAATCCTCGTCAAATGGCACATTACGGCATTCATTTTGATTTTGAGCATGATGGCAAAATAATTGTAAGTCAAAATTCGTTGTATCACAATAGATGGCATTATGAAAATGCAATAATCGGAATGAAATACAAGGTTATATATCTGCCTCACGCACCGCAAAAAAACGCTTTAATTTTTATTGATAAGCCTATTGAAAATGAATATGTTAATATTGAAAAAGAAAGAGAACGTATTTTTAACGTCTACGAAAGTTGGAAAGTGAATGCTCGCTCTCTCGATGAAATACAGCATTTAATACCAAATTTTCCACAATGAAGTAGGCACGGGCTTTTTTGATTGATTTACGATTAATTAAAAATTAAAAAGATAAAGATATGAAAAATTTAATTAGAATTTTGTTGTTATCATGGATTTGTGTGGCAACTACTTGCGTCCCAAAGGAAAGTGAAAATTGTCATCC
>Ga0099364_10007541_pt1 | contig 15502 bp, 12 predicted proteins | sample TergutTh196P3_FD_73070 | JGI IMG/M metagenome (GOLD analysis project Ga0099364, IMG submission 73070) | Microcerotermes parvus P3 segment gut microbial communities from Pointe-Noire, Republic of the Congo - Th196 P3 | ecosystem: Host-associated > Arthropoda: Insects > Digestive system > Gut ... | reverse complement strand
GACCGGCAATCCGGCGGGCAACCAGTGGTGCCATGCGCTTGCCCACTCCCAGGTCGTGGTATATCTCATCCATTGCTTTTGAACCGGTCTCGTACAGCAATCTGTCGAAAACCGGCTGTGAAATGACAGGATCCTCACCAATGGACTGCAGGGCCTGATTCAGAAGCTGCTTGCCCAGCTTTATCGAATCCGCATGATCAACCGAACGCAGATGGGAACGTATGCAGGAGCGCGCCTTTCCTGTACGCACAAATGACAGCCATGACGGATTCGGACGGGATGTCGGTGAAGTAATGACCTCCACAATGTCGCCGTTTCGCAATTCGGTTCTCAGGGAAGCAGGCTCGTTATTGATTTTGACAGCAACCGTATGGTTTCCGACATCGGTGTGAATGCTGTAGGCAAAGTCCAGCGCGGTAGCTTCACGGGGCAAGGCAATAATTTCCGATTTGGGTGTAAAAACATACACCGAATCCGGAAACAGGTCGACTTTGACATGCTCTAGAAACTCGACCGGATTACCCGTTTGCGTCTGTATGTCCAGCAGGGACTGCAGCCAGCCCAGACTGCGCTGCTGGATGTCCGTCAGACTGTCCGTTGTATTTTTGTACAGCCAGTGCGCAGCTATTCCTGTCTCGGCTACCTGATGCATCTCGTGCGTTCGGATGAGAAACAGAACAGGGGCACTGTAATGACCGACAACCGTTGTATGCAGGGACTGGTACCGGTTTATCTTCGGAATGGCAATGAAATCTTCTACTCTTCCCGGTATCGGCTTGAACATGGCGTGAAGTATTCCAAGGGCGGTATAACACTGCCCGACCGTATCCACCACAACGGTAATGCCGTCAATATCCAGTATCTGTGCAAAAGTCAGATGGTCCTGACGCATTTTTCGATAGATACCGTAGAGCGTTTTTTCCCGCCCATACAGCTGGGCTTCAATTCCGTTTTTTTCAAGAACCTGCAAAACGGATTCATGAATCCGCTCCAGCGTTTCATGGCGATTGCCGCGCGTGCGGTTGACCGCTCTTTCGAGAACTTCATGCCGGTAGGGATACAGGTTGTGAAATGCCAGATCCTGCATTTCCCTGTACAGATTGTTGATACCAAGCCTGTGGGCGATCGGAACGAATACTTCCATCGTCTCCTGTGCAATGCGCTTTCTCTTGGGAACACTCATGGCATCGAGCGTACGCATGTTATGGAGACGGTCTGCCAGCTTGATCAGGATAACGCGGACATCCTGCGCCATGGCAAGCAGCATTTTGCGAAAGTTCTCTCCCTGCGCGTCATCCTGACTCTGCAGCTGCATCTTTTCGAGCTTGGAAAGGTCATCTACCAGCCCGGCCACGGGAGCACCAAAGCGCTCGACCAGTTCTTCGAGCTTGACGTCCGAATCTTCTATGACATCATGCAGAAGAGCTGCCATGATCGCCTGGGTATCCAGCTTCCAGTCTGCGCATATTTCGGCAACCGCCAGTGGATGGGTAATATAAGGATCGCCTGATTTACGGGTCTGCCCCTGATGGATTGCCTCGGAATACAGATAGGCTCCCTGTACTCTTCGCATATCCGCTTTGGAAAGATAGGTCTCCAGTTTCCGGGAGAGATCTGAATAGGTAGAGACGGACGAGGGGGATTGCTGCTGCTCTTCCGGTCGCGACGAAGTCTCCAAATCCAATTGCGTGTGTAACTGCGTCATTTCTGCCTACCATTTTCAAATGATGACACGCCGGTTTTGCATTTTTCACGCATAAAGGACAGTCCTTCCTGAGCTGATAATCGACAAAAAAAACTGTCCCTCACAATTACTGCTTCTGGGTAAAACATGCTCTACTGCCTGCGATGCTTCTGAAAAAAAATGAGCAGGAAAACGGTCCTCTTCTGAAGGAGCGGATGCACTGCCCATCCCTGCGCTGGCGTGCTGGAATACAGAACGCCCGGAGTGAGGTGAAAGCCACTCCTTTGAAAAAATTTCCCTCACTTTCTGACGGGAGGGAAAGGGTATTGTAGCACAATTGTCAACATCGTGCTCCCGGTTTTTTTATCCCTGATCACACAGGCAATCCTCTTCTGCCCGGGATCATTTCGCAAGACATACACACTGCCGGATCCGAAGCGGCTTCCAGGTCATGCAAGCATACTCCCATCTGCAGGTACTGCAGTCCTTCCAGGTCTTTAACCGGGTACTTTTTTCAACATTTCCGTTCCGATCTTGCCTGCGGCAATTTCCCGCAATGCCAGAACGGACATTTTGTCTTTTGCATCAACCAGGGGAGTGTGCCCCTGCAGAAGCTGCCGGGCACGATAGGTCGCACACAAGGTCAACTCGAAATGATTCGGGATTTGCTGGAGACAATCCTCAATTGTAATGCGTGCCATAGACCCTCCTTTCTGGACGACGAAAATAAAAATCAATCTGTGCCCGGAACTATGCCGAAATGCGCAAAAAGACCGGCGTGTCTTGCAATCTGCCTGGGCCACGCACAGCGCGCTGCCCTGACAATGGCCACAAGCTGGGAAAGCGCCTGGTCAAAATCATCGTTAATGATAACATAATCAAAATTTTTTGCCTGCAATATTTCATCTCTTGCAGCCTTGAGTCTTGCAGCAATCACTTCTGCGGAGTCCTGTCCGCGTTTTTTCAGCCGGTCCTCAAGCGCTTCCATGGACGGAGGCAGAATAAAAACCGCGACAGCCTCCGGTAAAAGCTGCCTGATCTGCGCAGCTCCCTGCCAGTCAATTTCCAGAACCGTATCTTTTCCTGCTTCAAGGCGCTCCTGAATCATCCGGCGGGATGTCCCGTAATAATTGCCGTGCACATGCGCCCATTCCAGAAAATCCCCGCTCTCCCGCATCTGAAGGAAGGCGGCCTCGGTTGTAAAATGGTAATGACGCCCGTCAACATCATTCGGTCGCGGAGCACGGGTCGTATGCGATACCGAAACGGCAATGCCCTCATCAAGCCCGATCAGTGCCTCGAGCAGGGAGGACTTTCCTGCACCGGACGGAGCAGTTATGATGAGTACGATGCCGCCATCCGGCGAACTGGCTGTCTGGTGACTTTCCATATTGAAGCCGGATCAGTGTGCCATTTTTTACCAGAAGCTCCACCACGGCGAATCGTCAGCCACATTCGATCCGCCCGAGGCCAGCCTGCTGTCCGGATAATTCAGTGCAAAGACACGTGCTGCGTCATCCCTGAGATCATTCAGGCCCAGCTTGTCATAGGCACGAATCATGATGTAGAGTGCCTCTTCCGCTGTTGGCGCATCCGGATAATTGGTAATCGCTCCCTGTGCACGGTTCAGCGCGGCTACATAGGCACCCCGTCTGAAATAGTATTTCGCCACATGGATTTCATAGCGCGAGAGCATGTTGATGAGATATCGCATACGGATAAGCGCATCCTGGGTATAGATGCTGTCCGGAAAGCGGGTTACCAGCAGTTTGAATGAATCAAATGCTTCCTGCGCAGCCCGTGAATCGCGCTCTGACAGATCCTGCTTGAACGCAAAGTTCAGGATGCCCACCCGGTCATTGAAGTTGATCAGACCACGCAGATAGTACATGTAGTCGATATTGGGGTGATTGGGATGCAGCTTGATAAAGCGTTCGACCGCTGCCAGTGCCTGTGGCTGATCGTTGTCACGATAATAGGCATACGCAACTTCGATCTGAGCCTGCTGGGCATACAGACCGAACGGATAGCGCGCTTCAAGTCTTTCGAGATACTTGATGGCTTTTTCGTAATTGCCGCCAGCCATCTCCTCTTTGGCTTCACTGTACAGTTTGGCGGCAGGCCAGCCTGCTGTCTCGTCAATATCATCACCCAGAAGACCGCAGGCTGATACGGACAGAAGCATCAGGATGGCAAGAAATTTCAATAGCTTCTTTGACATGATTTATGCAAAATGCTGATTAATGGCAAAAATGAATGACTGTTTTTTTAAAAACTGCGTATATTATAACTGAACAGGCAATCGCCTGCACTGAAAAAACCTGAAACTGAAAAGAAAGTGTCCGCCATGTCACATCAGGAAAAAACCGCTCCGGAAGATACACTGTTTCCGGCAGATCCGCCGGAAGCGGAAGAAGCATTCCGTTTTCTGCTGACTGCAAAGGATGTCGGAGAGCGCCTTGACAAGGTATTGTCCGGGCTGCTTCCCCGGTTTTCCCGTTCGCGCATACAGCAGTGGATCGAGCAGGGTTTTGTCACCGTTGACATGCAGAACAGACCCGGCAAATACCGTATCCTGGGTGGTGAGGAAGTTCTCGTTTTTGCGCAGGCCACTCCGGAAGAAATGGCATACCGTCCGGAACCTGTCGGACTTGACATCATTTTTGAAGACAGTGACGTCCTTGTTGTGAACAAGCCGGCCGGCCTGGTAGTGCACCCCGGGGCGGGAAACTGGTCGGCAACGCTTTTAAACGGGCTTTTGCATCATTATCCGCCCATCAGTGTCGTGCCCCGCGCCGGGATTGTGCATCGTCTTGACAAAAATACCAGCGGTCTCATGGTCGTTGCCAAAACACTGCCTGCGCAGACAGACCTGGTGCGCCAGTTACAGAGCCGCACGGTCCTGCGCGAGTATCTGGCACTGGTGTGGGGGAACGCACTCCGACATCAGACCATCCGGTTGCCAGTCGGGCGCAATCCGCGCGACCGGACCAGGATGGCGACGGCTTCTGCCATAGATGCCAGGCCGGCAATAACGCATTATGAGCGCATTGCCAGAGGCAGTCTGGATGGCATGGCGGTGAGCCTTTTGCTGTGCCGGCTGGAGACAGGTCGCACGCACCAGATCCGGGTTCATATGGAGTCCACCGGCTTTTCGCTTGTTGGCGATCCGGTTTATGGCAATCCTGCTTTGCCTCCGGTTCTGGACCGGCAGGCTTTACATGCCCAAAAACTTGGTCTGGTCCACCCGGGAACCCGGAAAAATCACGAATGGATGGCAGATTTGCCAGATGATTTCAAAAACCTGCTGATACGGGCCGATCTGATTTATGAGAACAGTTCTTCCTGATCTGATTTTCCCCGACTGGGCTGCCCCTGGCAATGTCCGTGCCTTTTCGACTGTCCGTTACGGCGGTGTATCCCTGCCGCCGTATCATGGACGCAACAGAACGGATGGCGGCCTGAATTTTGCGATGCATGTGGGTGATGCAGAAGACGCTGTGTCAGCCAACCGCGCCCTGCTTGTGAAAATGCTTCCCGGTGAGCCTTTGTGGCTGGAACAGGTACATGGAACGGAAACGGTCAACATGGCCGATTGCGGCCTGTTACCTCAGGCGGACGCGAGTTTTTCCACGCGTAGCGCTGATGTCTGTATTGTTCTGACAGCGGACTGCCTGCCGGTTCTGTTGTGTGATGTCGCTGGCAAGGTGGTTGCTGCCGTGCATGCGGGATGGCGCGGTCTTGCCGCCGGCATTCTGGAGAGCACGCTTTTTTCCATGCGCCAGGCACATGCGGGCGAAATACTTGCCTGGCTGGGGCCTGCCATCGGACCACGTCATTTTGAGGTGGGTGAAGATGTTCCCGGAACCTTTGCGCTAAAATACCCGGACCTTGTCCGGAATGGAGCATACTTTGTACCGATACAGGGCGCATCAGGCAAATATCTGGCTGACCTGTATGCCCTTGCCCGTGCAATTCTGCGGGAAAATCAGGTATTGCGCATCACCGGTGGCGGCTTCTGCACGGTTGCTGAAGAAAGCCGCTTTTACTCTTTCCGTCGTGACGGGATCACCGGCAGAATGGCCACCTGTATCTGGCGGGAATAGAGAGTTCCTGTTGCCGCATCCACACGAAACACCCATTTTTTTTTGAAAACCCTAAAATGATGAAAGACGAAAAACCGCTCATCTTACCGGGATGGGAACGGACAGTTCAGGAAGATCGCGACATTGTCGGGCGGTTCCGTGGCTGTCTTCTGGGCGGCGCTGTCGGCGATGCGCTCGGTGCTCCGGTCGAATTCATGACGCGTCAGCAGATAATCGCCGAATTTGGTCCTGACGGCATTACGGACTATGCACCGGCTTATGGTGATCCGGGAAGCATCACCGATGACACCCAGATGACGCTCTTTACTGCAGAAGGACTGATCCGTGCGCTGCCAGGCTGGCGAACAGGAGGAATTTCGCATGTGCTCTCCGCTGTAGGCCGTGCATACCAGCGCTGGTTACTGACGCAGGGTGACAAATCGGCACTGACAACCGAAGGCGATGGATGGCTGTTTCAGATGCCCCGGCTGCACGACCAGCGCGCTCCTGGCCTGACCTGTCTGTCGGCTCTGAGGCAGATGAAAGCTTTTGGAGAGCCTGCAGACAATAACAGCAAGGGCTGCGGCGGAGTCATGCGTGTTGCTCCTGTGGGACTGATGGCAGGAGACCGGTACGGCACGGTGATGGAAAGCTTTGAGCTGGGTTGTGATATTGCGGCTTTGACGCATGGTCATCCCACGGGCATACTCCCTGCCGGCGTTCTGGCAGTTCTGGTTCGCGCACTTGTCGAGGGGGCTTCCCTGGCCGAAGGCCTGATCACGGCAAAAGCCATACTTCGCACAAAAGCGCATCATGAAGAAACGCTCGGTGCCATTGAAATGGCCGAGGCACTGGCCGGGACAGATTTGCCCCCGCATGAGGCCATTGCGCAACTGGGGGAGGCCTGGGTTGCAGAAGAAGCGCTGGCCATTTCCCTTTATTGTGCCCTGGTTGCGCAGTCTTTCCGGCACGGCGTTATTCTGTCTGTCAACCATGATGGCGACTCGGATTCAACAGGTGCGATTACCGGAAATATTCTGGGGGCCATGCATGGTGAAAGGGCCATACCGCCTGCGTGGCTTGAGTCTCTGGAATTGCGCGAAGTCATCTCCGAAATCGCAGAAGACCTTCATGCATGCTGGCACTGGCACACCGGGAAATACTCCGCAGATCCTGAATTCGCGGATCAGATTTCGCATAAATATCCTGGCTGGTGACGCGCTTTGTGCGGGACCGGGATACGCCCGGAGAAGAACCGCTGATTTCAACATGGTAGCCATCGCAAAACATAAAAGCGGACAGCCTGAATACAAAGTTCACCCGAGAACAAAGCGCACCGGTACCGACATACACGGAAACCTGAAAATTTCTCCCGAAAGAGCAGGTCATTTGTTATCATTGCCGATGATAACGAGCAAAAGCCCCGGGAGTCGTCCCGCCTGCGCCCCGCTCATCGCGCCCGACCGCAAAGCCTGTCCCTTGAGGTCATCCGGTTTCTGTCCGGCCAGAAAAGGACAGCTCTTTTCTGGCAGAAGTGAGCTGAACGGAAAATTATTGAAAAAATGCGCGTTTGAGTCCATGGCGCAAACTATTGAACCCGACAAGGAGCGATTATGAACAGACCAAAATCACGGCAGACCAGACTCCTGCACAGCAATTACCGCCTGCCGCCCGAATTCAGCGCTTTTCCCGTACCAATCTATCGCGCATCCACCGTCCTTTTCAAAAGCGCAAAAGCCATGCGCGCCAGAGACTGGCTGAGCAAGGAAGCCTATACATACGGCCTTCACGGAACGCCAACCACCTTCAACCTTGAAGCACAGCTCGCCGAAATCGAAGGCGCAAAACACTGCATCCTGGCACCCAGCGGACTGGCCGCCATCGCACTCGTCAACTTTGCCTTTCTGCGCGCCGGAGACGATGTCCTGATCCCGGAAAACATCTACGGACCAAACCGGGAAATGGGCGACTGGCTGCAAGAGGATTTCGGGATTACTTCCCGCTTTTACTCCCCCATCATCGGAGCCGGTATCGCAGAACTGATCCGGCCCAATACGCGCCTGATCTGGACAGAAGCACCCGGATCGGTCACCATGGAAGTACCCGATATTCCAGCCATCACAAAAGTGGCTCGGGAAAAAGGCGTAACCGTCGTCCTGGACAATACCTGGTCGGCCGGCCTGACCTTTGACGGCTTTGCACATGGAGCCGATGTGGTCCTGCAGGCACTGACAAAATACCAGGCAGGCTCATCAGACCTGCTCATGGGAGCAGTCCTCACACAATGCGATGACATGTACAGCCGCATGAGTCTGGCGCACAAACGGCTCGGATTCGGTGTCGGAGCCGATGACGTCTATTTCATCCTGCGCAATCTCCCTTCACTGCGCCTGCGCTTTGAAAAACACGGTCAGAGCGCAATCGAGGTGGCAACCTGGCTCAAAGGGCGGCCTGAAATCAGCCACATCCTGCACCCCGCTTTCGAGGACTGTCCCGGACACGAGATTTTCATGCGCGACTTCAGCGGATCCGGCGGACTCTTTTCGGTACTCTTTGACACACAATATTCGGAAGAACAGATCGACCGCTTTGTCGAAGCACTCGAGCTTTTCGGGATCGGCTTCAGCTGGGGAGGAGCACACAGCCTGTGTGTACCCTTTCGCGTTTCAGGCGAACGGGCGGACTGGAAATATAACAATCACCAGCTGGTAAGATTCTTCGTAGGCCTGGAAGAATCACATGACCTGATTGCAGACCTGGAGCAGGCGCTAGAGGCCCTTGCCGAAAGAGACCGCATTGCGTAACTGGTCAATCAGCATGCCCGGATCCTTTCCCGTGTAGAGCACTCCCGAATGGGATGCATCGACAAAATCTTCCCTGGACAGATGATCAAACAGCCCCAGCAGGCCATCGTAGAGCCCGTCGATGTTCAGAATGCCGATGGGCTTTGCGTGCAGGCCCAGCATGCGCCAGGTAAAGACTTCGAGTAATTCGTCGAGCGTACCCATGCCGCCGGACGCGGCGATGAAGGCATCCGCCTTGTCAGCCATGAGCGCCTTTCTTTCATGCATGTCCTTGACAACAAAAAGCCGCGTCAGACCATCGTGGCCCACCTCCCTGTCCAGAAGATGCCTGGGTATGACGCCAGTGACCTCTCCGCCCAGGCGCAGTACTTCATCAGCCAGAACACCCATCAACCCGACTTTCCCGCCACCATAGACCAGTGAGATATTCCTCGCGACCATCTCTCCTGCCAGCAGGCGCATGGCTTTTTCATGCACATCAGACTTTCCCTTGCGGGAACCACAATAAACACAGATTGACCTGAGCATAGACAAATCCTGTTTCCATCCACTGTTCATCCACCTGGCGCAACAAGCCGCGTCAGACCATTCATGTACGGCTGCAGAACCTTCGGAATCGTGACACTGCCATCGGCTTCCTGACAGTTTTCCAGGATTGCAACCAGCGTACGACCTACTGCCAGGCCGGACCCGTTCAGGGTATGAAGCAGCTCCGGTCGACCGGCCTCGTTTCTGAAGCGTGCCTGCATGCGTCGTGCCTGAAAAGCTTCGCAGTTGGATACGGAAGAAATTTCACGGTAGGTGTTCTGGGCAGGCAGCCAGACTTCCAGATCATAGGTTTTGGCAGCGGCAAAGCCCATGTCTCCTGTTGACAGGGCCATCACCCGGTAGGGAAGTTCCAGTTTTTCCAGAATCGCACCCGCATGCCGCGCCATTTCCTCCAGCGCTTCATAGGATTTTTCCGGATGCACGATCTGGACGAGCTCTACCTTGTCAAACTGGTGCTGACGGACCAGACCTCTCGTATCACGACCATACGCACCCGCTTCCGAACGAAAACAGGGCGTATGCGCGGTCAGCTTTATCGGAAGTACACTGGCATCGACTATGGTATCCCGGACAAAGTTGGTAAGGGGTACTTCCGAGGTCGGAATCAGAAAGAGCTTTTCTTCCTCCTCTTCCTGGCCTCCCTTGCTCACGGCAAACAGGTCACTCCCGAATTTGGGCAGCTGACCCGTGCCAAAAAGACATGTATCGCTGACAATATAAGGGGTATAACATTCCGTATAACCATGCTCCATCGTCTGCACATCAAGCATGAACTGGCAAAGTGCGCGATGCAGTCTGGCCACCGGTCCTCTCAGTACGCTGAAGCGGGCGCCCGCCAGCCTGGACGATGTCGTGAGGTCCAGCCCCAGGGGTGCACCCACATCAACGTGATCTTTTATCCCGAAATCAAAGACTCTGGGCACACCAACCCGCCGCACTTCCAGGTTGGCTTTTTCGTCCTCTCCGGCAGGGACAGACTCGTGCGCAAGATTGGGAATGTTCCAGATCATGTCATCCAGACGCGCCAGCAGGGATGCGAGCCGCACTTCACTGGCCCTGAGGTTCTCTCCCAGCCCCCCGACCTCGTCCATGAGTGCTGCAGTATCTTCGCCCCTGCTCTTTAAAATCCCGATCTCCCGGGACAAGGCATTGCGCTTTGCCTGTAATTCTTCCGTTCTGGCCTGGAGCTGTCTTCGCTCCTGTTCAAGCGCACTGAAAGTGGCAACGTCGAGTTCAAAGTTTCTGTTTTTCAGGCGCAGTGCAACTGAATCAATATCTTTTCGAAGTAGCTGAATGTCGATCATGGCAAAAAAGAAATAAAAAATTAGCAACAAACCCTTTCATTTTGACTGCAAAAGCGCCTGTTGGGAAGATATTCCTGAAAAGAGACTGCCCGTACCACCTGTTCTGATACCGGCGAAACACAAAACACGGCCCGCTTTGCGTTGCTTTTGCGTAATGCATTATCTCACCTTGAACCCCTGTCCGGTACTTCAGGGCCAGTCAGCAGGCACATTCCGGAAAAACGAAAAGCACAACCAGCCCGGAATGTGACGGAAAACCCGTGATTTCTTTTGCAAAACTGACAACAGATGCAACACTGTAACCGCTTCTTTCCTGAATGAAGTCAAGAAAGAGTTTTCCTGCTGTCTGGCGATGAGGCCTGATGGCCCGAAGAGGAATTACAAATAGAATACCATGGCCATTTTTTGGGAAGCCCTCTTGGAAAAAAAACTGGAATTATCTATGGCATTCCATCTGGAATTGGTATAACATCATAAAAGCATTTATAATGTGAATTCATTGATTCAAGTGCCAATGAGTTGAAATATCATACAATTTCGCTCTTTCGCCTTGAATAATAAATGGTATTCATGCGCTGTTTGATGTAGAATACCGCAAAACAGCCGTTGGCGGAACTGAACGTAAACGGTGGAGCTTGAATTCAAAACGTTGTTATAAACGATTTTTTGCAGAAAAATGATGCATAACGTAGAGATCGAAACAGTATAAATATCATATCTGTTTGCTCTGCGTCCCGTAAGGAAATACCTGGTTTCTGTCAGGGATGATTCCGGCCTCGACTCTCTTATTAATTATATTTAGAGAAAATGGAATGGATGCTTCAAATCGTGTTGAATTTTAGCCACGATTTCGCCTGGCGCGGCAAAAATAAGGGGCTATCATGACATATATGCTCAATCAAAGTGGCGCTTAATAAACCAGGGAAAGAACCGCAAAATGAAAACCCTCAAGATCAGGTACAGCACAACACAAGAGAGTCTGGATGTCATTGACCAGTACCAGAAGCAGTATTCTGTTATGTTGAGGGTGATGTACAACCGGTTTGCAGATGGCAAGCTAACTGAAAACCAGATCAAGCATTTTCAGATAAACAACATTCCTCTAATGAACTCCTGGTTCAGGCAGACTGCAGTTAAAGAGGCTGCCGGCATGTATTCCAAAGATAAAGAAAGCCAGGAAGAGGGCAAAAATCACAAGCGCATATTTGGTGGCAAAAAAAACTTCATGGACAGACAGCGTGGGCTGATATCCAAAGAAGAGTACCAGAAAAACAGGGTGATGCCGCTGTGCTCCATCGGTGAAAAAAGGACAAAAGCCAACCGCCTGTTTCGCATATCTGACTGTCTCGGCACTATCACCTTTCAGCCAAATAAACGAACAAAGATACAGCTGACTTTGACCGGCGTTGGGAAAAACAGGCTCCCGGAGCTGGTGAAGCTGCATGCCGCGCAGGTCCAATGCTCTCATCCGATCACCTACAAATTGTGCCAGGAGTATGTTTATATTTCCTTTGATCCGAAGCTTCTCATGGAAGAATGCAGCCACTTCAAACCTGTGGCAAACAGGATATTGTCGATAGACAAGAACCCCAATTACATTGGTTACACAGTTATTGACTGGCATGACCCATCTGACTTGAGGTTCACGATCATTGAGAGAGGGGTGATTACACTCAAGACACTGAACGATCAGGATTTTGCGTTGAAATCCAGTTCTGATGATCCCAAAAAAACGCACATAACCAACAAAAGGCGTCATGAGATTTTTGAAATCTCAAAATGGCTGGTTGACTTGGCCAAACACTACCAGTGCGAGATATTTGCCATTGAACAGCTGGTTATGCCGTCCAAAGACAACAAAAAAGGTCGAAATTACAACCGCCTGATCAACAACATGTGGAACCGCGACAGGCTGGTCAGCAACCTGAAAACAAGATGTGATGTCGCAGGCATTCGGTTTCTTGAAATGTATCCTCAGTATTCCTCCTTTTTCGGGAATATTTTATATCGCAGCCTGGAAAATTGCGCTGGTTTGCCGGACATGGTTCTTTCAGCCGTAGAAATCGGCAGAAGGGCCGCTGAATTTAATCTGCAGTACATTAAAAAAACAAAAGGGAAAGTAAAGAACATCATTTTTCCGACCATCACTCAGAGAGTAAAGAAGGCTGTCCTTCAGACGTTGGAAGTATTGAATGTCAGTTTTGATTGGGAGGGGGAGTGGAGAGTACTTTATGACTACCTAAAAAACTCAAAAATTAAATACCGGGTTTCTATGGATTCGTCCATAGTTTTCAGGCAAAAACACTTAAGATATAGCTGCGCCAGGAAACATTTTGGTACAGCATGACATATTTTACGTTATTTTTGCTATTTAACGCACATCAAGTTAACTACCCACGACCTGGAAAAGTCGGGGCTTTGGAAGCGAAGTTCCGGTTTACAGGGCGATGTTGCCATCAATGGGAGTTGTACTACATTGATGCCGGCAACAGATGGATGTCCAGGACACTGTACGCTCACGCCAGGACTTCCTGGTAGGACAGATCCGGTGATATGCATGTGTTGCCCGCTAGCCACAATGTAAGAGTTGTGGCCTTTTCATCAGAGTAAAAATGAAGTAGACCAGGCAATGTGCAATGCGCACCTGACCTTCATCGCAAAATGATGGAAATCTCCGGAAAAGGAGTGGCCTGCAGACCACTCCTGAAATGATTTGTATGCGTACCTTCGCGCAGGTTGGCACGTCATCAGTTGCCCTGATGACGACGGTCCCTGTTTGCCTGCTCATTCTGTTTCAGAGAGCAGAGCAGGACAGGGCTCAGTCCGTTTACGGACGGATAAAAATACAACCGGCAGATTCCTGTTTCGGGTCTGAACTTCATGACAGACTGCCTGGTACAGGCACTTTGGCAACCGCGAAAACATAATTGACTAGTAGTGCATGCTTAATCGCTTTAACAGACAAGACGAGGTAAAAGATGACAATTCGTGCAATGATGACAATAATGCTTGGCCTCCTCATCGCGCTACTAGCAGGTGTAGGCGGATGGGGCGTTTACAATTCAATGAGCTCTGTACACACGGTACAGGAATACAGTCTGGCTGATGCAAGATCCCGGATGGCAAGCGGAGCTGTCAGGTATCACATGGCCATGAACCGCGTGCAGATTCTGCTGGCCCTGCAGCATGACCCCAACTCGGAGTTTGCGCGGCTGCACGACCATCCCGTCACGATGCACCTGGATGCCATCAGCACGGCAACGCAACGGCTGGAGACAGAATGGGAAGAATACAAACGCTTCATTCATTCCGATGAGGAAAAGCGCATTGCCGACGAATGGTACGCAAAAAGTAACGGCTTTGCCATCAGGGATGTCCAGCAGACCGCAGAACTGATCAGAGCCGGCAAGTTCATGGATGCCGGACAGACTCTGCTGACCAAGATCAATCCGTCCTATAACGAAGCCTACAAGATTGCAGAGCAGCTCGGAGACCTGCTCGACCAGCAGTCAAAAGCCAACAATGCATACGTGGAAAGCCGGCTGCAGACAAGCATGATGATCACTATTGCAGTAGTTGCCCTCGGCATCCTGGTCGCCATTTTCAGCGGAATACTCACGATCCGCAGACTTTACCACCTGCTTGGTGGTGAGCCCGCGCAGGCAGCCGGTGTGGTCAAGAATATTGCCGCCGGAGACCTGACCCATTCCGTGCCAACCCGTGCGACAGACCAGACCAGCCTGCTGCGCGAAATACAGTCCATGCAGTTCGCACTCATCAATATGGCGCAGCAGATAAGAATGGGAACAGAAACCATCAGTACCGCAGCCAGCCAGATTGCCGCAGGTAACCTGGATCTTTCATCACGCACGGAAGAACAGGCCGGCTCCCTGGAAGAGACTGCCTCTTCCATGCAGGAGATTACCGCAGCCGTGCGCCAGAGTGGCGAAAACGCCAGACACGCAAACCAGCTTGCGACCGAGTCCGCTGAAATCGCTTCCAAAGGCGGGGAGATTGTATCCAGAGTTGTGGAAACCATGGATGAAATTGAATCTTCGTCCAACAAGGTCGCCAACATCATCAATGTTATTGACGGGATCGCCTTCCAGACAAACATCCTGGCACTGAACGCAGCAGTTGAAGCTGCGCGCGCCGGAGAACTGGGTAGTGGCTTTGCCGTTGTTGCAACCGAAGTAAGAAGTCTCGCGCAGCGAAGTGCCCAGGCCGCACGCGAAATCAAGGCGCTGATTGATGACTCCGTTTCCAAAGCCTCCGCAGGAAGCCGTCTGGTGCAGGAAGCCGGCGAAACCATGGACCAGATCGTCACCAGCATCCAGCGCGTGAGCGAAATCATGGGAGAAATCTACGCTGCAGTTGGAGAACAGATATCCGGTATCGAACAGGTAAACCAGGCCATCACCGAAATCGACAGAACCACACAGCAGAATGCCGCTCTGGTAGAAGAAGCTGCTGCTGCTGCTGCTTCCCTGCAGAATCAGGCAACGGAGCAGGAAAGACTGATCAACTTCTTCAGGCTGAAAGACGACGGACGCACGCAGCGACTGGCCCTGCCACTCTGACACACGCCCTGAGCCGGGTTCCAATCGGGTAGGAGGGGGCGGCTAACCCCCGTCCTCCCACACCACCAAGTACGTACCGTTCGGTATACGGCGGTTGAAGCAGGGTTAACGTGTCTTTTGGTACTGCTTCGCCATGCTCTTGAATCCTCTGGCTTCCAGCCGTTGGTCGGTGATAGTTGTGTGCAGAATTGGGCTACAGGATACTCTCCAGTATCCTTTCCTCGTGTTGGCATATTCCCATGCCTTCTGCTCACTCGCTCCCAGTTTCTGAAGGTTCTTGTATCTGGTTCGGATTTTCTTCCATTGTTTCCATATACAAGCCCTCAGCCTGCGCCGTATCCATCCGTCCATGTCCCGGATTCTGTCGAGTGCATCGGCTATCCCGAAGTAGTTGACCCATCCGTTGGTGACTTCGGCTAACTTCTTTAGCCTGTGGTCCATACTGACGCCCCAGTTGCGGTTCGTTATCTCCTTCACCTTTTCCTTCAGCTTGTCG
>Ga0099364_10007540_pt1 | contig 15503 bp, 7 predicted proteins | sample TergutTh196P3_FD_73070 | JGI IMG/M metagenome (GOLD analysis project Ga0099364, IMG submission 73070) | Microcerotermes parvus P3 segment gut microbial communities from Pointe-Noire, Republic of the Congo - Th196 P3 | ecosystem: Host-associated > Arthropoda: Insects > Digestive system > Gut ... | reverse complement strand
CTACACGACGCTCTTCCGATCTCAAAATGTTCGTTTATTAAATCTTCTTCCCAAAAAACATCTTCTGTTGCTGATACATTATCTGCATAATATTCAAGATACATCTCATTGTTATCAACGTCCGGAACATAATTTAAGGGCAAATCCATATTAAGTCCTATCAACGAAATTGAAGTATACAATGTTGAAATATACGGAGGATTAGTTATTGTTCCGTTCGGAAAAATACGAATTGGCCCGTTAGGAGTTTTGAGCACGTATCGGTTTTGCCCGACAGATCGCCAGGGGATGATTCCACTTTGTGCCAGAACTACATTTTCTAAATCACGTTCGCTTACTGGCTTGCCGAAACAAACAAGCAATAAATCATCAAAATCTGAAGGTATGTGCAATACTTTACCTCCATCTATCGAATCAATGGATAAAAAGGTCATCGGATTTTCGTAAGACACTGTGTCTGATGATTTTTTATTGGAAATGTATGTTAATAAAAAACCATTATCTTCTAATGTGTTATTATACATAGATTTAACAAATTTTGTTTGCGAAACCTGATAGACTTTATTTCTGTTTTCTTCCCAAATAGCTTTTTGTTTATCATTTTCAGGTTCAAGTTCCGTAAAAGCAGTTTCCCTGTGCCATGAAGTGATACCTGTCTTGTAATCATGTCTAAAGTATTCAAGTAGCAAACGCACATGATATCCTGTTTCATTATTAATGATTTGCAGTGGCTCACGGCAAGTAACTGTCAATAACCGTGTTTCTGAATTGTAGTAATAGTAAATGGTCTCTGGATTGATGGCATAAATTGTCTTTTTGGATGGTAATTTTCCCAGTATAGACCTCCAAAAAAGATTGATGTCCCTTGCTCGGTATCTGATTTTTACGGCAACTGTCACTTCTTCTATTTTATTTGTGTTCATGGCTACATCAAGAACTAAAGACTGTTTTACAGATTCAATTTCCTTGGAAACCGATTGATAACCCACATGCGAAACCACCAGACGGTAACTGCCTTCGCCCGGCAGTTTGAGGCGGTAATTTCCCGCTGCATCCGTAGAAACGCCTATGGTGGTATTGGCAATGAAAACCGAAGCGCCGAGAATTGGCTCGTCGGTTTCGGCGTCGGTGACGCGCCCGCTGATGTAGTAATCCTGCTGTTTCGTCGCAGGAATCGCAAAATTCGCGCTTGGCGCAACAACAATCAGGCGGTTGTCCATCCGCGTATATTGCAAGCCATTCGTTTTGAGCGCTTCGTCGAGAACGAGCGATACGGGAACATGCGCCACATTCAGGCTCGTTGTTTTGCCTGCGATGTGTTCGTAACGGTACAAAAATCGCAAATCAGTTTGCCGCTCGATTTCCGTAAACAGGTCTTCGAGGCTCATATGATTCTTTTGAATGGCTACGGTATGGTTTTGAGCGAAGCCAAAGGCAGTAAACTGCATGAAACAAAGTGTCAGAAAGAAATACAACATTTTCATAAAATCTTTATTTTGAAACAACAACATGGTTTTTATTGATCTCAAACGTCCATGAATCCACGATACTCAAAGCGTTCATCACCTGCTCTACCGTTTGATTTTCGAAAGTTCCCGTGATACGGTAATCCGATATTTCCGGGTCTTTTATTTCGATGGTTACCCCATACCAGCGTTCGAGTTTGATTTTCACATCGTCGAAACGTTCTCTGAAAAATACTAATCTGTTTTCCACCCAGGCAATGGTCAGGTAGGTATCAGGAATATTTTGAACTTCAAACTGTTCATTGTCTTTTTGCAAACTCAGTTTCTGCCCCGGTTCCATCTTCAAATTGATTTGCCTGCCGACGTCGTCTTTTAATCCCTGAATTTCGATGGCGCCTTCAATCAGCGTCGTTTCAACGATGCGGTCGTCGGTATAGCCCATTACGTTGAATTTTGTCCCCAAAACCTTGATGTTTATTCCATTGCTATGAACGATGAAGGGATGCCGGCTATCTGTAACGACGTCGAAAAAGCCTTCGCCCGTGAGGAAGACCTGACGCTGACTGTCGTTGAAACTTGACGGATATTTCAGCCATGCGCCGGCATTGAGCCAAACTGTGGAACTGTCGGGGAGAATCACCTTGGTTTTGGAACCATACGGCACTGATATTTCATTGTATTGCAATGAAGTATCGGCAACTGTATGTAGATTGTCCGGTTGGGTCGTCATCTTTTGTATCGCCCACGACAAGCCGAAGGTTATCAATAAAATAGCCGCGTACCGGAGGAAAACCGTCCATTTTCGGCTGTCCATTTTTGATTTTTGGCGGAGGCGGATTGGCGGTTGGTGGTTCATCATCGGTTGTTTTTCAATTTCCGCCATGATTTTGGCAAAGATTTCATCGCTTGAAATTTCGCCAATGTTTTGCCCATGCGCCTGATTCCATTGTTCCTCTATCCATCGTATCATTTCATCTTTTTTACTGTCAGATACCGCGAGTTGATACAAATCGCTTTTCTCCTTCGGGGTCAATGTGCCTGAAAAAAAGCCGGATAATAAACTGTTTATTTGATTTTCGTGTGTCATATGGATCGTTATTTACCTTATAATACGTACAAGTTGACATGTTCCGTGAAGGGAATGTAACAAATTCACGAATTTTTTTTGCCACGAATTCACGAATTTTATTGCCACGAATTCATGAATTTACACGAATGGTTTTTTCGTGATAATTCGTGTAATTCGTGGACTATTTAACAGAAAATATCCACAATAAGCAAGCCCGTAATGACGGATGGAATGTAACAGCCCGCCGACAAAACAAAAAAAACAAAGGTAACAATTGTGCTTAAAAGCACGGTACAGTGAGCCGAAAATGGAAAATAAACGAAAATGGAAAATAAAATAGCTGTGGTCTTGATTTTTATTTTTCGCGCTTGGAATTCTCGAAAATTTTATCTAATTTTGCCGCATCATAAAAAAAACCGAATATGATCATTAAAATACTTGTAGCCAACCTTTTTTTCATAATTGTTCCGTTGCAGGCACAACAAAGAGTAATCTTCGACACGGATATTGATTCGGATGTGGATGACGTAGGCGCTTTAGCCATGCTCTACCATCTTCACAACCAAAGCCGGATTCACTTGCTTGGCGTGATTGTTACAAGCGATGATCCTTATGCCCCCACTTGTGTCAGTGTATTGAACCGTCATTATGGTTTTGAAGAACTACCCATCGGTTTTTTGGAGAATCAGCCCACGTTGACCAATCATTCGAGATACACCAAACAGTTAACCGAAGAGTTTCCCCGCAAATTAGAGTTGTGGCAGGATGCCGTACCGGCAACACAATTGTATCGAAGGCTACTTGCCGACAGTCCCGACCACTCGGTTATCATTGTCACCGTAGGTCATTTGTCCAGCCTGCAAAACCTGCTTTGTTCGCCGGCAGACCAGAACTCGCCTTTAGATGGAAAGGCATTGGTGGAAGCAAAAGTTCAAGCATGGTATTGTATGGGCGGACAGTACCCAGAAGGGAAAGAAGCTAATTTCTACAGACCCGATCCGGAATCTACGGTATATTGCCTCAACAACTGGACTAAACCGGTTATATTTTGTGGTTGGGAAACCGGCAACCTAGTCATTACCGGAGGTAAGTATCTGCAAACTAATCTTGACAGTAAACATCCGGTATACAGGGCATACCAATTGTACAACAACTTCAGGGGACGTGCCAGTTGGGACCAGTTGGCTGTATATTTATTGACCGGCGATGCTGAAAAGTATTTTCTGTTCGACAACCAAGGCCGGTGTACTGTCGAAGCCGACGGTAGCAACCGATGGGTAGCGGGTGAAAAAACGAACCACAGTTACATAAAATTCAAACCGGATGCAGATATACCCAAGCTCGAAAAAGAGATAGACGACTTGATGATCAATTTCCGTTGATCAGCAAAAAATTACCTGATTACCTTTTATGTTAAGTGCTTACGACAATGGTAAATTAAGCGGTTTAACCCATTTCGGAACTAAAAAAATATAGCGTCCTGTTTTCAGGAAGTTCGGAGGGAGTAAGCTCAAAATGGGTTAAATTGCAAGAAAATGGCAGTAGTAAAGCTTGTTTATCAATTATATCAAGATTTGTCAGGCGGAATGTCAGTTGATTTCCGGCTGTAAATGGAAAAAATGCACCTGTTTTTGCGGCTGCGCTAAAAGAGCCATTGGAAAAAACAAGGCAATCAAAAGGATTATAGTTTTCATTTTTAATATTTTATTTATCCATGTATTTATATTCATATCCTATTTGTCTCTGAAAACTGAAAACTGAAAACTAATTACTGTCAGAGATTCTGAAAAAATCGAAGTCCACATATCCTCCTTCGCTTGTTTTGGCAAAATTATATAAACCAAAACGGTATCCCATAAAATGGTTGTTGATACTGTAGGTCATAATCAGCGTGTCGCCGAGTTTTTCCCAGTTTATGCCATCGTAACTGTAGAAAAAATTGCCAGGGTTGTTACTGTCGCCATAAAAATTTCCTTCTGCTTTCAGGTAAATTTTGTTTTCTGTCAGCGCAATGCGGGCGCTTTCTACGCCGGCGTTCGTATTATGTCCTCGTCGCCAATCGTTGCTCAAGGTTGTCACGATGAATTTGTTATTTCCTTCCATTTTCACGCCAATAGAGCCATACCTTGCTGTAAAAAGTGTGAGTCCCGCCTCGTCGCCGTCTTTCATTTTGGAAACGTCAAGCAAGGTTATGGCAGAACTGTAGGGACCAAATACCCGTTGTGTTAAGGTGTTGCGTGCATTAAGGATGTGTCTGTCCTCTACGGCGCTGTTCAGCATCGCTTTAAGCCGCAGCCAGCCTTTACGTTCGGTTAGCGACCAATAACGATTGTCGGGGTTGTGATTCCATTGCCATGCCAAATGCAGGTTTGAGCCGTTGTAGTCATATTCGCCATCTACGTAACTTACTCGCGTAGGTTTGGGCGAATCAAGATACGCCGGTCTTGGCGCGCTATTATCGAACTCGTCGGAAGTAACGACCGATTTTATTTCCATTCCCTGAACAGGCTTTTCGCCGCCTCTTGAAAGGTTCGTGAAGGAACCGCTGCCGTCTTCATTTTTTCCAAACATGGGCCAACCGTCTGTCCATGTGATTGGCATTAGCCATGGCAGTCGCCCCACCGGTCCGCTGTCGCGGAATACGAATCCCCACCAGTTTCCTTTGCCGTCGTCTACTATCGAGCCTTGCGCCGGACCTGCTCCGCCTTGTGTTCCCGTACTGCTACCGTCGTACCTTATTCCTTCCATTGCAACGATTTTAGATTCCCACGGTCCCGTCAAACTTTCCGAACGATGTACAGCCACCGAGCGAGGTTTGCCGGAGGGCCAAGTGATAGAAAAGATGTAGTATATTCCGTCTATTTTTTCAAACTGCGCTCCTTCCGCGAGTCCTCTTTCGGGCGTTTCGCCTGTAATAGGGTCGGGAGCGTGCAGATTGGGAATAACTATCTGACGTTCGGCGCCGGGCATTGGTCCTGTCGCTTCCTTGTTCATTTCAAGGATATAGAGCGGATTTGCGTTCCAAACAAGCCAGTTTCTGCCATCGTCGTCAAATATCAAACCGCAGTCGTGATACCTTTCATTATGTTCATAACGTTGCCAGGGTTTGTTTTCAGGGTCGTCGTTATGAAAAAAATATGTCTTCCGCGATGTTGGCGACGGAACAACCAAATAGAACATGCCGTCCTTATAGCGCAGTGAACTTGCCCATGTGCCTTGAGAATACATGTGATTGTCGCCCGCCAATTTATTGTTATCAGTGTCTTCCATCACGAAATAACAATAACTTACTGTTTCCCAGTTTATCAAATCATAGGATTTCATAATCGGGACTCCGGGAGCCATGTGCATCGAAGTACTTGCCATCCAAAACGTATCGCCCACACGGATAAGACTAATATCGGGGACGTCCGCAAAAATAAACGGGTTGGCGTACGTGCCATCGCCCTTATCAGATGAACCGACAATTGGATTGACTACTGATTGCGTACAGCAGGATAACATAACAGTTATCAAAAAAAATGCAATTACTTTAATATTTACTTTGTTCATGATTTAAAATAATGTTTATATTCAAGCGCTTCCGCAAACTACAAACTAATAATAACTCCTCTCAAAAACGTATGTTCTTCCCGCTTCCGTCATTATGTCATATTCATAGACTCGCATCAACATTGGCATTGCGGGGTTAATTTTATCTGAAATCAACGGCGTTTTTATTTGCGCCGGAGCAAACAGTGGATTTTGGTTTTCGCCCTGCGCGGGTCTTAATCCGGCTCCCTTTAGCGGCACGTAGGAACGCAGACGCAGGTTTCCGCCTATGTTCGACTTTATCGCAGCCTTTTCTAACTGTGTGTTTTTCCACTGCATCTCAACCTCAAAGTTTCCGCGCGCCATCAGTCCCTTCACGCTGCCGTCTTTCCATGCGTCGGGCAAGGCTGGCAACAGATGTACTGCGCCATCGTGACTTTGCAACAGCATCTCGGCAACGCCGGCAGTGTAACCAAAATTGCCGTCAATCTGGAACGGCGGATGCGCATCGAAAAGATTGGCGTATAAACCGCCCGCGCCGCGCGCTATGTCTATTCCTCGAAAACCTATTGGCGTAAAAAGGTTTCTGATGATGACGTATGCGTGATTACCGTCTAAGAGCCGAGCCCAAAGGTTTATTTTCCATCCCATCGACCAGCCGGTTGCCGCATCGCCTCGAAACAGCAACGATTGCTTTGCCGCTTGAAAAAGGCTTGGGTTGCGATAGGGCGAGATTTGATTGCTGGGATGCAAACCGTAGAGATGCGACACGTGACGGTGGGTGTTGTTAGGGTCGTCGGCGTCGTGAAGCCACTCCTGCAATTGGTTGTGCTGTCCGATTTGCATTGGCGGCAAGCGGTCGGCGGTTTGCTTCAGTTTAGCGATGTAGGCTGCGTCTTCGTTGAGTATTATCGCCGCCTGCATGGTGTTCATCAATATATCAAACGCCAACTGGTTATCCATTGTGCATCCGGCAATAATATTGCTTCCGCTGCCCATAGGACCATGTTCGGGCGAGTTGGACGGCACGGTTACTAACCATCTGCCCGTCGGCTCTTCAACAAGATAGTCGAGGAAAAAATCGGATGAGCCTTTCAATACAGGATAAAATTCTTTCAAAAAATCCTTGTTTCCAGTGTAAAGATAGTGTTGCCACAGATGCTGACAGAGCCATGCGCCTCCGTTGGGCCACATGCCCCATGCTGCGCCGTCGACCACGCCATTGCTGCGCCAAAGGTCTGTATTGTGATGCAACACCCAACCGCCGGCGCCATACATCGATTTTGCCGTTTCCTGTCCGGTAACTGCCAATTCCTTCAACATCTGAAACAGCGGCTGATTGGTTTCCATCAGGTTAGTAACGTCTGCGGGCCAATAGTTCATTTCGAGGTTTATATTTACCGTGTATTTGCTGTCCCATGCCGGCAACAATTGGTGATTCCATATACCTTGCAGGTTTGCTGGTTGTCCGCCGGGTTGCGAACTGCAAATGAGCAGATAGCGCCCATAATTGAAGAGCAGTGCCGCCATCGACGGGTCATCGTCCTGACGGAAATTTATCAATCGCTGGTCGGTAGGCAGTTTGCCGGTTTCAAACGTTCCCAAATCGAGTTTCATTCGACTATACTGGTTTTGGTAATAGGCGATATGCTCGGTAAGCATTGCGGTTTCATTTCGTTTCAACGCCGCATCTATCAGAGCAGTTGCTTTTCTGCCGGCGTTGCCGCTAACGGAACTGTAGTTCACAAAATTTGTTGCCGCCGAAATGAACACTGTTGCAGTAGTGGCGTCGGTTACGGTGATACTGTTGTTGTCCGTTCTTACTCTTCCGTCAGTGTTTCTTATCTGGGTTTGAGTTTCGAACTGCACTACTCCCTTTACTCCTTCGTGGTCTGCGCCTTGTCCGTTGAGAAGGAGTTTATTACCGCTTCTTTTCACTGTAAAACCTTGCACGGGCGAGTTATAGGTCGCCGTGAAGTTTAGCGCGCCTTTTTTATCGGCGGTGATTGTCATGACAATAACATCGTCTACAAAAGAGGCGTATGCCTGCCGCGTAAAAGTGACGTCGTCTACCTTGTAGGTCGTTGTCGCTACGGCTTTTGAAATGTCTAACTCGCGGCGGAAATCGGTATGATTTTCATGTCCCGCGAAAGTTAGAAACAGGCTGCCGATGGTTTGATATGGCATACCGTGACTTGGCGCAAGAAACTGCTGGTTGATAAGCCTTTCTGCTTCTCGGGTTTGACCTGCAAAAATCAAACGCCTCGCCTCGTCTAAATGTTGCAACGCATTAGGATTGTCGTTGCGGTGAGGACCGCCGCCCCAGAGGGTTTCTTCGTTAAGTTGAATCTCTTCGCGGGCTGGATTACCATAAATCATGGCTCCGAGACGACTGTTGCCTATTGGCAAGGCTTCCGTCCAAACGCTTGCGGGCTGCGCATACCAAAGAATGTCGTCGAATTGGGCAAAACAGGTTGCCGAAAAAATACTGAAAAATATTAATGATTTAATTTTCATGGTATAATTATTTGATTAAAAAATTTTTTATATTATTAATTTGGTTTATTTTCAAGTAATCTGACCTCAATAATTTTTGCGGTCATTCTGTTTTGTGTTGCAACAAAACGTACGGTCAATGTTTCTTCGTTTTTTAGATTTTCAGGAATAGCGTATATTGCTTCGAAAATTTCATCGCTTTTTCCGCCGCGTAGCGCTAAAGAAGCAATTTTCTCGTCGTTAATGTATACATCGAATTGACGATTTGCGTCCATATCAAAATGAGCGAAATACAGATAGTTCGCTTTTTGGGCGCTATTGGGCAACACGTAGGAAAACCATCCTCTTGCTTCGCGCCAGTGAACGCCTTCTTCATATCCTGTTCTTGAATTTTCCATTTGAATAAAACGGTCGCTTTCAGGTTGTTGTTGCCCACATTCCACCTTTGAAACAGTTATTCCGTCCAAGCGAATCCTTTCCTGTTCAAGTCGTTCTATATTTTGGCGAATAGCGCTGAAATTTTCCGGCGTTGCATGTTGCCAATAAATTATGTAACGTGAATCATGTACGCGATAGAAAGGTATGAGTTCCAATTCGTTCCATTTGTCTTGCGGATACAGATTTGACAAGCGGAAATTCAATTGATTTCCGGCTGTCTGTTTGGTCAGGTTGGATGCTATTTTATCCGGTTCGCCGACAATTGTTGGCATATCCATTAAAGGAATAATTTGACCGTGCGCCACGTGTCCCATACGGCTATCATCGGCATACAGTCCCGTCATGTCATAAGTTCCTGTTTTTGCCGCCAAAACTATTGGTCCGTAAAGAAAAGAGTAATAATTGGACTTATCGGGCATTTGTTTTACGCTGATATGCATCAGCATTTCAACTTCAACAACATCGCCCCTGCTCCAGTTGCGATTTATTGAGATATAGCCGGTTGAATTTTTTTGCAGATTTTGTACTCTGCCGTTCAGTTTAACTGTAAGTTCGCCGTCCTTTACCCAGTCGGGATATCGCACCTGCAATGTAAATCGTTCTCTACGCGCGGGATTTATGGTCAGTTTTGTCTTGGCTTCGTCGGGGAAACGGTTTTCCTGAATTATTTCCACGTTTTTTGCTTTCCAGTTAAGACGCGACGGAATAAATAGATTAACAAACAAGTCATTTGCATTGTGAGCATAAATCATTTCGCCGTATTTGGAGTGGTTTTCAATTCCCGACCCCACGCAACACCACATGCTTGTGTGTGGTTGTGAGTATACCCTGTAGTGTCCCGGGCGCATCTGTGTGAAATAGACCAATCCGCCCGTTTCGGGGTGTTGAGTGGAAAAAATATGATTATACAATGCACGTTCGTAAAATTCAATGTATTTCATGTTCAACGACGTTTCATACAACATTGCCGACAAGCGCAACATGTTATAAGTGTTGCATGTTTCAGGTCCTTCGATATGCCTTATCATACGCGAAAAATCATCTACCGGATTGAAATGCTCGCCTACACTGTTTCCGCCGATAGATATAGAGCGGTTTTCGACAACGATATTCCAGAAGAACTCTGCTGCTTTTGCCCATTCATCGTTGCCTTCCAGCGTTGCAATACGTTTATATCCTATAGCCTTTGGTATTTGCGTGTTTGCGTGCATTCCTGTCAATCGGTCTTCTCTTTGCAGCAAAGGATTAAGTACAGTGTGGTGGCTAAACTGTCGCGCCAGACGCAGATATTTTTCGTCGCCTGTGATTGCTGCCACATCTGCAAATGTTTCATTCAATCCTCCATGTTCGCTTACGAGCATGTTTTGAATTTGCTCTTCCGACAGTTGCGACACAAGCCGAATAGCCCAGTCTGTCATTTTGATTAACATTTCTTTGGCTTTTTCGTTTTGGGTGTATAGCCAAGCGTCGCGCAGTCCCGCGTAGGTTTTGTGAATATTGTAAAGCGGCACCCATTTTCCGTTCAGATTAAATCCACCTGCACGGATATTGCCGGCGGCTATTTCGTCCCAGATAGCCTTACCTCCGGGCACTCCTCCTATATATCCGTTTCCGTTGGCGTCCTGACAGCGTTTGAGTTCGTCGATTACATAATTCAGGCGGGATGTTATTTCCTGATTACCCGTAGAAGCCGAAATCAGCGCTAACGCCGAGATATAGTGACCTCCTATGTGTCCGTCCAAGCCGGTGTTTTCCCAGTTGGTATAACTTTCGGCTTTGGGTTGCAACCCGGCTTCGCGCAAAAAAGGAGCCAATAGCCGGTCGGCGTCCATTGTCAACAAATATCTAATGTTATTTTCCTCTGCCGTCTTAAAGGGACTGTCAAGCAACCGCACATCGCTCAAATGGAAAAATTTTACCTGTTTTTGCTGCTGCGCAAAAAGGCATAAAGACGTTGTTATGCCCATTATAAGAAAAATTGACGATATTAATGATTTAATTTTCATTGTTTTTTAATTTTTATGGTTTTAGTTATCATTATCCTTTTACCAAAAATAAATATAAAACACCACAATTATACCTAAAATTATTGCGCTGTGAATAACGTCCCAGTTGTTCCAACTTGCGCGTGTTGCCGCTTTTTGTTCGGGGGTTGTAGAGCCAAAGGTCAATCCTTCTATTTGGCTGGCTGGAGCGGGCTTTGTCCATACGCTTACAAGCGTCACGATAAGACAACACGTAAGGAGCATTATGCCACAGAAATATAGCCAGTTCACATCGTAGAAAAGATATTTGAACCAGCCGCCGCTTGCAGCATCAACCGATTTGTAGTACACCATGGCTCCCAAACGCGTAAGCCCAATAGTAAAGCCTGAAATAAGTCCCCACAAGCCGCCCTTTGGCGTAATCCTTTTCGAGCAAACTCCCAGCAAAAATACCGAAGCGATGCCCGGCGCTAAAACCGACTGCACCTCCTGCAGGTATTCATACAAAACGTCGCCTACGTTGCGCATCACCGGAATCCAAAGAATACCAAGCGCCACAATAACCACCGTAGCAACGCGCCCGACGTACAGCAAGTTGTTTTCACTTGCCTGCGGTCTATACTTTTTGTAAAAATCAATGGTAAATAGCATCGCCGATGAATTAAAGAGCGACGCCAGCGAACTCATTAACGCGGCTAAAATACCGCATACGAGCAAGCCCTTAATGCCGGCAGGCAACAGTTTTGCTACCAGAGTAGGGAAAGCGGCGTCGGTAAGTAATCTACCGTCTTGTACAGGTAACGCAAAAACTTCGCCGTTCACTATTATTCCTTCCTTGTGCAAGGCATAAGCAATCATTCCCGGAATCATAAACAGGAATACAGGCGTCAATTTCAGGTACGCTCCGAAGATAGCGCCGCGTCGCGCTTGCGACTGGTCTTTTCCTGAAAGAACGCGCTGCACGATATACTGGTCGGTACACCAATACCAGAAGCCAATGGTGGCAGAACATATAATGATGCCTAACCATGGGAAGTCGGAACTATTGCCGTGCCAGAGGTTTACTCTGCTACCGTCGCCGCCTGCTATGGTTTCTACCGAGCATATACGCATCAATTCGTCCCATCCGCCAACGGCTTTCAGTCCCAGCGCAAGTATTACAAGCGAGCCAACCAACATTATCGGCACCTGAAGCACGGAGGTATACAACACCGACTTCATTCCGCCAATAACCGTATATAGCGCCGTTAGCAGCACCAATCCTATAGCGGCAATCCAAAAGAAGTCTATACCCCAAATTTCTTTTATGCCAAAGACCTGTTGAAATACTAATCCGCCGGCATAAACTGTAACCGCCACCTTCGTAAGCACGTAACTTACTAACGAAATAACGGACAGTATAGTCCGCGATTCCTTGTTGTAGCGACGTTCAAGGAACTCTGGCATTGTAAACACCATGCTGCGCGTGTAGAACGGTACAAATACCCAGCCGAGAATGAGTATCACCCAGCCGTGCATTTCCCAATGCGCCATAGCCATACCGCTTGCAGCGGCAGTACCCGACAATCCGACCAAATGTTCCGAACCGATGTTCGATGCAAAAATTGACGCTCCGATGGCAATCCATGTAGCATCGCGTCCGGCAAGAAAATAATCGCCGGAACTTGTCTGCTTTTGTTTAAAAACCCAAAGCACAATGGCTATAAGCACAATGCTGAAAAGCCCAATTACAATCCAATCTAATGTTAACATTTTCTATTGTTTTTATTAATTATTAATTATTAATTATTAATTAGTTATTATCTTATCACTACAAGCGCTTTACCTGCTTCCAACAAGGCAGTTGCGGCTTCTTTTACATCGTTTACTCCTTCAAGCGTATATATTCTCTTTGTCAAAAGTGATTTAGCATCGTTAAGGATGCTGATGTATGTTTGCCATGTTGCCGGCGTATATTTTGCGACTTCTGTTTCATCGGGACCGGCTTTTATTGCCTGTCGAAGTTTGTCGCGCGCGGGAGCGCCTATAACTGCGAAGAATGAATATTTTTCAAAAATTAGTCCCTGTTCCCGTCCTGTTACATTTTCTGTCCACAGATGCGCTCCTTTATTGCTGTTGAAGGTTTGTCGGTCGGTGGTTCCGTCCCACTGGAATAGTGATATTCTATCTTTTCGCTCTATAAAAAGGTCCATTAAGTCTGCGGCAAAATCTGCCTGTTTTTTCATTAACGCTTCGCTTATTGCAAGGTTATCTGCATCGGTGTTGTATCTTTGGCTGGGAAAACTGGGATTATTTCCGGTCTGCGACATTCCGCTTCCGGCTCCCCATTCGGGAATACGTCTTACCGGCGAGTTGTGCGTATCAAAGGCGTTCATCAATGCGTTGAATGGCGGGTTTGTGAAACTTCCCGAGCCGCTGTTGAGGTCGTTGGCGTTCCATTGAGGCGTATCGTCTGCATTGACGGGACGTGTAGCCATATTTGGATTGAAGAACGGATTAGGTTCAAAATCGCTTCTAATGTCGGATTCCACAACGCCTATTTGGTCTACAATCTCAAGGATATCGTCTAACTGCTTGCGTAGCATATCTATAGTAGGATAAGCCCATGCAAGTCTGCCCTGCATACCGTAGCCAAAGGGTCTGCCTTTGAGGTCTACCTCTTCGCGTATCCATTTCATAATATCAATGGTCGGTTGCAACTTGGTATACAGTTTGTTGCTGTCCATATAGTCGGTTACATAAAGCCCCCAATCAACGCCGAAATGCTCTGACCATTTTGCCGCCGATTCCATCGCCCATCTTAACCATTCAGATTCATCATATAGTCTGCCCTGGTCGTCTATTATCGCCCATCTTTCATCTGCGGTCATGCCGTCTATTTGTCTGTGGTAGTACAAACGGTTGCCGTTAGCGTCTAATACCGGATGTGCGTCATGCCAAATAAAACCCCATTGTCCCAATTGAGAGTTTGAATCGGTTGTATTTCTTATCTGACCAGTAAAATCGTCTACCGGCTCGTTAATTATATCCCAACTGACTATCAAATCGGCGTAAGGCGCATATTTTTCCATTAACAGTTTCATTAGGTTGTCTAATCGGGCTTTCATTGTTTCACGGCTTGCAGGGGCGCCGTCCTGGTTAGGGTCTCTCAAATCCTGTTTCAGCAATAGCGAGGCGTCATATGCCGCTTGATTATTAGGCATAGGAGTAAATCCGTTTGTAAAAAACGCGCCCGGTTGCTGCCCTCCATGCCACGCCACAACGTGAAAGCGCGTAAACTTGGGGTCGTCGGGATTTGCCCTATTCCATTCACGTAGAGCGTTCAAAACACTCTGCGCATTGTTTCCGGGCGAAAGATAGATTTGTTCGTTTGCTCTTTGCAAGGCTTCCGTTTTTTGCACGTCCGAAAGAGAAACATCGTTGAGTATCCTTTCTCTTTCCGCCACGAAAGTACTGCGCATTCGGATAATACCTGCATTCTCTTCATTGGCGCCAACCATGCCTATCATGTCAGCCAGTTTGAAGTCATTTCCCGGACACATTATTTTATAATGTTTTTCAATATGCGTCCTTCTTGATGCATCTTGCGCTCTGGATGACGAGATTTCTCTGTAGGTATGGAAGGCGCCCATAATGAAATAGTCGGCAAATTCCCTGTGCAGCGAGGGCGTCGTTTCCCACTTGGCATAGAGATTGGTATTTGAAGTAAATACAGCGTCAAGTTTCACTTTTTCGCCGCTTCCTTGAGGATTCCTGTACCAGCCTGTGAAACCGTATCCCGCCCTTGAGCCAAAGCCGGGTAGGGTCTGTTCTATCGGAAACGATTCGAGCATACCGCTGGAATTTGTTTGTCTTACAAAAGATGCAGGCGCAACCGGAGCATCATCGTAGTTATAATGAAACGTGACTTGAACGCGAGTCGCAGCGCCCGTTTCAGAAGCATTTCGAGATACAGCCCTGTTAGAACTACGCTGGGCGTATAGACTTGCCGAAGCCGCTACTAGAAAGGAAAAGATTATTATTTTCTTCATGATTAAATTATTGATTATTTTTTAACTTTTTTACATACATAATGCTCTTCATTATTTTACTCCGCAAACCTCCAATAATCAAAGTACAAAATATTTGTTCTTGCTCTTCCCTTGAACACGAAATATACATCGTGAACGCCCGTCACATTTGGAACGTCGGCTGACAATACCCTCAAATGGTCGCTACCGCCTCCTGTGCGCGGTATTCTGACGGTACACAGCAAGTCGCCGTCTATGCTTCCAAGCCGCACTTCCATACTCACATTTGCATTGTGGGTAGTTCCGGCTCTTGCAAAGAACTTTGTGGCGCCCTTGTTGCGAAAGTCTACGTCTTTGACCTTTATATAACTGTCATTGCGCATGGCAGTTATATACACGCCATAATTTTTGTTTTGGCTTGCCTTCACGCCTTCCGACCATGCAATAGTTTCGGCTTCGGTTTTGACGTATGGATTAAGGGTTTTTATGCCTTTTTCAATTCCCGGCG
>Ga0099364_10007539_pt1 | contig 15504 bp, 13 predicted proteins | sample TergutTh196P3_FD_73070 | JGI IMG/M metagenome (GOLD analysis project Ga0099364, IMG submission 73070) | Microcerotermes parvus P3 segment gut microbial communities from Pointe-Noire, Republic of the Congo - Th196 P3 | ecosystem: Host-associated > Arthropoda: Insects > Digestive system > Gut ... | reverse complement strand
TCCCCCCCGACGAACTGAACGACCTGGAACGAACGGTCATCGCCCAATACCGCAAAAAAACGGAAATGCAAAAAGCCGTAAACATACTGCTGGAAATAGAACCCGACAAAACCGAACCCACCGCCGGGCAGATGCGCCATAGGGCGGTGGGTTTGTGAAGCCGGACGTTATACCTCGGCCTGTGGGACCAAACGGGCGGCAGGATGCCGCCCTTACGAGCAAAGGCAATTAATACGCTATTGAAAGAGAATTGGTATGAGATTAAAAGCCGAGGCTGGCCGAAATTATGGATTACATTCCTAAAAAACATCCTTAAATCCGCTATTGACAGGTTCGGCAAGAATATATAAAATGTCAATGAATTTGAGCTGTATATCAAAATCACAGGCTCGGGAGGAGGGATCGTTATGTACATGAGCATAGTCGTAAGTTTCGTGATTACTCTGGTTCTGGTACTTAGCCGCGGGTCCCGCCCGAGGCCGATTGGTGCTTGAACCAGCATTAGTCGAACCCGGCCGGGACCCGTATAAGGGTTCCGGCTTTTTTAATGGCTAAAGCGAAGAGCCGATGCCTTAATCTTTTTTTATGGAGGACTTGTCATGAAATGTACTTTCAGTGTTTTGACACAGGACAGCCCGGGTGTTTTGATGAGGATAGCGAGCTTGTTCTACAAGCGCAACTACAACATCGCGAGCCTCAGCGTATCGCCGACGAACGATCCCGAAATTTCGCGCTTCACAATAGTGATCGAAGCGGACGAACGGGGGCATGAGCAGGTCGAGAAGCAGCTCGCCAAGCTCGTGGAAGTAATCGCGGTAGAGAAACTCAGCAACGGCAAGTTTGTCGAGCGCTGGCTCTCCTTGATAAAAGTCAAAGCAAACTTGGAGAACCGTCCGCACATTCTGCAGATAGCCGATGTATTCCGCTGCCGCGTCGTCGATATGGGCAGCGACGCGCTGACGATAGAGATCACCGGCGATGAGGGCAAGATGAGGGCTTGCACGGAAGCGCTCCGTCCATATGGTATATTGGAGGTGGCGGGTTCCGGCTCCGTGGCCCTGAGCAGGGCCGGTTTTAATATACCTTATAATGTTCATCAAATAAATTAATATAAGGAGTGTTAGAAATGGCGCACGTGTACTACGACAAGGACGCTAATTTGAAGGTTTTATCGGATAAGACGGTGGCGGTGCTTGGCTACGGCAGCCAGGGACACGCGCACGCTCTGAACCTCAAAGAAAGCGGAGTTTCGGTGATAATTGGGCTTCACGGGGGCAGCAAGTCGCGCGATACCGCGAAGAAAGACGGCTTTGACGTCTGCTCGGTAGCGGATGCCGCGAGATGTGCCGATATAATCATGTTTCTGATGCCCGACCATTTGCAGGCCGACATATACAACAACCATGTCGCGCCGAACATGAAAGACGACGCGGCTTTAGCGTTTGCTCACGGGTTCGCGATTCACTTCGGCCAGGTCGTTCCTTCGAAGAATAACGACGTTTTCATGATCGCGCCCAAGGGTCCCGGCCACATCGTCCGCCGCATGTATACCGAGGGCAAGGGCGTACCGGCGTTGGTGGCCGTATTCCAGAACGCGTCCGGCAAAGCGATGGAAATTGCGCTCGCATACGGATGCGCCATAGGAGCCGGGCGGTCGGGAATTTTGGAGACCACTTTCGGGGAGGAGACGGAATCCGACCTGTTTGGCGAACAAGCCGTACTCTGCGGCGGGCTCTCCGAACTCATCAAAGCCGGTTTCTACACGCTCGTCGAGGCCGGTTATCAGCCGGAGATAGCATACTTAGAGTGTCTGCACGAGGTGAAGCTTATCGTCGATTTGATTTTCGAGGGTGGGCTTTCATGGATGCGCTATTCGGTCAGCGATACGGCAAAGTACGGCGACGAGGTTTCCGGCAAGCGTATCGTGGATGACCACACAAAAGCGACCATGAAAAAAATCCTGGAGGAGATACAGGACGGCACGTTCGCGAAGGATTGGATTCTCGAAAACAGAGCCGGACGCCCCAGAATGAAAAAGTGGGTCGCGGCGGAACGCGACCAATTGATAGAGTATGTTGGGCGGGACTTGCGCGGCATGATGCCGTGGCTTGACAAGAAAGAAGCTCCGGAGTATTAGCCATGGGCAACGCTGATGAGGTAGTAAGAATTTTCGACACCACTATGCGGGACGGTGAACAGGCGGCCCGCATCAACCTGAACACAGGGGAGAAGGTTCAGATAGCCCACGCCTTGGAACGTCTCAATGTCGATGTTATAGAGGCTGGTTTCCCCGCGGCGTCACGCGGCGACTTTGAGGCTGTTACCGCCGTAGCGGCGGAGGTCCGCGTTCCGGTCATAGCGGGCCTCGCCCGCACGATCGAGAGGGATATACTGACGGCCGGGGAGGCACTTCGCGGCGCGGCGCGTTCGAGGATACATACTTTCATAGCTACAAGTCCTATCCATATGGAATACAAACTGAAAATGAAGCCGGCCCAAGTATTGAATGAGGTGGAGTGCGCCATAACTCTGGCGAGGAGCATCACTCCCGACGTGGAATTTTCCGCTGAGGACGCGAGCCGCTCCGATATAGACTTTTTGGTGGATGTGTACACTCTCGCCATCGAGCGCGGGGCAACCACGTTAAATATCCCCGACACGGTCGGCTACGCCATGCCCTTCGAGTTCGAGGCGTTTTGCGGGGCGATAATAACGAGGGTAAACAAGCCGGATGTTATATGGTCCGTACACTGCCACAACGACCTTGGGCTTGGAGTGGCGAACTCGCTTTCTGCGGTACGCGCGGGGGCGCGTCAGATCGAGTGCACGATAAACGGCTTGGGCGAGCGGGCGGGCAACGCGTCTATGGAGGAGGTTGTGATGGGAATCCGCACAAGGCGCGACCATTTTGGAGTTGACACGAAGATTGACGCCAAAAGATTTTACTCCACGAGCAAGTTGGTTTCGGGCCTGACCGGTGTTCCGGTCCAGCCGAACAAGGCGATCGTCGGCATTAACGCCTTCGCGCACGAGGCCGGTATACATCAGCACGGAATGCTCTGCAACAGGGCGACATACGAGATAATGACGCCCGAGAGCGTGGGAGCGCCGGGGACTGATCTTCACCTTGGCAAACATTCAGGCAGGCACGCCTTCAACGAGCGCGTCGAGATGCTTGGGTATCAACTCACGCGAGATCAGGGCGAAGCAGCCTTCAAGTATTTCAAGGAATTGTGCGACAAGAAAAAGGACGTGTCTGACGGCGACATAGAGGCATTCCTGCTCGACCGCATCCTCCAGCTTACTCCCGAGAAACGCTACGAGCTCAAGGATTACGCTGTGACCGTCGGCTCTGGAGGCAAACCAACCGCCTCAATAACCCTGGTTCACGATGGGACGGAGACAACCGAGGCGGCCGTGGGCAACGGCCCGATTGACGCGTCGTACCAGGCTATTTTAAAAATACTGCCCTTCAAGCCCGAACTCGCGGAGTTCCGTATTAGGGCGACAAGCGAGCTCGCGGAGGCGCTGGGCGAAACCCACGTGATTCTCCGTTACAAGGATGAAAATAACGATATAAAGGCTCAGGGCAGGGGAACGAGCACGGACGTTATCGAGGCGACGATACGCGCCTACATAGAGGCGATAAACCGACTCTACTCAGTCGCCGAGGCAAGAGAGGTGGCGATCTGATGCCTTATACTCTTGCGGAAGCCATAATAGCTTCTCACACGAAAGACGTCGTTTCTCCGGGATTCATTTGTCATGTGCACGTCGATTTCGCGTTCGCGAACGACATAACGGGCCCTCCGGCCATAGAGGAGTTCAAAAAAATGGGGGCGACTCGCGTATTCGACCCCGAACGATGCTCGATAATACCCGACCACTTTACACCGAACAAGGACATAGCCTCGGCTGAACAGGCTCGCAAAGCGCGGATTTTTTCCCGCGAGCAGGGCATGAAATATTGGGAGGTCGGCCGCGTCGGAGTAGAACACGCCTTCATACCGGAGACGGGCAACGCGCTTCCCGGTGAAATAATTATTGGCGCGGACAGCCACACCTGTACCTACGGCGCGTTGGGCGCGTTCGGCACGGGGATGGGACACACCGACCTCGCCGCCATATGGGCTCTCGGCGAAACGTGGCTGCGCGTCCCCGAGACGATAAGGGTGATCCTAAACGGTATGCCGCCCGCGTGGATCGGGGGCAAGGATCTGATATTGCATCTCATCGGGATGATAGGCGTCGAGGGCGCGAGATACATGTCCCTCGAATTTACGGGGGAGGCAATAAAAGCCTTATCTATGGACGACCGCTTCACCATGTCCAACATGGCTATAGAAGCCGGTGGGAAGTGCGGATTGTTCGCGCCGGACTCGAAATCGTTGGAGTACGCGAACGCTCGGAAGTCACGTGAATTCACTCCCATTTATCCCGACGAGGGCGCGAATTACGCTCGCACCGTGGAGATAGACGCTTCGTCGGTATCGCCGACAGTCGCTTTGCCTCACCTGCCGGGTAACACCCGGAAGGCTCGCGATTGTTCGTCGATGGAGATAGACCAGGTGTTCATCGGAAGCTGCACGAACGGACGCAGTTCGGACATAGAGGCGGCCGCCCGCATTCTCGAAGGGCGCAAGGTTCACGACCGGGTGAGGCTGATTGTGATCCCGGCCTCATACGAGGTCTTTAACGAGGCGTTGGACCGGGGTTGGATAAGAATATTCACGGAAGCGGGGGCGTCGATCTGTACCCCGTCGTGCGGGCCATGCATGGGCGGGCACATGGGAATATTGGCGGACGGCGAGCGCGCTATCTCGACGGGCAACAGAAATTTCGTCGGCCGCATGGGACACAGGAACAGCGAGGTAATACTAGCGGGCCCCAAGATCGCGGCGGCAAGCGCCATAACCGGGCGCGTCACCGATCCTCGCGATCTGGCGGACAAATGAGGAGGCGGGAACGATGAGCACAGGATCCAAAATCACCGGACGCGCATGGGTATACGGCGACAACGTTGACACGGACGTGATAATTCCAGCCCGTTACCTCTACACGAGCGAGCCGTCCGAGCTGGCGCGCCATTGCATGGAGGACATAGACGCGTCGTTTGCCGATTCGGTGGTAAAGGGAGACGTTATCGTAGCAGGGGCGAACTTCGGCTGCGGATCTAGCAGGGAGCACGCGCCGATCGCGATAAAGGCCGCCGGGGTGTCGTGCGTGGTGGCGTCGTCATATGCCCGAATCTTCCATCGCAACGCCATCAACATCGGACTGCCCATTTTGGAGTGTCCGGAAGCCAGCGAGCCGGGAGCGGTGAACAGGGACGACGAATTGGAGATAGACGTGGCTTCCGGGAAGATAACGAACAAAACCAGCGGCAGGACTTTTAAGGCGGCGCCCGCGCCGGAGTTTCTGCAAAGCTTATTCGCGGCGGGCGGTCTGGTTCCTTATGTCCGGGAAAGATTGGGGCGCGCTAAGTGAGTAAAGATATAAAGCATATAGCGGTAATACCCGGCGACGGCATAGGCCCGGAGGTTACGGCTGAGGCGATGAAGATTACCGGCGCCGCCGCGTCGAAAGAGGGCGTGGCGTTCGAGTGGGTGGAATATCCGTTCGGGGCGGCGCACTATCTCAGGACTGACGAAATTCTGCCGGGGTCCGCGATAGAGGAGATGCGCGGATGCGACGCGATGCTGCTCGGGGCGATAGGCTCCCCAAGCGTCAAGCCGGGGATACTTGAGCGCGGGATATTGCTCGCGCTCCGATTCATATTCGATCAGTACGTAAATCTGCGTCCCGCCAAGTCACTGCCCAACGTGCCGACGCCTGTACCCTTGGGGGAACGAGGCATGGACTCGGTGGTGATTCGCGAGAACACCGAGGATTTATACATGGGGCTCGGCCGGATATTCGAAGGGGAGTCGGAATCGCTTGAAATGCAGCTTGTGCTTGCGCGAGGGGGTTATTCGCTCAGGGGTTCGCTCGAACTGTCCCTGTCGCCTAATATGCCCTTCGCCGCGCAGGTAGCTATCAATACGAGCCACGGCGTCGGGCGCATAACGAGGTACGCGTGCGAGGAGGCCCGCAGGAGAGGAGAAAACCGTGTGACCGTCGTCACGAAATCGAACGCGGCTCCCGCGCTGTACGGTTATTTCGAGGACGAGGCGAAGCGCGTCATTGCGGAAGAATTTTCCGACATCAAGCCGGATACGGTGAATGTCGACGCGCTCTGCTATCACCTCTCCAGAACGCCGGCGGCCTATGGGGTCCTGCTCTGTCCGAATTTGTTCGGCGACATTGTGAGCGACCTTCAGGCGGGACTTGCCGGAGGGCTGGGCACCGCGGCGGGCGGCAACATCGGCGACGGACTCTCGATGTTCGAGCCCGTCCACGGATCCGCCCCCGACATAGCCGGCACAGGCAGGGCGAATCCGGTAGCCGCGATATTATCCGGCGCGCTTATGCTGAAACACCTTGGCCTCGATAAATCGGCAAGCGGCGTCGAGCGGGCAGTCAGCGCATATCTGCGCGAATCACCGCCAAAGGATTTCCCGTTCGAGTTCGGCGGGGAGATGAAATGCTCCGGCGTCGGGGATACGATACTAAGTAAATTGTAAGTTGGGAGGGAGCTCTTCATGGGGATGACAGGCGCTGAAATTCTTGTAAAGTCGTTGGAGGACGAGGGGGTCGAAACTATCTTCGGCTTGCCGGGAGGCACGGTCATACCTCTGTATGACGCTTTGTACGACTCGTCAATAAAACATGTGCTCGTGCGCCACGAACAGGCGGCTGCCCACGCTGCGGACGCTTTTTCGAGGGTGGGGGACAAGGTGGGGGTATGTTTCGCGACGTCCGGCCCGGGAGCGACGAATCTGGTGACCGGCATAGCGACGGCGAACATGGATTCGTCGCCAATGGTAGCTGTTACCGGGCAGGTTGCGACGGCGGCGATAGGGAAGGATGCCTTTCAGGAGGCGTTTATCCTCGGCATCTCCATGGCAATAGTGAAACACAGTATGCAGGTGAGATCAACGGATGACGTCCCGCGAGCGGTGCATGACGCTTTTTTCATCGCGTCAACCGGGAGGCCGGGTCCCGTATTGCTGGACGTGCCCGTGGACATACAGAAAGCCTCGGGCGAATACAGGCGTCACGAGTCGTCCGGTTCGAGTTATCCCGGCTATCCGGGGAGCTTGCCCGAGGACGTCGAACGGCTTAGTGAGGCGGGGCGTCTGATACGCAACGCGGAGCGTCCGGTCATAATCGCCGGAAACGGCGTTAACCTGTCCCGGGCATTTGAAGCGTTAAGGGAGTTCTCGGAGAATCTGTCCATCCCGGTTGCGAATTCACTGCTGGGTAAAGGAACGATTCCCTACGATCACCCGAACAGGGTGGGAATGATAGGGATGCACGGGCACGCGGCGGCGAACCGGGCGATCACTAACGCGGACGTTATCATTGCCGTCGGGTCGCGGCTCAGCGACCGCAGCACGGGAAAGGTCGCCGATTTCGGCAAGGGAGCGCACATTATACATATAGATGTGGACTGCGCGGAGATTCGCAAAAATGTCGAGACCGACGTGTGGCTTCTGGGAGACGCGTCGCGGCTGCTCCGGCTGCTCTGTGAAGAGGCCTCCGGCCATGATCCCAAAAAGCGAGCGGAGTGGATGGAGCGAATACGCGAATTCGATGAGTCGGAACCGACGGCCCGCAAAGCGGCTGACGGGAAGGTTCATCCGTGGCAGGTGGTTGACGCGCTGGACGAGGTGACGCGAGGTAATGTTATAGTCACCACGGAAGTTGGGCAGAACCAGATGTGGGCCGCTCAATATCACAGATCTCTGCATCCGAGGAGCTTTGTCACCTCCGGCGGGTTGGGCACGATGGGATTCGGAATTCCCGCCGCGATGGGCGCTCACTTTGCCCGCCCGGATGTGCCGGTTGTGTGCATCGCCGGCGACGGCAGCGCGATGATGAACATACAGGAACTCGATACGTATGCGCGCTACAGGATGCCCATCAAGGTGTTCGTCCTGGACAACAACTGCCTCGGAATGGTGAGGCAGTGGCAGGAGTTATTTTACAGGGGACGCTACTCGAACACCCTTTACGGTTTGAAGCCGGATTTTGTGAAGATAGCGCAGGGAATGGGAGTCGACGCGTTTTTTGTGGACGATCCGGCGAATGTAAAGCAAACGATAGAGCAAGCTATGGAAATCCCCGGCCCAGCCCTGATACACTTCGCGATACCGCAGCCTGAAAACGTGTTCCCGATAGTCCCGGCAGGCGAACCCCTCGAAAGCATGATCGTGTGGGCTCAACGGGACTAATGACAAAGGCGATATTATGATAAAAGTATTCGTAACGGGAGCGTCGGGCAATGTCGGCAGGACCATTATCAGGACAATGATGGACCGTGACGGTTTCGAGCTCTCAGGGGGATGGTGCGTTGAGACGGGGGAGGATTTGGGAGTTTTGGCCGGGATAGGATCGGTTGGCGTCAAATCGTCCGACACGCTTGACGAAGGGTTGTCGCTCTCCAGGCCGGACGTTGTCATTGATTTCTCCGTCGCCGGCATTGTCGAAGAAAATATGAAGTCGTATATTAAGGCCGGTTTGAACGCGATAATCGGCACCACCGGACTCTCCGGTGAGCAACTGGAACAATTCAGAAAAGAAGTTTACGCAAACGGCCTGCGCTGGGCCGCGATTCCAAACTTTGGGCTGGGGATCAGCCTCGTATCCGATTTTATAAGGAAGGTTCGCCGGTTCTATCCGTTTGTTTCGATAATGGATCAGCATACGAACGAGATGGCGAACGCCCCTAGCGGCACCGCAGCCGCGCTGGCCGATGCCGCCTCGGAGGGCCCGTTTGGTCCTGTCGCGAGCCGTGAGGTTTATCCCGGCGTAATGGGAGCGAAGATACAAGGCGTCCAGGTGCTCTCACAGCGTCTTCCATTCCCCGGGCCATACTCCTCGCATGAAATTACGCTGGCGAGGAAGGACGAGATAATCCGAATCACGGTGCAGGACCACACGAGCGACGTCTATATGGACGGCGTGTTCCTTACCGCGGAAAAACTGTCCGGCTTTCCGGAGGGAACTTTTCTGACGAGCATGTCGGAAGTTATGAAATAATAAGGGCGGCAATATGCCGCCCTTTTGCGTGATTACGTTTAGTGAATCCGTTTCTTACAATTCAATTTCCTCGCCCGCGGCGACGACGCGTTTACCCGGCGCGTCAAAGGTTTCCGCGCGTTCCCTGTCAAACAGTTCGCCCGGTTTCATATGAACTGGTATATTCACCCTCGCGCCGATCAGCTTGGCGCTTTCCGCGGCCTCGTTTAAATCCATGTTGTAAAAACCGTCGGTGGGCAGCAAAGCGTAATCGAGATTGCGTTCCGCAAAGGATTCCATCGACTTCGTCTTTGACGTATCCGACGCGATATAAATTTTGACGCCATCGACGGTGAGTATGAAACCTACGCACTGCGTCGGATCGTGATTGACATTGCAGGCCTCGACCGCCTCTATGACGATGCCCCCGACGTCGAACGTGTTGTGCTTGCCGCCCGCGAGGGCCTCGACGTTCGTAATCACAGTGCAGCCCGGTTTTTGCGTCACGAGCTCTGTTTTGTTGTGGTCGTCGTGCTGGTGAGTTACCAGCAGAATGTCGGCGGGTTTGTCATAGCCGTCCCCCGCATAGGGGTCGATGTAAATGACTCTGCCGTCCGCTGCCGTGATTCTATAGCTGCCGTGTCCCTGATACAGTAATTTTGTCGCCATTTTTTTATTCTCCTTTTGTTTATTTGGATTTATATATCATTACTTTATTTTATTATATAATGCATTTTACATTTGTCTATATCCTGTGTTTTTATGATAAATGATCCTGTCTGCCCGTTATGACCGTAAATATTGTTTTAGTTTCTCCAGCAGCTCGTTATAATCGACAGGTTTGCCGATATGCTCGTTCATTCCGGCATCAATGCACCGTTCAACATCTTCTCTGAACACATTCGCCGTCATGGCGACTATGGGGACTTCCCCGGCTTTTCTGGAATCGAGCGCCCGTATGCGCCGCGTTGCTTCCAGACCGTCCATGACCGGCATCTGCATATCCATAAAAATCATGTCATACCTGTCCGGCGCGGCGCTGAACAGCTTCACGGCCTCGGCGCCGTTGATCGCGCATTCGATTTCAAGCAGGGTGGGCTCCAATAGCGTAATCACAATTTCGCGATTGACCTCTACGTCCTCCACCAGCAGGATGCGGCGTCCCTGGAATGATTCTTCCCGCTCATCTTCAGCGCCGCTGGATTCGGCGCTGCTCTTTGCGCCGATATGGTTATTGATGCACTCCGCCACATCTGAAGAGAATAAAGGCTTTGGCAGGAAATCGTTAACGCCTGCCGCTTTGGCGTCCTGTTCAATAAGATTCCAGTCATGCGCGGAAATTATGATGATCTCCGGTTTTTTTGCCTTCGTTGCCGTTATGGTGCGAGATAGCGCAATGCCGTCTATCACAGGCATTCGCAGATCTATAAAACAGATGTCGTATGTGACGTCACGGTTCAGCATACTGAGCGCTTCCTCGCCGTCGGCCGCTGTGTCACAGATCAGATTCATTTGCTGCGTGAGAATCTCGAAAAACTCCAACACCCCCGGGTCGTTGTCTACGACGAGTATCCGGACGGTTTCAGTTCTCTCAATGAAAACCGGCGGGCTTTCTTCGTCCGGCACGCGTTCCAGTTTGACGGAAAAAGCGAATGTCGCACCCGCGCCGAGCTCGGACTCAATCCATATATTGCCGTTCATCAACTCGACGATGCGTTTGGAAATCGCGAGCCCGAGGCCCGTTCCGCCGAATTTGCGGGTTGTGTCTTTTTCCGCCTGCTCAAAGGAAGTGAACAGACGTTCCTGCTGCTCCGGACTGATCCCTATGCCCGTGTCCGTCACCTCAAACTGTATTATGCAAAAATTGTTTTCTTCCCCTATGAACCGCACATGCAGCGAAACCAAGCCTGATTCCGGCGTAAATTTGACCGCGTTGGACAATAGGTTTGTAATGACCTGAGCCAGCCGTTGGTCGTCGCCGGCCAACATGCGCGGGATATTCGGATCGAGCTTCAGTTTGAAGGTCTGACCTCTTTCATTGAGACGGAAGATGATGACGTTTACAACCTTCTTGATCATCTTCTCAAAGTTGAATTCCACATTGGACAACTCGAATTTATTGGCCTCGATTTTGGACATGTCAAGCACGTCGTTGATAATTCCGAGCAAGTGAGTGGAAGCGATCTCGATTTTTTCAAAAGCGTAATCTTTTTTTTCGATGCTGGGCGCGGATTTGCCGATCGTCGTCATACCGACGATCGCATTAATGGGCGTTCTGATTTCATGGCTCATGTTGGATAGGAACTGGCTCTTAGCCTGGTTCGCGGCAAAGGCTTTTTCCAGCGCCGCTGTGAGCTCCTGCGTCATCTCGTTCCGCAGCAGCGCGTTTGTAATGAGCAGGCTGGCCGACCTCAGGATGGATTCCTCGTTCAAGGTAAACAGCCGTTCCCGGTGGCAGTCGTTAAAGCCAACGAATCCCCAGAATTCGTTGTGCAGAAAAACCGGCACAATCAGAAGGGAGAGAATACCCTGAGAGACAAAACGCTCCCGTATATTCGTGGGCATCTCGCGGGTAATGCCGTTGATACACTCGTTTTTTGTGAGCTTCGCTTCCCAGCCCGGCAAGTTTTCGTCATAGGGCACATTGATAGTGATTTTCTTGCCCTGTGACGGTTCGGCGCCCTCCGACCACTCATGAAGCTGTGTGCAAAACAGCTTTCCGTCCACGCTGAAGTTCCGCCACAAACGCACACGATCAGCGTCCACGGCGTTCGCCAATACGCCCATGCTCCGCCACAAAGCGCTCCCAAATTGGTCCACTTCAGCCTGAAGCAAATATGTGATAGCGGTATTAACCGCATTTAGTAATAGATCGCGATGTTCTGTATCCGCTGCTTCCGCTTTCAATCCGACCTCTTTCTCCCCATTAAAAGATCAATTCCCATCACGGCTCCAGCAGATTCTTGAACACTCCGCCCCTCGGGTCCACTATTACCGTTGTGCCGGACTTTACGCTCGCCCTGTACATCTCGAGCTGCTTCAGGTACGTGTAAAGCTCGACGTTGTTCTGCGTGGCCCTGTTTATTATTGACTGAGCTTCCTTGTCGCCCTCGGCTTTGATCCGAGCCGCCCTCACGTTCGCGTCGGCGACTATGGCCGCCGCGTCCCAGTCGGCTTTCGAGCGAATCTGGTTGCTCTCAGCGTCGCCCTCCGCCCTGGTCTGTATGGAGATTCGCTCACGCTCCGTAATCATGGATTTGTAGACCTGCTCCTCGTTTGCCGCGAGCAGCAGGACCTTCTTGAACTGTACCGTCTTGACGTCGAGGCCGAAGTCGCTGGTCTGCTCGCGGGTTATCCTGAGTATCTCATTCAGGATGGGCTCGCGGTTGTTCACGATGATGTCCTCGAATGTGCTTTTGCCCGCTATCGAGAGCATGGCCGAATAGGTCACGTCGTCGAGCCGCATCAGCGCGCGGTCTATTGTGCGGCTCGTCTGGTAGAATTTTTCCGGGTCGGTGATTACAAACGTTGCCAGTATGTCGACCTCTATAGTTTGCATGTTGGATGTTATAACGCTCGCCGTGTCGCTGTAATACTCGTACAGCCGCGAGGAATACTTGGTCAGCTTGTCGACGCCGGGTACCTTGATATGCAGCCCGGGTTCGCGCAGCACATTCTTCACGACGCCAAAGCGGGTGACAAGCCCTATTTCATGAGGATAGAGCCTGTAAAGCGACGCCAGCAATATGGCGCACAGGAAAAAAATTACCGGAATTATGAGAGCTTTTTTCACCCTTCCCCACTCCTATCTCGTCGTGATTATGGGTACTTCGCCGAGGAAAATGTTGCTGTTGTTTGAACTGTCGACGAAAATGATATTGAGCCGCGCGAGAACGTCCTCTATGTTTTCGTACCACAGGTTCGTTCGCACGAGATTAGGGTTCATGACGAACATCTCGTTAAGCGACGTAAGGCGCGTCGATACGGCGGTTGCGTCGGCAACCGTGTTTACTTTGTACGCCTCCGCGTTATTGACGGCAACCTGAGCCATGCCTCTCGCCTCCTCGACGGTCTTGTTCGCGTAGGCCTCGGCTTCGTTGATGGCGCTGGCTTTAGCCTGTTTCGCGGTTTCGACGTCATTGTACGACGGCTGGACGGACGGAGGAACCCTGACCTCACTGATCAGCACGTCTACAATAGTTATGCCTATGCCAAGCTGATTGTACGTGTTTGTTATGCGATTCCTGGCGTTAGCGGAGAGAGCCACTTTGCCGGTCGTCAGTATTTCCTCGTAATTCATGCTCGCGACTTCCTTGCGGAAATCCGCCTCGGCGAGCCCGGCTATGAGCCTGAGATTTCCTTCCGAGTCAACGTTGTTGGTTATGAAATACTGGTACGGATCCGCTATCCTCCATTGGGCGACCCAACTTATTAACAGTATCTTGGTGTCGGCCGTCACCATCTTCTGCTCGCTGTCATCCGATCTGTACCTCATGCCGGGTATTTCCGTCTTCTCGCCGAACTCGAACCGCCGTATCTCCCTCACGTCGAACCTGACCACTTCCGTCCAGGGAGCCTTGAAGTGGAGTCCCTCTTCCGTCGTGCCGACGTACTTGCCGAATCTGAAGAGCAGCGCCTGCGAGCCGAGGGGAACGGTATAAAAAGAGTGGTACGCGCAGAACGCTACGACGATCACGATTAAAGGTCCGATAAACGCCCACGGATTGAAGCGCGCTTGCTTTATCCCTTCCTCCCACACCTCGCCGGCTTGTTTCGCGGCGTCAAATTTGAAAAAATCACGAAAATTCACTCGTTTGCCCATCCGATCATCCGATTTTCCCCCACAATATTTAATCATAGTAGTAAAAAATATTTGCGTTAGATTAACATAAACGTTGCCATTGGTATATATAGTAATATCAGTCTTCCATGAATGGTAGTGTATAGTATAATACAGGAGTAACGTTTAAGTAAAATGAAAGGGGATTTTTTATTGGCACTCAATCTACGCGGTCGCAGCTTTCTTACTCTCAAGGATTTTTCAAGGCAGGAAATAGAATTCCTGCTCAATTTGTCGGCGGACTTGAAGGCGAAAAAACGCGCGGGAATTTACCAGCCCCTATTACGGGGACGCAGTGTGGCGCTTATTTTTGAAAAGGCGTCGACGCGTACTCGCTGCGCTTTTGTTGTGGCGGCGTCCGACGAGGGGGCGCACGCGGAGTATCTTTCCAAAAACGACATCCACCTTGGCGGCAAGGAGGATACCAAGGACACCGCGCGCGTGTTGGGCCGCATGTTCGACGGGATCCAGTTTCGCGGCTTCAAACACTCGACGGTGGAGGAGCTGGCGAAGTATGCCGGAGTGCCTGTCTGGAACGGCCTCACCGACGACTATCACCCCACTCAAATACTGGCGGACATGCTGACGATACGCGAGCGCTTCGGTTCGTTGAAGGGGCGCAGGCTCGTCTTTATGGGCGACACGAGGAACAACATGGGCAATTCCCTAATGATAGGCTGCGCTAAACTTGGCCTTCACTACGTTGCCTGCGGTCATAAATCGTTGTGGCCGAGAGAGGACCTGGTCGCCGAGTGTGAAAAAATAATCTCCGACTCAGGCTCTGGCGGGTCCATATCAATAACGGATAACCCGCGTGAAGGGGTCGCCGGAGCGGACGTGATATACACGGACGTATGGTATTCGATGGGCGAGGAGGAACAGGCGGCCGAACGGAAAGCCCTGCTTGCCCCGTACCAGGTAAACATGGAGCTTTTCAAGGCGACGGGCAGGGATGATGCCGTCTTCCTGCACTGCCTCCCGGCATATAAGGGGAACGAAGTCACGGAGGACGTTTTTGAACACCCCGATTCACTCGTGTTTGACGAAGCCGAGAACAGGCTACACACTATAAAGGCCGTTATGGTGGCGACTTTGGGAGCTGCTTGATTCCAATCATTTAAAAACCTCCTTGGCAATTAGCCTTTGCCAAGGAGGTTTGTTTACCCATTGGGATGTTATTACCACTTTATAGTGACTACAGGCTTAATCAGGTCCGCCGGCTTATCCTTCATAAGCAGCAGGGCCTTTTCTATTGCATCGAATCCCTCGAACCTATGAGTGAGGAGCTTTGAAACGTCAAGGCGTCCGGTCATCATCAATGAAACGAGTCTTTCCGTCCTGTATCTGCCCGCCGGCATCAAGCCTCCGTGTATAGATTTGTGCCCCATGCCGACGCCCCAGTCGAGTCTTGGAATTTTTACATAATCACCGCTTCCGAGATAATTGATATTTCCAATACTGCCGCCGGGTTTAAGCATTTTTACCGCGTCAATAAAAGTATCGCAGTCGCCGCCGGCGACTATGACCTTATCAACGCCTTT
>Ga0099364_10007538_pt1 | contig 15506 bp, 5 predicted proteins | sample TergutTh196P3_FD_73070 | JGI IMG/M metagenome (GOLD analysis project Ga0099364, IMG submission 73070) | Microcerotermes parvus P3 segment gut microbial communities from Pointe-Noire, Republic of the Congo - Th196 P3 | ecosystem: Host-associated > Arthropoda: Insects > Digestive system > Gut ... | reverse complement strand
ATGATTTTTTTAACTATACACCATATTTATTACTTTAATACCAAACGTAATGAGGGAAAGAATTACTTTAAAAATTTTTATAGCGCTGATTGTAGCGCTATTAGGCGTAGGGATGACGTCGGTAAAGGCGCAATCCTATGATGTGAACGCTATACGGGGGCAATGGGTCTATGAATCGGTTGCCGCCTTTGATGGAAACCAACAAGTCGCTATCGACATTGAAAGCCTGTGTTGCGAGATGCCGGCGGAAATGGATATACGGAACGACGATGTTTCCTTTGTATGGAAAGACCGTACCCAAACGGTAAAATTGAACGCGGTAGCCAGAGGGCAATCGTTATGTTTCTCGGTATGCGCCTTCTGGAAAAAGGTTGACGACAAGGTGCAGTTTTCATGGGATATGGACCTGGAAGGCGAGGAAGGGAAATCGTTAAGGATTGTATTAACCTATAAACCGAAATGATCATGAAAAGTATATTATTTAATGTACGGGACTCGTTCATACGGACGATTTGCACGCTGATGTTAGGTTTGTTTGCGACAACGGCGTTGTTTGCGCAGGGCCCACTCCCGGTATATAACATTAATATGAGTAGCCCCGGCGCTACGGTATCCGGCGTTTATACGGTTGCTTCCGACCGAGTAACCATTCACAATACAAGATCCAATTTTGTCATCAGCGGTCAAACGGCTGCTACCGGAGGTACTGCTCGAAGAATAGTTATTGAACCGGGTTATCAGGATACCATTACCTTGAGTAGTCTATCCATGACGTCAAGTTCAGTGACAACCAGTCCTCTCGGAGCAAGCGGTTATTCCTGTATCACCGTTGAAGGAGCTTACAATCAAAGCAATCTGGCGCCTGTTACAAAAGTGAACTTTATTCTGAATGGTAACAACTCGCTGACTCATTCAGGCAATAACTTTTGCGCTTTACAAGTCAATCAAGGGGCGCAAATCCATATCAGCGCGATTGATCCAAACGATAATACCAGCGGTACTTTAACGGCGAGAGCTACTTCCAACAGTGGCGGCGCCGGAATAGGCGCTCCCAACTGGAGTTCCGGTAGCACTGCGTTAGATCCTAGATACAATCAGGGAGTCACTACACTAAGCGGAACCTGTCCCGGAACTGCTACTACCGGCGGTACGGCAGGAGGGAATATCATTATTTCCAGCGGTACTATTACCGCTGAGGGTGGACATGCAGCCGGTATCGGCGGTGGATTTCGCACCTATTATGACGGTATCATTTTCATTTACGGAGGTAAAATTACTGCAACGGGAAAAAACCATGCTGCCGGTATCGGCAGCGGTTGCCCGACAGGTAGCGGCGTAATAGCCTGTTATACCCCAAACAGTGCAATCTTTACGCTTCCTCCTTCAGACATCTCGGCAATCGGGGCGGGACCAAATAACTCCAATCCTGTAGCTCTGTATGGGCTTGCAGGATCGAACTCCATCACCTATATCGGCGACCCGAACAAGCCGCTTCACAGAATATATACGGAATTAAACAAGGAATTGCATGCCGACATATATGCCGACCTGTCGAACACCCCTTCGATTGCCAATATAGTGAACACATTGGGCATTCCATTGAATCTTACCGCAGTAAAATTTGGAACTACGGGAACAACGGGTGAATACCATTTACGCGGACAGTTAGACCAGCCGGTTCGCTTCTTTACCACTGCAACGAGTTCGCTTCCCCAATGGTTGGGACATCCTTTCTGGCCGAAATCACATACGACAGTTGGGACTTTGGCAACACATGAAGAACACATAGAGCTTGAAATAGTCGATATCATGACCTTTGTAGTCACGCCAGCTACTCCGATGGAAGAGAATTATGCCGTGCAGGATGCTTTCGACAATGCCTATATGCTCAAAGTAACATACATAGACGCTTCCCCCTTTACAAACGTTGTATTCGGGTTAGGCGAAGGAGCCGCTTCCAACTTTATCCTGCCCCTTCGATTTTACAGCCATGACAGCGGCACAAACACATACGGAACTGAAATATCAGCGCCCACTACGCTGAACCAGAATGACATACTTTATATCAGAGTGCCGGTCAAGCAGGCGAGAACCATCGGTATCTATCGGGATAACCTGACGATAACCGGCGAGCATAGCTCCGCACCCGGCCAGCGCACGCCTATTTATCAGGTAGCCGAACAGCGTATCGTGCTCGACGATACAGGTGTAGGTAATTATATAAAGGTAGGCGCCAGTCCGTTCTCGGGCTATTGGAACGCGACGACGAAAACAAGCGCTTCTGCTACACTTAGCTTGGAAATTAATCACGGCACGTATGAACAGGATTATCCTTACACTTCGGGTGACGTAAAAGCCTTATACTTCGTATCAACCGAACCGGATTATGCTACCGCCCTGAGCGCCAACCCGCTTACATCGCCGGTATGGCAGCCGTTAAACATACCTTCCGCTGCGGGAAGCGGCGGCGCTACAACCACTCCAGTTTCGCTTAACCTTCCTGAAGGTGAGTACTATATCCACTGGTACGTGTTCTCGGGTATATTCTACGCGACCAGCACAACAACGGTAAGTGTCAACTATCCGCAAGGCAGCCGCCCCGGCCCATATATCATTGACGAGACGGCGCCCGAACCGACGATTGAAGTCAGTTTGGACGGCGGGACAACCTGGACTGACCAGATTGCCGACATCAATCTCACCAACACGGCCGAACTGGACCTCAGAATCACATTCGACGAAAAAGTGCAAAGCACAGTAGTGGATGTTTTGGTTGCCGGTCATTTTGCCATCACATCGGACAACGGGACGCCGCCGCCTTTAGCGGCAGTAAGTGGTTTTACAACTACCGACAGCATCGTAATTCTCGGCAAACTGAAACCGGACAATACGTTAAAAACCGGCTCGCGGTTTTTGATTCAAATACCGGCAGGCTCCACTTCTGGCCACGTAACAGACTTGGCTAATAACTACAATACGGCTTCCAATCCATTGACGTTTGCTTTCGACAATACGGCCAAGCCGATTGTTGACACAACGGATGTAGCGGGTAAGTCATACGTCACGCTGCAGCCTTCATTTAAGATTGTTGTCAATCCGAATGACTTTGTCGCCAATACAAATATCGGTCTTTACTCGAATGCCACCGGAACGGTCATACCGGCCAACGCGACGAGCCTGTTTACAATAACGCCCACCGGAGGGGCCGCCCTGACGTCGGGATATTCGGTAGCATACGCTACTGTGGGTACGGACGCCGCCGCCAGAGGCGAGTTTACTTTCTTTTTTAGCGCCGACCTGCTCAATGTGACCGAATATGTAGTGGGCTTAGCGCCGAACACGATATTCAACATGCTTGGCAACGGCAACGACCTTGCTACGGCCACGTTCAAGACGGTCAAGCTCGACAATGACGCCGCAGGCGCGGGTATCTTTGCCGCTCCGAACGTGCTTGCCGCCGCCGGCGGAAACACGCAGCTTACCGCCAAAGGTGTAGCCTTCAAGCATAACATAGAAGTATCTCAACTCCTGGAGCTGCACATTGTTGGATCGGGCGAGGGTTTCACCTACAACCATACAATACCTCCCTTAACCTCTGCAGAATGGCCGACGGTTTTCGGCGCCGACCTTAACATCGCCGGCTTGGATACCATTATATCGGCTCCGATAACTATCCCCGCCAATACGGACGATACGGTAAGGGTCTATACCTTTGAACTGTTCTGGACGTTCGCCGATCCCGCATTAGGCGGCACTACCCCGCCAGAGTTTTCTACCGGCAAGACCTGTACGGTTTATGTCAATCCGGCGACCATTTTGCAGGTGAAAAATATCTTTACGGATTTAACGGGCTATTCGGCTCCCGTAGACCTTGTTTACGGATATAGCAGCGGCGATGCGACTGCATCTAATCGCGCACAGACCATCGAGATTACAAACGCGGGGTATTATCCGTTAGATTTGGCGACGACGAATCCGATAACGATTGAAGGAACTGACAACGGCAAGTTTACGCTTGTCGCCCCGCCGTCGAAAACGAATTTAGTACAGGATGAATCAATAACCGTCCAAGTGGCGCTTATAACCGGCGAAAGCGCCGGCACCTACGGCAACAATACCACTCAGGTAAGGGTTAACGCTACGGCCAATGCCCAGACGGAAACCGGCACGGCAGCGCTACTTCCGCAAACGGTGACGACTGCAACCGGTACCGGAAACGAAGGCTCCGTCACCGGCGTCCCGGTCCCAGTTGCGGCTTCTACATGGCGCAACTTCAATACGGTAGCTTTAACGGCCTCCAACATCTCGTCGTCAGGCAATTTGATAGAATGGAAATATGTTGTCAGCACAACGGCAACGGCTCCTTCGCTTACCGACTGGTCTACACTTACACCCGACGGCCATATCACCGGCGGCGCAACGACGGATACGTATACTTTCCCGACCGGCACAGACGATACCTATTATATCCACTGGATCATGCAGACAGACAATGTCAGCGACATTACGGGAACTGTAACAAACAGCGGAAACACAGCGTACAGTATCGACCTGATAGTACCGGAAGTGACAGCCATTAATCCCATCCCCCCGACGGCCAATCAACCGTTCTTCGACGTGCAGGTTATTTTCTCGGAAAATGTTACGTTGACAGACATTACTAAATTTAATGCAACGAATGCCTCGATAGCCCTTACGCCGTCATCATCTACGACCAACACAACGATGATTTCCATAAGGGTTACGCCGGACGGAATCGGTAATGTTGTTTTCTCTGTAAATGCCGGAGCGGTCGAAGACAAAGCCGGAAACGAAAATCCTGCTTCGGACGCCGGGCTTACGAAAACCATCGACACGACCTACCCTGTACCGGAAATTGCTATCAGTACGGACGGCGGCACCACCTATTTCGTCCCGTCAGGCAGCCACGCTATCTCCGACCTCAGCGCGATTCCGATCAGAATCAGATTCACCGAGAAGGTCACCGATGCAGTGGAGGTAAATGTATTGAAAGATACTTATTTCACTATCGGAACAACCAAAGGCACTTTACCGCCGTTAGCTGACATCACCACCATTACAACAAGCGACAGCATTGACATTTTCGCCCTGCTGACGCCCGACCAGACTTTGTCGACCGGCTCAAACTTTACGATCACATTAGATGCCGCTGTCGTAACCGACATGGACGGTAACTCAAACACAGTGTCTAATACAGTATCGTTTGACTTTGATATAACGGCTTCGGCCTACACGCCGATTGTTGACATGACAGATGTAAAACCGGCCTATTCGACACTGAGGCCGACCTTCAAGGTAACAGTCAATCCAAACGACTTCGCGCTCAACGGAAATGAGGATCTGTTCTCGGCAGCCGACAGAATAAGTAAAATCACCTCGTCTACGCCGAACCTGTTTACGGTTACTCCCGACGGAGGGACGCCCTTGAGTTCCGGTTATTCCGTCGACTATTCGCCGGCGGGTTCGGGCGCCGCCGCTATTGGCGTCTTTTCCTTCACTTTTGATCCCGGAACGCTGCAAAACGAGACGAAATATGAAGTCGAATTAGCTATGGACAAGGTATTTAACCAGGTCGGAATAGGCAACGCTGCCGCCTCGACCCTGTTTGAGATTCTTGTACCCGAAATTCCTTCCAGCAATACAGACGCAGGTATCTTTGCCAGACCATCCGTCCTATCAAGCGGCGGAGGCTCGGTAGAGCTTGTTATCAGGGGTATAGCCCTGGAACATAATGTAAGGACAGGTACGCTGGAACTGCGTGTGAAAAGTACGGAGTTTTTTAATTATAGCGAAATTATTTCGGCCACATCCGCATCATGGCCTGTCGGTACTTTCGGTCGCGCCGCCGACGGTATGGACACGATTAAGGCCGTTATATCTATCCCCGCCAATCCCGGCGTCACTGTGGATGATTATTACTTTAATTTAGAGTGGATATTCGATCCGGACGGAATTTCCGGCACGCCTCCATGGGTTGATCTCAACAAGAGCTGTACCGTCAGAGTCAATCCTCCTTCCGTGATGAAAGTGGAAAATATGCAAACCGCTACCGCAGACCTTATTTTCGGATATACAAACGCGCCGAGCGGCAACGGTACGAGACACCCCGATATCATACAGACTTTCCAGATAACGAATGTCGGCACCGATCCTTTTACCGTTAATCTGCCGATTGCTTTGAGCGGTACCGACGGCGATAAGTTTGCCTACATCGCGGGCTCGCTGACGACAGCGACCGTAGCGCCCAACGGAGGAACGCAATCATTCACAGTTGAACTGATTGGCGGCTTGGATGCAAACACGTACAACGCAGGCTCGACAGCCATCGTGACCGTAGAAGCGCAGATCGGCTCTCAAACGCCGTTTACCGAATCGGCGGCGCTGCTTCCGCAAACCGTGAAACCGAAGGAAAGTGTCAATCCTTCCGATGAAGGAATCATCACAGGCAATCCGGCGCCGTCTACCACATGGCGTAACACGCCGTCCGTCGATCTGACGGCTGCCATTGCCGGAACGAGCGGAGGGCCGGGCGACTATGTAGTAGACTGGAAATATATTGTCAGTCTATCGTCAACCCCGATTGCCGCGAATAGCACTGATTGGGCTACCGCTCCCTCCGGTACCGGAACAACGCCCGAAACGCATAGCTTCCCTGCCACGACTGACAGCATCTATTATATCCACTGGCTGTTGAATACAAACAATATCGTGAATATCATCGGAACGGTCACGGCAAGCAGCGTCAATACGTACAATGTAGACCGTGTACATCCGGAAGTGACGACCATAGAGCACGTCGGTTCGCCGGCCAATCAGTCGTCGTTCGATATTCGGATAATCTTCGATGAGGATATCAGTCTGCTTGACGTTACCAAATTTGACGCCGGCCCGAACGCTTCGTTAGCTATCAGTACGGTTAACACACCAGCCAATCAACGACAGATTATCGTAACGGTAACGCCCGACGGCACCGGCAATCCTGTCTTGTTCCGCGTACTGGCAGGAGCAGTCGAAGACAGGGCCGAAAACGAGAACTTGGCTTCCGCTACCAATATAGATTTAACCGTCGACGTGCAGGCGCCTACCGTAGTACTCGAAGTAAGCCTTGACGGCGGTACGACCTATATTATCCCATCGACAATGCCACATACGGTCAATAACCTGAATGACCTGCCCGTCAGACTTACATTCAGCGAAGACGTCCCGGGCGTCACCGGTGTTACGGCAACGGGTACTATCGTTGCAACCGAATTCACGCTGTCGAACGCGAATGTCGCAAATATTACGAAGGTTTCAGGTAATGTATTTACAGCCGATCTGGTGCCGCACACATCCTTAGCGACCGGCTCGACGTTCACGATTCAATTAGACACCGCTGCGGTAACCGACGCGACAGGCAACAACAGTTCGCCGTCAAATACCTTATCGTTTGAGTTTATCAATACTGCTGCGCCGTCGATTACATATAAAAATGCCGCCGCATACGCCACGCTTACACCGACGTTTCTGGCTACGCTTATTCCGGGCGACAACGCTATCAACGGCAACTCTACGCTTTACTACGATGCCAATGCTTCAGCGTCAATATCAAATGGTACTGATTTAGCGTCAGCAGGACTGTTTACTATTACCGGCAGCGACGGTACAACGTTGACCGCCGCCGATTATAGCGCCGCCTACAACAACTCAAACGGCGATATTAATTTCAGCTTTAGCACTTTGGCCAATATTACGGAATATACGATCACATTACCCGCCAACAGTGTATACAACCTGCTTGGAAATGGAAACCCCCTCACTTCAACTACATTTAAGACGGTCGATCCCACCTCAGCCACCGGCAACGGTATCACTGCCAACCCGACGATGTTCTCAAGCAGCGGAGGGGCAACGAACCTGACCATCAAGGGTGCAGCCTTCAAACATCATTTGGATGCAGGGAATATGGAACTGACGGTTGAATGTGATAGCTTAGGATATAGTACTGTCATAACATCGGGCGCATCGTTTATCCCTGGCGTCAACGCCGACGCCGGTTATGACGTTATGACTATCACCGGCGTTACTCTGCCCGGAAATACGGACGCTTTAGTGAAACAGTATACCTTCTCGCTGAGCTGGAGATACGACACGACCGGGTATGTCAATGTCGCATCGCCGAGTGTAATAGGAAGCGATGATGTCTTTGTCAATCCGCCATCGGTTCTACAGGTAACCAATAAGTTCTTTTCGGAGAACAGTACGCTGCTTAGTCCCAATGACCTTCAGTACGGATATTCTGACTCACATACGAGAATCGCGGGCGTCATGCAGACCATCGAGATTAAAAATGTCGGGACATACCCCATAGATATTGATAATATATATCTAAGCGGAGTTGACGCCGATAAATTTGATTTTATCACGCTTTCGTACGTAACGTTGCATTTACTTCCAAATACAATAAGTACATTCGGTGTCGAACTGAAAACCGGTTGGGATGCTGGCACGTACAACCCAGGCCACACAGCCAGGGTGTATGTTGAGGGCACATTGAACGACCCGGCCAATTCGCAGCTAATCGAATCTGACCACCTGCTGCCGCAGGTTGTGAATGCAATTCCAAGCAATCCGCTGGATCCAGAAGGCATCGTGACCGGCAATCCGGAGCCGAGTCCTAACTGGATTAACAATACGTTCATCGCATTAACGGCATCGACATTGGTGCCCCCGACAAGTACTACGGATGTGGTGGAATACTGGAGGTATGCCATAACGACTTCCAATACAGCGCCGGCCCATCCCGGACCGGAATGGGTAGACGTACCGTCAGGAACGACGACAGCCAATTGTAATACGGAAGATTTGTCGGCAGCATCGCCCACAACTACAAACGATACCTATTATATCCACTGGTTTATGAATACAAATAACTATACGGGTATAACAGGAATCGTTAAACATTCCATCACTCCAACCGACGAAACGTACAGTATTGACCATATCAAGCCGACAGTAACCGGCATGGTACCGTCGCGCAGTCAGTATACAGGGCCATCGCCGTTCACCGTTACGGTCACCTTCAGCGAGCCTGTCGACTTAAGCATCGCTTCCCGGTTTATGGCTACCAATGCTTCAGTAACGGGTGTCGTACCGGTAGGAACGCCTGATTCGGACGGACGCTATACGCAATTTGAAGCCACGGTTGCGCCTAATAGCGGATTGACAGACGGCGCTCAAATCGTGTTCTCCGTAGGCGCTGACGCCGTGCGAGACAGGGCCGGCAACGAAAATGAGCCGTCCTCCTCCGGACAAAATATAACCCTCATTTATGAAGGCTCCCGTCCAATGGTCACCATTACACCATCGAGGCTGAAAACAAATACCGACTTTTCGGTGACGATCTTTTTCGACAAGCCTATAGTTGCAGCTCCGAGTGCATCTAATCCGGCGCATATCTACATCAGTAACGGAGCTATTGACATCGGCACATTCACGTCGTTAGGCGATAACCAAACCTATACGTTTGATGTGCTTACCGCTACTTCCATTTCCGGAACACCAATCGTAATTTATGTACGTGAAAACGCTGTTGAAGACGCGCAAGGAAATAAGAACCGCGAAGGATCGGCAACTGTCGATTTCCTCAAGGAGCCGAATACCGTCTCTTTATATTACTCCAAGGGGGGTTACACCAATCAGCCATTCGAAATCAGGGCATGGTTCGCAAGACCGGTAACCGGACTGCAGGCAAGCCATTTCATCAATACAATGGCCGGCGATTTCACTGCTACGGCAGCTGTCCTTACAGGCAACGGGCAGAATTACACCTTGACGTTGTCCCCGAACACGGGCGTGGATAATACAACGGATATTTCATTGCCCGCAGCTGCGGCTGGCGTCATTGACGAATATGGAAACGTTATTGCCGCTTCAAATACGGTTATAGCACGATATGACACAGAGCGACCGCTGATTGACAAAATTGTTATGGTCGATCCGCTTGACGTCATTAATTTCGATCCGTTTGATGTGAAGATCATTTTCAACGAAGCAAATGTTACTGCTTTTGATATAACTAAGTTAGAATCGAATATGCTTGACTTCTTAGAAGTGATAAACGCCCCTGTAAACGTCGGCTCTACTACGGAAGTCAGAGTTCGTGTCCAAATTCGCGAAGACTCGCCGACCAACTCGACTGTCGGGATCATCGTGAAAGAAGGCGCGGGCAAGGACAAAGCAACCAATCCGAACATCGAAAGTGGATTAATAGATATCGTGTACACACCGGGCGGCGGCCAACCGGAAGTGCCAGTTATATTTATAGACAACATCATACCTTATGTCATCAACATGACGCCAACTGGCGTCAATGTACCAATCAGCGGATACCTGGTATTTACCTTCAACAAGACGATCAACCAGGACGGACCCGGAGAGGTGTGGTTAGAGCACTTTGGCGTCCTCAGAGGAGGCGTATGGTTAGACAAACGTACGATTTCATTCCCGTATTACTATCTTGAAGACGCAACGGATTATAGAATTATCGTATCCGACTTCGAGGATGTTAACGGTAATGTGCAGGATCCTGTCTTCTATGGAATTTTCACAACAATGAAGTTATTAACTCCTGTCATTAGCCGTGAGGTAATCCTTATAGTCGATGATGCGCTGATAACTTCTATCACGCCTAACATACCTTTCTTTGTGGATAGTTATAGCGACCTAATCTTCACGGTAACCGCCAAACCGGGCTATACACTCGACAATTTATCCGTCACGACCGGAATCGAATTCATCGACCGTACAGGTATCATACTGACACCCAATGAGGACGGTTCGGTAACAGTTCTCATCAGGCAAGTACAACGACAGCTAACCGTCACCGTCACCATCGCCGATCCTCAAAGCGGCGATGTATCCAACGAACTCATCGAGGCTACAAAGGTATGGTCGCACGAACACCTGTTGTTAGTTGAAACGCCTCAACCTGCCACGATCCGAATATTCGCTATGGACGGTGAATTACGCAATATAGTAAGAATACCGGCAGGAACAGAGAGAATCGCGTTGCTGCCAGGTATCTATACTGTTGTAATCGATGGAGTAGGCGCATATAAAGTGATAATACGATGAATCCAGACCGGACGGCATTTGTAAAATAATGCCCTCCCAAACTTCAAGCCTCCTGATTGGAATAATCAGGTGTAACAAACCGGAGGTCGTCAAATTATGATTGACGACCTCCGGTATTTTATTATTTTTTTTAGTGATTATTTAAGTAAAAAGTTTTGTAATATAAAAAATAGCCTTATATTTGCAGCGGATTTTTGAGGATTTTATTGATTCAAAAACCGGAAGTGGCGTGATAAATTTAAGCTATACAATGACTTGGCATTAAAAATCCGAGTTTTTAGCAAAAATTTGATAACAAAAAAATGATTTAGTTTTAAGAGGTATTTTTATTGTAAAGTGTATAAGAGTGGTTAGTTTTCTTAAAATAAACAAAGAAATGTTTATTTTCAAAGTGAATATTTTATTAATGTTGTTGATGCCGGTTGTTTTCCCGTGTTTTTCGCAAACATCGTTCATCCGCTTCAGGAATGTGAGCGCCGTGATTGATCCTGATTATATGGATAATGCACGGGTGCTGGCTGACCTCAACCGGCTATTGTCGGATTATTCAATCATAGATCAAATAGAAAATATAACCATCACAGGTTCTGCTTCGCCTGACGGCTATACCGCAAGAAATCAATTGTTAGCCGAAGAGCGGGCGCAGGCCATTAAGCGTTTTATCATACGAAATTATCCGCACGTCAACGAAAGACTTATTACTTCTCATTCAACCGGAGAGGATTGGGAAGGTCTGCGGCAAATGATTGAGGCCGACCGGACTACGCCGGATAGAACGGAGGCGTTACGGATACTTGATTCGGCGTTGACGGGCGATGAAAAACGGAAGCTGTTGCGACAGCTTGCATCTGGAAGAACCTACAAATATCTATCAGACAATATGTTCCCCTCACTGCGTGGAGGCGCTGCATTTATGATATTCTTTAAAAAAGACGAAACACGCTATAACACAGTCCCCTACCCGTTCGACGAAGCTTTTAACTACGATGTTTCCGATCTGGTCGACAATTCTTTTCCGGTCGACAAATCCGGGAGCGAAAGGTATGACCAGACATTATATTACAGGCGGCAGTCGAGAACGACGTTTTTTGATGACGAAGCGTATCAGGAAAAGATACTTTTTGCGGTGAAGACAAACCTGTTGTTTGACTTGGCTACGGCGTTGAATGTGGAGTTGGAAGCGCCGATGGGCGAAAAGTGGTCGCTCGCAGGCGAATATGTATTTCCGTGGTGGTTATCGGAAAGCAGGCAATATGCTTTTCAGGTGATTTGGGGTAATCTCGAATTGCGTCGCTGGTTGGGTTATCGCGAACATCGCTCAAAGATGACGGGCTGGTTTGGCGGTTTATTTTTCGGCGGCGGCTATTTTGATTTCCAGCGGGGCAACACAGGTTATCAGGGTGAGTTTGTAGTCGCGGGTTTGAGCGGAGGCTTTGCGCGCGAAATAACGCGCGACGGTAAATGGCGAATGGAGTATGCGTTGGGGTTGGGGTATTTGAGTACGAATTATCGGGAATACATTCCAAGATTCGGTTATGATGACAGGTGGCATCTGATACGCCAAAAGACGGGCAAACATGCGTATATGGGGCCTGTCAAAGCCAAAATAACTTTAGTACGGACGCTCAATCGCAAAAAATAAAAAGCAGGTAAAGATAACAATGAAACAATATTACGGGAAAATAAGGATTTTTGAAGCCCCTGTACGGCGTTATTTCGGGATGCTTCTACTTTCGGCCATGATCGGGTTGTCGCTTGGCGCCTGCGTGCGTCGTCCGCTCGAGGATCTGGAGTTGCCTCCTGCTGCTTTGATCCCTGTAAAAATAGACTGGAGCCGGTCGGGTTTCAAATTTTCATCCCGTTCCGGGCCTTCGGTACATCGTGTATCGCTACGCTTCTTTCCAAAAGACGGTTTCTTGCCGGTTTTCGACGTCTATCTTGAAAGAAACTTGATGGAAGGGGAAATCAGGGTTCCCATTGGCCGGTATTCGGTCATTGTTTTCAACGAAACATTAGAAGATGAGGGCTTTTGGGAGGGCAGGGTTCATTTCACCGATGTAGACAGCTTTCATGATTTTGCCGCTAATGCCGTCCCATACAACAGAAATACGCTAACAGAACAATTCCCGTTCTACAAACCGCAGCCCGGCGAGATGCTTATTGCGGAGCCTTTGCATTTGTCTTCCTGGAGCATTGAACACTTTGAAGTGACCGAAAAAATGGTGCCGGTATCTTTCGGCGAACAGCCGGAATCATTTCTCTCGGATGAAGAATATGAGATGTTCCTTTCTTTGAAAAAAGTGGTGATGCTTCCTTTGACACGCCCTGTAAACGTCACGGCGCGGATAGGCAACATCGTTTCGTCGCATATCAATTATCTTGCGATGCAAGGTTTTACCGGCAAGGTGTTCATGTCCTCAGGGCAGACAACCCAGCGTAACACGACCTTTCTGTTCAGACTCGGCAGACGGCATTATGAGGCGAATGGAAAAGACGGTAGCGCCGGAGCCTCATTCTATTGCTTCGGGCGCACCGAAGCTTACCCTGAATCATATACGATAGCAGCGGATGTGGTCTTTGTTACAGGCGAACTCTTCAAACCGTCGCCGCCGTTGTTTTTCGACTTGACCGGTCATATCATAACGAACTATCACGACCGGTTCGCCATTGATTTGGCCATTGAATACGACCTGCCTTACATGGAAGGTGGAATAGCGGTAGATAACTGGGACGATGACGTCTATACGCTCCAGTGACTAAAATAACAGGATATTTTTATATGAAGATATTATTTATTAACAAAATGTTTCACTTAAATTTTTTAAAAATGACAAAAAAATTTATCTATGCAGTTGCAGCGCTCGCTATCATGCTTAGCTGCTCAAAGAAAGAGGAAGAAGTTCACATCACTCCTTCCAATGAGATTTCTCTCAATCCTACGACGGCGCTTGCTACGCGCGCCTCTGTTGCAAACATCACTACGGTAGAGGGCGAGGGATTCGTAGTTTACGGTACTTCGGGCGATGATCCGACCGGTTGGTATTTCGATGCAGCCGCCAATGGGGGCGCCGGCGCCGGTATTGACGGAACGAACAACCATGTTCACGACGGAAAATGGAGTTTTGCCGAGCCTCTCAGCTGGCCAACCGAAACCGAGGACTATCCGATGAACTTCTATGCCTATTTCCCCCAGGCCCCTAACAATGTGATAACGTTGGTTGAGGAAGATTTCCCCGATGTGACGCTCAACATCACCATTCCAGTGGAAGTGGAAAATCAGTTGGATATACTCGCTTCCCATCGCGCAACGTCGACAAAGCCCGCCACCTCAAGCTTGGGTATGACTTTCAGACACATCCTTTCGAAGATTAATTTCGTCGTTTCCAACCAGGATGAAAGCGGTGATATTATTCCTGCCGACGAGCAGACAGCCTTTGTGATGGCTGTCGGATTTAAAAACCTGTACAGCACGAACACGTTTGATTTGATGTCGCAATCATGGGGATACATTCTTGAAGATCTCGAAACGTATAACTACTTCAATGAGTTTGTCCCCCGGAACGATAAATATGATATCATGTCGTTCAGCGGCGCTGAAAAAGAGCCTTTTTATACAGAAGAGGAAGCAGCCGACAAGCATTTGATGCTGTTGCCGCAAGGTCCGCAGGTATGGAATCCATCCCCGTCCCCGGGTAGTCAATATAATCTGCCTGATGATCATGAAGCGTATGTAAGGGTGTGGTACCGTTTGGAGATAGCCGGAAATCCCGATTACATCGGATACGAAAGCGCTACTCGTCATCCCGGATATGAAGGCAGTCAGCTTGAAGAAGATGGATATGATGGTCCGCTTTTCGTCCTGGCCGGTTATGCCTACGAAGGCACTTGGACGCCGGGCAAAGGTTATGTGTATAACATACCGATACCAAGCTCGGGTGGCGGTCGCCTGATAGATAAGAATCTTTATGACGACGAAGGAAACAGAACCGACCTCGAACTGCCCGGTGGCGAGGAAGGTAATCATATCATTTCGTCCGATAATACGATTCGCCTTATCCCGACCGTGAACGAATGGGATGACGGCGATGAGGATTTGAACGACGATCATAAAATACCGCCTACTTAAAAGATTCTGTCCACGAATTACACGAATTTACACGAAAAATTCCAATTCTTATTTCGTGTAATTCGTGTAATTCGTGGACAAAATTGTAATCCGATGAAACAAACATGTTATTTAAATCACATCCAAGCTTTTATGAAAAATAATTTAATTGTTCATTGTTCATTGTTCATTTTTTTGCTGCTTGCGGGATGTGCTGTGAACGAGCGGAACAATATTGACGACGTGTCGGAAAGTTATCAGGCGG
>Ga0099364_10007537_pt1 | contig 15506 bp, 15 predicted proteins | sample TergutTh196P3_FD_73070 | JGI IMG/M metagenome (GOLD analysis project Ga0099364, IMG submission 73070) | Microcerotermes parvus P3 segment gut microbial communities from Pointe-Noire, Republic of the Congo - Th196 P3 | ecosystem: Host-associated > Arthropoda: Insects > Digestive system > Gut ... | reverse complement strand
TAAAAAATAAAATTAATTACAAAGAAGAGTTTGATCCTGGCTCAGGATGAACGCTAGCGACAGGCTTAACACATGCAAGTCGAGGGGCAGCGGGGCAGCAATGCCGCCGGCGACCGGCGCACGGGTGCGTAACGCGTATGTAATCTACCCTACACAGAGGCACAGCTCTTCGAAAGGAGAATTAATTCCTCGTAACATGTGAATATCGCATGGTATTTGCATCAAACCTGAGGGGGTGTAGGATGGGCATGCGTAACATTAGCTAGATGGCGGGGTCATAGCCCACCATGGCGACGATGTTTAGGGGTTCTGAGAGGAAGGTCCCCCACACCGGAACTGAGACACGGTCCGGACTCCTACGGGAGGCAGCAGTGAGGAATATTGGTCAATGGGCGATAGCCTGAACCAGCCATGTCGCGTGCGGGAGGAAGGCCCTACGGGTCGTAAACCGCTTTTGTACGAGAAGAAAGAGCGTCACGTGTGATGCGTTGCCGGTATCGTACGAATAAGCATCGGCTAACTCCGTGCCAGCAGCCGCGGTAATACGGAGGATGCAAGCGTTATCCGGATTTATTGGGTTTAAAGGGTGCGCAGGCGGGTCTTTAAGTCAGGGGTGAAATTTTGCGGCTCAACCGTAAGACTGCCCTTGATACTGGAGGTCTTGAGTCTAATGGAGGCATGCGGAATGCGACGTGTAGCGGTGAAATGCATAGATATGTCGCAGAACGCCAATTGCGAAGGCAGCGTGCCGTGTTATGACTGACGCTGAGGCACGACAGCGCGGGTATCAAACAGGATTAGATACCCTGGTAGTCCGCGCCGTAAACGATGATTACTGGTTGTTTGTCTGACTAAAGATGAGTGACTGAGCAAAAGCATTAAGTAATCCACCTGGGGAGTACGTGCGCAAGCATGAAACTCAAAGGAATTGACGGGGGCCCGCACAAGCGGAGGAACATGTGGTTTAATTCGATGATACGCGAGGAACCTTACCCGGGTTTGAACGGTCGCTGCGTATACGTGAAAGCGTATAGTCCGCGAGGACAGCGGTCGAGGTGCTGCATGGTTGTCGTCAGCTCGTGCCGTGAGGTGTCGGGTTAAGTCCCATAACGAGCGCAACCCCTACCGATAGTTGCCATCAGGTTATGCTGGGGACTCTGTCGGGACTGCCGGTGTAAACCGCGAGGAAGGCGGGGATGACGTCAAATCAGCACGGCCCTTACATCCGGGGCTACACACGTGTTACAATGGGGGGTACAGAGGGCAGCAAGTCCGCGAGGACAAGCCAATCCTAAAAGCCTCTCTTAGTTCGGATCGGAGTCTGCAACCCGACTCCGTGAAGCCGGATTCGCTAGTAATCGCGCATCAGCCATGGCGCGGTGAATACGTTCCCGGGCCTTGTACACACCGCCCGTCAAGCCATGGAAGCCGGGGGTACCTGAAGTATGTAACCGAAAGGAGCGTCCTAAGGTAAAACCGGTGACTGGGGCTAAGTCGTAACAAGGTAGCCGTACCGGAAGGTGCGGCTGGAATACCTCCTTTTTAGAGTGAAAGATCTTAATCTAAATAGCATTGTGAACTTCCTTTTTTCTTTTTTTTTATTCTGCATAATATATATTGGGGGGTTAGCTCAGTTGGCCAGAGCGCCTGCCTTGCACGCAGGATGTCAAGGGTTCGACTCCCTTACTCTCCACCCACAAAAAAACTGAAGGCTTAAGCCCGCAGTAAAGTAAAACGAAGTCATATGAGTGACTTCGTTTTAATACCACGCATACAGATAAAAATGAGGTTATTACGTTTCAAATCGTGACAACCGAGTTTTCGACAAGTCAAGAGTTCTGACTTAATTTATTCAAAGACCAAATTAACCTTGTGTGTAGTACCCAATTCTATGCGAGTACCGCCTTGTCCGATAGTTCCTTCGATGCTTTTTGCACTTATATTTCCGCTAAAATTTTTCAATCCAGAAGTATCTATTTTAAAAGCAGTTATTTTCAAGTTATAACTTTTTCCAGCGGGAAGCGTAAGGTTAATATTTCCAGTATTTGACAATATAATATGGTTATCCGTCGATTTCATTTTAACATTGTTTTCAATTTATACTCTGATAATAAGACGTGGAAAAATTAATTTTGCATAAAAAAAGTTTTTTTTATTTATTTCACGAGTATTTGCTTATTTTAACGCAAAGTCGCAAAGTTGAGAACGCAAGGGGCGCTTATAAATAGTGATTAGAGATTAGTAGTGGCAAACCTGCGTGTTTGCCTGAAAAAGAGTCCTCATTTCACTTCGTTCAATTCGGAATGACTTACTCTTTTAGTGTGGAAGAGTCATTCTGAACAAAGTGAGGAATCTATTTGTCCCCTTTTTATGTCAATAATTGAGGTAAACTCATTTTATTAAGTCCACTAACACAAATATCAGCATTTTTCAATATATCGGGGGAGCCAATGCCTACGCATTTCATCCCAGCCACTTTGGCAGCTTCAATTCCCGCTACCGAATCCTCAAAAACAATGCAGTTTTGTGGACTTATATTCAGTTCTTTAGCAGCATTAAGAAATACTTCTGGATGTGGTTTGGGTTTTTCAACTTTGTTGCCATCAATAATAACATCAAAAAGAGAAACAAGATTTAATTTTTCTAAAATAATCATTGCATTTTTGCTTGCAGAGCCAATGGCAGTGAGAATTCCCGCCAAACGTACATTTTCAATAAACTCTTTTGCGCCAGGTAAAATTTCTTTGGGAGTGATTTTATTGATATAAGATTTGTATAAGTTGTTTTTTTGCTCTGCCAAGTTGTCTTTTTCTACTTGAGATAATTCAATTTTGCCAACTTCCAGCAAAATATCTAATGATTCCATTCTACTAACTCCTTTAAGCCGCTCATTATCTTTTTCAGAGAAATCAAAACCAAGACTTTGAGCGGTTTCTTTCCATGCTAAATAGTGATATTTTGCTGTATCAACAATAACGCCGTCTAAATCAAAAATTCCTGCTTTCATGGGGGGGGTAGTTATCAGTTTTCAGTTTTCAGTTTTCAGTTTTGAGCATTCCGTTAGGAATGCATCGCTTGGTAGAAATTAGTCAACCACGATATCGGCATTCCGTTAGGAATGCATCCTAATATACATCTTGGCGAATTTCTAAAGCCTCGGATATGGCAAAATAGATATTTTTCATAAGATGATCCATATCCTTACCTTCTGTGATGGCTTCGGGAATTTGCTCACATTGTCCCGTTAGCCACCCATTTTTATTTTCCTGAATACTAATGGTATAATTCATTTTATAAACTTATAATTTAAGCGCAAAGTTACAACTTTTTTTGAAAGCAAAATTCTATTATCAGCGACAACTTATTCACCCATTTACTTATTTTTCTACCAATATTTCATCAATTTCAATAAATTCAATGCGTCACCTGACGGGATACTTTTTCTCTATTAGGGCAAACACACAGGTTTGCCCCTACACTTATTCACTTATTTACTCATTCACTTATTTACTTATTCACCCATTCACTCATTTATTATAGGTGGACGACCGCAAGGGTGCGCCCCTACACTTATTCACTCATTCACTTATTTATTATAGGTGGACGACCGCAAGGGTGCGCCCCTACACTCATTCACTCATTCACTTATTTATTATAGGTGGACGACCGCAAGGGTGCGCCCCTACACTCATTCACTACTCAAATATTTCTGCTTGCTAATTGGTGAAATACTTTAAAAGTAGTTTTTCCTTTATTAATAGGTATTGTAAGTTCGCTTGAATCGTTAAATCTGACTCCTGTTTGGACAACAGAAATTTTTTGGTTTCCTTCCGTCATTGGAACTCGTGCATAAGAAATGGAGTAGGGTAGTGATTGCCAATTCCTGGTGTCTGCTTTTTCAGTAGCAGCATTAACTAATCCGACTACCGCACCAACGTTTGAGTTCTGTTTTCGGGCAATTTCTTCTACAATTTTTTTTGTTGCAAAACGAAGCAAAGTACTTCCCACTTCGCGCAACATTCGGTCGTTCAAACATTGGAAGGCAATTGCATTAATGTTTTCAGCCATTTCAAGTTGATAGTTTCCTTTTGAAGTTTTTATTTCGGCTTGCTGAGCGAATGGTTTACGTTCCACATATTTAGGCATAGCAATTCGAATAACTTTAAGATTTTTGAACGCCGCCTGCTCCGCTGCCGACCTGTTAGTAATAACCAACGGAAATGTCATACCCATTTCGTCGCTACCAAACATAAGCGCATCGCCTTTTGTACCCATATTAGTAAAATTAAAGTTCCATTCAGATTTCACGGGTCCAAAACCGTTCATCCAAAAAAGAACTAAATCGCCACTATTTGCAGGCGATTCCTCTGCTTTAAACCCAAATTTATTTTCATAAAAATATAGTTCATTAGTAAAACCCATTCTTTTAGCGGAGTTCATCAGGTCTTTTTTCAGTTGTGTGGGTGGTTTTGTGCCAAAAAGTTCGGTATAGTCGCTTTCGTATATTTCCAACGAGTTTCGATATGCAATAAAGGCATTGTTGTAGTCGCCAGTTGCCTGATAGATAATACCCATTAGGTTATGGGCAAAGGCATCGCGAGCATATTTGTTTTTATTCTCTTTATAAGATTCGTTGAATTGTTGAAGTCGGATATTTATTCTCCGACATTCTACCAAAGCACTTTCATAATTGTTTAATCCAATGTAGTTCATTGCTTTGTAAAAGTGTACCATAATTACCTCAAAATCTTCGGGTTTATATGGTTTTGTCATAGGATTTGTAACAAGAGCGAACGCTTCGGAGGCAAACGTTTTGCGAAAATCTTCGTAATACAAATCAGCCTTATTTAGATACTCGTTACTTTTTTTATAATCACCAAGATTAAAATGTACCATACCTTGATTCATATAATAGAGGACTTTATGGTTATTTTTCTCCCATTTTGAATCTTTGTCCAATAATTTTTTTGCTTGTTCAAAATTTCCAGATGAAATGCTTTTTTGGACGGCTTGTGTTTTTTTGTAAAAAGTGGCACAACCTGCTAAAAGTAGCACAAATGCCACTGAAATAATGATTTTAATTGTATTATTCATTTTTTATATTGATTTTTTTATACTTTGTTCTGAAATCAGTTTTCAGTTTTCAGTTTTCAGAAGTGAATGAGTGAATGAGTAAATGAGTGAATAAGTAAATGAGTGAATAAATATTTTCATTTCGTAATTTATAAGTTTTTAGTTTTTCAGTTTTCAGAAGTGAATGAGTGAATGAGTTAATGGGTGAATAAGTTTTTCAATTCGTAAATTATAAGTTTTTAGTTTTCAGTTATCAGTTTTCAGTTATCAGTTTTCAGTTTTCAGTTTTCAGTTTTCAGAAATAATATTTTTTGCAAAAGTAGCACTTTTTTTTTAATTCGCCAAATTTTGTATATCGAATTCTATTTTTTTAAATTTTCACTAATATTTTCTTTTTTACCCAAACCAATACTTAAACTTTTTCATTCGTCAATTATTATTTTTTCACCTAAAAATTTAGGCTTTTTATTAAAAGTCAAGTCAATAAACACTTTCACTCGTGCAAATTTCTCGCGAAGTTTTGTTTTAAAACCATTGTAGGCATCAACATCTTTGGCATTATACCCTATAGAGTTTATTCCTAATGAGTTTCCAATATAAATGGCTCTTTGATTATGAAATTTTTGTGAAATAATTGTAAATTTATTCTGACCGAAAATATCTCTCATTCTATACATTGAGTCGAAAGTTCTGAAACCAGCGTAATCAAGGTATATTTTATTTTCTGGTACACCTCTTTTGATTAGTTCTTCCTTCATATCTTGAGGTTCATTGTAATGTTTTTTGCTATTGTCCCCGCTGATGACAATTGCTTTTATTTTTCCCGCTTCAAACAGTTCTACAGCGGCATTTATTCTGTTAAAAAAATATTGATTCGGAGTTCCTGCTTTCAATAATTTTGAAGTTCCAAGAAGTAGTCCGACCCTATTTTCTGGAACAAGGTCAACGCTTTCAAAAATAGAGTTCTTTGTCTTTTGATTAATAATGACATTCATAAAAACTATCAAAATAACAGACATTGTCAACCCGAAAACAAATAGCCACTTTATTATTTTTACTATTTTCTTTATCATATTTTATCCGTTTCAAATTGTTTCACTTGCCAATTGTAAAAGTTTATTTGCTGTTTTCCAATTTCTTGTTGTTGCTCTAACTTTTAAGTATGATTCTAAAAATGTGTTGTTTAGTTTCGTATTTCCGTATCCTTTGGGGCAATACAGATAAACTGCATTTTCGGTAATAACAATTTCTTCTCCACTCAATCTCTTTTCTTTTATGGCATTAATATCATATTTTTCAGGTTTAGAAGCCAAAAAAGTAATATGAAAAAAATTATGGTCTTTACTTTGGTCTTTTGAAAATGGATTGTCATCTATTATTTGTTGTAAATTATTAATTGTCAGTACGATTACGGGAACATCAAAACCATAAACATTTTTTATTTGGTTAGATATTTCCTTCTCCAATTTTTGTGGTTTTGTCTCGCTGCTTCTAAAAATGATATTTCCACTTTGTATATAGGTTGTGACGCTATCAAAGCATAACTCTTTATACATTTTCTGTAAAGCGTCCATTTTGATAATATTTTTCCCGCTTACATTAATTCCTCTTAATATTGAGATATAGGTTGTCATTTTTTATATTGTTTTAAATTTGTATAATCTCATTTGATATAATTTTGATTTAGAAAGAGTTGTAAATTATCTAAATATAAATCAGTTTCTTGCAACAAACCATAACCATGATCGCCAGATAATTGCAAAAAGTATTTTGGTTGATTGGCGTTTTTATATAAAGTTTCACCCATTGTGAAAGGACAAATATCGTCATTCAAGCTGTGAGTTATCAAAACGGGAACATTAATACTTTTTATCAGTTCTTTCGATGGATATGGAGAACGAATGATTGTGGAAATCCACTTTAAACCTTTTGGTAGTGCAACTTTTGCAATGTCTCGGTGAGATGTAAATGCTCCTTCAATTACCAAAGCATCAATTTTGGTTTGATTATCTAAGGTCAACTTTACAGATAAATTTCCGCCAAGCGAAAATCCCCAAAGTAATAATTTTGTGTCGTTTTTTTTGTCTGATAAAACGTAGTTTAGTACTAACTGCGCATCTTTCAATACGTTTTTATTGTTGGCTTTTCCTTCCGATTCGCCATAACCCTCATAATCAAATAGATAAATTATAAACCCGGAATTAACCAATGGCTGTACTAATTTTGCCAAAATAGTTGAGTTACCGCCGTTTGGAGGTATCACTAATATGTTGATGCCATTATCCTGATTGTTTGATGGAACAATTTTTGTTAACGAAATTCTATTTTTTTCCGAAATAAAACTTTTAGTAACAATTGCATTCTCTAAAGATATTTCTCTTATGGTTTGATTTGGTCGATAGAAAAATTGCCTGCCCGTACACGAAAGCAACAATATTATAGAAAAGAGGGTTATAATTCTAAATGCTTTTTTTGACATAATTTGTCTATTTCATTATTCAAAGTACTTGTTTTAAATTTAACACAAAATTATTTATGAAAAATGCTGGCTAAACACAAGATTATAACTTTTATTTTTGGTCTTATTTATTTTAATCCTCAATTAAATTATCCCCACTGAACGCGGAGTAACACTACCGTTTGAGGCAAACCGCTTATAGGCAGGTTTTTTCTCGCAAACGACCACATATTCCCATAGCATTGTATTTACTGTTTTTCCTGCCTCATTTGTTGGCGAGTTGCGACTTGGCATTGATTTATTGATTAACGCTCTTTCGTAGGTAATCAAATGCTTAAAACCATTCTGCTCAAATTTTTCAGCGATAAACTGGTCGGTAGGCAGTAGCACATTTTTAACCGTGCGATTGCCAACCACATAAATAGATTTTCCGCCTTTACGAATGCTTTTGGCTACCTTTTGAATAGAATTGTCCAAATCGTTATAAAATGCCGAAACTTCCAATGCGCGTTTATTGTCTACTTTGTCGATTTCATAAATATAATCGGCAATCAAACCGTTTTTAATATTTTGTTTGATTTTTGTGCCTCCCATCAACATCCCGTCAATTTTTCGGGCATAATTAATTCCAAGCCATTCGTTAGAAAGCGTTGAAAACTGTCCGTATGCTACTGTTGTTCGACTATCGCCGTAGGGAGGACTTGTCAAAACTATGTCAAAATATTCGTCTTGCGGTTTGAACGTAGAATATTGTACATTTACATTGGTTTTTGCGTCTAATTTAGGAAAGTAATAATAATTGTAAAGTATAATCGTATCTTCCAATTTTTTAAGATACACTCCTATAACATCGGGATTAAAATGCAGCAAATCTTCTGATTTCATGCGAAACAACTTAAATTCATTTGAGCGGGTGTATGAACAATCACGCACCGTTTCTGAAAATGGAATTAAGAAAAATTGTCTGATATTCAAGTCAGAAATTTTATCAATAAGATGCTTAATTAAAGTCAAATTACTTATAACTTCCTTTGAAAACCAAAAATCAATATTGGTTATTTGAGGTCTTTTAAGTTTTTCAATATTGTTTTCTTCCTTCAGAAATTCAAATAGATTGTTCCTAAAAATCTTTTTTGTTTCATTAAGTTCATTTACAGACACTTTCGTAAATTTGACTTTTGAAATCAAAACAGCCAACGGATTTATATCAAAGCCGTGCATTTCGGTTAATCCACATTCTAAACCGCTTGCAAACGAAGACCCCGAACCGCAATAAGGGTCAAGTAAAGCACCTTTTTTCACATCTAATTCTTTTAGAATTTCAATGCCTATTTGTGGCAGCATGGTTGCAGGGTATTTGTGTAAGTTTGGATAAACCGAAGAGTATGACTGACCTGCAAAATCATATTTTTTATTTCTAACAACCTGATACATAATTGATTACAAATTTTCGTTTACAAATTTTGGCAAAGTGGACATTTTCTCAATAAAATCGGCATCAATATTTTTGGCAATGAACGATTTATCAAAGAATTTGAACATTCCTCTATGCTGTGGATTGTTGATTTCATTGTAGAAATTGACAGTTGCAAAAGCCACCAACGGCTTTTTTTCAGGATTGTAATCAATGTTGTATTTTTTCTTTATCGGATTTTCCGATGTGGCTATTTCCATCAAAAGTTTCCACTTGTAAGTTTGTCCTGCTCGCTCTCGCAACGAGGTTTTGAGTGACAAAATCATACATTTTTTCAACGTATTATTTTCGTTGAGTGAATAAATAACAAGGTCACAGTCAGGCTTTTGAGTTTCGCCATCAACGTTAATGATTGAAACTTCCTTGAAAGAAGGAACTTTTGAAATTTGGCTTGTGATAAAAATATCCTCGCGAATGTTGCCTGCTTCCTTGTTTTTCAGAAATATATAAACTAACGCCTGTGAAAAAGAATTGCCTGCAATGGATTTCAATGCTTGTTTTTCGTCTTTTATTTCGCCTTTTGCCTTGCGCTCAATCAGATACTCGTCCACAAAAGATTTTGCCTCATTGAGTATTCGAAAAATTTCATCAAACACAAGTAAATTCGCTATTTTTATGTTTTTGCTATTGTGATTTTTAACGAATGTTTCTATCAAAGCAATGGCTTTTTGCATATATGGCGTTGCCTTGATATTGTCTAAAGTCTTATGTTCTTCTTTGTTTAACATATTTTAAACATAAAAATTTCAAAATACAAAAATACATTTTTTTTTATTTTTTTTCTTATCAAATGAAATATTTTTTTTAGGTTTCACTTTTCGCTGACCTTAAACATGCAGATAACGTTTTGGCGGCTTGGCGCGACGGCGGTTTCCACTGCCATTCGTGTAGGCTACAAACTTTCATTTCCGCACTGCCTTTTCTGCGGGGATACTGCCGCCGTTGGGCCAAACCGACAGTTGTGCGTTCGTCCATTTATCACTATCTTATTATTTCCTGTCCGTTCAAGTCAAAATATTTTTTTTCGCCTGTTTTGAGGGTGGCTACAAATGTGTTGTCTATTAACTCAATACTCTCACATACCATTTTAGGTATGATAATTTTACCCGAATAGTCAATAATGCCGTATGTTGCCTCTAAAATAGCAAGTCCTTGATAAAAATTTACACCGAAAAAATCCTTTTTCTTTTTAAGAATATCGCCGACCAGTATTCTTTCGTGTGGAGCAAACAAAGTTGGTTCAAATATTTCATGTTCGGTTTTGATAATCACTTCCCCCGAATAATCAATAATCCCGTAGAGATGTTTCAATTTGTTTAGCCATACAACAGGTGGACTAACAGCAACTACAATCCACTTTTTATCTGCAAAAGTTACCATATCAAATCTTGAGTAGTCAGCATTAATTATTTCCTGTTTTTTTTCGACATCATATATTCCGTACCTTATAAGAGGGTGCCCTCCCCAGTCCACATCCATTTCGCCGGTATAGTACATACGACATTTGGATAACAGATACCAGTTCCCTGAAATAAAATCTAAATCAAGAATACCGTATTTGAAAGGCATCAACTGTTTGCCCTTTTTGTCAATCATACCCAGTTGAAATACTACACCGCCTCCAGATGATTGCATATTTTTTTGAAAATCTCTGTTCGCCCTTTGCATATCATTATTGAAATTTTGCTGAATGGTCATTTGATTTTGTGACCATTTATAATTGTCAACCGTGCCGCCTGTTGCTCTTATTAGGGTTGCTTCCGCTGTTTGTGCTGTTTGTGCAGCAACATAACTTGTTGCTGCCTCAGCTGATTGCGCCATCATCGTTCCTATTTCTATCATCTTACCCGTACTATTTTTATCTGCAACAATTGCCACGCCGTACCGAAAATCTTCTGCGCCTACGTATTTTGGCGAGATAACTACTTTTCCTAAACGGTCAATGTAACCAAATTTATTTCCTTTTCTAATCCGCGCCATACCATCAGAAAAGCCATAAACTTCATTGTAATTCAATTTGATAGGTATTATCTCTTTCCCTGTCGCATCAATGTAACCCCATTTCTTGTTTTGAAAAACGGCGATTAATCCATCGGAAAATATTCCGCATTTCTCATAGTCCAAATTAAACGGAATCAACGTTTTCCCTTCGCTGTCAATGTATCCCCATAATCCGTTTAACTTCACTGCCGCACTGCCGTGCGAAAAGTACCCGCAATCGTCGTAAATCGCAGGTATAACCAAATCGCAGCGTTCGTCAATAAACCCCACTTTGCCGTTGCCTTTGAGGGGTGCCAAGCCCTCGTTGAAAAGGATTGCTTCGTAAAGCATAGGGATAATTTCTTTACCCTGCGTATCAATAATGCCATATTTTCCATTGCATTCGACACGTGCGAAATTTGGAGCAACCGCATTGAAATTCTCTATATAATCGTACACTATCGGGCAAATTTCTTTTTCCTCGCGATTGATTAAGCCCCATTTTTTATTCTTTTGTACGCGGGCTAAATTCCCTTCAAATTTTTCAGCCTTTTCGTAAACTAATGGTATGACAAGATTTTCAAGACTGTCTATGTAACCAAATTTTTTTCCTGTCATTTTATCAACAACGACAGTCCAACCAAGAGCATCAGGGACACCAAGTTTTATAAACATTGACTTTTGAGCATATCCGCCGAGGCTTGCGAGCATTGTCAGCGCGATAATTAATGTTAATTTTGATATTTTCATTTTTCTATTTAATAAGTTGAACATATTATTCAGTCTGATTTTCACTATCGCTGTCAGGCGGGCGATGGCTAACGTTATTTTATACACATAATTGTCTTCAAATGTTACATTTTCCAATTGAACTTTTTCTCTGTACGCTCGTCATTTTCACGACACTCTCGCGGCTGACGCACAACGCATTATTTCTTAAAACCAATTTTCTACTAAGTATGCCATGTAGAAAAAATAAGGTGACAACAGGGTTAACTATTGATAACTGAAAACTGATAACTGATAACTGAAAACTACCCATCATTAAGGCATCTCAGGCAGTATCCAGCCTTTTCTATATTCAGTTTTTATAAGGCTCTCGGCATACTTTTTCGCATTAACGGCTTCTGTCCAAGTTTTTGCAAAGGATGGATGTCCATCTTTAATTGTAAATCCATCTTCAATAACAGTTTTAATTGTTTCGTCATCGTTAATATTAGTGAAACGCATATTAATTCCGTCCCAATGTAGTTCTTTATTAAGGCTTTGCAATCTAACTGCTAAAACTCCCATCACGACCATTTCATTGAATGGACCCGCTTCATCAAAATTTGAGGCAGTAATTCTTCTATTTTCGTAACTTTCTTTACATGCGAGTACCCAATCCATTTCGTGGGTCGTCTCAACTCTGCGCTCAGTCTTAGGTGCATTAGGAACTCTGCCTGAAAGTAGCCACGGATCTCTACCATAACAACCACAATGCAAAATATCTTTTGTACCGTAGAATAAAACGCCACCACCATTATTGTTCATATCTCTTCCTTGGGGCCAATTTTCGGGTTTAAGAGGTTGAATTCCACCGTCATACCAGTGAACTTCTACTTCGGGCATATTTATTTTACCTGCTTTCGGTCGAGCAGGGAATATAAGCCTCACTTTTTGAGCCACTGGTGCGCAGTCGTTCAACAACAAAGTCGAACTGCCTTGTACTTTTGTGGGATATCCGAGGTTTAATGCTTTGAAAATGGGGTGCATAATATGACAAGCCATATCACCGAGTGCACCTGTTCCGAAATCCCACCAACCGCGAAAGTTCCATGGCGTATAAATTTCGTTGAATGGGCGCATTTTGGCGGGTCCAACAAAGAGATCCCAATTAATATAATCGGGTACCCATTGACCTTTTGGGGTATTTAAACCTTGGGGCCAAATAGGTCGGTCGGTAAATGCTTCTACTCGCCTGATTTCGCCTATTTCACCATTTTGAATCCACTCTTTAACTAACCTAACTCCCTCGCCAGATGAGCCTTGATTTCCCATCTGGGTAGCAACTTTATGTTTTTGAGCAAGTTTAGTCAAAAGTCGAGATTCGTAAACTGTGTGAGTCAAAGGTTTTTCAACGTAGACATGTTTTCCCATTGTGATTGCTGTTGCCGCAATAATAGCGTGCGTATGGTCAGATGTAGCAACTACAACGGCATCAATTTTGTCACCAATTTCGTTGAACATTTCGCGCCAATCCCAATATTTTTTTGCATTAGGATATCTATCAAATGCTTTTTGTGCATAACGCCAATCCACGTCGCATAACGCAACAATATCTTCGCTTTCAATTTCTTTGAGAACTCCCAGCCCTCTTCCGCCAACGCCAACTGCGGCTATCCGCAATTTACCGCTCGGAGAGGGACTGATAATATTCCTATCTTGAGGTGTTGTTGAGGGAGATGCCGAAATAGTTTCATTTCCGAGTGCAATGGTCGGTAATAATGTTAATCCGACCGCTGCCGCTCCCGTTTTGTGAAGAAAATCTCTTCTTCCAATTGTTGATTCCATATTAATATATTTTTAAATTACGTTTACTTCTCTTTCTAATAAAATTCCAAATTTTTGTTCTATATCTTTTTCTATTTCGCATGCTAACTTTAAAATCTCTTTTCCATTTGCATTTTGTAGATTCACAAGAACAACGGCTTGTTGTGAATGTACTCCCGCATTACCAAGTTGTTTGCCTTTCCAACCTGCTTTTTCAATTAGCCACGCTGCGGGTATTTTACGAAAATTTTTTTGTGAGGTTTCAAAAAATGGTATTTTTGGATAATTTTTTTCTATTTTTATAAAATCTTGTAGCGAAATAATTGGGTTCTTAAAGAAACTTCCTGCATTGCCAACTATTTCTGGATCAGGTAGTTTCGACTTCCGAATGGAGATTATTACTTCTCTAATTTTTTTTAATGAAAGTTCATCTTTTTCTTTTTCTAATTGGCTTTTGAGTGCAGCATATTCAATATTGAATTTCGGTTTTTTATTTAGTTTCAAAAAAAGTTTCGTAATAATGGCTTTATCTTTTAATTGACCTTTAAAGATACTATAACGATAATTAAAATCACAATCTGTCTGATAAAAACAGAATTTCTCGCAATTATCAATGAAAATTCCTTCTACTTTATGAAATATATCTTTTAATTCTACACCATAAGCACCAATATTCTGAATAACAGCGGCACCAACAGTACCGGGGATATTTGATAGGTTTTCTATTCCTCCGAAACCTTGATTTATACACCATATAACAAAATCGTCCCAAATGATGCCCGCACCCGCAGAAACAACAACTTCTTTATCAGTTTCCAACTCTAATAAAATATCTGATATTTTTGAATGAAGTACTATCCCATTAAAATCGGAAATAAAAAGCATATTGCTACCCGAACCAATACTTAATAGTTTTGTTGCTCTTAGTTTTTCTTCTTTTAACAAAGAAATTAACTCTTCTGTTGTTGAATATTCAATAAATTCATCGGCTAAAACATTAATACCGAATGTATTATGGTTTTTTAGCGAGTATGTTTGGATCCTTTTTATCATATATAGTTGTTAGTTGTTAGTTGTCAGTTTTCAGTTTTCAGTTTTCAGTTTTCAGAAGTGAATGAGTGAATGAGTGAATGAGTGAATAAGCAATAACCCTTATTTTTTATAAGCTCCCTTAGTAGAAATGAGAGAATGAGTATTTTCAATTCGTAAATCATAAGTTATCAGTTGTCAGGAGTGAAGGGCAGAAAGCAAAATCTGTGAAAATCTGTCGCATCTGTGTTATCTGTGTGCTTTTCATTTCTTATGAATATCAAATATCTAACCATTAACAGTTTGTTTCCAAGACAAAACGTCCATTTCTGCAAACCTCTGCTCTTGCATCAATCTTTTTGTAACCGGGTCGGTTGCTAAGTATTCCAATGTGTTTCTCATGATTGTCATCAATTAAGTGATGGTGTTAGGCTTCCGAAACGTTGCTGGTAGTCGGTGAGCATTGCAAGTGCGTTGTCTCTTTCAGCGGTGACTGTCGCAATGGTATTGTCCTTTCTTCTGATTACTCTATTCTGTTCTTTAACAGTTTGTTTCCACGACAAAACGTCCATTTCTGCAAATCTTTGCTCTTGCATTAATCTTTTTGTAACCGGATCGGTTGCTAAGTATTCCAATGTGTTTCGCATACGTCAATTTAGAGATTGCGTTAAGTTTCCAAAACGTTGATGGTACTCGGCGAGTTGTGCTAAGAGGGCAGCATTATTGCTTTGCAGCGTTGCATTATTGCTTTGCAGCGTTGCATTTTTGCTTTGCAGCGTTGCATTATTGCTTTGTAGACCGATAATGGTATTGTCCTTTCTTCTGATTACTCTATTCTGTTCTTTAACAGTTTGTTTCCACGACAAAACGTCCATTTCTGCAAATCTTTGCTCTTGCATTAATCTTTTTGTAACCGGGTCGGTTGCTAAGTATTCTAATGTGTTTCGCATATTCTGTATG
>Ga0099364_10007536_pt1 | contig 15509 bp, 14 predicted proteins | sample TergutTh196P3_FD_73070 | JGI IMG/M metagenome (GOLD analysis project Ga0099364, IMG submission 73070) | Microcerotermes parvus P3 segment gut microbial communities from Pointe-Noire, Republic of the Congo - Th196 P3 | ecosystem: Host-associated > Arthropoda: Insects > Digestive system > Gut ... | reverse complement strand
GTATAGGTTCAACAGGAGGAAATGGCCTCAAGAACTCTTTATGCGCTTACTACAAGCATGTGTATCTGCTAAATCCATTACATATAAACAGATTGTATATGGACTTGAGGTAGATTGATAATCACATAAACTAATATGCTTTGAAATCGTTTCCGTGTTTTTGGCTTTGAAGACAATAAACGTCGGAGAACCAAAGGCCGATGAAGCAAGACCGGACACACCAAGCAGGGCTTGTTTAATCCCTTCAGCCTTTCCATAACGCGATAACGCAGCGTCCCTCATTAGCGATAGTAGCTTATCAGTTTTCACTTTATTTCACCCCTTAACTATTCCCCGAGATTGAAATTTTCCCAGATTCGATGTGTACCGTCGAAGTAAAATTAGTAGCTCTCTAAAGGCGAGACCTCATAAGACCACGAACGACATCTGGTAAATTCCAAATCTGCCATCACATATTTGCCGGTCGCGTATTTGCAAACAGCAAATATCATCTAACTGCGTGAGTTTGGGGAAAGCGCTACGGAATGATTATTCCGAGAAAGGTGAAGATTATCCCTGCTTATCAAGCAACTCGTTACCTATATACTTATTGCGTTGCGCTGTGTATCAATTTGCTCTTTTCAAGTCTACTCGGCTTATTTGCCCTCCTTTCACGCCGACGCCTTTAGGTTACCCCGACTATACTGGATTAAGTAATTTTAGCACACAAAAATAAATTTACAAGTCCTATTTTTAAAGATTTTTAAACCCTTCTTTTGGAGACAACTTATCTTTTCCGTTAAAAACATGCGTGTCCTCAGTGACCGGTAAATCGGAACGGTAGTCCTCAAAATCCAAAAATCCGAAAATCCAGAAACTTCAAGTAGAATAAATAACGTTGGGATTTTGGCTTCATATCAAACGCGTATTGCGGTTTCGTTATTCCGACCACAACACCTAATCAATTCCCGTCAGAATCAGGCGTTACACTCTTATATAGCTACTTCAACACGTCCCGATTATACTTTATCTCCGATTAATTATGACTCATAACCAACTGCTGTTAAGCAGATCGAGTCAAAAAATCCAGTCCATAACTCCAATCGGCATTATCGCGGTACTCAACAATTCAAACCGAATCACACAACCAATCAGCACAACGGACTCCACTCCACCAACAACAACGGATTCGTAACCTTTTCCTCAACAGCAAACTAATTTACATCACCAAAAAAACAACACTACCTCAATAATAAAATCAATCCCCCCAACACTAAAACAAACATTACTCCACACAAAAAAAGAGCTTACGCCGATTCACGTAAACCCCTGATATTCCGTGGCGGTCCCAACGAGATTCGAACTCGTGTCGTCGCCTTGAAAGGGCGATGTCCTAGGCCACTAGACGATGGGACCATGTGTTTTATGTGGTGAGCCGTCCGGGGCTCGAACCCGGGACACCTGGATTAAAAATCCAGTGCTCTGCCGACTGAGCTAACGGCTCTTGTATCACAAGGATAGATTTTATACGCGCCTGATAGATAAGTCAATATTTTGTTGTTTGCGGTTTACGAAACGGGGATAGTTATGATATTTTTTTAAAATTAAGAGGGGAGTTGGAATACGCAATGTTGAGCGCGGAGAAACTTTTGGATATCGGCATCGCGCTTTCGAGCGAAAAAAACAGCGAAAAACTTTTTGAGACAATCCTGGAAGCGGCGATGGACATTTCAAATTGCGACTCCGGTACGTTGTTCGTCCTTGAGGATAACGCTCTGTACTTCAAAAACGCGATGATAAAATCGTTGGGATTCCGCCGTGACACGGAGAAAGACGTGCCGCCGCTGATCCTGTCCCGGGACAACGTGTGTACAGTCGCGGCGCTCGACAAAAAGATCATCAACATCGCCGACGTCAATAAGAACAAACACTATCACTTTACCGGTCCGAAGGAAATCCACACCATTATCGGCTACGAGATCGTTTCTTCTTTGGCCGTGCCTATGGAGGACGACTACGGCGACGTCATAGGCGTCCTCCAGCTTGTCAACGCGCTGGATGAGAACGGTAAAATCATCCCCTTCACGCCCGAGTACGAGCGTGTGCTGCTCTCTCTGGCTTCGCAGGCGGCGATATGTCTGACTGTCAGAAAATATTCCCAGGACATGTCGGAACTTCTGGACTCCTTCGTGCGCGTCATGTCCGCGGCCATCGACGCCCGAAGCCCCTACAACGCAAACCACACGCGCAGCATGGCGAAATATGCCCACAAGTTCGTGGAATGGCTGAAAGATTCCGGTATCGCACCGTTTAACGAAGCCCGCGAACGCCAATTCATGATGAGCGTCTGGCTGCACGACATCGGAAAACTCGTCGTGCCGCTGGAGATTATGGACAAGGAAAACCGGCTTGGGTCGAAAACCGCCGCTGTCACGCACAGATTCCAGGTGATTGAGCTGCAAAACGAGATCGATTTTTTGAAAGGCTCGACTGATAAGAATGAACGCGATCGCCGCACTGACGAACTGCGCGCCGCGCGTGAGCTTGTTGAGTATGTGGACAGGGCCGATTTTCTTACGGATGAAAATCTCGCGGCAATCCGAGCCCTTGGAGAGATAAAAGCGAACGGTCCCGAGGGGGAAACGACTTACCTCACAGACGACGAATTGAGTTGCTTGCTTGTGCGTAGGGGGACTCTTACGGACGATGAGCGGCGGCTCATGGAGGGCCATGTGACGATGACCCGGCGCATGCTGGACGAGATGAGCTTCCCTAAGCGTTACCGGTTAATTCCCGGTTGGGCATCTTCTCACCACGAATACCTGAACGGCAGCGGCTACCCGGATAAGTTGACCGGCGAGGCTATTCCTCCTGAGGTCCGGGTTCTTACCATACTGGACATATACGATGCTCTCACGGCGCGGGACAGGCCGTACAAACCGGCGATCCCGACGGAAAGGGCCTTTGTAATTTTGGACGGCATGGCCGCCGCCGGGCAAATCGACGCCGAACTACTGGAAATGTTCAAACGGAGCGAAGCCTGGAAGGGGTGATTCCGGATCCGCCGCCCCAAGAACGTTGCGGCGCTTCGCCAGCTCCTCGGTTACATCCCTCGGCGTCACGCCCTGGGTGAACATCAGGACGAGCAGATGATAGGCGAGGTCGGAAATCTCAGCGGAGAGCTCCGCCTTATCCCCGTTTTTGGCCGCGACGATTGTCTCAGCCGACTCCTCGCCGATTTTTTTACATATCTTATCGACGCCAGCGTCAAGCAGATAATTCGTGTAGGATTTTTCCCTGGGATGCGCGCTTCTGTCAGTGATTTGCGCGAACACGCCGTTTAATACGTCAAATTCGCCGTTTTCCTCACCGAAGCAGCTATAGCTGCCCGTGTGGCAAGCGCCCGAGCCCGTCTGTTCCACCTGTATCAGCAGCGTGTCATTGTCGCAGTCAAACGCGATGCGCCTGATCTTCTGCACATTTCCGGACGTTTCGCCCTTGCGCCACAATTTGCCGCGTGACCGCGACCAAAAACACGTTTCCCGATTTTTCAGCATGTAATCGTAACTTTCCTGATTCACGTACGCAAGCATCAGCACCCGCCCGGTGTAAAAATCCTGCACGATCGCCGGGATAAGCCCTTCTATATCAGGCATGGTATGCCATTTCTCTCCATTTCAAGCTTAACTTCGTTTACGGCGGCTACCCCGTAGTGGAACAGGCTTGCCACAAGCGCGGCGTCGCAGCCGGTTCGCCTGAAAACGCCGATAATATCGTCTATCGAGCCGCATCCGCCACTTGCGATAACGGGAATGCTCACAGAACTTACAACCGCTGTCGTCATCGCTATGTCGTAGCCTCTTTTTGTCCCGTCCGCGTCCATGGAGGTCAATAGAATCTCACCGGCCCCCAGGTGTTCGCATTTTTTCGCCCATTCGACCAGGTCAAGGCCCGTGTTTTCACGTCCGCCTTTTACGAAAACCTTAAAATCGTTACCCACTTTCTTGCCGTCTATCGCGACGATGACGCGACGCTTGCCGAATACCGCGCTTGCCTCGGAAATCAGCGTCGGGTTTTCAACCGCCGACGAGTTGATCGACACTTTCTTCACTCCGCATGAGAATATTCTGCGGAAATCGCCCGTCGTACGAACGCCGCCTCCGACAATAATAGGAATGGACAGTTCGCGCGCCGCCCGCGCGAAAAGCGCGCGGTTCGTCTCGCGACCCTCATGGGTGGCGTTAATATCGAGAAAGACTATCTCGTCGGCGTATTGCTGTTCGTAACGTTTGGCGATCTCCACAGGGTCGCCGATGTCGGCTAAATTCTCGAAATTCACGCCCTTGACGACCTTGCCGTCCATAATATCCAGACAGGGGATTATTCTTTTTTCAGACATTTTTCCAAATCAACCTTTCCTTCATAAAATGCCTTTCCGACGATAACGCCGTAATAACCGGCGGATTTTTCCAAATCCGCTTCACATGCCACGCCCCCGGAAACAATCACATTTATTCCCTTTATTTGCTCATACATTGCCCAATTGGGTGAAGTCAAAGTTCCGTCTCTTGAAATATCGGTCGCGACAATATATTGAACGCCCAGAACCTTCAACCGTTCGATAAACGCCAGATAGTCCACGCTGCTGTCCTCAAGCCAGCCGGCGGTCGCGACCCTGCCATCCCTCGCGTCGACGCTCACGGCGATGCGCTCCGCCGGGTATTTCTCAAGCATTTCCCTCACAAAGTCAGGATTACGCGCCGCGATTGTCCCCAAAATAACGCGGTCTGCCTTTATCTCGTCAAGATAAAGCGAGACTGTTTCGGCATTTCTGATACCGCCGCCGACTTGAAATGGAATGGAAACATGCCCGCGTATTTTGCGAATGGTCTCGATGTTCGCCGTACAGCCGCTTTTAGCGCCGTCGAGGTCAACGACATGAAGGTATTTCGCGCCCATTTTCTCGAAATTTTTCGCGAGCCCGGCGGGATCCTGGCTATAGACGGTTTTTTTCGCGTAATCGCCCTTGCGGAGCCGCACCGCCTCACCGTTTTGCAGATCGATCGCCGGAATTATAAGCATTATAAAACCCCCTTCGTAGACGGCACGCCTTCGCCTGTCACACCGATAGCCCATTTCAGCGCGACTCCGAATGATTTGAAGATCGCCTCGATCATGTGGTGCGTATTTTTTCCGTAAGCAAGGTTTATGTGCAGAGTTATCCCACCGCCTCGCGTCAACGCGCAAAAAAACTCCTCCACGAGTTCGGTCGCGAACATGCCTGCCGGCTCGGAGGGAAATTCCGCGTTGAAGACGAGAAACGGCCGTCCGGAAATGTCGAGCGCGCAGTTCGCCAGGCTCTCGTCCATCGGGACGGACGCCGCGCCGTAGCGGTTTATGCCTGTTTTGTCGCCTAGCGCTCTTGAAATCGCTCCCCCCAACACAATGCCAATGTCCTCGACCGTGTGATGCCCGTCAACATGTAAATCACCCTTGCACTCCACGTTCAGGGTAATTCCCGCGCGAAACGCGAACAGCTCAAGCATATGGTCGAAAAAGCCAATGCCCGTGCTGATTTTGCTTTCACCATTTTTATCCAGGTTTACCCCGATTTTTACCGCAGTTTCGTTCGTTTTCCTCTCTAAAAACGCTTCACGCATCCAATAAACGCCTCCATTTCGGAATCCGTCCCCACCGTCACCCTCAAAAAACAGTTTATTCTGGGTTGATCCCAATAACGTACCAAGATTTTACTGTTAAATAAATGCTCGTAAAGTCTTTTCGCGTCTTTTGCTTCCATAAATAAAAAATTTGCCTGCGAATCAAGCGTTCTGTATCCCAATCCACGCAGCCGCTCCGCCGTTTCCTCACGCGTCGCGATTATCCGTTTCCTCATTTTGTCCCAATAATCCCTGTCCGATATAGCGGCGGTCGCGCCGATTTGCGCCAGTGAATCCAGCGGATAGGAGTTGAACGCGTCTTTCATTCGATGAAGGCCGTCTATCAGCGTCCGGTTCCCGATAGCATACCCCACGCGCAGCCCCGCGAGGGAGTACGATTTTGAAAACGTCCGCACAACGAGCAGGTTTTCGTATTTCGCCGAGAGTGATACCGCGCTTAGGACGTCAGCGAAATCAATATACGCCTCGTCTACTATCACCACGCCGTCCGGGTTGTTCCGCGCGATTTTTTCGATTTCCGGCACACCCAGGGCGACGCCCGTCGGCGCGTTCGGATTGGCAATAACCACGCCGTTTCCGTGCCTGTAATCATCGGGGTCGATAGTGAAATCGCCGCTAAGCGGCGTTATTTTCACCCCGACGTCATACATCCGGCTCCATACCGGGTAGAACGCGTAAGACACATCCGGCGCGAGCACGTTTTCTTTTCCGCTGAAAAATGCCTGGTACGCCAACGCCAGCACCTCGTCAGAACCATTGCCGCAAAAAACGTTTTCATACCCAACGCCGAAATTCCGCGCGACGGCCTCGCGCAATACGCCGCTGGAGCCGTCGGGATACAGCCGCAGTCCAGCAATATCCGCGCCGAAAAGCGCGTGATTCAGGGCTTGAGCTACTTCAGGAGAGGGGGGATAAGGGTTTTCGTTCGTGTTCAGCTTTATCCAACCCGTTTCCTTAGGCTGCAGGCCGGCGACATATGGAACCAGCCGCCTCGCTTTTTCACTTAAAAAGTTCCTGCTCATTGGCGCTTTTCAAAACCTCTATCATTTTCGCGATATTCTCGTCATATTTAAGGGCCGCCCTGCTGACTAATATTTTCGTCAGTACAGGCATGGCTTCGTCAAATATCACAAGCCCGTTTTCCTTCAGCGTGCTCCCCGTTTCCACGATGTCGAATATCACATCGGCGCCGCCATGACTCGGCATCAGCTCCGCCGAGCCCGAGACTGTCACGATATCCGCGACAACCCCCCTGTTCGCGAAATATTTCGCGGCGATATTAGGGTGCTGAGTGGCTACTGTCAGGATTTTTTCGTCGCTTTGTTTGCATTTATTGTAAAATTCCAGATTCTCCTGACGTCCCGCCACGCAGAAACGCGATTGCGCGCATAGCTTGAGGTCCGGCAGCAAGTCCGAAATGAAATTATCACCGCGCAAGGAACTCCTCGCCGTCACGTTGAGCAGCTCGTATTCGCGGTAACAGTCGAACGCCGTTATTCCGACGTCGGCCCAGTTCCTGTCCACGTACTGCGGAATGTCCGCGATGCGTACCAGAAGAAACACAGCCGTCCCACATTCGCTGGAAAATTCCAATTGCTTGCGGTCTTTTTTCACGATCTCGGATTCCAGTTCGGCGGAGACGTAACCGGCCCTCCGGAAAATCTCATACGCTCGTCCGAGGAGCCTTTTCCCTTTGGGCAGCGCAATATTGATTTTTCTCAAAATGAATCGCACCTTTCCTTTTACGCTTTACCGGGTAAAAAACCCCTGCACAAGCGAATCCTGCACAGGGGTTTGAGATTGCGCGAACATGACGGAATTTATAATAACATATTTACCATATTCAAAGGTAATAATTTCAGATAATTTCTTCAGCGTCGTTATGCTAAACTCGGTGAAACACTTATATTTACGGTATGGCAGTTACTTTGTGCTATAATCCAAATTGAATTTTACGAAAGGGTGTGCCGCGCAAATGAAAAGTTATTTTCTGGGAATAGTGGCCGCAATAGCTCTGTCGGTTATATACGTCACGTATAACACGGCGGAAGTCGCCATAAACTATCTGGGATTTCAAGCCTACGTCAACCAGGGATTATGGGACGTTTTCCTTTTCAGCATTGGCGCGATAATAATGTGGGTACTTTCCATAGGCGCGTCTATTGAGTCCTACACGGCTAACAAAAAACGCTATCGGGAACTCAATCAGAAAATAGAAGACCTGGAGAATGAAAAAAAATCACTGCTGGCCGCCATGCAAAACATAGGGAATCCCAAGCGCACCGTTCAAACCCACGAAATCTTCCCTGAGATAATGGCAAAAGAAGACGCTGCCCCTGAAAAAATCACGCCTGAAGAGAAGCGCCCATCGCCTGTTAAAAGTTTCTTCGCCTCGATTTTCAAAAGCGACAGGGGGCCTGAACCTGATAAAACAAAGGCTGTCGATCAAGCCGGCGCCGCTGTTCAAGCCGAAACCAGCGATCAAACCGAAGTCTGCGATAAAGCGGAGGTCTGCGGCCAAACCGAGGTTTTCGATCAAATCGAGGTCTGCGATCAAACTGAGGACGTCGATCACGTCGAGCCTTTCCAGACCGAGGTATGCTATCCGAACGAGGACGATGATAAAATCGAGGCTGACGGCGACGAGGCCGAAGCGGGCGAAAATGCCGAGGAGGACGAGCGGGACGATAATCCTTCATATGGGAGCGTATGCGAACTCGACTTGGAACTCGATCACGACGAGGCTCCGGAGGACGAGGACGATCCCGGTGAAAAAGAAGACAGGGGGATATTTACGGTTTGATACCCTCCTGCACCGAAGAAAAACTGAGATTTTGGGAAACCTGCGACTCGGTACGTTCCGTTGCGAGGGAGGCGAATTGTTCGCTTTTTACCGCCTCGCTGCTCTCAATGAGGGGAGTCACGCCCGGAGAAGGGACCAGGGGCGCGAAGCGATGGATAAAACCCGATCTTTCTTACTGGATGGACAAGGTAGACCTGGGAAATTCATCGGCAGAGGCCGCGCGGCTGTGGTCGTCCGTATCGGAAAACAGCTCCGTCATCGTGTACGGCGACTACGATGTCGACGGCATATCGGCCACGACCTTCATGATGGAACTTGCCGTATTAAAGAGGGCACGAGCCCGATATTACATTCCGCACCGCTTCACTCAGGGTTACGGTTTTCATCAGAGAGTGGTTAAAACTATCGCCGAAAGCGGCCGGAGATGCGATCTGCTGGTGGTGGTGGATTGCGGCACGAAAAATATAGAAGCGGCTGAAGCGGCGCGGCAGTTTGGGATACCCGTCATCATCTTCGATCATCACCTTGCGTGCGGCTCGTACGCGCCCAGCGATGTGCTTTTGAATCCCCAAATCGACGGCAACGACATAGCGCGCACACTCTGCGCGGCGGGGGTGGTCTGGAGTTGGGCGTGGAAAAATGAACTTGCGCCTCAGAGCTGGCTTATGCGTAATCTCGACCTTCCGGCGCTCGCGACTGTCGCGGACTGCGTATCAATGTCGAGTCCCGTGAACAGGGCAATGGTGCGCGAGGGCCTGAAAGTGATGAGATCCTCTCCAAGGCAGGGCCTTCACGCTCTCATGAAAGGAACGGAGATAGACAGTCAATCGCTGGACACGGGTTCGCTCTCCATGAAATTGATACCCTGCCTGAATGCCGCCGGAAGGCTGGATATTGCCGACAGGGCCATGAAAGTGTTCTTTCCCGGCCGGGATATAGAAAGCGACGTACAGTATCTGATAGACTTGAACAGGCGCAGGCGCGACATGTCGGCCCGAATAATGAGCGACGTTGAGAAGTACATTCAAACCACGCCCTACAAACACGTCATATTCGGAGAGGATTGGCCTGCCGGAGTCCTGTCGAGCGTGGCAAGCCAGGTTTGTTATTCCCGCGACGCGCCGATAGTTCTTGCGGCCCCTGCCCACCCGCCCCTGATACGGGGCACTCTCAGAGTACCCGCCGGAGTTGACGCGGAGGCAATTCTTTCCATGATCTCCGATGACCTTACGAACTGGGGAGGTCATCGTATGGCGGCTGGATTCAGCGTCTCCTCGGACAAGTGGCAGGACGTTCGCGACGAGCTGGAGTCCATTTTATCGACAGTCCAGTGCAAGTGTGAGAAGGAAGACATACTTCGCTGGTCCCCGGCCGACCTCGACCTCGGCGCATGGAAGGAAGCGGAGTCACTGGGGCCGTTCGGCGTGGACAACCCATATCCCAAGTTATACTGTTCCCACAGTGGGAATATCTGCGCGGAACCGCTTGGGAAAAAGGGCAATCACGTAAAGATTTTCGTGGAGGGAGGGGAACTTCTGGGCTTCACCGGCGACCACCTGTTGAAGGATTATTGTTCGCCCTCAGGATGGGTATACCGCCCAAGGGTGAACTTCTGGCGAAACCTGGAAAGCCTCCAACTGGTTCTTGAAAAAGTCGTGGTTCGAGTCGCGTAACGCACAATTAATTAAATTATATGGTATCCGGGAAATGAAAGAGGAAGACAGCACAGGCGGAACTACCGCAATCAAAACCACACCTGACGCGCTTGATAACCGTACTCCCGCGTTGGGCCGTTCCATGAGGGCGCTGATGGAGAGCTACATCGGCAGGGTCCCTCAGGAACAGAGAGTTATGAGCGTTCGGAGGGCCTGGCAGGAACTCTGGTGGCGCGCCGCGAGATACCTCCAGAAAGAAGAACTGATGCTGCTCGGGGACGCCTTCATCTACGGAACTGAGTGCCACGAAGCCCAGCGCAGGTATAACGACGACCCTTACATTGTCCACACGCTCGGAGCGGCGAGCGCCCTTTCGGATATGCAGTTGGATGTTCAGACGCTTATCGCGGCCATCCTCCACGACGTGCTTGAGGACACCGACACAACGCGGGAAACGCTCGCCGTGAAGTTCGGCAAGGATGTCGTGACACTGGTTGACGGAGTGACCAAGCTGGGCAAGATTCCCTTCAAGGACGTGGAGGAGTATCAGGCGGAAAACCTCCGCAAGATGTTCCTCGTCATGGCGCAGGACATACGAGTCGTCCTGATAAAACTCGCTGACCGCCTCCATAACATGAGTACCATCACGGGTCACAAACGTGAAAAACAAATAACCATAGCGACGGAGACGCTTGAAATCTACGCTCCGCTGGCACATCGCCTCGGCATCTACCACATCAAACGAGAGCTTGAGGACATGTCATTCAAGGTAATCGACCCTGAGACTTATTTTGACATACGCCGCCGCGTCAGAAAAAAACTCCCTGAGAGCGAACAGGTTATCAAGCGGGGCATGGGAATCCTCCGCGAGCGTCTTGCCGAGGACGGAGTAAAGGCGGATATTATCGGCAGGCCAAAGCATTATTACAGCATTTATGAAAAGATGACCCGCAAGAATCTCTCTCTTGAGCAGATATACGACCTTTTGGCGCTGCGTATCGTCGTCAACACACTCGCCGAATGTTATCAAGTGCTGGGCATTGTACATACGCTATGGAAACCAATACCCGGACAGTTCGACGACTACATAGCGAATCCGAAGGGCAACATGTACCAATCGCTTCACTCCACGGTGGTGGGGCCGGAGGGTGATCCGCTGGAGGTCCAGATCCGAACGTGGGAAATGCACCGGCTCGCCGAGTACGGCATTGCGGCCCACTGGCAGTACAAGGAGGTAAAAAGGGGCAAGCAAGGCGCGCTGAGCGACATGGACGTGAAATTATCGTGGATACGTCAGGCGCTTGAGTGGAATGGCGAGCCCGAGGCGCCGGCGGAATTTCTGGACACCCTCAAGACTGATGTTCTGGTGGCGGAGGTGTTCGTGTTCACGCCGCAGGGCAAGGTTATCTCCATGCCGAACGGCTCGACCCCGATCGACTTCGCCTACGCGGTTCACACGGAGATAGGCCACAAGTGCGTGGGCGCTATGGTGCACAGCAGGATAGTACCGCTTGATTACACGCTGCAAAACGGCGATATCGTGCGCATACTCACTTCACCTCAGGGCAAGCCGTCGCGCGATTGGCTAAAGATAGCCAAGGCCAACAGGACGCGCCACAAAATACGCTCGTACTTCCGCCAGATCGACAGGTCGGAGCGCGACGACAGGATAGAGCGCGGGCGTGAACTTCTGGATCGCGAGATACAGCGCCGCTACCCGCACGAAGGCCGCACGGTGGATTCTTTTTCCAACATATTGAACAAAGTCGCGATGGACCTTGCAATCCAGGGCGTCGAGGAACTTATTGTCTCTATAGGAGTGGGACATCACACGGCACAGGGCGTGATGATGCGGGCGGAAGCTCTCTCCGCAAAGGAGAGCGACGCGCCCGCGCTGCCCAAACAGGTTCCGCAAAAACCCAGAGATTCGGATTCCGCGGTTGTGGTGGAGGGCTCGGATGGCGTTATGGTGACGCTTGCGCTCTGTTGCTGCCCGGTGCCGGGCGACAAGATAGCGGGATGTGTGACACAGAGCCGAGGCATAACGATCCACAGGCACGATTGCTCAAATCTCGAAAAGGTGGAAGATGAGAGAAAAGTTCCCGTGGTATGGGGCGCAAAGAAGAGTATCCGCTACACCGCCCGCATCAAGGTCGAGGCAAGCTACAGAGAGGGCGTGTTCGCGGACCTCGGAGCCGCGATAAGCCAGACTGACGGTTTTATTGTTAATATCAGGGGCAACGTGGTAAATAATACGAGGACAAGGTTTATGATAGAACTCCAGGTATGGGACCTCGAACACCTGTACAGGGTCATAGCCCGCGTAAATCTTATTAAGGGCATCATTGAGATAACGAGAGGATAGGGTACGCTTGAGGATAGTCATCCAGCGAGTTTCGAGCTCAAGGGTTTCGGTGGGCGGCAAGACGGTGGGGGAGATAGGCGCGGGGCTGTGCCTGCTTGTCGGCGTTGCTCCGGAGGACGACGAACGCGCCGCCGCGCGGGCGGCGACCAAGATTGCGAATCTGCGCGTATTTGAGGACTCCGAAGGGAAGATGAACAGATCCTTACTTGACACAGGCGGCGAGGTCCTCGTCATCTCACAGTTCACGCTTTACGCCGACTGCAGGAAGGGCAGGCGGCCGTCCTTCATCGGGGCGGCGGAACCCTCGCTCGCTAACGCGCTTTACGAATCCTTCGCGGCGCGCCTTCGCGAGATGGGCATTTTGGTGAAAACCGGTATGTTTGGAGCGGAGATGAAGGTCGATATTGTAAATGAGGGTCCCGTCACAATCATACTGGATACGGCGGATATGCCGGATAATAATAAAGGTTCTATGTGATGGAGGTTGTGCGCTCATGAAAATAAAATGTTTTCAGCTCGGGCATCTGTGGACAAATTGCTATGTGCTCTCAAGCGCGAGCGGCCTGTCCGTGATGATCGATCCGGGCGGACCGGCTGACGAAGTGAAAGATTATATCGCAAAAAACTCGCTCAGGCTTAAAAAAATCCTGCTGACCCACGGGCACGCCGACCATCTCATGGGACTTGGCGAGGTGAGGGGTATGGCGGAGGAAGACGTTGCCATTCACTCCGGCGACGCGGCCTGCATAGTGAGCGCGTCCGAAAATTTATCGTCGGTGATGGGAAACCCGGCGGAGTTCAATCAGGCGGATTTACAGTTGTCCGACGGCCTGGAAATGGAAATAGGAGGCATGAAGGTACAAGTGATACATACCCCCGGCCACACGAAAGGAAGCTGCTGCTTCTACGCAACCGAGGGACGTGACGCGCTGCTGATCTCGGGCGATACCTTGTTCGCGCGCAGCGTGGGCAGGACGGACCTTCCGGGGGGGGACGAGGCGACTCTGCTTGCTTCTCTCAAGAAACTGGAGACCATAGCTGACGCGGTGCCAATATACCCCGGACACGGACCTTCCACGACGATTGGGGACGAACGCAGGTTGAATCCATTCTGGCCGCGTGACTGACAGGGAATACGAGACCGAAAATATGTCTGTAACCGCAGGGAAAATCCCTCTTGACCTTTATATAATGGCAAACTCGCCGGGAGAAATTTCAGGCCTGGCAGCCCCTCTTGTGAGGGAACTGCGCCTTAAGGCGGGGAATATCAGGATAACGATAGTAATACCGCCATGCCAATATGCAAGCGGAGGGGAGATTGAGCTCGGGCTCGGCATTGGGGCTGACAGATGCGTCAACTTGAGCGGTTTGAAAAATATGCTTTCCGAACCGGGCGGCGTAATTGAAAAACCGGAGAAAAAGCTCCTCCTGCACATTGGCGGCGACGTGGCGTTTTCGGTCTACGCATCGAGAAAACTCAAGTGCCCCCTGTGGGTGTACGCATCAAAACCGCGCTGGAAATTTTTCGCAGACAGGTATTTCGTATCGGACGAAAAATACCGCGAACGCTTCGAGAGAAAGAAGATACCTCCGGGAAAATTCATGATTGTGGGGAACCTGGCGCTGGACAGCGCGGCTCTCTCCGAAACGGAGACCGAGACGAGAGAATTTCTGGGTATCGGTCCCGACACGCCGGTGCTTACATGCCTCACCGGCAGCAGGCCGCTGGAGTACACGGAGGGGATACGTCTCTTTGCCTCGGTCGCGCGCATTGTGACCGACAGATTTCCCGAGATGAAGGTATTTTTTCCACTGGCACCGACAGTTCGCGAGGACCTGCTGAAAAACGCCCTGAGAGAAGCGGGTATCGGCTGGACAGGGGAGAGCAGGGTACGGGAGATCGACCTCGGCGGAGGCAGAACGGCTGCGGTCGTCCGTGACAGGACATTGGAGGTGCTTAACTGCTCAAGGCTCGCCCTCGCGGTTCCCGGCACGAACAATCTACAGGCGGCGGCGCTCTATATTCCTTACATTATGGTGCTGCCGCTCGACAGATCGGACGAATACCCCCTGGATGGCCTGCTTGGGCTTCTGCCGTTATGGCTGCCGGGCTTCAGACGGTTCAAGCGCCGTTATATCAGAAAACTGAACGAGAGGACCGCTTGCGTCTCCCTGCCGAACATTATGGCGGGCAGAATGATCGCGCCCGAGATACGCGGCTCTTTCGACGCCGGCGTGCCGGCCCGCATGGCGATCGGGCTGCTGGAGTCTCCGGAGCAACTGAAGGAGATTTCGCGAGCTTTCTGGGAACTCACGCACGAGAGGGGAGCATCAGCCCGCCTTGCCGGTGAGATCGAGGAATTCTCGAAAAAAGCTTGAATATAGTGTGAAGGAGCGATATTTTTGGAACAGGAACAGATAGTTGAGCGCATCAGAACGTCGGCGACCAATACCGACAAACTAATCATAAGGCTCGATACCCTTATCAACAGAATCGACACGGCCAAATCGAATGATAACGCGGAGCTGATCGAGTATTACGAGCGCCAGTTCGCCGAAGTGTCCGTGGAATTTTTGGACGGAGTGGAGACCATCCTGGACGACTGGTACGCGTTGAGGGGTGAAGAACGCCCGCCCGCGCAGGACGAGCATATAACGCCGGAGATGCTGGACAGCATCCATAACACTGTCGTCTCTATAGTGCAGGGGCTGCCCGTCGATTTCAACGCGCCAATCCCCGCGCCGGCGACGGAACCGGGCATATCCGAATCCGAAACACCCGAAACATATCCCGACAGCGTGCCAAGCCACAAGTTGGACGTCACAGGCTGACGGATATCGGCCACACAAACACCATGCGGATGTCAGTATTTTGGGGTTATCTCACGATATTATTGAATTTATAGGACAAATTATTTTATATGATTATCAATCTTTCGCAAGAGAAAGAAATCTGCTATTCTATGAGTAGTCTTTTTGATATGAGGTGTTTAAATGCAACAGAAATCTATAGACCTTATCGAATT
>Ga0099364_10007535_pt1 | contig 15509 bp, 19 predicted proteins | sample TergutTh196P3_FD_73070 | JGI IMG/M metagenome (GOLD analysis project Ga0099364, IMG submission 73070) | Microcerotermes parvus P3 segment gut microbial communities from Pointe-Noire, Republic of the Congo - Th196 P3 | ecosystem: Host-associated > Arthropoda: Insects > Digestive system > Gut ... | reverse complement strand
CCTTGCCGCGGCGGATAGTTCTATTCCCATCAGATGTTTTGAGTTCCCGACGCATCAAATAGAGCAACTTGCCGTCTTCATCCCTTCGATGTTCGCCATGTTGGGCTATTCTGCTCTCTAATTGTTCTCCACCATAATAGGTTGCCGGAAGCGGCGTATATTCTTTGCCGAGGATTTCGACCAGCCCCATCGACATGAACGCATTGGCACCGTTTTCAAGCGCTTCTACGCTTCTAGGCAAAAAAAAACCTTCGGGATCAAGTGCCATGGGATTGGGCGTTACTGTCCAATCATAAAACCGGGGACAACGCACCGGCTCGATGATACGGCAGGTCAACTCTTCTCCAATAACTTCAATAGGGATGTTACTAGAGTTAGTTTTAACAGCGTTATAAACCGCAAGGTTATATCCATTTGCTGGTGATGCCGCAACCAAAAATTCCGCATCAAGTTCTAAAGATTCAACTAGTTGTCTTCCATCCCAAATAGCACCAACACCATTTGCGACATTACCTCTTATAATATATTTTTGTCCAGGAATCAAAGGAGTTAACGCCAATTGACTATTCACTGGTAATCGGTGTTCATTGGTGAACGGGATATGCCCTTCACTATTCTGACTATGCCATGTTTTGTCTTTTGTCCGGTAATATATGACCGAGCATGTTCGTAAAGAATTTATAATACTCGGAGGTAAATTCTTAATAATAATTTGTATACGGCGTGTTGATTCGAGGGAAACATTAACCCCACGTCCAGTTGCACCTTCTGTAGTCAATATCCCCGCAGATTGTATTAAAGCATTTATCGTACTTGCTTTTAATTGTTCGCCAGGTTTATATGGGGGAATATTTAAACCGCTCATAATTTACTCAAAAGGGAATGATTTTTCTGGGTATAAGTAGTACGGACGATTATCAAATGTCATACTGTCGATTCTAATGCCTGAAAGTACACTGATACTATTTTGCCTCATAAATGAATTCCAACCGATAGGATTCCACATCAAATCAAAAGAAACGTCCCAAATGCTATCTCGTTCTTCTGGATTCATGGTTTGAATTTTTGTCGCCGATGCTGGTATAAATAACAATGTACCCTTGGCTAGTAGAGAATTTGTATGCCGTTCTCTCCATGGGGCATTATTCACACAACCGGCCAAATCCCAAAACCATTGTGGCACATCGGGAACTCCAGAATATTGACGGGTAATTTTAACCTGTACGGCAAACATTGCTGGAGATTCTTCATCTAAAACTGGTGAGTCATCAGAATCCCAGAAGAATCCCCAGGAGGGTAGTCTACGCATTTGTAGAACTGGAGATATGGTTTGCGAAAATGACTTATCCCAATTAAAACGAGCCAGGGCATGGTATGTCACTTCAAGTTTTGCCAACGTATAGCTCACTTCATGGACGTCAATATCAGACCCTTTTTCTTCCCAAACAGACACGTCTATTGCTTTAGGGTATGCAGGGTGTAGATAAGGGGCAGCGGAAGAAGGGAATGGGTATTTTGTTGTATGGATTGCATCCATTGCTTCAAAACGATTATCCCATGGACAAGTCAACGTCACCTTTGCAGTCATTTCCTTGCGATTGTAAGACTCTGTTCTTGAACCTGGTACTTCAAATACGTAAGGTGAGCCCCAATTGGTCATAAATTCTCCTATGTTTGGTAGTATTATACCACATATTAAGCATTATTGTTATATACATTATGGCAGGACTAATCCGATGCTAATCCAGTATTTGACTTTACCATTTTTGGGAACCAATCTTTATAGACACTCATCTGTTGGGCAAATCGTAATGCCTCATTTCTATCCATTTGAATTACGGCATCTGCTGCTGGGTCGGTAATATGATTGAAAGCTGATTGTTGGATTCGTTCCCAAGCACCCATCATATCTTCAACTGTCCCTGCTTCTTTTTGGATTAATCCTCGTAATCCACCACTACCATCTGCATACTTATCTCGCATTGTTTTGGAAATTTCATTTTGGTCTTCCAGTAATGCTATCATCTCTTCACTTTGCAACTGAATTCGATTAATCTCTTGTTCATCTGCTCCATTGTATTTAGCTCTTTCTATTTCTTCTCGTGTATTGGCTTCTATTTGATTTTTTTGATCCAACATGTGAGAATCTCGTCGATAATCATCCATCGCCTTTATCCTATCCATACCTGACGATGCTCCTATCATACCAGTTCGTAATGTTTTCTCTAATTCACGTTGCTGTGAACGGTGCTGAAACATTGCACTCTGTTCTGCATTTTGACGAGCAAGAATACGGTCTTGTACGTCATCATCTATCTTTTTCATTGCGTCCCGTGCTCGAATATTTCGTTCTAAAGCGGCATTTTTGTCCCCAAATGTATCTTCAATATCAGAATCTTGTTTTGATTTCTTAATATCGAGTTGATGGCTTAATTCGGCAGTTTGGTTCTGCTGCAGCGTATCGAAAGCATCTAATTTATTTTTCTGTTCTGCCGCAAACATGGCACGTTCTTTTGAAGTATCAAATTCTTTTAATTTTTCAGAGTGTTGGGTATTCATTTCTTTGCGTTGTAATTCATGATTTGAAGTATCGCCACCCTCTGCTTTTTCTTTTGCTTGTTTTTCTAATAATTCTTTGTATTCCACCTCTTGAGCAATCAACTCTCGACGCATTTCAAATTCTTTTTTAATCCAGTTCTCTTCCATTTCGGCTTTTTCATTGATTAACTCCAACTCTAATCTTTGCTTTTCTGCTAATTGTTGTTTCTGCAATGCTTCCTCTGCCCTACGACGTTCATTCAAAGCCTCTTCATCCGCTTTTAATTGTGTTTTTTTCTGCTCTTTTTGTAAATCATGGCGTGCTTGCTCATCACCCATACGATACTTAATATCACGTTGCTCTCTTTCTTGCTGGAGTGTGGATTTTCCATAAGTATCGGCTTGTGCTATCTCCAAGTCTAATTTCATGTCTAACATCTTATTGACCGATTGTCGTTGTAGGGAGCGTAATTCTAATTCGGCATCAAGCCGCAGTTTGGCTACTTTCCTGGCTGAATCTATGTTTTTAAGCCAAGTGTCTCTTTCAAATTCACGGTATTCATTGAGGTGTTTTATGCGAGTATCGAAGACTTCCTGTTCTAATTCCCCTTCTACTGCGTATCTACGTTTTATCCCATCCATCTCCCAGGCATTCTCTTCCTGCAACTGTATTTTTTCTTCTTCACTGCCTGTGAAATCTGCTTCCTGCATCGCCTTTTCAGCCAACTGTCGCTGTAAATCTATATCGCGCTTGAGAGTAATTGAATTAACTCCGTCTTTGCTAGATGTTGCTTGGTCGATGATATTTTTTGAAGAGACGGCTATCGCATCAATTATTTTTCTGTACTCGGTTGCTGTGGCGAGTCGTTTTAGATTTGCATCGTGGTCTTTTTTGGTTGTTTTTAATTCATTCTCTTTTTGTTTTATCCCTTCTGCCACAGTAGCGTTAATATCATCTAGAATTTTCTTCAATTTTTCTTCCGCCTCTGCCGTATTATTGATGCCCTTTGCTACACTGATTTTCCCCAAGTCTACTGCCCTCATGTTTCCTTCTGCATCTGTTACTTCGGCAATACGTCTACCCTGCCATGTTCGAATTTTCGAAGGGTCAAACTCGGATTCTGCTTGTATTCGCCGTAATTTCTCCAATTCTCCTTCTATTTCAGAAATGGATTCAATCGATTTACTAACTCTTTCAGTTTCACTTTCAGACATCATCAAATTCATTTCCAAAAATCTCTGCTGTTCCTTCTCCCAAATAGCAATTTTACGATCAGAGATTGCTTGTTCATCTTCCAACATCTTTAAATTTAATCGTTTAATGTTGTCCACTGCTTGTTGGGTATAATCTGTTCGATAACCAAGTTTACGACTCTCATATCGTCCACCGCTCGAGTATGCACCATAGTCCTGATCTCCATATACATCTATAGCTTTTTCGCCCGTATCTTTGAAAAAATGTTCTTTTCGACCTGTCTCATAATCCCATTTCCACTCCAATTCGCCTCGCTGTTGTACTTTTTCTTTTTTTGATTCAATCTCGGTTTTTTCTTTTTCCTTTGCTGCTGTTCCTTCTAACATCATTTGTTCGAATTGATGTCTCGTTCTTATAGCATCCATTTCCAATTTATGCCGTTCATGGATAAGTTGTACTTGTACTGCATTCATATTTAAGATGGCCTCATTCAAATCTTTCATGTTCTGTATACGGAGATTTTGTAAGTCAACTTCATGTTTTCGTTGCATATCAAATCTTTTCCGTAGTGCATTCACGTCCACTTCTCGCAAAGCCTTATTCTGTTTTTCTAATGTATTAGCCAATTTTGAAGATCGCTCGTTTGCCTCCAATCTTGCTTTATTCCATACGTTCCAGAGTGAAATCCCTGCTACCAGAGCCCCCGTAATCGCCACTAGAATCGCCAACACGGGGTTTGCTTTTATAGCCTTGGTGATGGCCCCAATCGCCCCTACAGCCGCTTTTTGCATGCCTGTGAAGCCCATACTGGCCGCCGTAGTTACCATTGGTAGATAACCTATTGTTTGAGATAGATTACTCAACGATGTTTCTAGGGGGCCCAAGTCTACTCCAACGAGTGAACCAAATTCACGAAGGCTTCTAGTAGCGTCATTTATATTACTTTGAATTTCTCCAAATTTTTCGACTGCTGTTGTGCATGCCTGTATCTGTGCTTCTAAATTTTTACATTTCTGTGTTAATTCTAAAACACTATTCGATGCTTCGGCAATGTCATCCTGATAGGCGCGAAGACTATCCTCATCTAAATTTAAGGGGATTGGTTGTGATATAAATTCCTGTAGTTCTTCTAATTCAGTCCAAGTAGTTTTTAACGCTTCATTTAAGTCATTTGTATTAAGAATCACTGGGTCAATACAAGCGATTGCTTTATCCATCGCTTGGATATTTTCTGCCATCTTCAAAACTTCTTGGCTTGTTGCTGCAATATCTTCTTCAAGTGTATGAGCTACATTTTGAATGGATTTTTCAACATCATCGAGTTTTTCGGATAAATTTTCAAATGATTTAATCGTCTCGGTGATCTCATCCGAAGAGATATCGAGATTTAATTTAAGATCATCAAGTTTTGGAAAAATCTTCGAGATATTTTGCAAATCTTGAAGAAATTGTTTGATGTTTGGTAGAATTTCACCGAACGGTTTGGATAAGTCGATGTTGTTTGCGGCCTGCTCAACTTCTTTTAGTGAATCTACCAATTCTTCGATGATCGGCAGAAATTCTGCAACATTGGTGGTATTCCCTAATTGCTCTAGTGCTTGTTGTACGTCTTTGATAGATTTGACTAATGCGTGAATATCAAAGCCTTCAATCTTCAGAGATACCCCTTTACCTAATTTGTCAAGACGGTCAGCGACACCTGTCAGAGCTTTGTCAATTTCTGTGGTATTGGCCTTGAATACAAAATCAATAGATTCTTTTGCCATAGTATTGCATAGTCTAAAGGGGACAATAGTATAGCAGATTTATTCAAATTTGCGTCATTTAAGAAATGCCGTAAAAGGAGTTCCGTCCGGCAATTTTCCAGAGTGGAAGGCGTTTACGGCATCTGCAAATTGCTTGCGGGCGGTATATGTGGCGGAGTCTATTCCTTCTTTGGAAACTGGAGTGCCGGGTTTGTAATCGAAGTTAAGCCGCTTGCGCTCCATATCAATTAAGGTAGCGATATTTTTAGCCTCGGTAGCAAAATGTCCTTGTGATCGTCGTATCGTCGCTTGAGTTCTTTCAATAAGTGCATCATACGTGGCGTCACTGCCTGGTCTTGTGAGTTTGTCAGATTGTATCCTCTTCACCAAATCAGTTGTACGTTCTATATTGTCCCAGTGCACTTTGAATTTCGGCAATCGAGTCAATATTCCTTTAGTGTTGCTGGACATGTTAAATATATCAGTTTGGGCAGCGTCATTAAAGACGGCCATGCCGGATAATCCCATCGACTCGTGGGCTTGGTTTTGGAGGGTTTCTAGGACAGAAATGTCGGCTCGATTTGGGTCGGACATAATTGTAGGGGAATAAAAGGATTGCTTGATTATACCAAATTTTGACATTAGAACAAGTCTGATGGATAGGAAGTCTTGTTTTCCTTGGATTTGCAGATAGAACATCTTGATGGAACCAAATAATGAAATTATGCTGCTGATATTCGAAAATTTATTAAAATCCCAAATCGCAGATATTTGGCGAGGAGTATAAAAACCACCATCGATACCATAAAAGATATATGATAGGATGTCGGAGTTTGAATTCACCTATGAAACAACCTTACCCATCAATGAGACAGTGGCCAAGAGTAAACAAAGCCCAGTGTAGGTCGGGGGTGGGCTCCTTCATTCGTTTAAAGCCCATTGCTGTATATTCCGCCTCCCGTCCTTTTGGATAATTGCGGAAACGTCCCAACTTTTCTTCAAATGCACGAAATACATATGCCCCATTTCTTCTGTATTATCATCTACTCTCATCGCTGAAAATGAGCACCGGCATTCTGCATTCCATGATTCTGTTGATACCATTTACGATATTCTTCGACGGTATCCAATTGGATAGTTTCCACGTTTTCACTCTCATTCAAAAACCAATACATTTGATAATGAGTCAAATCGGCTATCTGATCCCAAGTCCAATGGAATTTAGTAGCCAATGTTCGGTATACATTTGTTATCGTGTCCGCTTCCGAGGGGTCTTTTTTTTTTTCGGTTTTTTTGATTTTGACGCGGTTGGGGTATATTACGATATACAGAAATTAGCATATTATTCAATGCTTCAGTGCCTTCAACTGTTAAGAAGCCATTAGGGAAAAGTATAGCGTGGAATTCATCAAACGACATCGTCGTTCCTTTTCGTATTAACTGATATGCTAATCGAGTTACGCCGTATGTCGTACTCAACAAAATTTTATGCCCTTGTCCATGTTGAAATGTTAATGTAGATGCTTCGTCTAAAGCAACTTTCATTAATTGTTCACGTTCTTCACGGGGCAATCTATTACAAGCCGAAACGACGTTTTCCATATATTGATGCTTTATCCAAGCATCAATTTCCGTGTAATCCCTTTCTGTCAAAGGATAAAGATTTACAACCGTCCCATTTGGTAAGGTAAACGGGACTGGTGTTTGAGACATTGCCTCTCTGTGTGAGTAAATATGCATAATTTATAAAGACGTTGCAGCCCAAAATTCTGTGCCATTGTAGAGGATTTTACCACGTTGTCCATCGGGGAAAGCATTGAATTCCATATTTACACTGAAACTCACTACATTACCACTTGCTATATCGACATTCAAGCCAGATAGTGCGCCAATAATCATTTTATCGAATTCCCAGCAATTTTTATCTTCGCAATCACCAATCCCACCTTCGACATAAATCTTAACATTTTCATTTCTACCTGGGAGATGGTCATCCGCAAAAACATAAAATCCATCAGCATGGCATGTAGATGATAGTGTGACTGACGTGGCTCCGGCAATACCTGACTGCCAACCTCCAGTACAACTATTACTATAAGTCTGAACATTTGTATTAAATGACAGGGCTGCTGATTCTAAGCATACACCAGTCAGGTCTCCTATTTTTAATGTACAGTCCCCAGTTGCTATCATCGTGTTAACAGGTGGTAATGAATTATCATAGAATCCGGTATTGCCAGGTATCAATTCATCACCGCGAGCTTTCCAATCCGAAATCCATTGCACTTGCCAGTTGATAGGAGAATAATCACCATAATTCCAGTTGATAGTGATAATTTGGGCGATAGCAGTTATAGTATATGTTGTACCTGCTTTATTGCCAAGAACTCCATCAGAGGGGCCAACGAAACCGGTGAATTTAAAACGCTGTCCAGGTCGAAGTGGTGGGGAACCCCCTAACCCTGAAAATGACCCTGAACATGCACGAATGCCCGGTAGTTTTCCAGAGTATCCTCTTGTATTGGAAGCATTATATGAATGAATATTGATGTTGTTATCAAGAGTCCAGTTTGTTACTGTAGAGGTAATTCCCGAATCGACTCTCACAGACCCGTGCATACCAGAAATAGTAGACATAGATTGCTCCTGTATTGCATTGACATAGATATTGTACCGTATATTCTCGATGATGTGTTATTCTGGTTCAACAATCCATAGTATTATTGCAATCTACGAGTTAATTCTTTTTTCATAATCGCCTTCATTTTATTGAGAATCATCTTTGTAGGGGGAATCAAAATCGTCCGTTTTGGCATTCTGGACGTACCATATTGGTGAAATTTTGCGTAAGGAGTTTTGACTGCCACTTTCACAGTATTTCCTATCAATCTCATGTCCAAATGTACCACATCTTTTCTTAATCTTCCAGTGTCAACAAGGATAGGTTTTCCGTCTGGTCGCTTTTTTGGGGGCCATTCCGCTGGTTGTGAGCGAAATCGTTTGATAGTAAAAGTTTTGTATTCTTTGCCGACTTGGTTCATCGACTTTTTAATCGCAATTTTTGTTGCTCGTCGTAATTTTGCGGTAATTGTCTTGGTCTTGATAGATGCTATAGAAATTTCCATTTGAAATCATTGCTTGTATTTTTTATTTTTCGCAGTCACATGATGTCGTCTATCTGGGCGATTCACTTTTGCTGTTGACGGCATAGCGACTTTACCTGCTATTATTGCTGCCGCGAGTGCAGTTGTCATGGCAGCTTTCTTTGCAAAACGAGTGACTTTATTTTGATTTTCTGTAGTTGCATTAAATGCAGCCAACCCGGATAAGCCCATTGATTCATGAGCTTTGTTCTGAAGAGATTCGAGAACGGATATATCTGCTAGGCTTGACATTGGATTATCTTATAAAAAAATTTGGATTTCGATAGGGATTGTGCATGACCAAACTTGTCGTTCATCATCATGCTCGTATGAAGCATTACCTCCTCGACAAATCGTTCGGAGTGAATTACCTTGATAGTGGATGGCATGCAATGTACCGTGCAGTTGTCCAGGTCGTGTGATTTTCAATAACTGGAATATTAACGGGTTAAATTCGGATGATCGCGTACCATAGCCCGTTACCTTTAAATTGATATTCAAATCAATTCTCCCGCTACATGAATTATTTGGGCCCCAAAGTACAGTATCCTGCATTAAAGACATTTTTGGCATGTTTCGTGCTGGCGTTTGGGGATTCGTCGTATTTGGCAAATCTGGTAAGGGTATGAAATCCATGAATATGTTTTTATTGTCATGGTACGCTTTAACAAATTCATCATCTGAAATCGCTTTCACAATACCATTATAAACTAAACTTAATGGATCAAGTTCTGTTGTCATTTTCAATAATTAGTTAGTTTAACAGGTTCGGCATCTTCCATCGAACTGGTCTGTTCGTCCGTAAGGATTGTATTTTTTTTTGATTTTTCCTCCCCATTTTTATTGATAACCTTTTGCGTCTCCAACTGTTTAGTGTTTTTTACATCTGCCCAGAGACATTTATAGGCTTCCAGTTCTTTTGGTAATCCTTTTTCAGTATACCATTTCCCCTGAATCATAAAACAATTTGCTGGCATATCGGACTCTTTAATTTCTTTACCATCCACCATAATTGTATTTTTTTGCATACGTCACCTCAAATGAACTTCATAATCAAGCGAAAAATGATATCGCCGCATCGTAGAATCCAAGCCGCTGGGCATTATACCAGAACTTCGAGAAATTTGGTGGATCACTACGGTTTCTGGATTAATTGTCACAGAACACCCCTGTGAAGTGTCTATTAAGTCGCAAATTTGCATCATCAGGCTGTACCCTTCATGATAAGACGTCGACCTACAAAGAATACGAACTTTGGGTTGTGTGATAATTTCTCCTGTAGAGATATATCGGTCGCCAACTCCGCCTTCAATTTCTGAAACCGCAAGTATGTTGTCTCGAACACCAATCCCATCTGGCAATCTTAACAGTACGCACCGCCAGTCGGCATCAAGGGAATCTGTTGCTAAATTTTGGTTTATTAAAATTTGCCGAATGGCTTGGCTTGGGGAAATTGACATTTGCTGGACATGTTATACTGATTTTAAGGGTTTGTGTCTTTGGCAAGGCCTCGTGCCCTGAATGTACAAGTATCAAGAAGTCCTCCCACTATGCAAACCTCTGATCCTCTGATAGGATAAATTTATCAAAAATCCAACCTTTTCTGAAAGAACTCGCAATTCACAGAAAAGACACATCATGCTAACTTAATTTATGACATCGTCAAGCAGTACCCTCAAGGCATATGCCTTCGTGCAGATATACCGTTCAGAAGTATATCTACGTTTGACATACAAAGAGTTAAACCGTCACCTCAATAGTAATCTTATTTGAGCTGTCGTTCGGTTTCCATTGGGTATGTCTCATTCGCCATCTCGGTGTGATTTTCTGTGTTTTTACCATCGCTGCCCCCTGCACAAGCATTGGATTTTCCTTTTCGACATCTGATAGTGAATCTAAAATACTTTCGTCGCCATATAGTAAAAAAGAACCAACCACTAATACACGATCAGGAAATACTGTACTTGAAACGTTGACGTTTTCTACTGCATCGGAAATTTCAGAATCTCGTTGCTGATAATCCCACCGACATTTGATGGCAATCGGCGATAGAAATAGCGGAGTACCATCATCGGCAATCCCCGTTCGCTGCCAATAAATTGCAAAATCCGTCCGCATTCGTCTGTAAATTCTCATAGGAGCATTTTACCAGCAATTCGGCAATCCGTGTCATCTTCAAGCATTTCTTTTGGGTAGATTGACCTGAACTATCGCCTCGAATATAATAACGATTGGACGATCAAATTTGCAAAACCGACAATTATGAGATGGGTTTATGAAACAGACTCCGTAACATTTTCCATAAAAATAAGTGGTGACTGGTATGTGTTGCTATACAGTGACGATTACGATGAAGATACCTTCCTACTACATGATGTGTCGCCAGAGAAATTAGTAGCCTCTCTGATATTAGGCAATGTACCCGACATCATTTACAACCGCTCTGCTATTATCCAAGACACGGCCGAATTGAATATACCCGCTGACTTAAGTAGATGGCGGCTCGATATCGGATAATTCCTTTTTTTTGGCTTGTCGGTCAACGTATTTATATTTATCCTGCGGCCCCTGCTCTTCGTAATACAATAACGAATCGTGCAGGGCATTGCAAAAAGACCTTGCTTCTTCGCATGTCAAAAAAAAATTAACCCTCTTACCACATTCCAACTCAAAACCAAAACCAACACCGAATCCCGTATCACCCCCCATTGGTGCAGTTACACTACCCCATGAAGCATTTTGATGTCCTTTTATAGTCATTAGTCTGAAGTAAATAGTTTTCCAACCATATTACCATTTTCTAGGAGAAAGTGGTCAATCCTGTAGATTTTCATTGCCACACAGAATACGCCACATTTACAACGAAGAATTTGCAATAAATAGTTTCTCGACAAATTATTTGCAACATAGACTTGGGGGATCAGTGTAGCAAAGGGCATCAATAACACGGCAGAGGCGGAAGAAAATTCTAGAAGATATTAACGCTTCAAATAAATATGTTTGGCGTACTATCTTCCTGGAAAATGAAATGAACTGAAGAGTTGAAAATTATACAAATGCCTGTTTTTGTTCAGATTAGGAATGGATGCTATCTAATATCAACATGTGGTTTCTTCTTTTTCTTTGTTCCTCTTTGCTGCTACTTCGCATCCGTCCCAATGAAATGACTTGTCGGCTTCAGCCATGTCTGTGATATACCATCCTTTCTCCGTCTCTATTATATCGACAGACCATCTGCCACCGCTTACCGCACATCCTACACATTTAGCAAGCGTATCCATTTCTGCACAATTGGTAGGCGTACATAAATGACGGTAACTATCGCCATGAGGAACATTCCAAATAATGCCGCCATTTTGTAACGCATCTTCCGGCCAATATGGATGCCAGCATTCTATATTATAACCATCGACAAAGTAGCGAAATTCCTTAATAACAGGCATATTGCCATATCCAACACATACTCCTCGTGGTCTAACTGGCAACATCTCTCTGACTGCCCAAACATCACATGGTAAACCAAAAAATCCAGCGCACATTGAATATTCAATAATACCCAATATATGCCCCAGGAGTTTATCTGGACTACTAACGTAACATGTATTCTCCCAATTATGCTTGCCTGCAGTATGATCTGTACGCAGGAAACAAGGATAGCCCATAGTATCTGTTGCTACTTTGATTCTGTCAACCAGCGAGAGAATATCCTTTGGCTCCACCCCTTCTTCGAGGCAGCATTGTGCGTTACATATCTCGGCACCTGTTGCTTCTACAAGGATCGTTTTAGGAACAGGCAAGCCACATCGCTCTAGTTTGGGCGCCCAAAAACTCAATCGGGTTATATCATTTTTTTGATTCCTCCTCCCGTACTGCACACTCTTCGTTAGCCTGGATTTCAACATCGTTTGTTTGTTGTATTGCTGTAGCATCTGGTATTAGCATACGTTAGGCCCTTTTATTTTATGCATCATCGTTCATATGGGAACGAGACGTGATTTGACGATAACTTCATTGTATGTCTGTTTTATATCAACTTCATTCTAAAAAAGTTTTTCGTAATCGCCTAATTTCCTTTTCACTCGCGCATCCCGGATCTTCTGCATCCAAATTGACACGGATTGTGGTGCCAGGAAACATTGACAATTCATCACACAATATTCTTGCTTCCTTTTGTGCATTTTCTTCATTGTCAAAGCAAATAATCCGCCGCTGATATTGCGAAATTTTACGAATTTGATCTGCCGTAATCGTTTTTCCGAACGTACATACTGCACCAATGCCAATTTTCCACACATCGAATACCCCTTCCGTTACGATGACGGTGTCATATCGTGTTAGGAATTGCTCCCCATACAATAATGTTTTTAATGGTTCGATTTCCTGCTCCTTGTTAGCAGCTATATAAGGAATTTTCACATCACTAATGGCCCGCGTCGTCCAGGATACGATATGTTCTCCAAATACTACTGGAATAAAGAGCCTCCATTGATATTTTGGGTGTGTGGGTAATAATCCTATTCCTTGTATTTTCCATATCTCTGATAAGGAATCGGGGGCAAATCTTCTTTGTGCCAGGTAGTTTCGGTGTGGAGGTAATAAATCCCCTATACCAGGCGGAAGCCGCAACACGCCTCGTTTTTGGCGGCTTTCTGTGGGGGCTGGGTGAGATTGGATATCAAGTTCCGATAATAATTCTCGAATGTTCTCATTTGGGAACATTTCTTTAAGAATCTCCCAAATAGAATGCCATCCAGATTGCCAACAATAGAAATATTGTCTCTCTTCATTGAATCCCAGGTGGTATTTTGAGTCGCCGCAGAGTGGGCAATGGGTGTTGATCCAACCAAACCGACCATGTTTGTTTCGGCTTGTTCCATCTACAAATGGAATTCCTCGAATCTGAAATAATTCCCGCATGGTCAACATGGTGTATTCTAGTATAAAAGTTATTCCGCTATTTGTATTATCAAGACACGCAAAGCGACACGGATCATCGCGTATTGCACCTCCTCGACACTATAATCGTGGTAATCCAGCAACCATTGTTTTGCTTCCTTGTCCCGCCATTCCTCGTTGCAGTCGGGACAGTTCCGAAACAATAAATCAACAGTGTTTTTTATTACCATCAATTTACTACGGTTTTCATACCTCAACCGCCGCACCCGTTTCTGTTTACCTGAACAACGATAAGCGAACACTCGTATTTTGTCTATCAATCGCATCATCTGTCTCCTTATCTTTATACGCCAGATACTCTTGCACCAGTTACCGCATCTGTCGGTTCAACCGAAACAACGTAATTCGCTGGATCAAGCCCATTTTTAACCAGAGCGTCTCTCATAGCATGCAAAACACTTTCCGGTAGTGGCAGCACAACCGCAGGCGGCTCAATTTTACTCCACCATATCTGTATTCCTTTTGCTTGCTCTGCCGCCACAACCTTATCTATATAGCAATAATGATATTGGCCGCGAAGACTATCAGCGTCCAGGGTATGTCCAGAAAACACCCCCAATCGCAATCTCGAATCACCGTGAACTCGGTACAGTGCCACAACCATGTGTTCTACCTCTCGTGCAGGACACCGGAACCAATAAAATCCTGGTTCGCTAGGGATTTCTGTTGTCCATTTATCCATTTTAAATTTTCCTATTACGTTGTCTCTTGTACTAAAAATGCGATTCATATTTCTACTCACATTTCCCAATACGTGCGTCAAAATTATCGAGTTGATGTGTGCAAAAAGCGGTCTATCAAGTACCGGAATTCATTAGCATTATCCTCGACGAATTGCATTCTTCTTTCAAATTCTTCGTCATCCTTTTTTCGCTGCCCTTCCCGTCGTTGCCCGGCTTCTTGCATAGCATTGTAAAAACGAACAAAAAACTTATCGTAAACCATACCATGCAAAATCAAATTCTCCCAAATATCCCATATCTCTTCTGAACTGTCACGTTTAGTTTTTGAGTATCTTTCATAAGCCTTCCTTGCTCCTAGCAATAATCCCCACATCTCCTCAATGATAGGAAAAACCATCTCGCCAAACTCTGCCATCGCATGAACACGAGCAACTCGATTAAGGTTGTATTCGGATGAGGCGTTGTCAAGTGCAGTGCAATTCATTATGCCCTTATACTCTTCCATCAATTCCTCAAAAGTCTTACACTTTAGTTCTTCAGTCATTTTACTGCTTTATGCTGGACTCTTCCCTCGCTCGTTGCTGATTTTCCAACAAATGAATCAGCCTGTCAACCTGCTCTTCCGTTACTCGAATTGTTGATGGTTGCGTTGGTGTTGTCACGGGGACAAAATAATTACACACCCCAATACCAAAACAAAGGCTTAATATCACTATCGAAACGCCGATATATGCTTGTAAACCATTCATAATCTATCCCTCTTGCAAACAAACTTCAAATAAAAACCTGTCTATAACGTCTGATGGTAGGTCTTTTGCATGTCGACGTGAATCACAAGTCAATCCACTTATACAATCAAATACCGCCGTAAGGGTATGCTCTTCCAGTTTTTGGATTTCCCATCTGGGCACAATACAATCGGCCAAACTCAAACAACATAAACAGCCAGTCCTTGAAATCGTATCTAGGTAATGGTGTCCAGTTTTTCTGCGTTGACCTTGACCATGTTGCTCTCAATTGGACTCCGCACATAGGCAATTATCTTATGGCGGAGTGTGTCAAAAAAGTCGTTTGTCATCGAAATTTTATTGTTGCTTGTTACTGATTTTTCAGTTTCATCCCACGCCAATCCAATGCCCGGCATATCTTCCGATAGGCTACCGGCCCGACGCCAGATACCGCCTGAAGTTCTTCCGAAGACAGCCTAACCAAATCACCAAAAGTATAAATGCCAGCATCTTCCAGCGAC